>Ga0075425_100000489_pt1 | contig 37434 bp, 31 predicted proteins | sample SoiMethybrSBSTD4_FD_75300 | JGI IMG/M metagenome (GOLD analysis project Ga0075425, IMG submission 75300) | Bulk soil microbial communities from a Populus tree surrounding site in Tennessee, USA - Soil MetaG P. TD hybrid SBSTD4 | ecosystem: Environmental > Terrestrial > Soil > Tree plantation... | reverse complement strand
CGATCGACGATCGCGCTGCGAGAAGCGCTGGGCGCGATCGACGTCGACATCCGCGCAGGCCTGCACGCCGGGGAGGTCGAGGTCCGCGGCGACGATGTCGGCGGCATCGCGGTGCATATCGCGGCGCGCGTCATGGGGGAGGCCGGGCCCGGGGAGATCCTCGCGTCCAGCACGGTCAAGGACCTCGTCGTCGGCTCGGGCATCTCGTTCACCGACCGCGGCACGCGGGCGCTCAAAGGCATCCCCGACGAGTGGCGGCTGTTCGCCGTCACCAGCGTGTAGCCTCGACCCATGCCGGTCCCCGCCACTGAGTACGCGCAGATCGGCGAGGAGCTGATCGGATACCAGGCCGGGGGCAACGGCCCGGACATGGTGTACGTCACGGGGATCAGCAATTCGCATCTCGAGCTTCGGTGGACCTTCCCGGAAATGGCGCGATACCTCGAACGGCTCGCTTCGTTCAGCCGTCTGATCTCGTTCGACCGCCGCGGTTTCGGCATCTCCGACCCGGCCCCGAACGGCGTGCTGACGTGGGAGGAATGGGCGGATGACATCCGCGCGGTGATGGATGCGGCCGGCTCCGAGCGCGCGTTTATCTACGGTGAGAACGACGCCGGACCCACCGCGCTCATGTTCGCCGCCACGTTTCCCGAACGCGTCGCCGGCTTGATCGGCGTGAACACCGGAGCGAGGTACCGCGGGTCGGACGATTTCCCGGCGGGGATCACGGCGGATCAAGCGGACCTGTTCGCGACCGCGATCGGAGAGGGGTGGGGAGGAGAGGGTCTGATCTCATTCGCCATCCCCTCGCACGCGGAGGACGCCGAATTCTTGCGATCGGCGGGCACGTTGTTGCGATCGTCGATGACGCCGCGGACGGCGAACGCGCAGTTCCGCTACCTGCTCGATCTCGACATCCGTCACGTGCTGCCGGCCATCCACGTGCCGACGCTGGTGATGAACCGCGTCCACCAACCCTTCCTACCGATCGAGGTCGGCCGGCACCTTGCGGAGAACATCGAAGGGGCCCGTTTCGTGGAGATCCCCGGCGCCGACGTGTGGTCGTCGACGTCCAACAGCGAGTTCATCCTGGAGAACATCCAGGAGTTCGTGACCGGCGTGAAGCCGGCCGTGGACATCGATCGCGTGCTCGCCACGGTGCTATTCACCGACATCGTGGGTTCGACGACGCGGGCAGTGGATCTCGGCGATAGACGCTGGAAGGAACTGCTCGACCGCCACGACGAGATCACTCGCGCGCAGGTGCAGCGGTTCGGCGGACGCGTCGTGAAGACGACGGGCGACGGCGCGCTCGCGACCTTCGACTCGCCCGGCCGCGCGATCAAGGCGGCTACCGAATTGGGGACGCTGTTACGTGGCACCGGCATCAACATCCGCGCCGGCTTGCACACCGGCGAAGTCGAGCGCCGCGGCGACGACGTCGGGGGGATCGCGGTGCACATCGGCGCGCGGGTTATGGGCGAGGCCGGGCCCGGCGAGGTGCTCTGCTCCCGAACCGTCCGTGACCTGGTCGTCGGCTCTGGGTTGGAGTTCGTCGACCGCGGTACGCACGCGCTGAAAGGCGTTCCCGACGACTGGCAACTGTTCGCGGTTACGAGCTAAGGCGCTTCGACCACACCATCTGATCGGCGGTCGTGAGTTAACAGCGGTTTCACGACCAGGAAACCTCCACGAAATCTGGCTGTGCGACCATGCTCGCCAAGGAGGTGGTTCGAGATGGAGCTGCTGGTGGGAGCCCTGGTCGAGATGATGGACGAGTCCGACCCGCACCGGGAGATTCGAGGGATCGAGCTGGACGAGGCCCTCGCGGCCCGTTGCACGGCTCTCTAACCGCAGCGTCGCGGTAGGAGCCGTCCATCGGGACGCGAGAAGGGGGATAAGGGGAAGCAGTCGGGGTCGCTCACCCCAGACAGCCGGGGCGTCCGTCGGGGCGCCCCGGCCCGCTGCGGCGAAGACGTCGGCGGGATCGCGGTGCATGCGGTTAGGAGTTAAGGCGCTTCGATCGTCACGGTGGTGGCGTTCTGCGCGCGGGCGACGAACGGCACGGCGCGGAGCCGCTCGAAGACGGGCATCGCTTCGGCGATCAATGGTTGCGCGTCGGCCATGCGTCCGCGCTCCGCGAGCCATTCGGCGTGTTCGAGCCGTCCGACCGCCGCCCAGAAGGGGACCGCGATCTCGACGAACATGCCGACTGCGCTCTTGAACCGCTGTTCAACGGCGCCGTCGTCCCCTCGCGCCGCCGCGAGCCGCGCCTTGAACCGCATCGCGTGAGCCTCGAGGTAACGAGGGCGCTTCCCGAGCGGCAGCCCATCGATCGACGTGAGCAACGATTCCACTTTCGCCAAGTCGCCGAGCTCGAACGCCGCTTCGACCGCCTCGCTCAAAGCTTCTTTCAAGGTATCCGTCCGCCATCCAAGGTCCGTCGCGAACGTCAGCGCCTTCTCGGCGGCAGAAAGCGCTTGCGAGGCGTCGCCTTCGGCCCGAAGGATCATCGCGCGAGCGAAATGGAATGACGCACGCTCCTGGATGTCGTCCGAGTTCTCGGCGTCGGGGAACACGGCGAACTTCTCCTTCGCCGACTCTATGTCACCGCGAAGCAGGTGCACGCGCGGTAGGACGCCGATGTACTGAAGGAATGCCCCCCGTGCCGTGGTCGCCTTGTCCGTAGGCTGCTCGTTCGCGAGTTCGAACATCCGGTCCCATTCGCCGAGTGCGTAATAGGCGTAGAGCTGCCCCAGGAAGCTCCATTCCCAGAATCGGTTCCCTACCCTGCGCGCCAGCGCGAGCCCGGCCTCGACGTGCCCCGGCGCCTCGCGATACTGATCGGACTGCGCATCGAGATCCGCGAGGTTGTAGTAGCAGCGCATCGCCGCGGAAGGGACGTCCGCGTCCAACGCAACCTGCAACGCGTAGCTCAACAGCGCGTACCCCTCGCGGATCCGACCTTTCGAGCTGTACAGCAGGACGGCCTTTGTGTTCAACGCCTGGGATAGGACCTCGGGCAGCGCCAGACCTTCCGCGATGTCGAGGGCGGCTTCGAGTCGCTCTTCCGCGACGTCGTTGTGCCCCGCGAAGAAGTGGAAGCGGCCGAGCTCCGCCGCGAGACGCGCGAGGTCCTCGTCCGGCGCCTCGTCCTTGAGGATCTGGAACGCCCGGTCCATGTCGGTGAGGGCGACGCCCATACGGCCGCGATCCCACTGCGCTTCGCCGAGCCGGGCCGCCACACGAGCGGCCGCGTGGGTCAAGCCGGCCTCATTGAAAAGCTCCATCGCCTTCTGCCAGTGCGCGATCGCACCGACCGAATCGGCGAGGGCTTTCGCCGCGATGCCGGCTTGCTCGAACGACGTCGCGCGGCCGGATGTGTCGTCGGCGTATTCGGCGGATTGGAGGAAGTACCGTTCGGCCTCCGAGAGCGCCGCGAGCGAAGCCGCTCGATGCCCGGCGCGCGTGAGGCGCGAATGCGCCTTCCGTTTGATGTCGATCGCATCTGCGGCGTCGGGCGCGAGCCGGTACGCGTCTATGTAATGAGACGCTAATACCTCGGCCACCTCGTCTTCATCGATGCTGCACTCCAAGAAATCGGCCGCGGCCAGATGCGCCACCTTCCGGTCCTTCTTCGAGATCGTTTCGTACGCGACGTGCTTCACGAGGTCCTGCAAGAACCCGTACTGTCCGCGCTCCGGCGAGCGCGGGTCGGCCTGGATCGACAGAACTTCCTTGCGCACGAGCGAACTCAGCAATGGATCCAGCTCTGAGGCGTCGAGGCCCGTCAGGTTGGCGAGCGCGCCCTTGGTAAACATCTTGCCCAGCACGGCCGCGTCTTGGATGAGGCGTCGTTCGGCAACCGCCAACCCGTCGAGCCGCGCCGCGATCAACGCGTGCAGCGTCTCGGGGATCTCCAAGGACTCGATCGGCCCTGCCGGGCGGTACGCCGAACCTTCCTGCTTCAACAGCCCGCGGTCGAGCAACATGCGAACCGTCTCCACCGCGTAAAGCGGGATCCCTTCCGCGCGTTCGAGGATCTTGTCCCGCAGCTCGTCGGGCAGACCGGGCACGAGGCCGGCGAGCAGGTTCTGCATCTCGTGGTGCGGGAGCGGTTCGAGGGAGAGCATCGTTCCGCTGCGGGAACCGGCTCCCCACGTGGGGCGCTTATCGAGCAATTCGGGTCGCGCGAGCGCGATCACGAAGAGCGGATGGGTCCGCGACCACTCGAGCAGATACTCGAGGAAGTCGAGCATCGACGCGTCCGCCCACTGCATGTCCTCGAAGACCAGGATGACCGGCGCTTGCTCGGCCATCCGCTCGATGAATAGCCGCCAGGCCGCGAAGAGGCTCTCGCGGTCGGGCGCCTTCTCTTCCAGCCCGAGCAAGTGAGCGAGCCGCGGCTCGACCCATCGCCGCTCTTCTGGGTCGGTCACGAACTTCTCCACCGTTGCGTGCAGCTTCGCGGCTGCGCTCGCCGCGTCTTCCCCCTCGAGGATCTCCGCGCGGCCGCGGAGCATCTCGACCAGCGCCCAGTAGGTAACGCCCTCGCCGTAGGCGACACAGCGGCCGCGATGCCACCAGAACTCTTCTTGAAGGCCGTCGGTGTACTTGTAGAACTCCCATGCCACCCGCGACTTCCCGATGCCGCCGATCCCGATGACGGAGACCAGATGAGCTCGGCGCTCCTCAGCGGTCGCGTGGAACAACTCCTTCATCAGACGGAGCTCTCGGTCGCGTCCGACGAACGGCGCTTCGAGCCCTTCCGACTTCATCGCTCCGCCGACGCCGGCGACGACCCGGAGCGCGCGCCACAGATGCATCGGCTCGGCCTTGCCCTTGAGCTCGAAGACTCCTGCGTCTTCGTACGCGATCGCGGCTTCGGTGGCGCGACGGGTCGAGTCGCCGGCGAACACCGAACCGGGCTCGGCAGACGCCTGGACGCGTGATGCGGTGTTCACCAGGTCGCCGGCGACCATGCCTTCCCCCGTGGCGGCCAAGTTCACGGCCGCCTCGCCGGTGAGGACCCCGGCGCGCGCGCGCAACCCGGAGGCGCCGGCTTCTTGACCGAGCGTCGCGACCGCGGCGACCAGATCGATCGCGGCGCGAACCGCGCGCTCGGCGTCGTCCTCCTGCGCGATCGGCGTTCCCCACACCGCCATCACCGCGTCGCCGATGAACTTCTCGACGACACCGCCATACCGCGTGATCAACCGGCGGCAGGTGTCGAAGTACCTCGTGAGGAGCTCGCGAACCTCTTCCGCGTCGCGCGTCTCCGACAGCGTGGTGAATCCCACGAGGTCTGCGAACAACACGGATACCAGACGGCGTTCGGATGTAGAGGCTTGGCGTTCGGACATCGCAGGCCCCGGCGAGGCGGCAGCCGTTGCTGCTTCGAGCGCCGCCCCGCATTCGCCACAGAAGCGATCGGCAGCATCGTTGAGCGCTCCACAGTTGCCGCACGTGATCGCGAGGCCGGCGCCGCAGGAGGAGCAGAACTTCCGTCCCGGCCGGTTCTCCGCGCCGCACTGCGCGCATTCCACTGCTCGCTCCGTTCCCCGCGGTCCCGAACGGAAGCCTATCCGCCGGCGCGCACCTCGCCTACGTTCTGCCCGTTTTGGAGGTCCACGTGGGACCATTTGCGGACCCGCCCATCTGAATCTGACGGTCCGTCAGATTCAGATATCCTTCTTCTTCCCATGGACCTGCGTTTCTCCGAGTCCGACGAAGCGTTCCGCGCGGAGTTGCGCGCCTGGCTCGCGGCGGAGTTGCCGAAGCTGCCGCCGAAACCGTCACTCGACGACTGGCCGGCCCGGCGCGCGTGGGACACCGCCTGGCAGCGGACGCTGTTCGATGCGGGATACGCGGGGATCAACTGGTCGAAGGACGTCGGCGGGCGCGGCGCTTCGCCGACCGAGCATCTGATCTTCCTCGAGGAGACCGAGCGCGCCGGCGCTCCGTACGTCGGTGTGAACTTCGTCGGGTTGCTCCACGCGGGCCCGACGCTGGCCGCGGAAGCATCGCCCGAGCAGAAGCAGGCCCACCTCCCGCGCATCCTCCGCGGCGACGAGGTCTGGTGCCAGGGCTTCAGCGAGCCCGGTGCCGGATCGGACCTCGCGGCGCTTTCCACGCGGGCGGTGCGCGACGGCGACCATTACGTCGTCACCGGCCAGAAGATCTGGACCTCGTTCGCGCAAGTCGCCGACTACTGCGAGCTCCTCGTGCGCACCGATCCGGATGCGCCGAAGCACCGCGGGATCTCGTGGCTGATCATGCCGATGGACTCGCCGGGGATCGAGATCCAGCCGCTGCGAACGATCGTCGGCTCGACCGAGTTCAGCCAGATGTTCCTCGACGGCGTACGCATCCCGGTGGAGAACCGCGTCGGAGCAGAGAACGACGGCTGGCGTGTGGCGATGGTGACGTTTTCGTTCGAGCGCGGCACGGCGTTCGTCGGCGAGCTCGTGCGGACCCGCGCGCTGGTGGAAGACCTGGCGAAGATCGCGCGGTCGTCTGCGCGAAACGGTGGCACTGCGTGGGACGACGACGGTCTCCGGCGCGAGCTCGGGCACATGGCCGCAGAGCTCGACGCATTGTGGGCGCTGACGTGTCGCAACATCACCCAAGCCGAGCGCGGCACCGGCGTGCCGGGCCTCGGCGGCTCGGTCTTCAAGCTTGCGTACACGGAGCTGCGTTCGCGGCTGGGCGATCTCGCCATGAAGTTGCTCGACCGTGCCGCGCTCTCGCTCGACGACATCGATGGGATCGAGTCGGGTATCCACGTCGAGCGATGGATGAACGCGATGTCACTCACGATCGCCGCCGGCACGTCGCAGATCCAGCGCAACATCGTCGGCGAGCGCATGCTCGGCCTTCCGAAGGAGCCGGCGTGAACTTCGACCTCGACGACGGCGAGCGCGCGCTCCAGCAAGGCATCCGCGACGTTTGCGCGAGGCTGTTCCCGATGGAGCGGGTGCGCTCGCTCGAGCAAGAGACGGGCGGGCTTGATCGCAAGCTCTGGCGCGAGCTCGGCGACGCGGGCGTGTTCTCATTGCGGGTGCCGGAACCGGAGGGCGTCGGGCTCGGGATGACGCAAGAAGTCCTCGTTTACGAAGAGCTGGGACGTTCGATCGTGCCCGGCCCGCTCGTGTCGACGCACCTGGCGGCCGGACTGGTCGAAGGCGCCGCGAGCGGCGAGCGGATCGTCGGCATGGCCGAACGAGGCCGGGGCCCGGCGATACTCGGGCACCTCGACGCGATCGACGTCTTGCTGGTTATCGACGCGGACGGCATCTCGAGCGTGGAACCGAGCGCTGTGCGCGCGACGCCCGTCGCGAGGCCGCTCGATCCGTTGACCCCGATGCACCTCGCGTCGGAGCTGCCCGCGGGGGAGCGCGTCGCCGGGCCCGACGTGCTGGAGCGGTGGCGGCTGGACGGCGCCGCGCTCATAGCCGCGATGTCCGTCGGTATCGCGTCGGCGTGTGTCGAGCAGGCGGTGGCGTACGCGAAAGAGCGGAAGCAGTTCGGACGTGTGATCGGCTCGTTCCAGGCGGTCAAGCACATCTGCGCGGACATGCTCGTGCGTGCCGAGCTCGCGCGCGCGTCGGTGTACGCCGCGGGGGTCATGCTCGACGATCCGTCGGCGGGCGACGCGGCGCGGCAAGTCGCCGGGGCGCGGCTGCTCGCGGTCGAGGCCGCGGTCGCGAACGGTAAGGCCAACATCCAGGTGCACGGGGGGATGGGTTACACCTGGGAGGTCGATGCGCACCTGTTCCTCAAGCGCGCGATGGTGTTGCAAACGCGGTTCGGGCGCGCGGACTCGCTCGCCGGCGCGATCGCGCAGACGCTCACGTGAGTCTCCGGCGCGACAAAGCCCGGCAACCGGTGATCGCCGGTATCCATTCCTTGCCCTATTCGAAAGACATCGGGATGACCGAGCGCCATTCAGGCGCGCTGGCGATCCTGGGCGCGTTGGAGGACGCCGGCCTCACGGCGAACGACGTCGACGGCATCTGCCGATACGTGTGGCAGCCGACCACCGAGATGGAGATGGCTCGTGTTGTGGGCGTGCCGAACCTGCGCTGGTTCGGCGCACAGGACTACGGCGGCGGCGCCGGGCCTCCGACGATGGCGCTGGCGTGCGCAGCGATCGAGCTCGGCCACGCGGACTGCGTCGTCGTGTGGCGTTCGCGTAACCGGTCGAGCGGCGGACGGCCCTGGGCGGGGCAGATGTTGGCGGAAGGACAGGACCAGTTCGAGCGGCCGATCGGGATCGTACGTCCGGCCGACGGCATCGCGTTGCTCGTGCGCGTGTGGATGAACACGTGGGGGTGGACGCGCGAGGACTTCGGGCGCGTCGCGATCACGATCCGCGGGCACGCGAACCGCAATCCAGCCGCGATGATGCACGCCAAGACGATGACGATGGATGACTATCTCGCGTCGCGGATGATCGCGGAGCCGCTGTGCCTGTTCGACAACTGCCTCGAAACCGACGGCGCGCTCGCCGTCGTGCTCGTCGCGGCCGAGCGTCTCGCAGATCTTTCGTTGCGCGCGGCCCCCGCGTACGTGACGGGCTACGCGCTCGGCTCGGGCCCGCAGGTCTACGCGATGACGAACTACTACGGTGAAGACCTGACGCGCTCGCCGAACTCGTTCGTGGCGCCGGAGCTGTGGCGCAACTCAGGCTTGAAGCCGGCCGACATCGACGTCGTGCAGATCTACGACGCGTTCACGCCACAGGTGCCGCTGTTCTTCCAAGAGTTCGGGTTCTGCGGGGACGGCGAGGGTGCAGCGTACGTCGCGTCCGACGACTGCCTCACCTACAACACATCGGGCGGCGGGCTGTCGGAGGCGTACGTGCACGGCTTCAACCTGATCGTCGAGGCTGCGCGTCAGGTGCGCGGTGCGTCGACGTCACAGGTCGACGACGTTTCGCACTGCCTGGTGACCGGCGGCAACGTGGTGCCGACGGGCGCCATGGTCGTGTCGAAGGAGCCGTGGTGAGCACCAGGGCTTTGCCGCCGAAGCCGGTCGCCGACCGCGACACCCAGCCGTACTGGGGCGGCGTCGCGGCCCGGCGCTTACTCGTGCCGCGGTGCTCGTCGTGCGGCGATTGGATCTGGCAGCCGCGGCCGTTGTGTCCGCGCTGCCACGCACCCGACCCCACGTGGAAACAGGTTTCTGGTGAAGCGCGTGTCGTGTCGTGGACCGCTCTTCATCCGCCGGTGCTCCCGGTGTGGGCCGACTCAGTTCCGTTCGTGATCCTGCTCGTGGAGCTCGACGACGCGCCCGGCGTGCGCATGCTCGGACAACTGGTCGACGACGACGGGCGGCTGCTCAAGACCAACGGGGACGCCGAGGGTCTCGCCATCGGGCGGCGCGTTTCGTTGCGATGGCGCGAGGACGAGGCCGGGCAGACGCTGCCGGCGTGGAGCCTCGTCTAACCCTGGATCAAGAACTGCCCCGCCTGGCTCAGCCGTCGTCCGGCGTCCCGATTCCTGCGACTGATTCCACACGACACGGCCGTCTCCCTACAATATGACGACCCGTCAGATTTCGTGGGGAGGCGGTCCGTGCTCGAAGCACCGACGTTGTGGGAGCTCGTCGTCAAGCGAGCCACGGAGACGCCGGATGCGCGGATGGTCGTCGACGAACGAGGCGACACATACACCTTCGCCGAGTTCCGGGAAGCGGCCGAACGCGCTGCCGCGGGCCTGGCTGCGATGGGTGTCGGCGAGGGGACGGTCGTCTCGTGGCAGCTCCCGTCGTGGCGGTCGTCGATGGTGTTGGTCGCCGCACTGGCGCGGCTCGGCGCGATCCAGAACCCCATCCTTCCGATCTATCGCGAGCGCGAGGTCGGGTTCATCGCGCGGCAGGCGTCGACCAAGGTGTTGATCGTTCCCTCCACGTTCCGAGGGTTCGATTACGAGGCGATGGGGCGTGGGATCGCCGCCGACGTGTCCGGCCTCGAGGTGCTCGTATCCGACAGGTCGCTGCCCGAGGGAGACCCGTCATCCTTGGCTCCGTTCGCGTCGCCGCCGGGCGAGCTGCCGGTGCGGTGGCTCTTCTACACGTCCGGAACGACCGCCGATCCGAAGGGCGCGCAGCACACGGACCGCACGATCGACGCGGCCGCCAAGGGGATGGCCGAACGGCTGGCCTTGGTGCCGGAAGATCGGCACGCGCTCGTCTTCCCGTTCACGCACATCGGGGGGATCATCTGGCTGTTCTCGGGGTTGCGGGTCGGGATGACGAACGTGCTCGACGAGGCATTCAACCCCGACACGACGATCCCGCTCTTGCAGCGTGAGGACGTGACACTCGCGGGCGCGGGCACGTTCTTCCACATGGCGTACCTGAGGGCCCAGCGTGACAACCCCGGCGCACATCTGTTTCCGCACATCCGCGCGTTCCCCGGCGGCGGGGCGCCGAAGCCTCCGCAGCTCCACTACGACATGCGGAAGGAACTTGGCGGCGCCGGCATCGTTTCCGGCTGGGGACTCACCGAGACGCCGATCCTCACGATGGCGTCGACGAAAGACGACGACGAGCAGCTCGCCAACACCGAAGGGTTCGCGATGCCCGGCGTGCTGCTGCGTGCCGTGACGCTCGACGGGAAGGTCGGTGGAATCGACGAGGAGGGCGAGCTGCGCGCAAAGGCGCCGCAAACGATGAAGGGCTACGTCGACAGCTCGCTCGACGCCGACGCGTTCGACGACGAGGGCTGGTTCCGCACCGGCGACCTCGGCCGCATCGACGCCGACGGAATGGTGACGATCACCGGCCGCCTCAAAGACATCATCATCCGCAAAGGCGAGAACATCAGCGCGAAAGAGGTCGAGGACCTGTTGTTCACACACCCGGCAGTGGCCGACGTCGCGGTTATCGGACTGCCGGATCCGGCCTCGGGCGAGCGCGCGTGTGCCGTCGTTGCGTTGAAGGATCCGTCGACGACGGTGTCGCTGGACGACATCGCCGCGTTTCTGAAGGAGAAGAGTCTGCGCGTACAAGCGATCCCCGAGCAGCTCGAAATCGTCGAGGCCCTGCCCCGCAATCCCGCCGGCAAAGTGCTGAAGCAAGACCTCAAGAAACGGTTCGGCGGTTCATCGTGAGCGACACCGTCCTGCTCGCGGTCGACGAAGGCGTCGCGGTCGTCTCGCTGAACCGCCCCGATCGCCACAACGCGTTCAACGACGAGATGGACGCGCGCTTCTTCGAGGTCCTCGCGGAGCTGCGCGAGCGCGACGACGTCCGCTGCATCGTGTGGCGGGGCGAAGGCAAGTCGTTCTCCTCCGGCCGTGACACGAAGGAGCTTGGGCAGCGCGCAAAAGGAGAGTCGGACCTCGAGTTCATCGAGATCGGCCACCGCAAGACGCGCCTGCTGTGGGAGATGCCGGTGCCGATCCTCGCCGTCCTGAAGGGGTGGACGCTCGGCGGCGGGTTCGAGCGCGCCCTGCTGTGCGACATGCGCATCGCGTCGACCGAGACTCGCATGGGACTGCCCGAAGTAGGGCATGGGGTGATCCCCGACTCCGGAGGTACGGCGCGGCTGTTCCAGATGGCCGGACACGGCTTGGCCGCCGACATGGCGTTGACCGGCCGGATCATCACCGCCGACGAGGCGCTGCAGCATGGGATCGTGTCGCGGGTCGTCGCGCCCGAAACGCTCGACGACGAAGCGCTCGCGATCGCGCGCGAGATCGCGAAGCGGTCGCCGCTCGCGGTGAAGTTCTCGAAGGAGGTTCTTTCATCGCTGGCGACGCCCGAGGTCGACCGTTCGATGCACGAAGAGAAGCTCGCGCAAACCTCGATCTTCGCGAGCGAGGACTATCGGGAACTGAAAGCCGCGAGGCTCGAAGGCCGCGACCCGAAGTTCCGCGGCCGCTGACGCGGGTATCGGACGCCTTCGGGCGTTTCTGTCACACCCTCCTGTTACCTTCTCCACCAAGCACATGCACAACTGCATACGGGATGCAGCTAGGCATGATCTCGGGAGGAGATGTTGGTGGGGAGGGTCGAACCGCTTTCGTTCTTCGATGAATCCGACATCTATTGGCCGCGCGCCTGGGTGACGGAGGAGCAACGCCGGACGCGATACCCGCGCCAAGCATCGCACTGGTTCGCTTCCCGCCGCTCTCGACGCGACCGTTTGCAAGCTCTTTGCGCCGACCTCGACCACGTGGTGGCGCGCAACATCCGCAGACAAAGGATCTCGGCAGGGCTAAGGCAGATCGATCTCGCAGACGCCATCGGGGTCACCCAGGCGACGATCAGCCGCTTGGAGTCCGGTAAGAGTCCCGCAAGTCTCGCCGATTGCGTTCGAATCGCGATCCAGCTCAAGGTGCCGCTCGAGGCGCTCATCCGTCCGCCGTCGACGGTCAATGTTCGAACGGGATGGGAAGCTCATCCCACGATTCCACTGATCCCGCGTGCGTTATGGGAAGCCGCCGAAAACGGAGAGCTTCCGATCTACGACCCGATCTATGACTAGGTGGGCTCCAGCGTAAGGTCGAGCCGCTCGACGCGACGTACGAAGAGACTCGGGACGTGGCGGATCGGCGGGGAGCCGTCCGCGACATGGAACGAACGCGTTCGCGCGAGGAGCCGCTCCATCGTGACGCGCGACTCCATCCGTGCGAGAGGCGCGCCGATGCACGTGTGGATGCCGGAGCCGAACCCGACGTGCGCCTTCGGATGCGGACGGTCCACGTCCAGCGATGACGCCGACGCGAACGCGTCGTCGTCGCGGTTGGCCGAGCCCCACATCAACATCACGCGGCTCCCTTTCGGGATCGCGGCGCCACCGAGGGTCGTGTCCTGGGTCGTGATCCGGAAATGTCCGCGGAACGGCGACTCGAGCCGCAGCGCTTCTTCGAGGAAAACGGGGATGCCCGATGGATCCGAACGCAACGCGTTCTGCAGCGCCGGCTGATCACACAACATCAACGTGGCGCTGCCGATGAGGCTCGCGGTCGACTCGCTCCCAGCGATGACCAGCTGCAGCAGCAGCGAGACGCCTTCGCGTTCGTTGAGGTCGCCGCGCGCGACGGCTGCCGCGATGTCGGCGGTGACGCTGCCCGGCTCGGGAGCGTCCTGCTTCGCACGCAGATACGCCAAGAAGTTCGTCATCTCTCCCCAGCACTCGATCATGCGCTCCGGTGTCGCGACGCCGGATAGCAGGTCGACGCCTGCGTCGGACCAGCGCACCAGGTCGGGAAGATCCGACGTCATCCCGAGGAACGACCCCATGATCGACACCGGCAACGGCACGGCGACGTCGTGCATCCACTCGGAACGGCCGGCGGACAGAGCGACGTCGAGCCGGGAGTCGACGAACGCGCGCACGTCGGCCTCGCGGTCCGTGATCCGCGACGGAACGAACGTGCGGTTCATCAGCTTGCGTTGCAGCGTGTGGTCGGGCGGGTCCGCCGTCGCCAGGACGTCCACCGCTCCGATCGCGTCGGGGTCGGCTTGCAGAACCGCCGGCGTCGGACCCTGCCCTGCGTAGATCACCGCAGAGATGTGGCTGGAGAAGACGTCCGGTTTCGACGCGGCCTCGACCAGGTCGGCGTATCGCGAAACCATCCACAGCTCGGTGCCATCGAGGCGATGAACCGGGGCGTCCGCGCGAAGTTTCGCGTAGAGCTCGTACGGGTCTTCGAGCGCCTCGGGCGCGAACGGATCGATCACGCCGCTAAGGCTACGGGGTGCAGTCGTACTGCGGCGAGCCGGTCTCGGCGGCGACGAACTGCGCCGGGGTCTGGTTGATCGAGGCTTCGGTCGGGACGACGATGCAGCGGCTCGGCGACGGCCCGGCCGGGCCGTCGGGGTCTTGCTCCGATGCGAACACCTTCGACAAGTGCGGACGCGGCGCGACCGCGCGCGCACACGCGGCGGCGTCACCCTTCACGTAGCAGTTGAGCCAGTCGGCCGCGTAGTCGGCGGCGAGCGGGTTCGCCCAGTTCGTGCGCGGCACGTACGGCTCGTCGACGTGGTCGGTGTGCACACCGCCTTCGAGCACGATAAGCGACAGCGGTCCGGCTTCTTTCGTCGCACGGAGGTCGTCGTAGCCCTGCTTGATCAGGCGGTATCCGATCCCTTCGCCACGCCCGCCGAGGTCGACGCCGCCCACCTCGGGTAGGACGAAGACCGGCGAACCGTCGCCGTCCGACGTCTGGAACTGGATAGGCACGACGGCGTGCGTCGCGCGCGCACCGGACAACGAGAGCGCCGCCGCGATTTGTGGCAACGGCCGGCCATCGGCGCCGAGGCCGCCCGGCGACCCGAGGTAGTCGAGGTAACCCAGCGTCGAGATCGCGCCCATCGAGTTGCCTGCGATCGCCACGCGAGCCGTGTCGATGATCGGCAACGTCGGGTTCACGACGTTGGTTGCGGGGTCGACGCGCGGCGTCAGGCGCGGCAAGCGGCTCGGCGTCTTCGTGATCGTCTGGCCGACCATCCACCGTGTCGCGTCCTGCAGATCGCGGATCGCGCCGGCGAACTGCGAGTCGGCGCGTTCGGTATCGGTGACGCCGAGAGTGTCTCCGAAGGTCCCTTGCGATTCGCCTTGCCCGGCCGGATCGTAGTCCAGGACGACGTATCCTTCATCGACGAGGCGCATCGAAAGCCAGTTGTAATGCTCCTGCCGCGAAGCGAGACCGTTCGCGAACACGACCGCCGGGAATCGTCCGGAGAGGTTCGCTGGGGCGACACAACCCGCCCACGCCGCGCGGTTCGCGTAGGCGGCCGAGCCGTACGCCGGACACGCGCTCCCGCCGATCGCGGCCGCCGGGAGCCACAGTGTCGCGTCGAGGATCAAACCGCGCGCGTCGACGATCTTGACCTCCCGCGCGACGCCGATCCGATACGGCTGCGCCGCCGCGTTGGTTGTGTCGCACGAGCCGTCGGCGTACAGATGGTGGATCTGCCATTGATCGGCCGGCGTGTAACAGGGGATCAGGAAGTAGGCGGTGTCTTGATACGAGTCGGTGTCCGCATCGAAATCGCCCTCGCCGTTCGGCGCGAACCCGCCCGAGTCGCCGAAGACGCCGTCGTGGTCCCAGTCGGGCATCAAGGCTGGGTTGCCCGCGTCGGTCGCGTGGTCGTACGGAAGGTCGGGCCGCATGTGGCCGATCGAGTCGATCGCGGCCTGAGCCTCGGCCGGCACGTTGATCCCCGTCGTGAGGTAATGCGACGGGTATCGCTGCACCGCGCGCCGAGCGGCGCCGTAGAAGCCGGCCTCGAAGTTGTACTGACCGACGCTCTGGTCGGTCGCGGAGCGTTGCGTGTTCTGAGTCCACATCAGCGCCTGCTGAACCGGATAGGTCGACGGCCCCGAGCCCGATCCGGCGTTCACCTGAGCGAACGCAACGAACGTCCCGAACGGGACGAGGCATGCAACGACTAGCGCGGTGGTCGCTCGGCGCATCTGGTCCTTGATTCGCTATCGGGTGAAGGGGTCCTTCCCAAGTTGTTCCCTGATCGGGCGAAACTCAGGCAGGAGCATCGCGCGGCGCTGCCAATTCGCGCCGTCGACCGTAAGGGTCGCGCCGGTGATGTAGACGGCGTACGGGCTCGCCAGATAGGTGGCCGCCCACGCGAGCTCGCGCGGCCGGCCCGTGCGCATCGCGGGAACGCGCGCGTCTTCGGTTTGGCCGCGCCCGGGGACACCTTCGGTGATGTGCTTCGTTTCGTCCTCGTGTGGCATCAAGCCCGGCACGAGATAGTTCACGCGGATCCCGTACGGCGCCCACTCGACGGCGAGCGTCTCGGTCAGGTTCTTCACGCCGGCCTTGGCGGCCGAGGAGTGCGCGAAGCCAGGCCCGCCGGTCCACGCGTACGAGGCGCCGATGTTGACGATCGCGCCGGGCGTGCCGGCCTCGATGTGCCGGCGCGCGAACTCGCGCGAGCAGATGAACGTGCCGTCGAGCACGATCTGCGTGACCGCTCGCCAGCCGTTGGGGGAGAGGTCTTCGGCCGGGACTGGGAAGTTCCCCGCTGCGTTGTTGACGAACACTCCGGGGAGCCCGAGCGCATCGGTGACGGCGTCGAACGCCGCAGCGACGGTGTCCGCGTCCCGGACATCACAAGGCGTCGCGAATGCTTTCGCACCTACTTCTTCGATCGCGGCTATGCCGGCCGCGCGGTGACCTTCGTCTCGCGACAGGATCGCGATCGCTGCGCCGAGCCGCGCGAACTCGACCGCGATCGCTTTGCCGAGCCCGGTTCCGCCGCCGGTGACGGCGACGATCGTGCCGTCGAACGTCCCGGCCGGCAACGCCGACGAGCCGAGCGGAGGCGGCTCCGGGATCCCGGGGATCACGAGTCGCTCACCGCATAGAGCCGCCATTCGCCGGGGACGCCCTTCAGCTCGTGGGCGCCGCGCTCCTCGAAGGTGATCCCGGATCCGACGACGAGATCCTTGACCGTGCTCGACACGAGAACCTCGGACGGTGCCGCTTCGTTCGCGACACGCGCGCCGATGTGCACGGCGATCCCACCGATGTCCTCGCCGCGTCGTTCGCATTCGCCGGTGTGAAGACCCGCGCGAACTTCGATCCCGAGCGGCTGGACGGCTTCACGCACCGCAAGCGCGCACTTGATGGCCCGCTGCGGTCCGTCGAACGTCGCCAGGAATCCATCGCCGACGTTCTTGACCTCATGCCCGCGGAAGCGCGCGAGCTGCGAACGCACGATGGCGTCGTGAGCGTCGAGCAGGGCGTGCCATCCGCTGTCGCCCATCCGTGCTGCGCGGTTCGTGGATTCGACGATGTCTGTGAAAAGCACCGTCGCGAGCATCCGGTCGTCGTCCACGGGCTCGCCGCGCGTCCCGGTGAGGAACTCGCGTGTCTCATCGAGGATCTCTCGCCAATCGTCGAAGAGGGGGTACATGTTGCGGCCGGGAACGAGGACGAGCTTCGCGCCGGGTATGTGTTCAGCGAGGTACCTTCCGTGCTCCAATGGGAAGACGGGGTTCTCAGCGTGATGCAGGATCAGCGTTGGTGTTCTGATTGAGGGCAGAACATCTCGCACGTCGAGCTCGGCCAGCAGTTTAAAGATGCGGCTGGCGGTGCGCGGAGCTGCCATCTGTCGTTCGTATCGAGCCCAGCGCTTGCGGATCTCCTCGTTCCAGGGCATGTCCCAGTTCACCGCTTGCTGATTCTGGCCGGTTCCCCACAGACCGACCAGCCCTGTGAGGAGTCCGTCGAGCGTCTCCGCATCGAAGCCGAAGGGATAGTTCTCGTCGGCTGTCGTGCGGGCGTAGGCGTCGAACGCGATCAATGCCGTCGTTCGGGCAGGATACGTCGCGGCGAACAAGGCCGCGGCTGGAAAGGCTCCATCGACAGACATGACGGCGGCTTCCGAGCTCCCGGCCGCGTCGAGGACAACGCGAGCGCTGTCCGCCCACTGCTCCAGCGAGGGCGGATCGTCGAGCGAGATCGGATCAGATACCCCCGTCCCCGGCTGATCGAACACGATCACGCGCGCGAACGAAGTGAGATACTCAAACCAGCGAGCGAACTCGGGTAGATCCCAACACGCCTCGATGTTCGAGAACCAATTCGGCATCATGACGACGTCACGCGGCCCCTCGCCGTGCACCTGGTAGGCCACGGCGAGGTCGCCATTCATCGTGAACTGGGTCTCGGGGATGATCACGACGCCACCGCGTACAGGCGCCACTCGCCGGGGACACCCTTGAGAGCGCACATCCCGCGATCAGCGAACATGAATTCAGATCCGGCAACGAGGTCCTTCACGGTGCGGGAGCATACGACCTCGCCCGGCCCGGCTTCGCCCATCACGCGTGAGGCGATGTGCACAGCAATCCCGCCGATATCCTTTTCGTCGCGGAGCTCGATCTCGCCCGTGTGCAAGCCCGCGCGGATCTTGATCCCACTGGACTCGAGTGCCTTGCCCAGCGAAATCGCGCAACGGATCGCGCGGCCGGGTCCGTCGAACGTGGCGAGCAATCCGTCGCCCATGGTGTTGACCAGTCGTCCTTTGAACCGGTCGATCTGCTCCCTCGCGACCCGGTCGTGACCAGCGAGGGTTTCCTTCCAGCGCCGGTCGCCGAGAGCGGAAGCCGCCTCGGTCGACCCGACGATGTCGGTGAAGAGGATCGTCGCAAGGACGCGGTCGGTCGTCGCCGCTCGCCGAGAGCCGGTGACGAACTCCTCGATCTCGTCCAGATAGAGGTCTGCGTCGGCCATCGCGAAGATGTTGACGTCGGGGCTTGCAATCTCCACGAACTTCGCATCGGGGATGCGATCCGCGACGTACTTTCCCAACTCGGTCGGAATGAAGGCGTTCGCGCTCTGGAGCACGAGCGTCGGCACGCGCACGGCAGGCAAGGCGGATCGCGCGTCGAGATCGATCCGGTAGGTCATGCTTGCTAGGAACCGCTGGGGGCTGCTCGCCGTGCGCATGAATCGCGCTTCCGCGCGGCAGTACGCGGTGTCCTGGGTGCGGCTCGGGTCGATCAGAGGAACCATCTCCCCTCGACCCCAAAAAGCTTCGTACATCTCGAACAGTGAGCTTCGAAGGTCTTTCGACCAGCCGAAGGGATAGTCGTCGCCCATCATCGAGCGGGCGTATCCGTTCCACAGAACGAGAGACGACGTGCGCTCGGGATAGGTCGCGGCGAACAGGATCGCTGCCAGCCCTCCGTCGAGTTGGCCGAAGATAGCCGCTCGCTCGGATGACGCTGCGTCAAGCACGGCTCGAACGTCGTGGGTCACTTCCTCCCAAGCCTGATCCTGCGCAACCGGGAGCCCGTCTGAGACGCCGGTTCCTCGAGCATCGAACACGATCAGGCGACCCCAGGAGGCGAAGTGTTCGAGAACGCGCTTGAAGTCGGGCCAATCCCACATCGTCTCGATGTTGGAGGCCATCCCGGTGACATAACAGACGTCGACGGGCCCGTCTCCGACGATCTGATATCCGACCCACGAGCCGTTGACCTTCGTGTATTGCGTCTCAGGCGGGATCATGGCACCCCCGTTGCCGGGCGCTAGCGTGCCACGACGAGTGCGTCGAGCGCGACCGCGCGGTCGGGCATAGCCAGGAGCGGGTTGATGTCGAGCTCGGCGATGTCGCCGGACAGGTCCAGCGCCAGACGTTGCACCTTCATGATCACGTCCACGATCGCCGAGAGCGACGCCTTCGGCTTGCCGCGGGCGCCCATCAGCATGGACACGCTTCGGATCTCCTCGATCATCCGCCGGGCCTCACCCTTGTCGAACGGGGGAACGCGGAACGTGACGTCGCGGAAGACCTCGACCGCGATGCCGCCGAGCCCGAACATCACGGCCGGACCGAACAGCTCGTCCTGAACGACGCCGACGACGGTCTCGACGCCACCGTCGATCTGCTCGCAAACCAGCACGCCCTCGGCTTCCGGCGCGGCTTGGGTCAAGGCGCGATACACGTCGCGCACTTCTTTCTCGCTCGAGACGCCCACACGAACTAAGCCGCGGTCGGACTTATGCAGCAGGGTCGCGCCCGAGGCCTTCATCACGACCGGGAACCCGATCGCTTTCGCTGCGCTAGCTGCGTCGGCCGCACTCGTCACGAGCTCGTCGCGGCTGACGGGGATCCCGTAAGCGCGCAGTACGTCCTTGGATCGTCGCTCCGACGCTGCACCGCCCGGCGTGAGCGCGCCGCGTGCGTTGCGTGCGGCCGGCAACGCTTTCAACGGCGCTTTCGCGAACGGGGATCGGTAGCGCTCGCGGAACGCGTGGTAGTCGAGCCACGCCTTCACCGCTGTCAGACAGTTCCGCGCAGAGCGGAAAACAGGCAGCGGCGACTTGAGCAACACCTCGCGGTACCCCTCGTCGAGACCCGGTGGCGGGCCCCAGATGACGCACACCGGCTTCGACGTCTTCGAAGCCGCGTCGACCAAGTCGCGCGCGAGCTTGTCGCTTATCGGTGAGAACGAGCCCGCGATCGGCGCGATCAACACCGAGACGTTCGGGTCGGCGAGGATCGCGTCGAGGATCTTCGGGCCGCGCTCGTCTCCGGTCGCGATGCCACCGGTGTCGACGGGGTTCGACACGCGCAGGAACCCGGGGATCCACTCGCGGAGCTTCGCTTGCGTCTCCTGGGTGAGCTCAGGCACGCGCAGCCCAACCGCGGCAGCCCAGTCCGCCATGTGCGAGCAGGTCCCACCGGAGATCGAATAGATCGCCACCCCGTCGCCGCCCGGCGCAGCGGCGCGCGCGAACATCGCCGACACATCGAGCAGCTCGTCCAGGCCGTCGACGCGCGTCACGCCGAATTGGCGAAACACGGCGTCGGTGATCGCGTCCGATCCTGCGAGATGGCCTGAATGCGATTGCGCCCACGAGCGACCGAGATCTGAACGACCAACCTTGATCATCGTGATCGGGACTCCGCGCTCCGCGGCGTGGTCGGCCGCGAGCATGAACGAGCGTCCGTCTTTGAATCCCTCGATATACGCGGCGATCGCGCCGACGTCGCCGCGCTCGGCGAACGCGCGGAAGAAGTCCGCGGACTCGAGGTCGGACTCGTTCCCCGTGGGCGCCCAACCGGCGAGCGCGATGCCGATCTCTTGCCCTTGGTAGATCGGCCGTCCTTGGTGGCCCGACTGCGTTATGAGTGCGATCCGCTTCCCGGGCAGATCTTCGCGGAACGGCTGGAACATGTTGAGCGGCGTGTTCGGGCCGAGGACGTTGACGCCGCTCGTCGCGATCAGCTCCTCGAGCTCCCTCTGTTTCGCTTCTCCCACTGGGCCCGTCTCCGCGAAGCCGGCGGTGAAGATGACGACGAACGGGATCCCCGCTTCGACCGCGGACTGCAGCGCCCCCGCGGCGTTGGCTGTCAGAACGACCGCCACGTCGACTTCGTCGGGAACGTCGGTCAGCGCCGGATAGCAGCGCTCGCCGTCGCACGTCTCGCGGTTGGGGTTCACCGGGATGACGCGACGGCCGAGCGGTTCGGACCAGCCGCGGATCATCCGCCAGTTGAGCGCGCTCTGAGAGCCGGCGGAGTCAGACGCGCCGACGACCGCGATCACCTTCGGGTTGAGCAGGCGGTCGAGGTCGACGTCGCGCAACGCGAGCGCGCGGCCGGTGACGTCCATGCGGGCTTTGGCTGACACAGTTCCCCGTTTCTGACGGTCCGTCAGATTTCGGGAATCGTATAGCATCGCCCTTCGATGGGGGACGGCCTTGCGAACGTTCTGGGGCTCGGCGAGCCGTATCACATCGGCTTTGCGGTCAACGATATCGACGACGCGATCGAGCGCTTCGGCGAATTGCTCGGCGCGGGGCCGTGGGGCCGCATCGACGCCGAAGTTCCCGCGTTGTTCCGCGGTGTGAAGACCGTGAGCGGCGTCCGCAGCGCGTTCACGCGGATGGGTTCGATGTACCTGGAACTGGTTCAGCCGACGACCGGCGAGTTCCCGGCGAAGACGTTCCTCGCCGAGCGGGGCGAAGGTATCTATCACCTCGGGTATTGGGCCGACGACTTCACTGCTTCACTCGACCGCGCGGAAAAGGCCGGACTCTCGGTGGACTGGTGCTTCCCGGCGGAAAAGCCGATGGTTGCGTACCTCGATGCTGCGTCGACGTTCGGTTTCCATGTCGAGTTGGTGCACCCATCGATGCGCAAGGGCATCGAGGACTCGATCGTGAAGGCGGAGCGCGGCTAGCCCGTGTGAACGATGAGGACGTCCCGGCCGGCGTGATGCGCAACGCGGTTCGGGACGCTGCCGAGCAAGATCCGCTTGCCGCCGCGCAAGCCCTTGCTGCCGACGACGATGAGATCCGCGTCGAGTCCGTCCGCCAGATCGATCAACGCATCGGACGGCTCGCCCTCGATCGCGTGTGACTCGATCTTCACGGCGTCCGAGGGGACGCTTTTCATCGCACCATCGAGCACTTCGAGCGCTGCTTGCTTGAGAGCCTCGCTTCCGCCGGTGCCGATCGCAGCGGCCCCGATGGGATCGACCGCGACCATCGTGGCGCCTTTGAACGCACAGACGACGTGCAGCTGGGCGCCGGTCGTTTCCGCAAGTTTCGCCGCACGCTTGAGCGCCTCGAGCGCGGTGTTGGACCCGTCCACTCCGATGACGATCGACTTGTACATCGCATCCCCCTTTGCCGTCGGCTCGATTCAACGCCCCAACGCAGCGCTTGTCTAGACTGCGTCGATGTCCATGCACGATGCCCCGCGGAGCGACGGTTCCACGTCCGCGCGCGTGATCCCAGACCTGCTGCGGGAACGCGCGGCGATGCACCCAGATCAAACGTATCTCGGGTGCGAGGACCACTCGTTCACCTATGCGGAGATCGACGCGCGCACGGATCGGCTGGCGGCCGGACTCGCGGCGCAAGGAGTCGCACCCGGCGATCGGGTGGCCGTGATCTCCGCGAACCGGATGGAGATGCTCGAGCTCTTCTTCGCGTGCGCGAAGGCCGGCGCGGCGATGGTGCCGTTGAACGTCTTCTTGAAGGGCGAATTCCTTCGCTATCAGCTGCGCGATTCGCGGGCTCAGACGCTCATCGTGGACGGTCCCGGTATGGAGTCGATCGTCGAGCTGATCGACGAGCTGCCCGACCTGCGGCGGATCGTCACGCTCGACGATCCGGCCGACGCCGCATTCCCGTCGATGCCGTTCGACGCGCTCGCATCCTCGAACGCCGCGGTACCGTCGCCGGCGTTGGAGCCGTCGTCGCTGATGTCGATCCTGTACACGTCGGGGACGACCGGGATGCCGAAGGGATGCATGCTCCCGCACGGCTGGTACATGAACGGCTCGCGGGTGTCGTCGGAGATGATGGAGTACCGCACCGACGACGTGCTATTCACCGCGCTGCCGCTCTTCCACGCCTGGGCGCAGGGCATCGTGATGGGCGCGCTGGTGCACCATCTGACAGCGTGGGTCGACCCGATCTTCTCGGTGACGCGCCTTCTCGATCGCTTCATCGAGACGAACGCATCGGTGTTCACCGGGGTCGGCGCGATGGGGATGGCGATGCTCGCCGCGCCGCCGTCCGATCGCGACCGCGCGCATCGTGTGCGCGCGGCGCTGATGATCCCGTTCACACCCGACCAGCAAGCGATGTTCTTGGAGCGGTTCGGCGCGGTGGTCCTATCGCAGCTCTACGGACAGACCGAGTGCGGCGCCATCACCTACGCGCGTCTTTCGGAGGAGCGTCCACTTGGCTCGATCGGCCGGCCGGCGCCGTACCTCGATGTGCGGCTGCACGACGACGACGACCACGACGTTCCGACGGGCTCCGTGGGTGAGATCGTGGTGCGGCCGCGCGTGCCGCACGCGCTGTACCTGGGGTACTGGGACAAGCCCGCGGCGACGGTCGAGGCGTGGAAGAACCTCTGGCACCACACGGGCGACTACGGCAGGGCAGACGAGAACGGGTTCATCACGTTCGTTGATCGCAAGAAGGACGCGCTGCGACGGCGGGGCGAGAACGTGTCGTCGCAGGAACTCGAGCGCGCGATCATCACTCACCCGGCCATCGCGGAGGCCGCGGTGATCGGGGTGCCGTCGCCCATGACCGAAGACGACATCAAGGCCTGCGTTGTGTTGGTCGAGGGAGCCTCGGTAGCGCCGGAAGAATTGTTCTCGTTCTTCAAGGAGGCCCTGCCGTACTTCGCGATCCCTCGGTACGTCGAGGTCGTGGACGAGCTACCGAAGAACGCGACGTTGAGAGTCATGAAGCATCTTCTGCGAGAGAAGGGCGTCACCGAAAAGACATGGGATCTGGAGGCGATGGGGTTCGGCGTGGGGCGGGACGCTCGCAGGTCTTAGCGCTTCTTCGGCGCCGCTTTCTTCTTCACCTTGGGTGGGAGAGACTCGGCGTACGTCGCGGAGCGCTTCAGCCACCTCTCGAGTTGCGCTTTCGTCTTCGCTCCGGCCGGTGCGACGAGGAGCATGCCCTTCGCGGTCATCTTGCCGATCACCATCTGACGGGTGTGCTTCTCTTGGAGCGCCTTCTCCGCGGAGGTTCCGTCGAGCCGGATCATCAACTCGTCGCCGGTGACGCCGGCGGCCATGTTGCCCTTGAGCATGAAGCAGATGCCGCCGAACATCTTCTGTTCGGTGAGGCCGCGGTGAGACGAGAGTGATTCGCGGATGCGCTCGGCGAGTTGCTCGTCGTACGCCACGTCAGGTGCGGTCGCGGGACGGGAGCGATTCGTGTTCGGCCAACCACGCGCTCAACACGTAGTCGGCGAATCGCTCGGCGGCGTAGATCGCGTGGGCAGAGCGGATGGACGGAAAGACATCGAAGGCGTGCTGGCCGCCGGGAAGCTCGGCGTACACGAGCGGTTGCGATGAAACCGATCGTAGCTTGGCGACGAAGCGGCGGGCGGCCGAGACAGGCGCCAACGAGTCGTGCGCGCCATGGATCACGAAGAACGGCGGTGCGTCGGGGTTGACCCGGTAGATCGGCGACGCCTTCTCGAACTCGATTCGATGCTCCTTGAACGACTTCTTGATCACGATCCGTTCCATCATCCGGCGCGTGCCCCAGTCGGTGAGCGTCTTGCCGTCGACGAAGTCGTACACGCCGTAGAAGGGGATCGCAGCTTGCAGCGTGGTGTCGGCCTCCTCGAACCCGGGCTGGTACTCCGGATCGTTCGGCGTCAGTGCAGCGATCGCCGTCAGATGGCCGCCGGCGGATCCACCGGTGATCAAGATGAACCTCGGGTCGCCGCCGTACTCGCTGATGTTCCCGCGGATCCAGGCGGTCGCACGCTTCACGTCCTCGAGGTGGGCGGGCCACGCCGAGCGCGGCGACAGACGGTAGTTCGTCGCGACGCACACCCACCCACGCGAAGCGAAGTGGAGCATGATCGGTTTCCCCTGCTGGTCCTTGTTGGAGATCGTCCACCCGCCGCCGTGCACGAACAGCAGAACCGGCGCGCCTTGCGGGTGGTCTTTGTGACGGTACACATCGAGCCTGTTCTTCTTGCCGTACGGGCCGAACGAGATGTTGCTCACCTTCTCGACGTCGGGGTGCTGCATCCGGAACGGCAGGAGCAGCTGCCGCCACGGCACCGTCAGGTCGTGACGTGCCGCGCGGTGCGGCAGGATCCGCGAGGCATAGTCGGGCCCGAGCGTCTCGATGAGCGCGGCCTCCATGATCCTTTTGGCGCGTTGCGACTGCGCGATCATGTACAGGAGGCCCGCGACCGTCAGCGCCTCCGCGGCCAGCCCGATCGTCCCGCCGGTCCCGTGGATCGCGCCCGTCGCCAAGAAAACACCGAGCAAGATCAGGTTAAGAACGAGATTCTGCGGCGCCAGCTCCATCGTCAGCCACGACGCGAAGAAGCTCGTGGTTTCGGGCAGAGGGCGCAGCGCGTTCAACGTGAGAACCGCGAACACGAGGGATGAGATCAGGAATGCCTTTGACACACCGTCAGTTTGCCAAGCACTCTGGTCGCGGTCGAACCGGACAACCGAGGGAAGGAACCGACGTGGAGCGCCTGAGCGGCATCGACGCCTCGTTCCTGTACTTCGAGACGCCGAACATGCACATGCACGTGGTAGCGACGATCGTGTTCGACCCGTCGACCGTGCCGGGCGGCTACTCGTTCGACCACGTCCGCGAGATGATCCGCAGCCGCCTCCACCTGGCCAAACCGTTGCGCCGCAAGCTGGCTCCGACGCCGTTCAACATCAACCACCCGGTCTGGGTTGAAGACAAAGACTTCGACCTCGACTATCACGTGCGCCGGATCGGCTGCCCGTCGCCGGGATCTGAGGAGCAGCTGTCGAGCGTCGTCGGCGACATCGCGTCCCGCCCCCTCGACCGGAACCGTCCGCTGTGGGAGGTCTGGATCGTCGAAGGTCTCGAGCACGGGCACACCGCGGCGGTCGCGAAGATGCACCACTGCACGATCGACGGCGTCTCGGGCGCCAACTTCATGGTCAACTTCTTCGACCTTTCGCCCGAAGGCACCGAACGGCAAGACGCGCCGGACGTCTGGGAAGCCGATCAGCCTCCGACCGAGATCGAGCTCATCGCCCGCGGCCTGATCGCGCGCGCACAACGCCCGCTGCAATGGGTGAGCGTCGTGCCGAAGACCGTGCGCGCGCTCGCCGGGCTCGCGTTCGCCAAGCGGGGCAAGGGTCTCGGGATGCCGGCGCCGCTCCGCGCGCCGCGTACGTCGTTCAACGTCCCGATCACGCCGCACCGGCGCACCGCGTTCACGCACCTGTCGCTCGACGAAGTGAAGGAAGTGAAGAACGCGTTCTCCACGACGGTGAACGATGTGGTGCTCGCGATCGTCTCCGGCGCGCTGCGCAAATACCTCGACGCGCGCAACGAGCTGCCGGACCGTTCGCTGATCGCGGTCGTTCCCGTTTCGGTACGCACGGACGACGATAAAGAGGTCCTCGGCTCGAACCGCGTTTCGGCGATGTTCTCTTCGCTCGCGACCGACGTCGACTATCCGGTCGACCGCCTCCGCCAGATCAACCGCGCCAACGCCGGCGCAAAGGAAGAGCACAAGGCGGTTGGGGCCGACATGCTCACGCAATGGGGGGAGCTCGCTGCGCCGATCACGTTCTCACTCGCGGCGCGCGTGTACGCGGGGCTCCGTCTCGCCGACCGGCATCCGGTCGTCCACAACCTGGTCGTATCGAACGTGCCGGGCCCGCGGTTCCCGCTGTATTTCGCGGGCGCGAAGTTGGTCGGCATGTATCCGCTGGGCCCGATCTTCGACGGCGCCGGCCTGAACATCACCGTCGTCAGTTACATGGATCAGCTCTACTTCGGTCTGATCGGGTGCCGCGAGCTCGTCGACCCCTGGGACATCGTCGCGCAGATCCCCGAAGCGTTCGCCGAGCTGCGCAAGGCCGCCGACAACGCCTGACGGTGCCGCTCCCGGAAGACTTCCAGGCGCTCGCGCGCACGGTCAACAACTGGGGACGCTGGGGTCCCGACGACGAGATCGGCACCCTGAACCTGATCGACGACGGGGCCGTCAAGCGCGCGGCGGCGTGCGTGCGGACGGGCAAGCGCTTCTCGCTCGCGATCACCATGTCTGAAAGCGGGCCGATGCTCGGGAACATCCCGCCCGGCCGAAAGAACCCGCAGCAGCACCGCTTCGAGTTGCACGACCCGTTCACGAAGGACCCCGACTCGGTCCAGGTGAACACGAACGAGTTCACCTTGAACCTGAAATCGGCGACACACTGGAGCGCTCTCGGTCACGTCGAGTACGCGGGGCGTTTGTACAACGGTTTCCCGCTCGACTCGATCGACGAGAAAGGCGCGCACCGGCTCGGCATCGACAAGATTGGATCGATCGTCACGCGGGGCGTATTGCTCGATATCGCGCGAGCGAAGGGCGTCGACCGCCTTGACCCTGGGACCGCGATCTCACCGGACGACCTCGATCAAGCAGAGAAACAGGCCGGGGTCACCGTCGAGCCCGGCGACGCGATCCTGCTCCGGACCGGGGCGATGCGCTGGCTGAGGGAAGGCGACAAGGAGACGTACGCGGGGATCTTCCGCGGGATCGCCGGGCCGGGGATCGCCTGCGCCGGGTGGTTCCACGAGCGCGACATAGCCGCGGCCGCGTGCGACACCTCCGGCTTCGAGGTCTGGCCGCGCGAGCGAGACGATCTGCTGAAGGTGCTCGGGCACCCGCTCCATGCGCTGTGCATCGTCGAGATGGGCCTGACGCTCGGCCAGAATTTCGACCTCGAAGCGCTCGGGGACGATTGCGCTGCCGACGGCGTCTACGAGTTTTTGCTCAGCGCTTCACCGGAGCCGTTCGAGGGGGGCCTCGGAGGTCCCGTCAATCCTGTCGCCATCAAGTAGGGCGTGCGTTCACCCACATCTGCGAGACGAGCGGGCCGATAGCCGGGCTCCACAAGACGTTGCCGACCCGCGCGGAGACAAGGACCGGTATGCGGAGTGTGGTGAGCGGCACCCACGGCGCGTCATCCACGACGGCGCGATCGATCGCCGCCCAGAGATCGCCCGCGGTCTTCGCGTCCGCGCGTTGTACCTCGAGGGCCTGTTCGACCTTCCTATCCAGTTCGCGCGAGCAAAAGGCATTGACGTTGAACGCTTGGGGTTCGCCGGTGAGCTTCTCCGCGTCGTCAGGACACATCAGAAGAGGCACGAAGAAGCTCGACGCGGACGGGTAGTCGATAGCCCATCCTGAGATTGCCGCCTGGAGCTTGTTCTTATTGCCCGAGAATAGCTCTTGGTAGATGTCGCCCTTGAATTCTCGAACGTCGGCCTTGTAGCCGATCGAGTTCAACGCATCGCGGATCACCTTCGCGTTCGCGACGCGCTGCAGTCGTTCCCCGGGCGACAGCCATATCGTGACGTGCATGCCGTCTGTCTTGGACTGGGCGACGAGGCGTCTCGCGGTCGCGAGGTCGGGCGCGTTCCACGTGCCCAGATCGTTCGGATGAGTCGTGTACGGGCAATACGGCCTGTAGCCGATCATGTTCCTGGGAAGGACCTGACACGTGCTCGATCCGAACAGCGCCCCTCCGGCCGCCGTTGCGAGTGCGTTGCGATCGATCGCGAGATTCAGGGCACGGCGCGCCCGAACATCGTTGAACGGCGGATCCTTCAGATCCAGGGTCGCGTACACGACCGACTGCAGATCGAATATATGCAGCTGAGCCGGAACCTGGACGGCGAGCTGCTCAAGTGGGATGTCCGGCTTTTCCGTATAGATCGTGAAATCCTCGCTGCCTTCCTTCACGGCGAGCACATGCAAAGCCGGGGAACCGCCCCATGAGACGACGACGCGGTCTGCGAAACCGCCCGGCGAGGCGAGACCTCGCGCATGGAAATTGGGATTTCGTCCGAGCGTCGCCGAACCGCCTCTCCTCACGTCTCCTTTGGCGGCGACGAGGCGGTACGGCCCGGTTCCAGGGATCGGCGTGACGCCCATGTCGCGGCTCGGTGTGTTCGCGGGCACGACGCCGGCGAACGGCAGAGACAGCAGGGTGGGGAAATCTGAAAAGGCCCGGCGGAGATGGAATACGACCGTCCGAGCTGCGTCGTCGGTGACGATCGATGCCGACAAGTCGCACGCCTTTGGAGAGCACTTTTCAGCACCCGCGATCATTCTGTACAGGACCGCGGGGTAGTCCACTTCTTTGCGGAAGATGCGTTCGATGCTCGCGCGCACATCGGCCGCGCGAACCGGCGAGCCGTTGGAATAGCGCAGCCCGCTCCGCAACGTGAATGAATAGGTCTTCCCGCCGTCGGTCGGTGGACGGAGATCCTCGGCGAGGTCCGGGACGATCTCAGCACCCTCGACGCCGCCGGTCTTCTTGAACGCGAGCAACCCGTCGTACTGCATGGGCGCCACCGCGTAGTTGAACTCGATGAACGCGTATGCCGGGTCGAATGAGACCGGGGCTTCACCCTCTGATGGCGCGTCATTGATGGCCGTTCCGATGCGCAGCGTGCCGCCTCGGTATGACGACGCACCTCCGCGCACGGACACCCACACGTGATCGCCTTGCGCCGCGAGGGCCATGGGCGCGTTGTGTAATGGGATCGTTCGGATCGTTCGGTTCGAGCCGGGGTCGATGACCGATATCGTCGCGTCTCCCTCGTTCGCGACGAAGACCCGGCCGGCCGCGACCGCGATCGCCCGCGGCTGTACGCCAACGGGGATCGTCGCTACCACTGCCCCCGAGTCTCGGTTCACGCGTGAGACCGTTCCATCGAAGGCGTTGGCCACCCAGACCGCGTTCGGGCTCAACGCGACGGCGCGCGGGCCGTGACCGACGGGGACGACCGAAACGATGGAAACAGAACGTGCGTCGATTTTCGTTACGGTCTGCGCCACCTCGCTGGCGACCCACACCTCGCGGCCTTCGACGGCGAGGCCGCGGGCTGCGGGGCCGACGTCGATCGAGTGGGTTCGCGTGCCGGTGGATGGATCGATCCGCCACACAGTGCCGTCGACTGAGTTTGTCGCCCAGAGCGCGCCCGCTCCGAACGAGACGTCCGACAATCCGTTGCCGGATTGGATCCGGTTGCCGACCTCCTCCTTCGTCTGCGGGCTCAGACGGGAGATCGATCCGCCGTCCACGTTCGCGATCCAAACGAGGTTGGCGCCGATCGCAGTCGAAGCCGGCGAGGCACCGAGACCGCCGATGGTCGTGACGTCCCGGCCGTCGAGCGAGACGTGGGAAGCGCTGCGATCGAAGCTGTTCGCAACCCAAACTCCGTCGCGTGTCGTGGCAAGACCGACCGGACGCGCGCCAACTTTTGTGAACGACTTCACCGTCATCGACCGGGCGTCGATCAGCGCGACCGAATCGGCCGGCACGGTGGTGAGGCCGCTAGGCGTACGCAGGAGCGTGAACGTGGCCCCTGCGATAAGGACGACCAGCGCAGTCGCTAATGCGATCATGGCGCGAGGTCTCTTCCACGCCGGTATCGGGGCCTGCTTGAGGTTCGCTTCCAGTAGCGGAGGCAGATCGCCTTCGTTGTCTTCGACGCGCGGCCGCACCTCGTAGAGCCGCCATCGTCCGTCGACTCCTTTCAGCGTGTGCTCGCCGCGCTCTTGGAACGTCAAGCCGGCGCCCGCGAGGACCTCGCGGACCGTGCTCGAAACGAGCACCTGTCCTCCGGAGGCCTTCGCGCCGACGCGTGCTCCGATGTGCACGGTGACTCCACGCACCGATCCTGCGGACACGACACACTCGCCCATGTGGACGCCGGCGCGGATGCGCAGGCCGAGCCGCCGCGCGGCGCGCACGGCTTCGAGCGCACAATCTACGGCGCGGAGCGGCAGGTCGAACGTCGCGAAGAACGCGTCGCCGGCGGTGTCAACCTCCGTGCCGCCGAAGCGAGCGATCTCGGCGCGGACGGCAGCGTGATGCTGATCGACGAGCTCGCGCCACCGTTTGTCTCCCAGGCTGGAGGCGAGCTCGGTGGAGGAGACGATGTCGGTGAACATCACCGCGAGCAGTCGTCGCGGTGCGCCCGGATCTTCCACGAGCTCTTCCCAAGGGGCCCGCGGATCGTTCAGGCCCTCCGGGATGGGCCCGTCCCTCGCGTCCCCCTCCGCCATGGCGGCAGTCTCGCGCCTGGCGTGGGCTCCGGCAAGGACGAAGCGCCAGCGCTCGGTCTGCCACGGTATGGTTCCGCTCCGCCATGGCAGAAGTAACCATCGCGCTGCGCTACGACCTCCGCTCGCCGGAGTGGGCCGCGACGCCGCATGCCGAGATGTACAAGGTTTGCATCGAGCAATGCGCATGGGCCGACGAGCACGGCGTCGCCGACATCGTCAGCCTCTCCGAGCACCACGGCATCGACGACGGATACCTGCCGGCGCCGCTCGCGATGGCGGCGGCGATCGCCGGCGCGACGGAGCGGCTCCCGATCACGATCGCGGCCGCGCTCTTGCCGCTGCACGATCCGGTGCGGCTCGCAGAAGAGATCGCGGTGATCGCGCTCGCGAGCGGCGGCCGTCTGTCGTTCGTCGCCGGGGCGGGGTACAAGCGCTCGGAGTTCGAGATGGCCGGCGTCACCTACAAGGACCGCGGCGCGATGCTCGAGGAATACGTCGACGTCATGCGCAAGGCCTGGACCGGCGAGCCCTTCGAATGGCGCGGCCGGACCGTCGTCGTGCGGCCGGTGCCGCCGATGCCGCCGCTGATCATGGGCGGCGGCTCGGGCCCGAAGGCCGCGCGCCGCGCCGCGCGCATGCATCTGCCGTTCTTCCCTGGTGTCGGCGATCCGGCGCTCAAGGATGCCTACGAAGACGAGTGTGCGAAGATCGGCTTTACGAACGGCTTCTGCCTGCTGCCGAAGGGGCCCGGCTTCATCCTCGTCACCGAGGATCCCGAGGCCGCGTGGAAAGAAGTAGCGCGCTACGCGTGGTACGACGCAGACACCTACCGCTCGTGGCAGGAGGGCACCCGCGCCGAAGTGCTCACGAGCGCCCCCGACGTGGACGCCCTGCGCACCGAAGGCATCTACCGCGTCGTCACACCCGATGAATGCGTCGCACTCGCCGAAGAGCTGTCGCCCGGCGGCGCTATCGTGCTGCACCCGCTGTTGTGCGGGATGCCGGCCGAGCTCGGGTGGGAATCCCTCCGCCTTTTCAAGGACAAAGTGCTCCCGCGGATCCGCGGCTGAGCGGCGCGGCTCAGCCGGCCGGCGGAATCTGACGGACCGTCAGATAGGATTCGCGCATGGCCCCTGACCTGGCCGCTCTCATCGATCCGGCGCACACGGCGCTCGTGACGCAGGAGTGCCAGCGCGGCGTGATCGGCGAGCCGGCCGTCTTCCCGCAGCTCGCCGAGATCGCCCGCCGCGAGATGATTCCGAACGCGGCGCTGCTGGCCAAGTCGGCGCGCGCGGCCGGCGCGCCGGTGGTGCATTGCGTCGCGATGCGGCGGACCGACGGTGTGGGATCCAACAGCAATGCCCGTGTCTTCGGAGCGGCGCGGAAGTCGCCGGTGACACTCACGCCCGGCACGGACGCGGTGAAGCTCATCGCAGAGCTTGGGCCCGAGGACACCGACGTCGTCTTGTCGCGGCTCCACGGCGTCGGCCCGATGCAAGGGACCGACCTCGATCCGGTGCTTCGCAATCTCGGCGTGACGACGATCGTGGGGATCGGCGTGTCGGTGAACATCGGGATGACGAACTTCGTGATGGACGCGGTGAACCTCGGCTACCGGTTCGTGCTTCCGCGCGACGCGGTCGCCGGCGTCCCGGAGGAATACGCGGACGCGGTTATCGAAAACACGCTTTCGTTGCTGGCGACGGTCGTCACGACCGAAGACATCGTGGAAGTGTGGAGCCGTTGACGCAGCAGCAGTCCGGCGAGGTCCGCGCGGTCGACGGCCGCACGCCGGGCCGTCGTGGTCGCGCGACGCGGGATCGACTGCTGAGCTGCACCGCCGAATTGCTCGAGCGTTCCTCGTACCGCGACCTCACCGTTATCGACATCGCGCGCTGCGCGAGCTGCTCGCCGGCGACCTTCTACCAGTACTTCGCGGACGTCGAAGGCGCGGTGCTCGTCCTCGCGCAAGAGATGGCGTCCAACGGCAAGAGCTTGATCGCGCTGATCAAAGGGTCGGACTGGAAGGGCAAGGCTGGGCCACGCACGGCCGCCGCGATCGCCGACGAGTTCTTGGCGCTCTGGGAGCGGCACCGCGCGATCCTGCGGGTCGTGGACCTCGCCACCGCCGAAGGGGATCTCCGCTTCCAGAACGCGCGCACGCACCTGCTCAACGAGATCACCATCGGCCTGCGCGACGTCGTCGAAGATCAGCGCTCGTCCGGCGGCCTTCCGAAGGACACTGACTCGATGGCGCAGGCGGCGACGCTGGTGTCGATGCTCGCGCACGTGGCGCAGCACGCCTACGGCTTCGAGTTCTGGGGCATCCGCATGGAGGACATGCGCCGTAGCCTCGCGCGGCTCCTCTACACGGGTGTGACGGGGAAAAAGATCTAGCGGTCCCAGCGTTCGCCGATCGCTTGCAGCGTCTGTGCTGCCATCTCCGGCGACACCGCCATGGGAGCGATCACGGGAACGGTCACGCCGGCTTCGACGTATTCACGCAGGCGGGCGACAACTTCTTCAGCGGTGCCGATCACGAAGAGGTCTTCTGCGATGCGATCGCTGAAGGCTTTGGCCATGCCCTCGCGGTCCTTCGCTTTCGCCGCTTGCGCGATGGCCTCCGCCTCTTCCTCGTAGCCCATCCAGCGGTAGAACTTGTTGTAGACGCTCGTCGCGACGTATGGGGCGAAGATCATCTTCACGATCTGCCGCGCCGACGGCGCGTCGTCGGTCACGAGACAGAACAGGCGCGCGACGACGGGGAAATCCGAAGGAAGCTCCCGGCCTGCTTCCTTCGCGCCGGCACGAACCTCGTCCAGCATCGCGGGCACGTGCTTCGGTGCGATCTGGTTGATGCACAAGCCGTCCGCCAGCTCGCCCGCCAGACGCAACGATTTCGGATTGAGCGACCCGAGGTACAGCGGCACCGGCGCGGGAGGAGGCGTCGGCGTCTTGTAGCCGCCGACCTTCACATACGAACCGTCGAATGTGGAGCGTTCGCCGCGGAGGATCGGCCGCAAAGCCTCGATCGCCTCGCGCAGGTGGGTCAACGGACGGTCGAACGGCTGACCGCCGAACCGTGACACGAGCACCTCCGAAGAAGCGCCCACGCCGAGCGCGAACCGCCCGCCCGACAGCTGCGCGAGCGACACCGCCGACATCCCGATCACGAAGACCGTGCGCGTCTGGACGGGGAGCACTGCGACCCCGAGTTGGTAGTCGGTCGTTGCCGCCAAAGCTCCCAGCAACGTGAACGCGTCGGGACCGTCGACCTCAGATCCCCACGCGGCCTGGTATCCCCACTGAGACGCGGTGCGCGCAAGATCGAGCGAGTCCCGCGCCGTCAGGCCGGGAACGGGAACGGTAACGGCGAGCGTCGCGTCGGGCATGTCCGGACTCCTGACGTTCGAGGGACCGGCGGACGCTAGCACGCCCGCCGCGGCGCGAGCCACGCCGTCACGCCGTGCGGAACGCTTCGTAGACGGCGGAGAATACGCGGTCGGCGAGCCCCATCCTCTCCGCCTTCCGAGCGAGCTGCAATAGGGCCTCTGCGAACGTCGGATCGACGTTGCTCTCCTGCGCGAAGCGCACGTGCTGCGCGATCGCCGCAGTCCAGATGCTGAGTGGCGTCTCAACATCCACCGGAAACTCGCCGGAGCGGACGCGTGCGAGCACGTCGCCGACATGGGGGCCGTACCGGTCATGGAGCCACGTCGCCATCTCCTCGAGACGGTCAAGCGGAAGGTCCTGCGACCGGCTGAACGCTGCCGCCTGCAAGAACGAAAGCAGGATCCCCTCGTACATGATCAGGACGGCCTCATCCAGAGTGTTCGCAGCCGCGATGTCGTCGCCTACGTGGAGCGCCTCACCCTGCGCTCCGGCGAGCAGCGAGCGCGAGCGCTCGAACAGAGACGCCGGGCCAGAACAGAATATCCGGCAACCGTCTGCGCCGGGGAGGCCGAAGATCGCGCCGTCGAGGTATGCGATGCCGTTGTCCTCGGCCCAGCGTGACGCATCGCGCGCGTCGTCCGCGGTCCCCGTGCTCAGCTGAACGACGAAGCGATCCTTCAGCACCGCCGTCACGTCCAGCGCACGCACGACGGCGTTCGCGGCGGCGTAGTCGAGGAGACAGATCACGATCGTTTCGGCTGCGGCGGCCGCTTCGGCACCAGAAGTCGCGACCGACGCACCAAGCTGGCGCAGCGGCTCGCAGCGCGCAGCGGTTCTGTTCCAGACGGTCACCGTCTCGCCGATCGACAAGAACGACCGGGCCAGCGCCGATCCCATCTGCCCCATGCCCAAGACGGCGACCGATCCCATGATGTCCTCCCCGGCGGTTACGTGTCGCCGTTATACCGCTGCCTTTACGACGCGCGACGGTTACGGCTCGACGAGTCTGTGTTCGAACGCGAACACGATGGCCGCAGCGCGATCGCGGAGTCCGAGCTTCGTCAGGATGTGACCGAGGTGTGTCTTGACGGTGACCTCGCCGATGAACAACTCCCCGGCGATCTCTGCGTTCGTCGCGCCGCGGGCGACCAACCGGAGCACGTCGAGCTCGCGCGGGGTCAAGCGCGCTGCTTTCTCTTCCGAGCTGGGGGCCCCGGCGTCGCGGTAGGCGGCGAGGACCCTTCCGGTGACGGCCGGGTCGAGCCACGAGCCGCCCGCGGCGACCTCTTTCGTCGCGCGGATGATGTCCTCCGCGGACGCATCCTTGAGCTGGAAACCCGACGCACCGGCTCGCAGCGCTCGCGAAAGCAGCTCATCGTCGTCGAACGTGGTCAACACGAGGACCGGCGGGGAGTTGGGCGCGTCGCGCACGCGCCGTGTCGCTTCGACTCCGTCGACATTCTTCATCCGTATGTCCATCAGGACCACGTCGGGGCTGGATCGCGTCACCGCCGCGACGACTTCGGATCCATCTGCGCACTCGCCGGCGATCTCGAATCCCTCGTCCCGGTGGAGGATCCGTTTCAATCCGGCACGGACGAGTTCCTGGTCGTCTACCAAGAGAACGCGGATCATGTCGATGCTTGCGTGCTCGGAACCACGGCTTCGACTGTCCATCGTCCATCGACGGCTTCGGCGTGCAGCGATCCGCCCAAGAGGGCCGCTCGCTCCCTCATGCCCCACAATCCGAGTCCGTTCGATCGCGTCTTGGGCGCGTCCGACAGCGCGTTCCGCACACGCACTTGCGTCGAGGAACCGGTGACCACGATCGCGATATCGATGGATGTGCCCGGCGCGTGCTTCGCCGCATTCGTGAGCGACTCCTGCACGATCCGATACAACGCCAGGCCTGCGGTCGGCTCCAGAGAGTTCAGTTCCCCGCTGATGTCGGCGGAGATGGTTGCACCGGCACCTCGGAATCGGTCGATCAGCGCCGTCACGTCGCCGGCGCCCGGCAGGGGAGTTGGCTCCTGGCCTTCCACTCCGAGGATCCCGACGACCCGCCGGACGTCTTGCAGGCTTTGGCGACCGAGTCGTTCCGCCTCCTCCAGAGCCGCCGACGCATCTTTGGGATCGCGCGCGAGCGCGCGGCGCGCGCCGGTCACGTGCAACATCATGACGGTTAGGGAATGCGCGATGACGTCGTGGACCTCGCGCGCGATCCGCCGGCGTTCATCGGTGGCGGCGCGCGCCGCGAGACCCGCCTGCGCCGCGCGCAGCTCCGTCAGAAGCCGCATCTGCTGACGGACGATCATCCCACCGCCCCACCCGAGGGCGAGCCCGATGTACCAGGGATACGACTGGTTGTACTTGCCCCACACATCCATCCCGGCGATGAGACCCATCGACGCCACCGTCCAGAACGCACCGTCTGCGATTGGACCGGAGGCAGCCATTTCTGACACCAAGAACACCAATGGGAACGGTGCGATGTCTATCTCGACGGGGTGCAGCAAAAGGCCATAGGTCCCCGCGAAGACGAGACCGGGGAAGAGGACGCGTCTGAACAGGGCCCAGGGCTTCGTGTCGCCGAGCGACAACGAGTAGACGCGTCGCGGCGGGAAGAGGAACGCCAGTTGCATCAGCCACGGCAGGACAGCGACGACGACGAGCAGGGTGTCTCGCCTCGGCGACGTCAAGGCATGTCGCTGCGCCAGGATGCCGAGACCCGTGAAGAGGGGGAGTGTCGTCCACAGCCACGCGAACGTTCCCGACCACTCCACCTCGACGGCCGAGGCCTCAGGATCCAGCCAACGGTGCAGCAACGATCTCATCCTGGGATGAAGCCTACGTACAGCCGGCGGTCGAGGTCATCAGATCGAGGTCGGTGATTTCGGTCCTCCCGACGTATGAGATCGAAAACCGACTGGAGGCAGACGACGCCCGTCTGATGCCGCCGTACAGTCGGCCCCATGA
>Ga0075425_100000487_pt1 | contig 37559 bp, 36 predicted proteins | sample SoiMethybrSBSTD4_FD_75300 | JGI IMG/M metagenome (GOLD analysis project Ga0075425, IMG submission 75300) | Bulk soil microbial communities from a Populus tree surrounding site in Tennessee, USA - Soil MetaG P. TD hybrid SBSTD4 | ecosystem: Environmental > Terrestrial > Soil > Tree plantation... | reverse complement strand
CGCGACTGGTTTCTCGGCGACGAGCCGCCAGTAGTCGCGTGTAAAGAACCGGATCGCCGACGAGCGCCGCGTTGGTGCCGCGTAGACGAGACTCCGCGCGCGAGAGACGAGCTGCTCCAGCCGCTCGACGACCGGGTCGGCGGGAAAGAGGCGCCGCGCGCGAGCGAGATCGGCGGCCGCCGCGCGGTAGAGCGTTCCCAGCCGGAAGACACCTTCCGAACCGAGCCGCTCCGGCCGCCGGCGTGCCCGACGTACGAGCTCGTCCAACTCCTGCCACGATTGGTTGCGCTCGCTCAGAAACCGTTCGAGAGTCACGAGATGGCGCAGTTCGAGTACGAGGACCGACTGACGATTCGGACGCCGGAGGGCGTCGAGCTCAACCTGACGCTAGCAGGGGTTGGATCGCGGTTCGCCGCCGCGGTCGTCGACGCCATCATCGAGACGATTCTCCTGATCGCGATCATCGTGTTCGCCGTCGAGACGAACGGCTTCGGGGCGGGTGGCGGCTGGGGAGCGGCGATCATGATCTTCCTTACCTTCGTCGTCATCCTGGGCTACGACGTCGCCTTCGAGGTGCTCGCGTCCGGCCGGACGCCCGGGAAGCGCTGGAACGGCCTCCGCGTTCTCCTCGACGGCGGGCAGCCGATCGGCTTCTTCGCCAGCGCGATCAGGAACCTCCTCCGGTTGATCGACTGGCTGCCGTTCCTCTACCTCGTCGGCGTGGTCTCCATCCTGGTCACAGGGAAGAATCAGCGTCTTGGCGACCTCGTCGCGGGCAGCGTGGTCGTGCGCGAGCGGCGCATGCGGGCACCCGCACCGGCGATCGTGGCCGCCGGCGGCTCGCCGGCCTTCAGCTCGTCCGGCTGGGACGTGAGCGCGATCACGCCGGAGGAGTTTGCCGCGGTACGCCGATTCCTGGAGCGGCGCACCGAGATTGCGAGCGAGGCCCGCTACGAGCTCGCCTCGACGATCGAGGGACGCCTCCGCCCCAAGATCGCGGGTGCGCCCGACGACCTGCACGGGGAGCCCTTTCTCGAGCAGCTCGTCGTGGCCAAGTCGGGGCGGCCGTACGGCGCCGGCTGACGTGTTAGCGTCGCGCCGTGCTTCGAGGCACCGTCGCCCTCGACCCGCACGACCTGAGGACAAGCGGCGCCGTCCTGCTCGCGGCCGCGGCCGTGCTGCCGCTGCTTCCCGGCCACGACGAGCTCGGCTGCCCGCTGCGCCGCCTCACCGGCGTGCCGTGTCCGCTCTGCGGCCTGACGACGAGCGTCGAAGCGACCGTGCGGCTGCATCTCGGGCGGGCCCTCGAGGCGAATCCGGCCGGTCTGGCCGCAGTCGTCGTCGCGCTTCTCCTGCTCGTCGTCCGCCCGGCGCACGTGCGAGTACCAGCCGCCTTACCGCTCGTGCTGCTCGCGGGTCTCTGGCTGTTCGAACTGCACCGCTTCTCCGTCCTCTTCTGAGTAGGCGCCACGAAGGGAGTCCGATGAGTGAGTTCCCCGCCCCGCCGCCGCAGCCTCAGCCCGGCTACGCGCCCCCGACGACGAGTGGGCCGAGTGGCCCGCGCGCGAACTTCGGCCGCCGTCTCGTGGCCTGGCTGGTGGACGCGATCCTGCTCGGAATCGTCATCGGGGTGATCCAGGTCGCGACGGGGCGCCTCACCGCCGACCTGATCGGCTTCGGACTCGGGCTCCTCTACTACGGGTACCTCGAAGGGAGCAACTCGGGCCAGACGGTCGGAAAGCGGGCGCTCGGGATCCGGGTGATCGACTTCGGCACCGGCGGCCCGATCGGCTTCGGCCGCGCCGTCATCCGTTACCTCGGCCGGATCGTGTCCACGATTCCATGCTTCCTCGGTTACTTCTGGATGCTCTGGGACAAGGAGCGCCAGTGCTGGCACGACAAGTTCGCAAACGACGTCGTCGTGCCGGTGGACAGCTACCCGGTGGCCAGCTGGCCGAACTGAGGGCCGGCTGCGGGGGCGGCGCCGGTGTCGAACTTCTTCCAGCACGTCGTCATCGGCCTATCCAGCGGCGGCATCTACGCGAGCCTCGCGCTCGCGCTCGTACTCGTCTACCGGGCTACCCGCGTCATCAACTTCGCCCAGGGCGAGATGGCGATGTTCTGCACCTTCATCGCGTGGTCGCTGCTCGACCGCGGGCTCCCGTACTGGGGCGCGTTCTTCGCCACACTCGCGATCGCGTTCGCCGGCGGCGTCGCGCTCGAGCGAGTCGTCATCCGCCCGCTCGAGGGCGGCCCGACCCTCACGATCGTCATGGTGACCATCGGGCTTCTGATCGGGCTCAACGGAGCCGCCTTCTGGATCTGGGGCGGGGAGCCCAAGAGCTTCCCGAGCGCGTTCTCGACGCGGACGGTGCACGTCGGCGGCGTCGTCTTCTCGGTTCAGGACGCCGGGACGATCGCCGTCACGCTGGGCGCCGTCGTCCTCCTCTGGCTCTTCTTCCGCTACACGAAGCTCGGGCTCGCGATGCGCGCGTCGGCGGTCAACCCCGAGGAGAGTCGGCTGGTCGGCGTTCGGGTCGGATGGATGCTCGCCTTCGGCTGGGGGCTGGCCGCGGTACTCGGGGCGGTCTCGGGGATGCTGGCCGCGCCGAGCCTCTTCCTCGACCCCAACCTCATGCGGCCGGTGATCATCTACGCCTTCGCCGCCGCCGTGCTCGGAGGGCTCGACAGTCCGGTCGGGGCGGTCGTCGGCGGCCTCCTGCTCGGCGTCGGGCTCGAGTTGCTTACGACCTACGTCGACGCCCTCGCCGGGCTGCAGCTGCCGGTCGCGCTCGCGATCATCGTCGCCGTGCTGCTCGTTCGCCCGGCCGGCCTGCTCGGAAGGCCCGCAGTCTCGCGCGTGTGATCGGGTTCGCGCTTCGCGCTCTGCTCTTCGTCGGCGCGCTCGCGCTGGCCGCGTTCCTGCCGACGTGGCTGAGCACGTTTCGCACCTACGAGTTCGCGTACGTCGGCATCTACTTCATCGCCATCCTCGGCCTCAACATCCTCACCGGCTACACGGGACAGATCTCGCTCGGCCAGGGGGCGTTCATGGCGCTCGGCGGTTACACGACGGCGATCCTGATGGCCGACCACGGCGTGAAAGACGTCTGGACGCTCCCGCTGGCCGGCCTTGCCGCCGGCGTCGCCGGGTACCTGTTCGGGATCCCGGCGCTCCGACTGCGAGGCCCCTATCTCGCACTGGCCACGTTCGCAATCGCCGTCTCGCTTCCGACCCTGCTTCTCTACGACAAGCTCGACCGCCTGACGCACGGGGAGGAAGGGATCAACCTCTTCGGGATCCCGGAGTCGACGGCGTCGATCACGCCGCTCCGCGTCCTCGGTCACGACCTGCCCTTCGAGAAGTGGATCTACTACCTGACCTGGACGATCGCCGCCGCGCTGTTCCTGGCTGCATGGTTGCTGCTCCGCGGGCGGACGGGGCGCTCGTTTCGGGCCGTTCGCGACAGCGAGGTCGCGGCGGCGGTCTCCGGCGTCCACCCGGCCGCCTACAAGACGCTCGCGTTCGGCATCTCGGCCTTCTACGCCGGCGTCGCGGGAGGCCTCTACGCGATGGCGACGACGTTCGTCAACCCGGGCACGTTTCCGGTCGCGCTCTCCCTGACGCTGCTCGTCGGCGCGGTCGCCTCCGGGCTCGGCTCTCTCTGGGGGCTGCTGGCGGGGGCGTTCCTCGTCGAGTACCTGCCGACCCTCGCCGGCAAGGTCAGCAGCCAGCCCGGCGTTGCCTCGGTCGTGTACGGGGGGATTCTGATCGCGCTCGTCGTCCTGTTGCCAGACGGGGCGGCCGGAGGACTACGCCGGCTGGCTCGGCCGCTAACAAGCGGGCGAGTTTTTCGGTCGTAGTATTGGGGTCATGAAGCGGGTCTTCCTCGTCGGCATGCTGCCGCTCGCCGCGGTGGCCGTAACTGCTGCGCTCGCCGCGGGCGGAGCCGCGGCGCCGTCCTCCGATCCCGGCGTCTCGAACAGCCAGGTGCTGATCGGAGGCACCGCGCCGCTCACGGGCGAGGCGGCCGCGGCCGGGCTGACCGCGTCCGGCGCAAACGCCTATTTCCAGTGGGTGAACGCGCACGGCGGGGTCAAGGGTCGGAAGATCCGCTACAAGGTCGTCGACGACGGCTACGACCCTGCGAAGACGGTCCAGGGGACCCGCCAGCTCGTCGTCCAGGACCATGTGTTCGCGCTCTTCAACAGCGTGGGCACATCGCAGAACATCGCGATTCGGCCATACCTGAACCAGGTCAAGGTGCCGCAACTGTTCGTCGCGAGCGGCTGGAGCGGCTGGGGCCGCGACTACCGCAAGTATCCGTTCACGATGGGCTTCATCCCCACGTACTCGGCCGAGGGGAAGATCTACGCGCGCCACATCCTCGCGACGCGGAAAAACGCGAAGATCGCCGTGCTCTACCAGAACGACGAGTACGGCCGCGAGGTGCTCTCCGGTTTGCGGGCCGGGCTCGGCAAGCGCTCACGACAGATCGTGGCCGCCAGGGGATACGACCCGAGCGAGCCGAGCGTCCAGTCGGAGGTGGCCTCGCTTCGCTCGTCGAACGCGAACACCTTGATGATCTTCGCGTTCGGCACGCGGGCGATCCAGGCGTTCGTCACGGTCAAGAAGCTCGGCTGGAAGCCGCAGATCTACGTCAACGCCGTCTCGGCGGCCACGACGACGATGAGGATCGCTTCGTCCACGGGCCAGACCGAGGGCGCGATCAGCATCGGGTTCTTCAAAGATCCCGCCGACCCGAGGTGGGCGAAGGACAAGGGCTACCGACTCTACCGCTCGATCATGAAGCGGTTCCTGCCCGGCAAGACGGTCTCGAACGGCTACTACATGGCCGGAATGGCAGCCGCATGCGCGATGACCCAGGCGCTGCGGAGCGCCGGTCGCAACCTCACCCGCGGCGGTCTGATGCGAGCCGTCACGCGCCTCAACTTCAAGGATCCGTTCACGCTCCCCGGTATCCGCGTGAAGACGACGCCGACCGATCGGTTCCCGATCCAGCAGGCCCAGCTCGAGCGCTGGCACAAGGGCCGCTGGCACCCGTTCGGCAGGCTCCTCGCAGCTCGCTGAGGCGGCGGGCGGGGCGGGGCTCGGCACGCGAGGTCAGTCGCGTAAGCTCCGGCTCGATGCAGCCCGCGTGGTCAGACGCGTGCGACGCGGCGCTCGCGGGCGAGGGGCCGAGCGAAGCGGAGGCGTGTGCGCTCGTGGCGGCTCCGGTCGCAGCGCTTTGCGCCGTCGCGTGCGAGCTGCGCGAGCGTGGGCATGGCGCACTGATCACGTACTCGCCGAAGGTGTTCGTCCCGCTGACGAAGCTCTGCCGCGACGTCTGTCACTACTGCACGTTCGCCCGGCCGCCGCGCCGCGGCGAGCGGGCGTACCTGTCCGGCGAGGAGGTGCTCGCGATCGCACGCGCCGGAGCGGCGGCCGGCTGCCACGAGGCGCTGTTCACGCTCGGCGACAAACCGGAGCGCCGGTATCGCACGGCGCGTGAGGAGCTCACCGCCCTCGGGTGCGAGTCGACGCTCGAGTACCTGGCCCGTTCCGCCGCGCTCGTTTTGGCGGAGACCGGCTTGCTCCCGCATCTCAACCCGGGCGTGATGTCGGGTGGAGACCTGCGGGCGTTGCGCCCCGCGAGTGCGTCGATGGGGCTCATGCTGGAGACGACGTCGGAGCGGCTGTCGAGGCGGGGCGGGCCGCACTTCGGCTCGCCCGACAAGCTCCCGGCCCGCCGGCTCGAGACGCTCGAGGCCGCGGGGCGGGAGGCGGTGCCCTTCACGACCGGGATCCTGATCGGCATCGGCGAGACGCGCCTCGAACGCATCGAGGCACTGCTCGCCATCCGCTCGCTCGGAGCCCGCTTCGGCCATGTCCAGGAGGTGATCGTCCAGAACTTCCGGGCCAAGCCCGGGACGCGCATGGCCGACGCGGCCGAGCCGTCGATCGACGAGCTGCTGTGGACTGCCGCAGCGGCTCGCGTCGTCCTCGGCGCCGACTGGAGCATCCAGGCACCACCGAACCTCAGTTACGACGGCTTTCCGCGCCTGCTCGACGCGGGGATCGACGACTGGGGCGGCGTCTCGCCGGTCACGATCGACCACGTCAACCCCGAGGCACCCTGGCCGGAGGTCGAGCGCCTCCGGCGCGCGACGGAGGCACGAGGGCTCTCGCTCGCGCCGCGGCTGCCGATCTACCCGCGCTACGCGACCGCGCTCGACCGCTGGGCCGACCCGGCGGTCGCGCCGTTCGTGCTCCGCCGCATGGATGGCGACGGGCTAGCGCGAGAGGGCGACTGGATCGCCGGCGCCGCGGACGCGCCGGCCCCGTCCGAGGGATCCCTGGCCAAGGCATCCCCGGCCGAGCCCCCCAACGCCCGCCCCCCCACCCGATGGGAGGGGACCGAGGGGCCTATCCACCCGCCACCCACGGCCACGGTAGCGCGGAAACGCACACGAGACCGTGCCAGATCCGTGCCAAAAGTGTCACGACCCGTCGCTGCGGCTCTCGCGAAGGTCGACGAGGGAATCGAGCTCGGCGAAGACGACCTCGTCGCCCTCTTCCGAGCGCGTGGCCGCGACGTCGAAGCCGTCACCCGCTCAGCCGATCTCCTGCGCCGCGAGGTCTGCGGCGACGACGTGACCTATGTGGTCACGCGCAACATCAACTACACGAACGTCTGCTACTTCCGATGCGGCTTCTGCGCCTTCTCGAAGGGTCGGCTGGCCGCGAACCTGCGGGGCCGGCCCTATCTCGTGCCGCTCGACGAGATCGTCCGCCGGTGCCGCGAGGCCTGGGACCGCGGCGCCGTCGAGGTCTGCCTCCAGGGCGGCATCCATCCAGGGTTCACGGGCGAGTTCTACGTCGAGGTCTGCGAGGCGATCAAAGAGGAGCTCCCCGACCTCCACGTCCATGCGTTCTCCGCCCTCGAGATCTGGCAGGGAGCCGAGACTCTCGGGCTCCCGCTGCGCACGTACCTGGAGCGCCTGCGGGACGCGGGCCTCGCCTCGCTGCCCGGCACGGCGGCCGAGATCCTCGACGACGACGTGCGCCGGGTCATCTGCCCGGACAAGGTGACCACGCAGCAGTGGCTCCGCGTGCACGATACGGCGCACGAGGTCGGGCTGCGCTCGAACGTGACCATGATGTTCGGCCACGTGGACGGCGCCCGAAACTGGGCGCGGCACCTCCTCCGTGCTCGCGCGCAGCAGCGTCGCAGCGGGGGCTTCACCGAGTTCGTACCGCTCCCGTTCGTCCACATGGAGGCCCCCATCTACCTCCAGGGTCGCGCACGGCCCGGCCCGACGCTGCGCGAGGTGATGCTCGTCCACGCGATCGGCAGGCTCGCCCTCCACCCGGTGATCACGAACGTGCAGGCCTCCTGGGTGAAGGTCGGCCTCGAAGGGGCGCAGCTGCTGCTCCAGGCGGGCTGCAACGACCTCACCGGCACCCTCATGAACGAGTCGATCTCACGAGCCGCCGGCGCGGCGCACGGACAGGAGATGCCGCCGGAACGGCTCGAGGCGGCGGTCCGGGCAATCGCGAGAACGCCACGGCAGCGGACGACGTTCTACGGCACTCCCGACCCGGAGCGGACCAGACGATCGTTCGGCGCTCCGGCGCTCGGCGAGCCGCGCAACCCGAGCGTGAACGACGCGGGCCTTCGTCGTCCCCGGACGCTCGTTCGTCCCGGGATCGCGGCCGCCGGCTGACCGGGAGCCCGCAACGCTGCTACAGTTCGGCGGGATGGGACGGCTTCTCGGGTAGACCAGGGAGGCAACGCGGCGCCGCCGCGGCAGCTTCCCACGGCCTCTCTCCCGAGAGGCTTTTTCGTTTTCGGAGGCGTGTGTGATGGAGCGGTACGAGCCACAGAAGATCGAGGCGAAGTGGCAGCAGGTCTGGGCTGACGAACGGACTTTCCACGTGCCGAACCCTGCCCCGGGCGACGAGACGGATCGGCACTGGTACCAGCTGGAGATGCTCCCGTACCCGTCCGGGACGCTTCACATGGGACATGTCCTGAACTACACGATGGGCGATGTCCTCACCCACTTCCGCCGCCGCAGCGGATGGACGGTGTTACGACCGTTCGGTTTCGATTCGTTCGGCCTGCCGGCGGAGAACGCGGCCATCCGGGAGGGCGGCCACCCCCGCGAGATCACCGAGCGGAACATCGAGGGGATTCGCCATCAGATACGGCGCCTGGGCTGGGCGATCGACATCGAGCGCGAGGTCTCCGCGCACGAGCCGAGCTACTACCGCTGGACGCAGTGGCTCTTCCTCAAGTTCTTCGAGCGCGGCCTTGCCTACCGGCGCGCGGCACCGGTCAACTGGTGTCCGCACGACCAGACGGTGGTCGCGAACGAGTACGTCGTCAACGGGCGGTGCGACCGGTGCGGGACACCCGTCGAGGCGCGCAACCTCGAGCAGTGGTTCTTCAAGATCACCGCGTACGCCGACGAGCTGCTGGAGTACGACCTGCCGCCCGGCGGGAGCTGGCCCGAGCGAACGAAGACGATCCAGCGCAACTGGATCGGCCGGAGCGAGGGCGCCGACGTCCTGTTCCGCGTCGACGAGCTCGACATCGACATCCCCGTCTTCACGACTCGTGCGGACACGCTCTTCGGCGCGACGTTCTTCGTGCTCGCGCCGGAGCATCCCCTGGTCGAGCAGCTGGTCGACGGCACGGCGCACGAGGGCGAGGTGCTCGAGTACGTCCGGCGGACGGCGGCGCACAGCGCGGCCGAACGAGAGACGAAGGAGAAGGACGGCGTCTTCACGGGGCGCTTCGCCACCAACCCTGTCAACAGCGAGCGCATCCCGATCTGGGTCGCACAGTACGTGCTGATGGAGTACGGCACGGGAGCGATCATGGGCGTCCCCGCGCATGACGAGCGGGATTTCGAATTCGCGCAGAGGTTCGATCTGCCGGTACGTACGGTCGTCGCGCCGCGCACAGGAGAAGCGCCGACCGACGGGGCATTCTCTGTGCACACGGACGACGAGATCGCCGTGAACTCGGGTCAGTTCAGCGGGCTGACGGCGCCGGCGGCGGCGGCGGCCATCGTCGAGTGGCTCGGGGAGCGCGGGAAGGGTGCACGTGCGGTCTCGTTCCGCCTCCGGGACTGGAGTATGTCGCGCCAGCGCTACTGGGGCTGTCCGATCCCGATCATCTACTGCGACGACTGCGGGATCGTGCCCGTGCCCGAGGACGAGCTCCCCGTCTTGTTGCCCGAGGTGGAGGACTACCGGCCGAAGGGCGTTCCACCGCTCGCGTCCAACAAAGAGTGGCTCCACGTGGCGTGCCCGCGCTGCGGCAAGCCGGGCACGCGTGAAGCGGACACGATGGACACGTTCGTCGACTCGTCCTGGTACTTCCTCCGCTACGTCGATCCCCGCAACGACGAGGCGCCGTTCGACCGGCGGGTGGTGGATTACTGGTGCCCGGTGTCCCAGTACATCGGTGGCATCGACCACGCGACCGGCCACCTGCTGTACTCACGCTTCTTCGTCAAGGTCATGAACGAAATGGGCCTGGTTGGCTTTCGGGAGCCATTCGCTCGCCTGTTCCACCAGGGCTGGCTGCAGATGGGCGGCTCGAAGATGTCCAAGTCCAGAGGGAACGTCGTCGGCCCGGACGCGTTGGCGGACGAGTACGGCGCCGACGCCGTCCGCCTGTACCTGCTGTTCATGGGGCCCGCCGATCAGGACATGGAGTGGACGGACAGCGGGATCGAGGGTATCGGGCGCTTCCTGCGGCGGTTGTGGCGGGTGGTGCACGAGGTGGCCGAGCAGGCGCACGACGACCCCGGCGGCGAAGGGCCGCTCGTCCGCAAGGCGCACGCCACGATCGCCAAGGTCACGGACGACATCGAGCGACGCTTTCAGTTCCACACACCTATCTCCGCGGTGATGGAGCTGCTCAACGCCCTGGCGGACGACGTCTCGGCGCCGGGAGCACGCTTTGCGGCCGAGACCGCGGTCTCGCTGATCCAGCCGTACGCGCCGCATGTCGCGGAGGAGCTGTGGGCGCGCCTCGGCCACGAGCGGCTGTGGCAACAGCCGTGGCCCGTGGCGGATCCTGCGCTGCTCGAGCGTGAAACGTTCGAGCTCGTGGTCCAGGTCAACGGCAAGGTCCGCGACCGGATGGAGGTCGCGACCGGCCTGAGCGACGACGAGCTCGTGGAGCGCGCGAAGGCTTCTCCACGCGTGAAGACCTACCTCGACGGTCGTGAGATCAAGCAGGCGATCGTCGTGCCGCAGCGGCTCGTCAACCTCGTCGCCGCGTAGTCGCCGTCACATAATCGGCACAGATTCGGCACACCGCTGCGCACTATTGTTGTCACAGTGGACAACAGATGTCACGATTCCCGATCACCCGCAAGCAGGCGATCGTCCTGGCGGCCGTGCTGGTGCTCGTGCTCTTCTTGTTCGGCCGACAGCTCGGGCAACACTCAACGGCAGCCCCTCCCGCCGTCCAGCCGTTGCGTGCGGACGCCTCGCCCGCGCCGCCGCAGGCGAAGTCCACATCCGCCTCCACCGAGCTCGTCGTCCAGGTCGTCGGCGCCGTTCGGCGTCCGGGGCTGTACCGGCTCCCAGCCGGGTCACGGGTCGCAGACGCCGTCAGGCGCGCCGGCGGTGCGAGCCGCCGGGCCGACACGGAGCTGATCAACCTCGCGGCCCCACTTGCCGACGGCATCCAGGTGATCGTGCCGCGCAGGGGCTCCGGCGGCACCGCCGGTGCGCCGTCCGGGACGGCGGCAGCAAGCGGCCAGCCTGCGGGCCCCGTGCACCTCAACTCGGCGACGCTCGAGGACCTCGAAGCGCTACCGGGGGTCGGGCCGGTCACGGCCCAGAAGATCCTCGACTACCGGCAGGAACACGGGCCGTTCGGCTCCGTCGACGAGCTCGACGCGGTGCCGGGCATCGGTCCAGCGCACATGGCGCAGCTACGCGACCTCGTGGCGCCGTGACCGTGAACCAGCTGACCGACTGGGTAAGTCGGTGGGTTCCTCACGTGCTCCTCGGATCCGTCTGCGCGGGACTTGTCCTGGCGCTCGCGGTTCAGGCGCGCCCGCTCGCATGGATGGCCGCGCCGGCGCTTGCCGTGCTGGCGGCGGTCGACGACGGCTCCCGGCGGCTCGTGCTCCTCGCGGTCGCGCTCGCGATCGGCGGGTGGGTTTGGGGGAGCGTCCGGCTTGCGGCGCTCGACCGCAGCGAGCTTGCGCCGCGAGCGGGCGACGTCGATCACGCGCTCGTTGCCGTCACCGGCCCGCCGCGCCCCGGCCGCTTCGACGTGCGTGCGCCCGCGGAGGTTCGACAGTGGGGAGGTCAGCCGCTGCACGAGCCCGTGCTGCTCGAGCTGCCGCCGGAGCGCTCGCCTCCTCCACAGGGCGCGCTGCTGGACGTGCTCGCGGAGGTGAAGCTCCCTCGCGGCCCACAGGAGCCGGGCGGGTTCGACGAGCGGCGCTGGCTGCAGCGACAGGGCATCCACGTGGTGATCCGAGCGCTGCATGCGCGTCTCGTCGGGCACCGCGGCGGCTTCTGGGGTGTCGCGGATCGACTCCGCGCCTGGCTGGCGCGTTCGCTGGCACCCGGCGTCACCGGGGAGCGGCACGCCGTCCTCGAGGGCATCGTCCTTGGCGCCGACGAGGGCCTGTCGGACGACTTACGCAACGACTTCCGCGCATCGGGGCTGTACCACCTGCTTGCCGTCTCGGGTCAGAACGTGACCTTCATCTCGCTCGGCATCCTCGGCCTGGCCTGGTTGCTGACCATCCCGCGCTGGCTGGGCGAGCTGGCGGTGCTCCTGTCGATCGCGGCCTACGTGCTCGCAGTCGGGTTGCAACCGTCGGTCGTGCGGGCGGGAGTGGCCGGGGCGCTCGCGTCGCTGGCCTGGCTCGCCGCACGGCCGCGCGACCGCTGGTACTTCCTGCTCGGCGGCGCGGTGGCGCTGCTCGCATGGAACCCATACAGCCTGCTCGACCCAGGGTTCGAGCTCTCCTTTACGGCGGTTGCCGCGATCTTCCTCGCCGTGCCGCGTATCGAGGCCCTTCTCGCCGGCTACCCCGTCCCGGGGCGGCTCGCAACGATGGTCGCCGTCTCGGCGGCGTGCAGCCTGGCCACGGCGCCGGTCCTGCTGATCCAGTTCGGCACGGTGCCCCTCTACTCCGTTCCGGCGAACGCGTTCGCCGAGCCGGTCGTCGGCCCGCTGCTCGGGTTCGGGCTCGTCACCGCAGTCCTCGGCACGGTGCTCCCGCCGGCGGCCGTCGGTCTCGCCTGGGTCAACGGTTGGCTTGCCGCGTACCTGGCGACGTGCGCTCGGGTTGCGGGCGGGTTGCCCGGAGCCCAGGTCTCGTCGTTCCATGCTGTCCTGCCGCTCGCGTGCGGGGCGCTGTTCTTGCTCGCGGTCGCGCGCTTGCGCCCGCCGCGTCTGCCCAAGGCGCTCGCGCTCGTCGGCGCGGTCCTCGTCGGGATCCTGCTCTGGCACCTCCACCAGCAGACGGCCGCGGCCTCGACGTCCGTCCCGCTCACGGCGCACACGCAAAGAACCGGTCCGGAGTACCCGGCCACTATGCTCGCGAGGGATGTCCGACTCGCAACCGCTCGAGCCCATCTACCTGCTGACGGGCAGCGATCGTCCCAAGATCGGCCGCGCGCTCGAGCGCCTCCGCCACCGCTTCGCCGACGATGCCGTGGAGGTTCTGTCCGCCCATGCGGCCGGGGGCGACGACGCTGTCGCCTCGTGTAACGCCCTCGGCCTGTTCGGCGGCGCCGGCCGCCTCGTCGTCGTCGAGGACGTGGACGTCTGGAAGGCCGACGACGCGGCGGCCGTCGCCGCCTACCTCGTCGATCCAGCGCCGGGCTGCGTCCTCGCGCTTGTCGGCGAAAGCGTGCGCAAGGACTCGCCGCTCGCGAAGGCGTGCACGAAACACGGATCGGTGCTCGCGTTCGACGTGTCGAAGCGCGAGCTGCCGCGCTGGGTCGGCGAGCAGTTCACACTGCTCGGCGCCGACGCGGACGGCAACGCCTGCCGCGCCCTCATCGAGGTCGTTGGCGACGACCTGATCGCACTCGCCGGCGAGGTCGAGAAGCTCGCCGTCTGGGCAGGCGGCGAGCCGATCGACGACGAGGCCGTCGTGCTGCTCGCCGCACCGCACGCCGAGGCGCCGCTCTTCGCCATCACCGATTCGTGGGGTGGGCGTGACGGCGCCGCGCTAGTCGCGGCGTGCGAAGTCGCCCTCGAGCGCTCGCCTGACACGCCGTCGTCGACGATCCCGCGTCTCGTCGGAAACCTGACCCGCCATGTCGGCCGCGTCGCCAAGGCCCAGCGGCTCGCGGAGCAGGGCGTTCGCCCTGCCGACGCCACGAAGGAGCTCGGCGATCCCCGCCGCCCCGTGCACCGGTTCGTCGCGGAGAAGGCATTCGCGCACGCGCGGAACTACTCCCGGGAAGAGCTCGAGGACGTGCTCGTCCGGCTCGCCGACCTGGATCGCGCGCTCAAAGGCGGCAGCCGCTTGCCCGGGCGGCTCGAGCTGGAGCGCGCCCTCGTCGAGCTGACCTAGCGCCGTTTATGCGGACGGGGCGCCGCCGGTGAGGCGCGCCGCCTGCGCCTTCTTCCGCGCAGCCGCGTTCCGGTGGAGCGCACCGTGCGACGCGGCCTTGTCGATCCAGCGCACGAGCTCGCGATGCTCCGCCGCGACCGTGTCGGCGTCGCCGTCCTCGACGGCCGCCTCCAGGCGGCGCGTCAGCGTCTTGACCGTCGAGCGGTAGCGCAGGTTCTCGAGCCGCTCTCGCGCGGCCCGGCGCACTCGTCGTTCTTGCTGTTTGATGTTCGGCATATTCCAGAGAAGCGCCCGCAATCGCGGGCACTGCGATGGTAACAGAGGCGCGCTCGGCGCCTATGCCGGAGACGGTGCAGTCGCCGGAACCGAGTACCGTCCGGACCTCGTGCCTCGCGCGACCGGTACCACCGAACCCCCTTCCTATACTCGCTCGGTGGAGCGCCGACGGCGACTCGCGTGGTCGACCGCCGTCTTCTCCCTCGCCACCGGCCTCTCGCGGATCGCGGGCCTCGTCCGGGAGATCGTCGCGAGACGGTACTTCGGCGTCGAGGGCCGCATCAACGCATTCACCGTCGCGTTCCAGCTCCCGAATCTCATCCGGGCCCTCGTTGCCGACGCCGCATTTTCCGGCGCGTTCGTGCCGGTCTTCAGTGAGCTGCTCGAGAAAGGGGAGCGCGCCCGCGCCTGGCGGGTCGCGTCCACGCTCTTCTGGCTGCTGCTCCTTGGACTCGGCGGCCTGACCGCGTTGCTCGTCCTCCTGGCGCCGCTGTTCATCGCGCCGTTCGGCCTCCCGGCCGGCTACGGCAGCCTCGCCGTCACCCTCTCCCGCATCCTGTTTCCGATCATCGTCCTGCTCGGGATCTTCGGTCTGATCGTCGGGGTCCTCAACAGCTACGAGCACTTCTCCGTCCCGGCGCTGACGCCGGTCTTCTGGAACCTCGCGATCATCGTCGGACTCGTTGTCGGCGTGCCGCGCGCCAGCTCCCCGGACACGAAGCTCTACGTGTACGCGGGCTCGATCCTCGTCGGCACGATCATCCAGGTGCTGCTGCCGGTGCCGTGGCTTCGAGGGCTCGACGGTCACCTCCATGCCGTCCTCGACTGGCGCGACCCGGCCGTGAAGCAGGTCTTCGTGCTGATGCTGCCCGTGTCGCTCGGGCTCGGTCTGATCAACATCAACGCCCTGATCGACACGCTCTTCGCGTCGCGCCTCATCGACCCGAAGCTCTCGCCGAGCGCGATCGACGCGGCATTCCGAATCTACATGCTCCCGCAGGGAATGTTCTCGGTCGCCGTCGCCACGGTCCTGTTCCCGGCGCTCTCACGACTCGCCGCACGTGGCGACCTGGTCGGCTTCCGCGGAACCATCAATCTCGGCCTCCGGCAGATCGCCTTCCTGCTCGTTCCCGCGAGCGCCGTCTCGGCAGTGCTCGCAGAGCCGATCGTGCGCCTGCTCTACCAGCGGGGCGCGTTCACGCCTGACCAGACGCCGGTGGTCGCCGCCGCGCTGGCCGCCTTCTCGCTGGGACTGACCTTCAACGGGGCCATGCTCATGCTCAACCGCGGGTTCTTCAGCCTGCAGTCACCGTGGACGCCGACCGCCGTCGCGCTCGGGAACCTCGCGCTCAACGCGGCGCTCGACGGGCTGTTCTTCTCCTTCGGCACCTGGGGGATCCCGCTGTCGACCTCGCTCGTGAACATCGCGGGCACGGCCGCGCTCCTCGCGCTGCTCCGGTCTCGGGTCGGCGGCCTCGACCTGGCGAGAACGGCCGACTCGGTCGTCCGGATCGTCGGTGCCTCAGCGGTCGCCGCCGGTGCTGCGTTCGGAGTCTGGTACGGGCTCGACGCGGCCTTCGGACGCGGTCTGGCCGCCCAGGTTGTCGCGGTCGCCGCGGCCATCGCCGCCTCTGTGAGCGCCTACCTCGTTTCCTGCCGTTTGCTGGGGGTTCGCGAGCTCGAGGCGCTACTATCGTTGCGAGCCCGCCTGCCGCGGGCCTGATTTCTGATGGACCAGAACAAGATCCGCAACTTCTCGATCATCGCGCACATCGACCACGGCAAGTCGACGCTCGCGGATCGGATCCTCGAGCTGACCGAGGCCCTCTCCGGTCGGGAGATGCGCGAGCAGGTGCTCGACTCGATGGAGCTCGAGCGCGAGCGCGGCATCACGATCAAGGCACAGGCCGTGCGCGTGAACTGGAAGGGTCACCAGCTCAACCTGATCGACACGCCCGGGCACGTCGACTTCACCTACGAGGTGGCGCGCTCGCTCCAGGCATGCGAGGGGGCGATTCTGCTCGTTGACGCCGCTCAGGGAATCGAGGCGCAGACGGTGGCCAACGCCTATCTCGCGATCGATGCCGACCTCGAGATCGTGCCCGTCGTCAACAAGATCGACCTCCCGCAGGCAGACGCCGACGGCACGGCGGCGGAGGTCGCGGAGCTCGTCGGCGGAGACCCGGGACAGGTGCTTCGCGTCTCCGCGAAGACCGGCGCCGGCGTCGCCGACGTCCTCGACGCGGTCGTCGAACAGGTCCCACCGCCCGCCGGCGATCCCGGCGCGCCGGCCCGCGCGCTCGTGTTCGACTCGTCGTACGATCAGTACCGCGGCGTCGTGGCGTTCGTCCGCGTGGTCGATGGATCGTTCGGCCGGCGCGAGCGCCTGCTCGCCATGGGCTCGGGCACGCGGTTCGAGGCGGAGGAGCTCGGATTCTTCTCTCCGACGCTTCAGCCGACGGAGCGGCTCGAGGCGGGCGAGGTCGGCTACGTGATCACGGGGCTCAAGGACGTCCGCCGGCTACGGGTCGGCGACACGCTTACGGCCGACGCGGAGCCGGCGAGCAGCCCGGTGCCCGGCTACCGCGAGGTCAAGCCGATGGTGTTCGCCGGCCTGTTCCCGACCGATTCCGACGACTACCCGGAGCTCCGCGACGCGCTCGACCGTCTGAAGCTCAACGACGCCGCCTTGCAGTTCGAGCCGGAGACGTCCCAGGCCCTCGGATTCGGCTTTCGGTGCGGGTTTCTGGGGTTGCTGCACATGGAGATTGTCCGGGAGCGACTCGAACGCGAGTTCGACCTCGACCTGCTCGTCACCGCTCCGAACGTCGCCTACCGTGCCCGTCCCCGCAACGGCGAGTGGATCGAGGTGCACAGCCCGAACGAGATGCCGACGGACGTCGAGGAGGCGCAGGAGCCGTACGTGAAGGCGACCGTGATCGTGCCGAAGGAGTACGTCGGCGCTGTCATGGAGCTCAACAACGAGCGGCGCGGCCGCTTCGACCACCTCGAGTACCTGTCGCCACAGCGCGTTCTCCTCTCGTACGAGCTCCCGCTCGGCGAGATCGTGCTGGATTACTACGACCAGCTGAAGTCCCGGAGCCGGGGCTACGCGAGCCTGGACTACGACATCATCGGGTTCCGCAGCGGCAACCTCGTCCGCGTCGACATCCTCCTTGCCGGGGAGCCCGTCGACGCGCTGTCGCTGATCGTCCACCGCGACGCCGCAGCGTCGAGGGGCAGGCAGCTCGTGGAACGGCTGCGCGAGGAGATCCCGCGCCAGTTCTTCGACGTCCCCGTGCAGGCGACGATCGGTTCGCGTGTGATCGCGCGGGAAACGATCAAGGCCAAGCGGAAGGACGTGCTGGCCAAGTGCTACGGCGGGGACATCACGCGGAAGCGCAAGCTGCTCGAGAAGCAGAAGGCTGGCAAACGGCGCATGAAGCAGCTCGGCTCCGTCGAGGTGCCCCAGGAGGCGTTCCTCGCCGTGCTCGACCTCGACAGCGGCCGATGAGCGGCTGCGCCCGGCACCTCTACGTCCACCTGCCATTCTGCGTCCACCGCTGCGGCTACTGCGACTTCGTCACGCTCGTCGGCCGGGCCGAGCAGCACGGAGGCTACGTCGAGGCGCTGCTTGCCGAGCTCGAGCTCGAGCGCGCGCGCCTCGGAGAGCCGCTCGAGACGATCTTCGTCGGGGGCGGAACGCCGACGTTCACTCGGCCGGCGGCGCTGGCCCGGCTGCTGCGGGCCCTGCCGAGGGCGGACGAGGTCACGGTCGAGGCGAACCCGGAGTCCGTCGGCTGCGCGACCGCGGAGCTCCTTCGTGCCGCAGGGGTCACGCGGATCTCCGTGGGGGCCCAGAGCTTCCGGCCACATCTGCTGGACGTGCTCGAACGGCGCGCCGGCCCGGACGATGTCCGGCGCGCGGTCCATACTCTGCGTGGTGCCAGTTTTGACAACATCTCGCTCGACCTTCTCTATGGCATCCCGGGCCAGACCACCGCCGACCTCCGCCGCGACCTGGAGGAGGCGCTCGCGCTCGAGCCCGAGCACCTGTCGTGCTACGAGCTCGAGGCCAAGCCTGGGACGCGATTCACCCACACATACGGAGATGAGCTGGCGAGGCAGGCCGAGGCGATGGAGTCGTATTTCGAGCTCATCGTCGAGACGCTGACCGGGGCCGGCTACCGCTGGTACGAGACAGCGAACTTCTGCCGTGAGCCGGAGGCGGTCGGCGGGCGAGACCTGCGCGCACGGCACAACCTCGCGTACTGGCGGGGCCGGGACTACCTCGGGGTCGGTATCGGCGCGGTGTCCACGCTGGGGGCAGTGCGATACCGGAACACGCCGCGGCTGACTGCCTATCTGTCGGCCCTCGCCGACGGACGGCGACCTCCTCGCGAGGAGGAGCGGTTGGATGCCGACACGCGCCTGCGTGAGCTGCTCATGCTTGGGCTGCGGCTCGACGAGCCAATCGAGCTGGGTGCCGTGGACGCGGCGCTCGATCATGGCGCCCTCGAGCGGCTCAAGCGTCAGTGCCTGGTCGCGACGGAACGGCGGGCCGGAGCCGAATGGCTGTCGCTGACCCCGCGCGGCCGCTTTCTCGGCGGCGGCGTCACCGCGGCGTTGCTCGTCGAGTAGGCGTTCAAACGAGTGTCGGAGCCGCCCGGCAAGCCCGCTAAACTCCTGCAAATGAGGCCTTCCCTCATCGATCTCACGCCGAGAAAGCGGGAGATCCTTCGCCGCGTCGTCGAGGACTACGTGCTCACAGGTCAGCCCGTGGGGTCCAAGCACCTCGTCGAGAGGGGCGGCCTCGGCGTCTCGCCGTCGACGGTGCGCAACGAGCTCGCCGAGCTCGAGCGCTGGGGACTGCTCTCCCATCCGCACACGTCCGCGGGGCGGGTGCCGACCGAGCGCGGCTACCGCCTGTACGCCGCGGACCTGCTCGAGCGCGTCGAGCCGCGTCCGACCGCGCTGTCGCTCGAGCTCGGCCGGGACTCGAGCGAGCTCGAGCCGGCGCTGCAGGCCGCGACCGAGCGATTGTCCGAGCTGACCCGCCTGCTCGCGCTCGTCTCCGGCCCGCCGCTCGAGGCAACGACGCTGCGCCACGTGGAGGTGCTACTCCTCCAGCCGCGCGTGGTCATGGTCGTGGTGATCACGGCCACGGGGATGGTCAGCAAGCGGGCGTTCTCGTTCGTCGAGGCGGTCGACTCCGGGCTCGCGAGCTGGGCGAGGGAGTACCTGAACGAGCGCGTGGCCGGCCTGCGCATCGGCACACATGCCCTGCGACGACGCCTCGCCGATCCCGACCTGTCGGCGCGTGAGCGCGAGTTCCTGGCCGTCTTGCAGCCGGCGTTCACCGACCTGCTCGTGAACGAGCAGCGGCTCTTCGTCGGCGGGGCGGCCGGCCTCCTCGACGATGTCCGCTCGGAGGAGCTTGCCGCCTACCGGCGCCTGCTCGAACTGCTGGAGGAGCGGGCGCTTCTACTCTCGCTGCTCCGGGAGGCGGTCGTCCGCGAACGGCCGTTCATTCGCGTCGGGCACGAACTCGAGCTGCCCGCGGTCGAGGACGCTGCGCTCGTCGGAGCGGCGTACGGCACGATCAGCCGCGCGCTCGGAGCGGTGACGCTGCTCGGCCCTGCGCGCATGGACTACGAGAAGGCCGTCTGGACCGTTCGCGCGGTCGCCCAGGAGCTCTCGCGCGTCGCCGAGGACGTCTACGCCGAGCCGTAGTGCTCGCTCGCCAAGCCCGGAGCTACGCTTGAGCGACGATGGCGACGACCGAACGCGATTACTACGAGCTGCTCGGAGTCCCGCGGACGGCCGACGACAAGGAGATCAAGCGCGCGTTCCGGCAGAGGGCGCGCGAGCTGCACCCTGACGTCTCGGACGCCCCGGATGCGGAGACGCAGTTCCGCGAGGTCGTCGAGGCCTACGAGGTGCTATCGAAGCCCGAGACGCGGGACCTCTACGACCGCTTCGGCCACGCCGGGCTCCGCGGCGGTGGCTACCGACCAACCCCGTTCGACGTCGGCAGTCTCTCCGACCTCTTTTCGGCGTTTTTCGGCGACGATCTGTTCGGCGTCGGCAGGCCGCGGCGTCAGCGCGGCGCCGACATCGGCGCAGAGGTGGAGATCGATCTCGTCGAGGCGGCTCGGGGAACGACACGCGACGTCCGCTACGCCGTCGCGGTTGCCTGCGCGACGTGTGGCGGAACGGGCCTCGCGCCGGGAACGCAGCCGACCACGTGCCCGACGTGCTCCGGCGCCGGGCGCCTCAGTCACGTCCAGGACAGCCCGTTCGGCCAGTTCATCCGCTCGCAGACCTGCTCCACCTGCAGCGGCACTGGACACATCGTCGAGCATCCCTGCGAGACCTGCCGCGGCGCGGGACGAGCGGTGGAGGAGCAGACCCTTGACGTCGAGATTCCGGCCGGCATCCATGACGGGCAGCGCATCCGCATCTCGGGCGAGGGGCATGCGGGGATGCTCGGCGGCCGCGCCGGCGACATCTACGTCCACGTCCACGTGAAGCCCGATTCGCGCTTCGCCCGCGAGGGGAACGACATCGTCTCGACGGTCGACCTCACGATGACCCAGGCGGCCCTGGGAGCGACCGTCACCGTCCCCACGCTCGAGGGCGACGTCGAGCTGGAGGTGCCACCGGGGACACAGCCGGGAGAGACGCGGACACTGCGCGGGCGCGGGATGCCGGTCCTGCAAGGGTTCGGCCGCGGCAACCACCGCATCCTGGTCAACGTCCGTGTCCCGCGCCGTCTGAGCGATGAGCAGCGCGCCTTGCTGGAGTCGTTCGACGGCAGCCTTGACAGCGACGCCTATCGGGACGACGAGGGCTTCTTCGACCGGCTGAAGAGCGCGTTCCGCTGACGCCGCTGCGCCGCGTCGCCGTCAGCGTCCCGGTTACGGAGGCGGAGCAGGCGCGAGCGGCGATGCTCGAGCTCTTCCCCGGAGGCTTCGAGGAGGTGGCGCAGGGCGACGAGGTCGAGTTCGCCGCCTACACGGACGCCGACGGTGCGAAGTGGCTCTGGCGGACCTTCGGTGAGGTGTCCTCAACGGACGTGCCTGCGGACTGGGCCCGGCGATGGCAGCGCTTCCACCGGCCGACGCGGCTGGGGCCGCTCTGGATCGGGCCTCCGTGGGAACAGGCGCCCGACGACGCGGTCGCGATCGTGATCGACCCCGGGCGGGCGTTCGGAACGGGAGCGCACGAGACGACGCGCCTGTGCCTCGAGCTCATGTTCGGCATCGAGCGCGGGTCGCTCCTCGACGTGGGCAGCGGCTCCGGGATCCTCGCCATCGCGGGAGCGAAGCTCGGGTTTTCACCGGTCCACGCGGTCGATGACGACGAGCCGGCGGTCCAGGCGACATACTCAAATGCGGCCGCGAACGGCGTCGCCGTCGCGGCCGTTCTCGCCGATGCGCTCGAGGCGCAGCTTCCGGAGACCGACGTCGTCGTGGCGAACCTCTCGCTCACGGCCGTCGAACGACTGGTCACGCGGCTGGCCGTGCGCACGCTCATAACATCGGGCTACCTCGCCACCGAGCGGCCGGCGTTGCCGGGATACCGCGCCTTCGAGCGCCGTGTCGCGGGCAACTGGGCTGCGGATCTCTGCATCAGGGCGAGTTAGAGTTGGGCCGGCTGTGGCGACGTTTTCCGTGCAGTTCCTCGGGTGCAAGGTGTCGCACGCCGACGCGCAGGCGCTCCGCGAGCGCCTGCTTCACGACGGCCACCAGCAGGTCGCCGGGCGCGCCGATGTCGCCGTCGTCAACACCTGTTGCGTGACGCACGAGGCGGTGCGCAAGTCGCGGCACGCAGCCTCTCGTGCTGCACGCACGCACGCGCACGTCTTCGTCACCGGCTGCGCCGCTCGGCTTCCCGGAGACGCGTTCGCCGGCCTTCCCCCAAACGTCGTCGTCGTCGGGCGCCCGAGCGAGGAGATGCCTGCGTTCGTCGCCGACGCCGTCGGCCCGATCGGATGCGTGCGGGCGGACGTCGGCCTCGATCGGGTTCGCGCGTTCGTGAAGGTCCAGGATGGATGCAGCTTCTCGTGCAACTTCTGCGTCATCCCGCTCGTCCGGGGGCCGTCTCGAAGCCGAAGGGCGTCGGCGGTGCTGAGCGAGATCAGCAAGCGCATCGCCCAGGGCCATCGCGAGATCGTGCTGACCGGCATCAACCTCGGCTGCTTTCGCGATCGTGAGGAGCGCTACGACCTGCCCCGGCTCGTGCGCGAAGCGGGCTCGATTCCAGGCCTCCGGCGGCTCCGTCTCTCCTCGATCGAGGTGAACCACCTCTCCGACGAGCTGGTTGCGGCGCTCCGCGAGACGCCGGCGGCGTGCCCCCATCTCCACGTTCCTCTGCAGTCGGGGGACAACGCTGTCCTCCGTGCGATGGCGCGCCGTTATACGGCTCGGACGTATCTGAAGCGGGTCGAGCGCGCCGAGGGCTTCAACCTCACCACCGACGTGATCGTCGGGTTCCCGGGCGAGGATGAGCGCGCCTTCCGGCGCACGCTCGAGGTCGTCGCGGCGGCCGGCATCACGAAGGTGCACGTCTTTCCTTACTCGCCGCGCCCGGGAACGGTGACCGCGGCTTCGGACACCGTCCCCCGTGTGACGAAGCGCGAGCGGAGCGCTCGCCTGCGGGCGGCATCTGCAGCGGCGTGCCGTGCGCACTGGCGGTCGAAGGTGGGGCATGACGACGTCGTTCTCGTCGACCGCCCCGGCCGCGGCTACGGCGAGGACTACGCGCCCTGGTTGGTGAACGGGAGCATCGGCGAGCTCGTCTCCGTGCGCGGGCGGGCGGTAACCGACGAAGGGATTCTCGCTGCCTGAGACGTCGATTCGCACCCGGCGAGCGGCGAGTCGGCGCCCATGACGCTGATCGTCCGCATCGAGGATGAGCTCAAGGCGGCGATGCGCGCCGGAGACACGTCCCGGCGCGACGCGCTGCGACTGATCCTGAACTCGTTGCGCGGGGCGAGCAAGGAGCTGCGGCGGGATCTCCACGAGGCGGAGGAGCTGCAGGTGCTCCAGCGCGAGCGGAAGCGGCGGATCGAGGCGGCGGAGGCGTTTCGCAGCGGCGGCCGTGAGGAGCAGGCGCAGCGCGAGGAGCAGGAGCTTGCTGTGCTCGAGGAATTCATGCCCTTGCCGCTCTCGGAGGAGGAGGTCGAGGAGATCGTGGACGACGTCATCGCTGAGGTCGGCGCAACCTCGATCGGCGATCTCGGTCGCGTGATGGCGGACGTCATGCCGCAGGTCGCGGGCCGCGCCGACGGCGCGATGGTCAGCCAGCTCGTGCGCGAGAAGCTCGCCTAGCGTCTCGCCCAACGTCCGAATGGTTCGGCTCGCCCGCAGGTCGCACGGGCGCGCGGAACGGCGGCCGCCCACCCGCTGGCCGCCCCACCCTGGGAGGGGGAAGCGCTCAACCCGCCACCCACCACGACCATACCGCCCGCCGCCGTAACGGCGTGTGCCGATGTTGTCAAAATAGACGCGGGTCAGCCGGCCGACCAGAACTCGCGCCGCGCCGGCGACGCTGTCCCGCCGGCACCGCTGGCGCCGCGGCAAAGAGTGCCTACACTGGTCGACGTGGAGGCAACCCTCTCCGTGTCGAACGATGTGGCGGCCGAGCTCGCGGGGATCGGCGACGGCGTTCTCGACGAGCTTCGCGACCGCCTCAGCTGCCGCATTCGCCTGCGCGGGAACCAGCTGACGATCGAGGGCGACGATGCGCGCGTCGCCGAGGCGCAGGCCGTCGTGGACGAGCTCGTCGAGCTCGTCGAAGGAGGACACGAGATCGGCCCCAGCACCGTCGACGCCGTCGTCCGCGCGCTCGATCAGGCCGAGGACATCCGGGACGTCTTCGAAGACGTCGTCTGGCGCCACCGCGGCAAGAAAATTGCACCGAAGACGGTCACACAGAAGCGCTACGTGGACGCGATCCGCGGCCACACCGTTACGTTTGCCATCGGGCCCGCCGGCACCGGCAAGACGTACCTCGCGATGGCGCTGGCCGTCGCCGCCCTCGCGGAACGGCAGGTCGGTCGCATCATCCTCACGCGACCGGCCGTCGAGGCCGGCGAGCGACTCGGGTTCCTCCCCGGTGACGTACTCGCGAAGGTCGACCCGTACCTGCGGCCGCTTTTCGATGCCCTCTACGACATGCTCGACGCCGACCGCCTCAACGCCTACATGGAGAAGGGGACGATCGAGGTGGCGCCGCTCGCCTTCATGCGCGGCCGCACGCTGAACGACTCGTTCATCATCCTGGACGAGGCGCAGAACACGAGCCCGGAGCAGATGCAGATGTTCCTGACCCGGCTCGGTTTCGGCTCCAGGATGGTGGTGACAGGAGATGTGACGCAGATCGACCTCCCTCGTGAACAGGCATCGGGCCTCATCCAGGTGCAGGAGATCCTCGGCACGATCGAGGGGATCGCCTTCGTCCGGTTCACCCACGAGGATGTCGTTCGGCACAAGCTCGTCCAGCGCATCGTGGAGGCGTACAAGCTGCACGCGGAGGAGACCGGGACGCAGCGGCGCCGGTAGTCGTGACGATCGAGGTTGAAAACCGGAGCGGGCTCACCGTCGACGAGGGCGCGGCGATCGAGCTCGCGCGGCGCGTGCTGACGTCCGAGGGCATCGAAGAGGGCGATCTGGGAATCGCGTTCGTCGGGCCGGACGAGATCCGGCGCCTGAAGCGGGAGCATCTCGGCGCCGACGAGGTGACGGACGTGCTCGCGTTTCCCGTCGACGCGCGCGACTCGCTCCCGCGAGGCGTTCCGCGACAGCTCGGCGACGCCGTCCTCTGCCCGCAGGTCGTCGGCGACGCCTGGCGCACACCGCTTGTCCACGGGCTGCTGCACCTGATCGGGTACGAGCACGGGGACGAGATGGAAGCCCGCGAGGAGGTGTACCGGCAATGAGCGTGCAGCGACGTCGTGCCCCGACGCTCCTCGAGAGCTTCAACTACGCGTTCGAGGGGATCATCCACGTTCTCCGCACGCAGCGGAACATGCGGATCCACTTCGCGATCGCGGCGGGCGTGCTCATCCTTGCGCTCGCGATCGGCGTGACGAAGCTGGAGCTGATCTCACTGTTGCTCTCCATCGCGTTCGTGCTGATCGCGGAGATGATCAACAGCGCGATCGAGGGCGCGATCGACGTCGCGACGACGTCGTTCGACCCGATGGCGAAGCTCGCCAAGGACATGGCCGCGGGAGCCGTCCTTGTGGCGACGATCAACGCCGTCGCGGTCGGTTACCTCGTCTTCTCCGGCCAGGTCGCGGATCGCAGCACGCGGCTCATCGACCGGCTCACCGACGCGCCGGCGAAGCTGACGCTGATCGCGCTCGCGCTGACGCTCCTCCTCGTCATCGCCGTGAAGGCGTATACGGGTCGCGGCACCCCGCTCCGCGGCGGCCTCCCATCCGGCCACGCCGCACTGGCGTTCGCGGGCTGGATGGCGGCGACGCTCGTTCTCGCCGACTCACGGCATCAGTTTCTGATCTCGTTCCTGACCTTTGTCATGGCCCTACTCGTCGCCCAGACGCGGGTCGAGTCCGGCATCCACTCGGCGCTCGAGGTGTTCTCCGGCGGTCTTCTGGGGGCACTCACGACGCTCGTGCTCTTCCAGGTCTTCTCCCCGTGAAGGAGAAGGACGAGCAGCTCTTCGGACGCGCCGAGGCGGTCGCCGCGCGTGCCTATGCGCCGTATTCCCGCTTCCAGGTCGGCGCGGCCGTGCTGACGCGGGACGGCCACATCGTCGAGGGCGTCAACACCGAGAATGCCGCCTACCCGCTCGGCATCTGCGCAGAGCGGGCCGCGCTCTCGCGTGCCGTCGTGGAGGGGTACAAGCCAGGCGACCTCGAGGCAATTGCGATCACAGCCTCGCCCTGCGGCGGGTGCCGCCAGTGGCTGATCGAGTTCCGCGTGCCGCGCGTCGTGTATCGCAACGCTTCGGGCGAGGTCGTCGTGCGCTCGTCCGAGGAGCTGCTCCCCGACACGTTCCAGCTTTGAGATCAGGCTTTGTCGGCGTCGCCGGCAGGCCGAACGTCGGCAAGTCGACGCTCGTCAACGCCCTCGCGGGCGGCAAGGTCGCGATCGTCTCGGACAAGCCGCAAACGACCAGACACCGAATTCGCGGGGTCGTCACCGACGCGACGTCCCAGCTCGTGCTCGTCGACCTGCCCGGGTTCCAGCGTCCGCGGGATCCGCTGACCGAGCGCATGCAGCGCACCGTCGACGAGAGCCTCGAGGACGTCGACGCGGTGCTGTTCGTCCTCGACGCGCGCCAACGCATCGGCGCCGGAGATCGGTTCATCGCGGAGCGGGTGTTCGCCCTCGGTGTGCCTGTCGTCATCGCCGTCAACAAGGTGGACCGCCTCAAGCCGGGCCATATCGCCCAGCAGATGGCGACGGCGGCCACACTCGGCGACTTCCACGCGCTCCACCCGGTCAGCGCGCGAACCGGTGACGGTGTTGCGGCGCTCCGCGAGGAGCTCGTCGACCTCTTGCCTGACGGTCCGCCGTACTATCCACCCGAGCAGCGCAGCGATCTCCCCGTCGAACTGCAGGTCGCGGAGCTGATCCGCGAGAAGGCGCTCGGCCTCACGCGCGAGGAGGTTCCGCACGCGATCACCGTCGAGGTCGAGGAGATCGCCGACCACCGCGTCGGAGCGATGCTTTACGTGGAGACCGAGTCGCAGAAGCAGATCCTCGTCGGCAAGGGAGGGAAGATGGTGCGGGAGATCGGGACGCGCGCTCGGCCGGAGATCGAGATGCTGCTCGGCCACCCCGTGTTTCTCGATCTGCGGGTGCGGGTGCGTCCCCGATGGCGCCGCGACGAGGCGATGCTCGAGCGGCTCGGCATGTAGCGCCGGGTGGGGTCAGACCCTGTTAGGCAGGGCTAAACCCTGGGGTCAGACCCGGTTTGGTGGACCTAAAACTCCGGAGTCAGGCCCGCGGCCGGTAGTAGCGCTTCAGCCACGCCGAGAAGCGCGACATGGGGGGAGCGGGAAGAGTCGCGCAGGCGAGTCGGCAGCCCGTGGTGCTTCCCGACCGCGAGCCAGTTCCAGACCGTGTCCTCCGGCACCGCCTCACCACGCGCGTAGCGCCTGAAGTTCCGCAGCAGATGCTGCTCCACGGCGCCGTTGCCCCCGCCGAGGGGCGAGGCTCGTCACGCGCGCGTGCCCGGCTCCGCCTCGCCGCGCCATGACCCCTCGTAAAGGTGTTCCTGCAGCGCGCTCCAGCTCTCGATTCGCTGCCCGCGCATGCATCCGGCCTCGTACCCGCAACGCTGCTGCGCGAACTCTCGTTGCCGCTGCCGGAGGCTACACTGGCGCCGTGGCCAAGGCGCCCGCCCTCACGGCGGGCTTCGAGCTGCCCCTCGAGCCCCGCCTTCCCCGCATCGGCTCCGTCGACCAGGTCGCGGTCGAGGAACGTGCGGCCTCGCTCGCACGCCGCTCGATCAAGCGCGACGCGAAGGTCTTCGCGCTCGAGCTGGCCGTCCGGTGCATGGACCTGACGACGCTGGAGGGAGCGGACACGCCCGGGAAGGTCGCGGCGCTCGCGACCAAGGGCATCCGGCCTGACCCCTCCGATCCGGACGTGCCCTCGGTGGCGGCGATCTGCGTCTACCCGAACCTCGTCCCCACAGCCGTCGACCGGACGCGTGGCACGAGCGTCAAGGTCGCCTCGGTCGCGACCGCGTTTCCCTCGGGCCAGTCCCCGACCGAGATCAAGGTGCAGGAGACCCGCGCCGCCGTCGAGTTCGGCGCGGACGAGATCGACATGGTCATCGACCGCGGCGCCTTTCTCTCGGGGCGTTACGCGAAGGTCTACGACGAGATCGTCCGCGTGAAGGACGTCTGCGGCGACACGCACCTGAAGGTGATCCTCGAGACGGGCGAGCTCGGGACGTACGACAACGTGCGCCGGGCCTCGCTGCTCGCGGTCGCCGGCGGCGCGGACTTCATCAAGACATCCACCGGCAAGGTCTCGCCCGCCGCGACGCTGCCGGTCACACTCGTCATGCTCGAAGCGATTCGCGATGTCTATGAGGAGACGGGCCGGATGGTCGGGATGAAGGCGGCAGGCGGCATCCGTTCTGCGAAGCAGGCCTGGCAGCAGTTCGTCCTCGTCAACGAGACCCTCGGCCCGGACTGGCTGACACCGGAGCTCTTCCGGCTCGGAGCGTCGTCGCTCCTGAACGATGTGCTGATGCAACTCCGCAAGGAGAAGACCGGCCGGTACCAAAGTCTCGACTACTTCACGATTGACTGAGGATCCGACCGTCGATGGCTGAGCTCGATCGTAAGTCCGACCGCGCGCCGGTCCCGGCGGGCTGGGACTACGCGCCCGCGCCCGAGGCGCGCGACGTCGTCTCGATCCAGGAGCGGTATCCCCTGTTCATCGGCGGCGAGTGGGTGGAGCCGAGATCCGGTGAATGGTTTGCAACGGTCGATCCGGCAAGCGAAGAGCCGCTCGCCGACGTCGCCTTCGCCGGGCCGGAGGACGTCGATGTCGCCGTCCAGGCCGCTCGAACCGCGCTCGCCGACGGCTGGTCGGACCGGTCTCCGGCCGAGCGCGCCAAGTACCTCTTCCGCATCGCGCGCATCCTGCAGGAGCGCTCCCGCGAGTTCGCCGTGCTCGAGTCGCTTGACGGCGGCAAGCCGATCAAGGAATCGCGCGACGTCGACCTGCCGCTCGCGGCCGCCCACTTCTTCTACTACGCCGGCTGGGCGGACAAGCTCGAGTACGCGTTCCCCAACCGGTCGCCGCGCCCGGTCGGCGTCGCCGGCCAGATCATCCCGTGGAACTTCCCGCTGCTGATGCTGGCGTGGAAGGTGGCGCCCGCGCTCGCGGCCGGCAACACGGTCGTCCTCAAGCCGGCGGAGACGACGCCGCTCTCCGCGCTCCTCTTCTGCGACGTCCTCCGCCAGGCGGAAGTCCCGCCTGGCGTCGTCAACATCGTCACCGGCGACGGCCGTACGGGCGCCGAGCTGGTCACGCACTCAGGCGTCGACAAGATCGCCTTTACCGGCTCGACCGAGGTCGGCAAGGCGATCCAGCGACAGCTGGCCGGAACGGGCAAGCGCCTGACCCTCGAGCTCGGCGGCAAGGCGGCCAACATCGTCTTCGACGACGCCGCGCTCGACCAGGCGGTCGAGGGGATCATCAACGGCATCTACTTCAACCAGGGCCACGTCTGCTGCGCTGGCTCGCGGCTCTTCGTCCAGGAGTCGGTCTACGAGGACGTCCTGCGGAAGCTGAAGCGGCGCATGGGCACGCTTCGCGTGGGTGACCCGCTCGACAAGAACACCGATGTGGGCGCGATCAACTCGCGGCAGCAGCTCGACAAGATCACCGAGCTCGTGCGTGCCGGGGAAGAGGAGGGCGCCGACGTCTACCAGCCGCCCTGCCGGCTGCCCGAGAAGGGGTACTGGTTCGTACCGACCGTATTCACGAACGTCGCGCAGAGCTACCGCATCGCCCAGGAGGAGATCTTCGGCCCCGTGCTCTCGATGCTCACGTTCCGGACGCCGGACGAGGCGATCGAGAAGGCGAACAACACGCCGTACGGGCTGTCGGCCGGCGTCTGGACGGAGAAGGGGTCGCGCATCCTCTGGATGGCGCAGCGGCTGCGCGCCGGCGTCATCTGGGCGAACACGTACAACCGCTTCGACCCTGCCTCGCCCTTCGGCGGTTACAAGGAGTCCGGCTTCGGCCGGGAGGGCGGGCGGCACGGGCTCGAGCCGTACCTGGACTTCGAATGAGCCGGCTGCCCGTCAAGAAGACGTACAAGCTCTACGTCGGGGGCGCATTTCCGCGCTCTGAGTCGGGCCGCTCGTACGAGGCGGAGGGGCACAACGTCGCCCGGGCCTCGCGCAAGGACCTCCGCGACGCCGTCAAGGCGGCCCGCGGCGCCTTCGGCAAGTGGTCGACGATGACGGCGTACAACCGGGGGCAGGTGCTCTACCGCATCGCCGAGATGCTCGAGGCACGGGTCGCCGATCTCGCGCGTGTGACCGGGGGCGCCGAGGAAGTCGACCGCACCGTCGATCGGTGGGTGTGGTACGCGGGCTGGGCGGACAAGCTGCCGCAGGTCCTCGGCGGCGCGAACCCGGTGGCGGCGCCGTACTTCAACTTCACGGTCCCGGAGCCGACCGGAGTTGTCGGCATCCTCGCGCCGGAGCAGCCGGCGCTCGCGGGGCTGGTCTCGCGGCTCGCGCCGGCCATCGTCAGCGGCAACACGGCCGTCGTGATCGCCTCGGAGGCGAGACCGCTCGCTGCCATCGAGCTCTCCGAGGCGCTCGCGACCGCCGACGTGCCGGGCGGGGTCGTCAACGTCCTGACGGGGTACAAGCGCGAGCTCGCGCCCTGGCTCGCCGGTCACATGGACGTGAACGCGCTCGACCTGTCCGGTGCGGACGGGGAAGCCGCCGAGCTGGAGCAGCTCGCCGCCGAGAACGTCAAACGCGTCGTGCGCGGGTCCGTCGACGGGCAGAGTCCCTGGGAGATCGAGCGCTTCCTCGAGATGAAGACGGTCTGGCATCCGATCGGTGTCTAGGGCGGCGTGACGGAGCGGAGCAACTACCACGAGGCCGGCATCCGGCGGCTCAGCCAGGCGATCGCCGAGGGCGACGGGATCTCGGTGATCGCCTTCGCGCCGAACGCCGAGCGTGCGCGCGCCGCCGAGGAGCAGGGGGCCGAAGTCCTCGCGCTCGCGGAGCGGGTCGCGGGGGTGCGCGATGCAACGTCACTGCCATTGCTGTGGCGAGCGGCCGGCTCGCCGCAGACGGCCGCCGACGCGGGCGCCGACGCATGGGTCCTGGTCGTCGAGGATGCCGACGACGACGACGGCGCGCTCGAGGCGATCCAGACGGAAGCCGCGCTGCTCGGGCTCGAGTGTGTGGTCGACGTTCGCGACGAAGACGAACTGGCGCTCGCGCTCGACCGCCTTGATCCCGAGGTACTGCTGCTCTCCGGACGGGACGCGGAGGACGACGAGCATCCTCTCGACCGTGTGCTCGCTCTGCTCCCTGACGTGCCGGCCGGGAAGCTCGCGATCGCCGACGTTCCGGTGCGGAGTCGCGAGGAGGTCGTCGCGCTCGAGCGGGCCGGCGTCGACGCCGTGCTCGTCCGTGCCGTGGACGTCGCCGAGCTCGTCGGCGAGCCCTGGCCCGAGGTGTAGAGGTCAGCCGAAAAAGGCGCGCGCCACGCCGTACCACCCTTCGGGCACGCGCTTCTGTTCGGCGACCGCCTCCGCGAGCGCGACGTCGACGATCTCGTCGCCCCGCAGCGCCGCCATACGGCCGAACTTCCCCTCCTCGACGAGATCGGCCGCCTTCAGGCCGTAGCGAGTCGCGAGCACGCGGTCACGCGGGGTCGGCGATCCGCCCCGCTGGACGTGCCCCAGGACGGTGACCCGCGTCTCGTAGCCCGTCCGATCCTCGATCTCGCGCGCGAGCTCCGCGCCGATCCCGCCGAAACGGACATGGCCGAACTGGTCCACGGCGGACTCCTGCGTGACCGCTCGGCGCTCGCCCGACGAATACGTGAGTTCATAGCCCTCGCTGACGACGACGATGGAGAAATCCTTCCCACGGTCGTGCCGGCGGCGGATCTGGTCGCAGGCGTCCTCGACGGTGATCGGATGCTCGGGAATCAGGATTACGTCCGCGCCGCCGGCGATCCCGCTCATGACGGCGATCCATCCGGTCGCGCGGCCCATCACCTCGACGACCATGACGCGGTTGTGCGACTCGGCGGTCGTATGCAGCCGGTCGATCGCCTCCGTGGCGATGAAGACGGCCGTGTCGAACCCGAACGTGTAGTCGGTCGCGGACAGGTCGTTGTCGATCGTCTTGGGTACCCCGACGACGGGCAGGTCGTACTCCGCGTACAGGCGCGCGGCGACGCCCAGTGTGTCCTCTCCGCCGATGGCGACGAGCGCGTCGAGCCTCTGGCGCCCGAAGTTGTGCAACACCTTCTCGACGCCGCCTTCGACGTTGAACGGGTTCGTGCGCGTCGTGCCGATGATCGTGCCGCCGCGCGGCAGGATCCCCGAGATCTCACGACGCCCGAGCTCCTGGAAGCGCCCGTCGACGAGCCCGCGCCAGCCCTCGCGGACGCCGACGACCTCGTGCCCGCGATCGAGTGACCGGCGCGTGGCGGCCCGGATGACCGCGTTCAGGCCCGGGCAGTCGCCTCCGCCCGTGAGCACACCGACCGTGGTCGCCATCGGCGAAAGCTAACCGATGCCGAAGGTGGGACTCGAAGGGTGGGAGCGGCGGCGAGCCGTGTGGCCCGCCGCCGCCCGCGTTCACGACGGTCGGTCGCTGTCGGAGTGGACGATGGCGTCGCAATCGCCGCCGTCGTCCGTCACCCAGATATCGATCTCGGCCGAGTTTGCCCCGTCGTCGAGCTGCAGCGTCCATCGCTGAGTTCCGTCATCGTCCCGCTCCACGTTGCCCCCAGCGTCGACGACGTCGAAGTCGAGCGACCGTCCCATTTCCCCGTGAAGACATCCAGCGAACCGCCCGACTCATTGAAGAACGCGAACTCGACGAACGGCTCAGTCGAGTTGCAGTCGATGACGAGGTTGCCGAACGGAACAGAGATCTCCGCGGTGTCGGCGGAGAGTTGCAGGACTCGACGCGCATCGTCACCGGGCCCCGGCGGCCCGGTGTCACCCTTCGGTGGGATGGTCGCGTACGCGATTCCCCCGCCGACCGCAAGCAGTACGGTCACGAGCAGCAGCAAGCGAACGCTCCGCCGACGTAGAGAGCTTCTCATGTGATCGTCCCCCTCTCGTTGACGATCAACGCGCTGCCGGTCGCGCCGACCCCAAGCCGCACTCGCTTCGACCCCGGACGACGAGGCTGGCAAACGACGCTGGATCATCCTCCCGCCGCCAGGCCAGTTCAACAGCCATGCGATTTGGCCCGCTCGCGGCCGAGCGCGGGTCCGCGTCAGTGCCGAAGGTGGGACTTGAACCCACACGGCCCGAAGGCCACCGGATTTTGAGTCCGGCGCGTCTGCCAATTCCGCCACTTCGGCGATCCGTTTTCATCGTACGCGGGATCGATTCCGTCCGTGTCCCGCTGGACGAGGTTGGCGCGTCGACTCAAAGCGACCGAGGCGAAGCCGACAGGAGCTGGAGTCCGGCGGTCATCGCATGCGGGATCGACTCGTCGGGGGCCTGGGCTGGCTTGTGAACGGTTGTGTCCGGAGCCGCGCGCGCGTGTCGCGTACGCTTCCGGGCGACCCGGGTTCCCTGGGCGAGAGCAGCAAACTTTCGAAAGGAGGGACCATGCTTGCGCGCAAGCGCACCCTTGCGGCCCTTTTCGTCATCAGTGCGGCGGCGATCGCCGCAGCCGGCTGCGGAGGTGGGGGGAGCAAGTCCTCGGACACGTCGACCCAGCCGACCACGAGCTCGGGGATCACGGCGCCGTCAAACATCAAGAGTGCCGGGAAGATCGTCTTTTGCAGTGACATCACGTACCCGCCCGAGGAGTACTACCAGGGGACAAAGCCGGTTGGATCCGACATCGACATCGGCACCGACGTCGCGAAGAAGATGGGCGTCACGGCGCAGTTCGACAACACGGGCTTCGACGCGATCATCGCTGCGCTGCTCGCGAAGAAGTGCGACGCGATCATCAGCGGCATGAACGACACCGCGGAGCGGCGCAAGCAGGTCGCCTTCGTCGACTACATCAACGTCGGCCAGTCGTTCATGATCCAGAAGGGCAATCCGAAGAACATCAGCGACATTGCGAGCCTCGCGGGGAAGAGCGCATCCGTCGAGGTCGGTACGACGAACAAGGACTTCCTCGACCAGCAGAGCCAGAAACTGAAATCGCAGGGCAAGGCCGGCATCAAGGTCGTCACCTTCCCGAAGGACACGGATGCCGCCAACGCCCTTAAGACCGGCCGCGTCGACTCCTACTTCGGCGACTCGCCGGTTGTCGCGTACTACCTGAGCAAGGATCCGTCCTCGTTCGAGGTCGCGAAGAAGCCGGAGGTCGTCAACCCGATCCCCGTCGGGATCGCGATCCGCAAGGACGAGACGGAGCTCAAGGCCGCCCTGCAGAAGGCGGTCGACGCCCTGTATGCCGACGGGACGATGAAGAAGATCCTGGCACGGTGGGACATGAGCGCGGCCGCGATGAAGAAGTGACCGGTGGACCTGCTCGCGGCGGTCGACTGGCACGTCATCTGGCAGCGGATCTTCCACCCTGACCACGTCTTCGCCAGGGCGCTGTGGACGACCGTCTATATCGCCGTCCTGGCGCAGCTGCTGGGGATCCTGCTCGGGCTGATCGCGGCGCTTTTCCGGATGTCACGCATCTGGCCGCTGAAGTTCCTGTCGGCCGCGTACGTGCTCGTTTTTCGCGGCACGCCGGTGATCGTGCAGATCTTTTTCGTCTACTACGGCGCGAACCTGCTCTTCGGGTTCACGTTGATTCCGAACTCGCTCGACTTCGGCCTGTTCCAGCTGGGCGGGGCTGCCATCGCCGGCATCCTCGCCCTTGGCATCAACGAGGGCGCATACATGCGCGAGATCATCCGCGCCGGGATCGACGCCATCGACAAGGGTCAGATGGAGGCGGCGCGCTCGCTCGGGATGACGTACCGCCTCGCCATGCGCCGCATCGTCCTGCCGCAGGCGGCGCGCGTCATCGTCCCGCCGCTCGGGAACGAGTTCAACAACATGCTGAAGACGACATCGCTCCTCTTCTTCATCGGCGTCTATGAGCTCTTCGGGGACGCCGACGTGCACTATTCCACGACGTTCCAGCCGGTCGAGTTCTTCCTGGCCGTCTCTTTCTGGTACCTGATGTTGACAACGGGATGGACGCTGATCCAAGCGCAGATCGAGAAGAGGCTCGCCGTGAGCGAGCGGGGCGACGAGCTCTCGTTTCGCGAGCGGGTCGCGGAGGCCTGGCAGCCCATGGGCGCCTGGGCCCGCGGCGCGCGGTGACCGCGGACGGACTCGTCCTCCACGCCGAGGACGTGCACAAGCGGTTCGGCCGCCTCGAGGTGCTGCGCGGGATCTCCCTCGACGTGCGCCGCGGCGAGGTCGTCGTCGTCATCGGGCCGTCCGGCTCTGGGAAGTCGACGTTCCTTCGCTGCATCAACCACCTGGAGAAGATCGACGGCGGAAGGATCGAGGTCAACGGCCACCTGATCGGCTACCGGGAGCGCGACGGCAAGCTTGTCGAGGACTCCGAGAAGAACATCGCGCGGCAGCGAGCCGAGATCGGGATGGTCTTCCAGCGCTTCAACCTGTTCCCGCACATGACGGCGCTCGAGAACGTCGTCGAAGCTCCGATACGGGTCAGGCGCACGCCGGCGCCGCAGGCGCGTCGCCAGGGAGAGGCGCTCCTTGAGCGCGTCGGGCTTGACGACAAGCGGGATGTCTATCCAGGGAAGCTGTCCGGCGGCCAGCAGCAGCGGGTCGCGATCGCGCGGGCGCTGGCGATGAACCCGGCGCTGATGCTCTTCGACGAGCCGACGAGCGCGCTCGACCCGGAGACGATCGGGGAGGTGCTCGACGTCATGAAAGGGCTCGCACTCGACTTCAAGACGACGATGATCGTCGTCACGCACGAGATGGGGTTCGCGCGCGAGGTCGGCGACCGCGTCGTGATGATGGACGAGGGCCGGATCATCGAGGAAGGCACGCCCGAGCACTTCTTCCGGGAGCCACGCGAAGCCCGCACGAAGCAGTTTCTCTCCAAGATCCTGGTCTGACCCGGGGTCAGACCCCGCGGTTTAGGTCCGCCTAAGCGGGTCTGGCCCCGGGTTTAGGGTCGCCTAACCGGGTCTGACCCCGGCGAAACGGAGAGCGGGAAGTACGGCGGCGCGAGCAGGTAGCCGACGCGGGCCTGAGCCCCGGCCCGACCGCGCGCCATCTCGAGCGCGGCGCCAAGACCGTGTGTCGGCACGAACCCGAGCTGGCGGGCGGCATGGGCGTCCCGGCACCCGCCGACGATGACGGCCCCCGCATGGTCGATCGCGGGGCGGCACGCGTCCCAGTCGGCGAACGGCAGCAGCGGGTGACAGGCCCGGCCGGACCGGTACATGTCGAGCGCGTGCTCGTCCTCGGCGGCCTCGCGCTCGGCGCGGGCGAGCGCGACGGCGTCTCGCGTCACTCGGTCTAGGCCGAAGAGCGCCCGGTAGGGCTGCTGCGTCGGATGCCGGAACCGGCGGTGAAAGCGATGAAGCAGGATCAAGGTGCCGCCCTCGGCAATCGGCGGCCGGTCGCGCCAGAGGCGCAGTGCGAGCCCCAGTCCCAGGTAAGCCGCGAGCAACGGGTTTGGTCGCTCCCGCGGGAGCGAAGGCGTCGTGCGGGGGACCGGCACGACCAGCGCGTCGAGTTGCGAATCGAGCTGAACCGATCGTGCCTCGACACCGCGCAGCATCGCCTCGGCGTGCGCGACCGACGGCGGTCCGGCGAATGCCGCGCTCGCGGTCAGCTCGAGCGGAAGGGAGTGGAGAACGCGCTCGCGGGCAGGAGCCGGAAGCAACCCGTAGAGCCGCCGCGCCGGCGATCGCGTCACGCGCTCGATCGCCGCCTCCTCGAACGGGAAGTCGCGTAGAGCCCCCGTCATGCGCGGCAGATTGAGGACGAGTGATGCGCCGAGGACCGGGGTCAGACCCTCGAGCGCGCGCTCGACGTCCCTCGCAAGCTCCCACCCGGGCGCCGCCGACGTCTCGAGCAGCGATGCCGCGGACGCCGCTCGGACGGTGGCGGCGTCCGTCGCGGCGAGCAGCACAGCGGGGCCGCCGTGCAGCACCGTCTCGGCCGCGGTCACGGTGACGACGGCGTCGGTCTCAGTGAGCGCACGGTTCACCCGGATGGGGTTCCGTCCGGCCCCGCCGATCTCGGCGAGCCGCTCGTCCTCCACGTCGTGGACGACGACCTGACCCCGGAACCTCCTGGCCAGCTCGGGCGGAACGAGGGCCTCCAGCTCGCGCCCACCCGGCCGGCGGGCCAGGCCAGCCGCCACGAGGATTGTCTGCCGGGCGACGGGCACACCGATCCGCTCGAGCTCCTCGACCGTCGCCTGGATCGCGGCCTGCCGAGGATCGAGTGCCGAACCGGGGATGGGAAGTGCCGGCGGCTCGACGACGATCGTCACCCGCCCGCCCCGTGGCACGACGGCCTCGAGCGGCTCGCCGGCCAGCGGGAACCGGAGCGCGTCCCGAACGGCCGCTCCGACGTCGCCGACGGGTGCAAGAGGCGCCGGCGGACGCAGGACGACCGCGTCTTCGGGGACGGTCACGACCCACACTCGCGTGCCGACGAGGAGCGGAATCCGCACTCGAACTAGAGGCCGAGCCCGTAGAGGCGGCCGCGGTGCACGAAGCCGTAGTGTTCGTAGAGCTGGTGAGCTGCGGCGCGCTCGTGCCCCGACTCGAGCACCAGTCGGTGACAGTTGCGGCGCCGTGCCTCCCGCACGCAGGCGTCGAGGAGCGCCCGCGCTAGCCCGCGGCGCCGAAAATCCTCGGCGACATACAGATCCGGAATCCACGCCTCGGGCGTCGTCCAGTTCAGGCGCGGCCGGATCCAGAGGCTGGCGAGCCCGGCGATGCGGCCGAGGTCGTCCGCGACGAAGATCGCGGCGTCGTCGGCGACGAGGTGGTCGAGGTAGACATCGCGCTGCGGGC
>Ga0075425_100000485_pt1 | contig 37643 bp, 30 predicted proteins | sample SoiMethybrSBSTD4_FD_75300 | JGI IMG/M metagenome (GOLD analysis project Ga0075425, IMG submission 75300) | Bulk soil microbial communities from a Populus tree surrounding site in Tennessee, USA - Soil MetaG P. TD hybrid SBSTD4 | ecosystem: Environmental > Terrestrial > Soil > Tree plantation... | reverse complement strand
GCCGACGCTTCGTCTCGATCACCTTCGCGCCCTGGAAGCCGAGAGCATCCACATCCTGCGCGAGGTGGTGGCCGAGTTCGAGCGTCCGGTGATGCTCTACTCGATCGGCAAGGACTCGTCAGTGCTCCTGCGCCTCGCGCAGAAGGCTTTCTATCCGGGCCCGATCCCGTTCCCACTGCTCCACGTCGACACCACCTACAAGTTCCGAGAGATGATCCAGTTCCGCGACGAGATGGCCAAAGCCGTTGGCGCCCGGCTCATCGTCCACACCAATCAGGAAGCGATCGCCGACGGCACGCAGCCATTCAAGGTGGGCACCCAGCGCTGCTGCGGTCTGCTGAAGACCAAGGCGCTGCTCGACGGTCTGCAGGCGGGCAACTTCGACGCCGCGATCGGCGGCGCACGTCGAGACGAGGAGCGCTCGCGCGCGAAGGAGCGCATCTTCTCGGTGCGCGATCCGAACGGACAGTGGGATCCCAAGCGCCAGCGTCCGGAGCTCTGGACGCTGCTCAACGCGAAGCTCCGTCCAGGGGAAAGCATCCGCGTCTTCCCGCTCTCGAATTGGACCGAGATCGACGTGTGGCACTACATCCACGTCGAGAAGATCCCGATCGTGCCGATGTACTACGCCAAGGAACGCGAGGTCATCGTCCGCGGCAACTCGCTCATCGTCCAGGAGCAGCCATTCGTCGTGACGATGCCGGGCGAGAAGCCGCAGCTGGTGAAGTGCCGCATGCGATCGCTCGGCTGCTCGCCGTGCACCGGCGCGATCCGCTCCGAGGCGGACACCATTCCGAAAATCATCGAGGAGCTGATCGCGACGAGGCAATCCGAGCGCCAGCTGCGCATCATCGACCACGACCAGGATGGGTCGATGGAACTGAAGAAGCGCGAAGGCTACTTCTGATGGCCGGAGAAGGCAGCGGACTGCTTCGGATCTGCACCGCCGGTTCAGTGGATGATGGGAAGAGTACGCTCATTGGCCGGCTCCTCTACGACTCACAGTCGGTGTATGAGGACCAGGTGCACTCGGTCACGAAAGCGTCGAAGAACCGGAACGCCGGACCGATCGACTTCTCGCTGTTCACCGACGGCCTGCGCGCCGAGCGCGAGCAGGGGATCACGATCGACGTCGCCTATCGCTACTTCGCCACGGCGCGACGAAAGTTCATCCTTGCCGACACGCCTGGCCACGAGCAGTACACGCGCAACATGGCGACGGGTGCATCGACCGCCGACGTCGCCATCCTGCTCGTCGACGCGCGAAATGGCGTGCGCACACAGTCCAAGCGCCACGCCCGCATCGCCCGTTTGCTCGGCATCACCGACTTCGTGCTCGCTATCAACAAGATGGATCTCGTCGACTACGACCGCGACGTCTTCGAGAAGATCCAGGACGACTTCGACAGCTCGTTGACGGGGGCCTCGGTGCACGCCATCCCGATGAGTGCGCTGCACGGCGACAACGTGATCACGCGCAGCGATCGCACCCCCTATTTCGACGGCCTGCCGCTGCTCGAATACCTCGAAACCGTGGGCGTGCACCGCGATGCGACGAAGGGGTCGTTCCGCTTCCCGATTCAGATGGTGGTGCGGCCCGACGACGTGTTCCGCGGCTATGCCGGTCAGATCGTGTCGGGGACGGTGCGCCCTGGCGATCGCGTCACCGCGTGGCCGTCCGGACGCAGCGCCCGCGTCAAGCGCATCGTGACCTACGACGGCGATCAGCATCTGGCGTTCGCGCCGATGTCGGTGACGCTGACGCTGGACGATGAAATCGACATCAGCCGCGGCGACGTGTTGACGACCGAACCGCCGCAGGTCGGGCAGCGCTTCGAGGCCGAGGTCGTGTGGATGGATGAACGGCCGCTCGATCCCGGCCGGCTGTATCTGCTGAAGCACGGCACCCGAACGGTGACCGCGGAAATCAACCACGGGATGGTGCTGAATCAGATCAGCACGGTGCAGGTGTCGACGGCGCGTCCGCTCGTCTTCGACCGCTATCGCGAGAGCCGCGCCACCGGCAGCTTCATCCTCATCGATGCAGGCACACACTTCACCTGCGGCGCCGGCATGATCACCGAGCCGCTGGGCGTGACCCACGCGGCGCACGACGCGCCCCTGAGTGTCGCGGAACGGATTGCCCATCTGGCGAGGCGCGCAGAGTCGGATCACGAGGCGGCGGAAGCGGTACGGAAAGCGTTGGAGGAGCTGCTGACGTGACGATCGAACACACTCGAACCGTGATCGAGATCGCGCTCGCCGACGCCGAGCTCCCCTGCATCACGTCGAGCTTTCAGGCCGAGTGCGTGGTGATGACGCACATGATTCGCGAGGTACGGCCGGACATCCCGGTGCTGTTTCTCGACACGTTTCATCATTTCAGCCAGACGCTGACGTATCGCGATGAGCTGACCACCAAGTGGGGCCTCCATTTGATCAATCTGCGCGCGAAGTCGCCGCAGGTGGGCCTGTGGCAGGTCGAGAGCACCGAGGCGTGCTGCAAGCGCCACAAAGTGGAGCCGCTCTTTTCTGCGCTCGAAGAGTACGACACCTGGTTCACGGCGCTGCGCCGCGATCAGTCGCCGTCGCGGGCCAACGTCAAGGAGAGCGAGCCGTTCAAGCTGGCGAGCGGCAAGACGATCACGCGCGTGGCGCCGATCGCGGCCTGGACCGCCCGCGACGTGTGGGCCTACGCCAAGGCGCACGAGATTCCGCTGCTGCCGCTTTACGATCTGGGCTACACGAGCATCGGCTGCGAGCCGTGCACGGAGCTGCCGCCCGATCCCGACAACCCGCGGTCAGGCCGATGGCAGGGACAGAAGCTCGAATGTGGGATCCATATTCAAGCTAAATAGGACGGTTCGGGGTTCGACGTTCGACGTTCGGAGTTCGGTGGCGTTCCGGTTCGAAGTTCTCCGTTCAGAGTTGGCCCAGTCAGGCGCGCGAGGGGAGGGGATGCACGCCTGCCTGGGAACGCAGAACGGAGAACCACGAACAGGAACGCGAATCTCGAACGTCGAACCTCGAACCTCGAACTTGGAACTTCTAGATCGCGTCGAGATCCGATCGCCTTCGCCGATCGAAGCTCGATCGCGCCGTCTTGCGCCGATCCGGACGCTTCCGGCGCTCGTCGACCATCGAGATCTTGTAGCCGTTGTCGAGCAGGAAGCGCTCGTATTCGGACTGATGCCGCATCAGGGCCATGGCGTCGGGGAAGACAGACGACGTCGACCATGCCAGCGGCCCGCATACTCTGAACTCGAGGACTTGCTCGCCAACGATGCTGGTTTCCCAGCGGACGCTACCGAGATGGCTCGTAAACAGTCTGACGACAGGGTCCATATCGAGAGGCACTGTCGTCTTCTCTATTCAAACGTAGGGCCAGCTAGTCTCTTCGTGTGATTGAGGCGTTTGCGGCGGGGCGGTCGCTCGAAAGGTTTCAGAAGGGCAGACGTTTTTCGGCTATCCCACGGTCTCTAGGGAAAAACCCTCATCAGGTCCGCGCTGGAGCTTGCGGGGCGGTCGGTGCCGGCGCGAGCGGCCAATACCCGAAGCAGGCGGCGTAGAAGACGAGAAAGGGGAACGTCACGCTGAGGAGGGCGTTCACCAGCCAAATCTCATACTCGTACCCTGGTGCCCCCGACGGCAGCGGCATGCTCGCAATTGCAGGTGCCAGCGCGCCGTATAGGTTGGCGAGCGCCACCCCAATCACGATGGCGGCCGCTGCGTTGAGCACGCCCTTGAGCGGCTGCGTCTTGCCAACGAAGAGCGAGTTCTGCAGCATGTTGAGCACGATGATCGACCCGAAGATGACCGGGGCGGTCACCCTCGTCAGCACGATCATCGGATCCAGGCCCATGAGGCCAAGGGTGACCCACATCACGACCGCGGCGCCGGCCACGGCAATAGCCAACCACACCAAACCGAGCACCGGCTGCTTCATCAGCGCCGCCGATCGAGTGAGCGGCCACAGATCGAAGCAGAGCACCAGGAACATCACCGCCAGGGCGGTGACGTCGAACACGAGCGCGACGACGCCGTTGAACAGCCCGTGCGGCGCCGACGCGAGATACACCGGCGCGCCCTGCAGGAAGTCGTAGTTGAAGAAGATGCGGAACGCGGCGTAGGTGATCGCATACGCGGCGACGAGCAGCGCCAGCCCCGCCGCCAGCGGGTTCTTGAGCACGCTGGTAAACGGCCATCCCCCGAACATGATCGCAAGATAGAACGCGGTCGGCACCACCACGACCGCATAGTGCGAGGGAATCGGACCAGGCGGACGAACGCCCTCACCGACGAGGCTCAGTGCAATCGGCATCACCACGATGGCGATCACCACCGCCGTCAGCGTCAGCACAATTCCCTTGATCGGCTGACGCAGTGTGCTGGCGAATGACGGATTCGCGCCCCACAGCACGACCATCACGATCTGCATCGGGATCAGGCCGAGCATGAAGAACGACACCGAGCCCGTGAAGGACGCGAAGTCGAAGAGCGCGATGAAACCGAGCGCGATGGCGATGACCACCGCGCTCGAAACGACGCCGAGCAGTGGCTGGCGCATGCCTATTTCGTGCCTTTCAGCTCCTCGTAGATGATCGCGAAGTTACCGCCCGGACCGCCGCGGCCGCCCGGGGCGATATTGTAGCCCTTGAATTTCGCGGGCAGCGTCAACGTCTTCAGCGCTTCTTCAGCCGACTTGCCGCCCTTCATCGACTCGCGCGCGTGGGCCAGATACAGTCGGTTGAACTCGCCGTAGTCGACGAAGTCCTGCCACGTCGTGGTCATGGTGGTGTGGCCGTTGATCACGGTGTCGACGTTCTTGATGCCTTTCGCCGCCTTGGTCAGGGTGTCGGGATAGGCGACGCCGCTGCCGCCGTTGTTGCGATCGATGAGCGGCTGGCCCTTGTTGGCGAACGCGTCGCCGGCGTGCATCACGCGCAGGTTCTTGAACACGACGAACGCGTCGCCGTTGGTGTGGGCCGGTCCGAAGTAATAGAGATCGATCTGGTCCTTGCCCTTGAGCAGCGACGTCTTGTCCTTGAAGGTGTGATCCGGCAAGCCGTTCTTGTTCGCTTCCTCCTGGAACACGTCCATCTTCTTCATGTTCGCGGCCGTGTTGTCCTGGACGATGATGTCGACGCTGGCGGGAAAGAACTGGTTGCTGCCGGTGTGATCGCCGTGCGTGTGGGTGTTGATGATCGTGGTGATCGGCTTGTCGGTGACCGACTTGATCTGATCGAGGATCGCCTGGCCGTTGTTGGCCAGCTTGGTGTCGACGACCACGACGCCGCTCTGCGCGACGTAGACCGCGGTGTTTCCACCTTGACCCTGAATCATGTAGAGGTTGTCTTTGACCTTCTCGATCTTCTGCACCGGCGGGAAGCCCGGTCCGCGACCACCTCCGCCGCGGCCGCCCTCGCGTCCCTGCGCGCCTTCACGCCCGCGTTCCTGCGCGCTCAACATTCCCGCCGTCACCACGCCGGCCAGTACGATGACTCCTAGCACGATCGTGCGTCGCATGTAGCCTCCCTAGTGAACTGTCGTTCTCGGTTCGATGTTCGATGTTCGAGGTTCGAGGTTCGACGTTCCGCGGTTCGGAGTTCGAACGCAGAACATCGAACCCGGAACACAGCGAACGTCGAACATCGAACGTCGAACCCGGAACAACATCAGATCATTTTGCAAAATGTATCTTGTCGCTCATCCCGTCTTCCCACGAGCTCCACCCCGAGGTCATACCGTATGGCGCGCGCTCGAGCACGGCCTCGATTTCATGGAGCAGCCCCTTCTCCACCTTGAACAGCTCCGCGATCTCCCACGTCCACGGTTCCACCGGACCAGCGGTCATGTCGCGGCCGGCGGGCGTCTTGAAATGACGCGACGCACCCGCGTCGTGATCGAAGAACGCAAACGCGAGCACGAGGCCGCGTTCCTCGTCGACGGCGACGTAGCGGCGATCGCGAATGCGGCTGACGAAGTGCAGCATCCCTGATTCGAACTGCTCGCGACACGACCACATGCCCGAGTATCCCGTCGCGGTCTTCGGATCGGGCTTCGGACCACCGTCGCGACTCGGGGCGTTCGTGGACTGCCCGCCGTTCTCGATGCGATTGCAGTCGTCCGCGAACGGATATTTCCCTTTGCCGTCGTTGAGCTGCATGCCGCTGAAATACATGTTCGCCGTGCGTACGAGATCCGCACGCGACGCGCGGTCGGCCTTCGGCGTCTCGCGGAAAAATGCCTCGCGCGGCTTGCCTCGCGCTTCGAGGTTTTTCGCGCCGCCTTCGCTGTGCGCGAGGAGCGTTTCGATCTCGGTGAGGCTGCGGTTGTCGACCTTCAGCCGCACGGCAACGATCATCGGCAGCGCAGAGCGAGGCGGCCCGCCTCGCCCCACCGGCGACAGCTCTTCACGCATCGTCGCGAACGTGACGATCTGTCCCGCGGTCACGTCAGCGATGTGAAGCTTGTACGTGCCCTTGCCTCGCACCGAGTTCCAGAACCCATCGCCCGGCAGCAGCCGCTGGCCGTTCTCGGTGTACTTGAAGGCGCTCGCGAGCGGCAGACGCTTCGGATCGTGCGCGGCGAGCGCATCGAGATAGGTGTCGGCGATGCCTTCGAGGCACGCACGATCGCATGTGGCTTGAGCGCTGGCAGGCCGGTCCGCAAAGCCACACGCCACGAACGCCGCGATCAGCAGCAGGCAGCGAGTCCTCATCAGGCTCCCGACCCCTCGACGTTGAACTGCTTTTTGAGTCCTTGCCAATGCGTGTAGTAATCGCGTTCGAGCAGATCGGTCTCGAGCGCAAACTTCGTCGGACGGATCGGCAGCTGCGTCTCGAACAGAAAGACCAGCGTGTTATCGAGGTACATCGGCTTGAGCTCGGCGTCGCGTCCTCGTTGATACGCAGCGGCATCCGGGCCATGCCCCGACATGCAGTTGTGCAGGCTGGCGCTGCCGGGACCGAAGCCGTCGGCCTTACCGATGTACTCACCCGAGATGAGCCCAAGAAACTCGCTCGCGACGTTGCGATGGAATGGCGGCGGCCGGAATGTGTGCTCGGCGACGGTCCACCGCGGAGGGAAGCATCCGAGCTCGACGTTCGATGTGCCCGGCACACCCGTCGGCGAGGCGAGCACGCAGTAGATCGACGGATCGGGATGATCGAAGGTCACCGTATTGATGCACTGAAACTTGTAGAGGTCGTAGCGGAACGGCACGTAGTTGCCGCGCCAGGCGACGATGTCGAGCGGCGAGTGATCGATCTCGGCCTCCCACATCCCACCGCCGTACTTCGCGACGACGCGGAAGTCGCCCTCGCGATCTTCGTAGGCGGCTTCCGGCGCCTGGAAATCGCGGGCGTTGGCGAGACCAAAAGTGCCGATCGGTCCGAGGTCGGGAAGACGCAGATGCTGGCCGTAGTTCTCGAGCATGTAGCCGCGCCCGGATCCGTCTGGGAACTCGACGCGGAACTTGATGCCGCGCGGGATGAGGCACACGTGGCCTGATGGCACGTCGAGAATGCCAAGCTCGGTGTGGACGCCCAACGTGCCCTGCTGCGGGACGATCAACAACTCGCCATCAGCGTCGTAGAAGAACCGATCGCGCATCGATCGATTCGCGGCGTAGATGTGAATGGCGGCGCCCGATTGCGTGGCCGGATCGCCGTTTCCGCCAAGCGTGACGATGCCATCGACGAAGTCGGTCGCGGCCGTTGGGATCGGGATCGGACGCCAGCGAAGCTGGTTTGGCGTCGGCGGCACTTCGTTGAACGGCCCGCTGCGGACGAGCCGCGATTCCATCGGCCGAAACGGTTTGTGGACCGCTGACGGGCGGATGCGATATGTCCAGCTCGACCGGCTGATCCCACGGGGTGCCGTGAACGCTGTGCCGTTCAGCTCTTCGACGTAGAGTCCGAACGGCGGTTTCTGCGGGGTGTTCTGGTCGCGAGGCAGCGCGCCGGCTATCGCCTCCGACCCAAATTCATTCCCAAATCCCTGCAGATACGTGCGTTCCGTGGTCGCCATGGCGGACTGTAGGCTATCCCCGCGCATGCAGCAGGTCAAATGTCCATCGCACGGCTGAGTCGCGCATCGCAACGCCGTGCTGCAGCGGCCCGGTGATTGCTACATCTGCGGCAAGACCGCGTGATTCGCTGAAACGTCACACAAAAGCGGACCGGAAGACTTCAGTAAGTCGGGATTTAGTCTCTCTGTCCGCGGACTGTGCGGCGGTCGCGTCCCCCCGGACCAGGCACAAACCCGGCGGATCAGCGGCGGTCGTAGGGGACCTGTAGTCGTTGAGTGCAAGCCGCCATCAACCATCGATGACTAATGCCGACCGTCCGGTCATCCGGATGTTCACCTGCGAGAACGACACGGTCCGTTGGGAAACGAGGATTGTCGACGGACGCGGACTCGAGCTCAAGGTGTTCGGGCCGGGCGAACTGCGAAGGGACTATTCGTTCGCGGACGCGATGTCGCTGGTCGAGTATCAGGTGCAGTACGAGCGGCAGCTGCTGTTGAACGGCTACAGCGTCCTGCCGCATAGCGACCGTCGCGGCGGCTACGACCGCCGGCGTCGGCCGAGGACTACAGAAGATCGTCGTCGCGCGTGAGAAGGATGCAATGCTTCAGATCGTAGCCAAGAACGATGCCCCCGTACGCCGCCTCACGCTGGCGCGGCGGCATATCGAAACCGCCATCGCCCACATCAACGACGTCGCGCAGAGTCGGATTCCGTTGACGACGGCCGATCTCGCACCCGGTGTCGACGAACTTCGCCTCATCGTGCGCGCCCTCGCCGACATTAGAGAAGCGCTGAAGTCATCCGATCCCGCTCCAGCCGAACCGTCGCCAACATAACTTCCTCGAACGTCACGCGGTTGCGCCGACGTACTCAGCCTGATTGCGTCATCGCGGCTGTGCGCGCATGATCGAAGCAGTTATGTGTCTGCGTCTTGGATCGGTGTTGACGCTGATCGGTCTGTCACTCGCCTGCGGAACGTCCACCTCGCCCGATTCGTTTGTGCCGATGGGTCCATGGGGCGGCGAGCACGCGTTGCTCACCGTCAACGTCGCGAGCGCGGCGATCGAGTTCGATTGCGCGCACGGGACGCTGCCGGTGCCGATCACACTCACCCGTGGCGACTTCGATGTCGCAGGAGAGTTCGTTCAAGAGCATGGTGGACCGATTCGCGTCGATGAACCCATCGTTCGCCAGCCGGCGCGCTATCGCGGCACGATCGACAAGCAGATGATGACGCTGCGCGTGACGTTGACCAACACGTCTCAGGAGATCGGAACGTTCTCGCTCACGTTCGGCGCCAGCGGGCGCGTCTTCAAGTGTCTCTGACGCTCGTCGCGAGAACCGACTGATGATCTTGATCTCACCGAGAGTCTCATTGAGACTTGCCTTCCCGTGCCAGGTCCCAGGTGATCGTCGTGGTGACGGTGCCGGTGCCTCGCGACCCGGTTCCCTTTTTCACCTCGGTCTTCGACCCGCGAAGATGATTGGGATCCTCGATCTTGCCGTCGACCCCCAGCGGCCCGCCGAGGAGTAATTGCGCATCAGAGTCTCGACAGCCAGTGTTGCGATTGCACATTTGCACGTGCGCCTTCCCCTCCTTCGTGAAGATCGTACTCACTCGGATCGCATACACGCCGCTGCTCGGATAGATGACTTCAACGGTGGCTTCAGCTGAGTCTGTAAACGCTCCGTCAATCGTGTTGGTGGCTTGACTGATCAGTGTGACCCCTCCGCCCCCGGTGGCGGCCTTTTGCCTGAACCTCTTCAGGTCATGCACTTCGGTGTAGCCATAGGCCCACCCCTTGCCATTCTTCAGTTCGACCGTGACCCCTGACGCCGAGGAGCTCGACCAGGTCAGGAGCTCGCTATCACCGTCGTCTCCCGTGTTCGTGCTGGTGAGGCTGATCCTTCCGCTCCAGTCGGTGCCCAGGCCGGCAGACCAGGTCCCTTCCGACACTCCAGCGCGCGATGTGGCGCTTACGAGGAAGCCTGTCCGGTCGACCTTTTGCGTGGGGGCGGTGAACGTGAATTTCATCGGCGCGCCCGTGTCCGATGAGCCCTCTGTGGGGGTCACACTGCCGTCGTTCACGGTCACGCTATTGCGACTTGAAAAGACGCGCGCGCCGAAGAAACGTGCTTTTACGCTTTCGCCAGCTTTCGTCTTGATCTCCGCACTGACGGTCGTCTTACCGCCCAGAACCAGACGCACCGTATCCGACGGTGGAGTGAAGAATGTATTGACGCACCTGTCACGCGTGCGCCAGTCGGCTTGCGCCATTGAATAGAAGACGCCGCCCCAGAACGTGAGCGCTGTCCCGGCCCCGACCGCCTCCGAGTAGCGGCCTCGAGTCGGATCACCCCCGGAAAAGGCGCTGATGCCGGGAGCACTCAGGCCGTTGCCGACTGTGAAGGGGATCGTGATGTGCTGCGCGACGTTGGTGCCCGCCGGCGTCGCAATGGCGCCGCTGGCGTCGCGGATGGAACCAGTGACGGTGTATGTGTAGTCGATCTCGGCCTTGACCGGATTGACGAGCCACGCGTCATCGCCGACCTCTCCTTTGTATTTCCCGTCCGCCTTCATTTCTATGTGGAGCCTACTGGTCCCATTGGCTTGCTTGTCGGTGTAATCGAGGCTCAGCGAAAACACGCCGGTTCCTTCAGCAGTACCATCCGCGCTCGGACAGATCTTGATCTGATTGCTGAGCCTGAAGGTGGCGACGATTGTCTTGCCCATCGTCGCCGGAGTGTTCCCGACCGCAGTCAACTTCGACGTTTCGATTCGGCCCTCATAGCCGTCGGGGGCCTTACCGGTTTTCGCGTCTGTCTCGCAGCACCTCGTGATGGCGTAACCCTCTCCTTCTTTGCTGGGGATGAGAACTGGTGCGGTCTGACTCCAGCTTCGAAGGGGACACCCGAGGATCGCAATCGCGACAGCGGCGCACATCAACGCACGTTGTTCGCGTGCGCCCAATGGTTTCATGCGAGTGTACGCGTCATCGACCGGGAGTCGGGCTCAACGGGTCACGCCCCTCATTGAGAGGTGCCTTGCCGTGCTAGGTCCCAGTTCACAGTCCAGGTTTGCGTAGTCGAGTGGTTTCCGGAGGGGAGCACTTTGACATCGCTGATCGCCCCGTGCACTTGGTTGGGATCGGTCGTCTGTCCTGACGGACCACCTCCAGGCGGCAGGCAGTCCTGGACGTAGAAGGCCTGCTCTTGCTGTCGACATCCGCTCTGATGATCGCAACTCTCGTAATGCTGTTTTCCGGGGGGAAAGGGTGGGTATTCCGGACGGACGGAATACGTGCTGCTGGTCTTGTTGACGTTGACGGCAACTGTAGCGCGCCCCGTTCCTTCAGCGAATCCGACGGTGCTGGAGCTGTTGTCGAACGCGTAGCCCTGCCGCGCAATTGGTCGCAGGTTGGTCCCGGTGCTATTTATTTCGCTGTAACCGTTGATTGTTCCGACGCCGTCCTTCACGTCTATCGTGAGCCGCGTCACCTGGTATGAAGACACAGACTGTTGCTCGTCGCTGTATCCGCCTTTGCTTTCGCGCACACACGAAATCTGACCGCTCCAGCCGGTGCCCAGATTCGTTTCCCACGCTTCCCGGGAAATGCCCGCGCGGGATGTCGCGGTCACTTCGAAGGCTGCTTTAATATTGGGGTTACTGGACTTCGTATTCGGTGCCGTGTAGGTGAATGTGAGCGGCGATGCTTCCGTGGACCTCCCCCCCGACGGATTCACGCTGCCGTCTTGAAAGGCATGTGCCTCGAGAAATTTCGCCGGCACGCGTTCTCCGCGTTTGGTCTTGACCTCCCCCTTCACCATCGCCTGCGTACCCAGCGCTGGCCGCACCGTGTTGCTTGGAGGATTGAACGAGATCTTGACGCACTCACCCGATCGCCACTTTTGTTGCGCGATTGAGTAATACACACCAGCCCAATACGCCAGCGCCGTACCGACGGCAAACGCTTCTGACGCGTGACCCTGGGTGGGATCGCCCCCCGCGAACGCATTCACATCGGGCGCGCTGAGACCCAGGCCAACCGCGAACTGGACCGTGATGTGTTGCGCGACGTTGCTTCCTGCGGGCGTGGCGAGTGCGCCGTTCGCTCCGCGGACGGTGCCAGACTGTGTGTAGGTGTAATCGATCTCCGCCTTGACCACGTCATTCAGATACGCGTCGTCGTTCACCTGCCCTTTGTATTTCGCCTTCGCCCGCGACTCGATGTGAGTCGTGCCGGTCCCGCTCGCCTGCGCGTCGGTGTAGTCGACAGTGATGGAGAACGTGCCCTCACCCTCTGCAGTACCGTCTGCCGCCGGACACGTCTTGATCTGATTGCTCATGGTGAAGTGTGAGACGACACGCTTGCCCATCGTCGCCGGTGTGTTGCCGACCGCCGTCTGCGTCGATGTATCGGTGCGACCTTCAAAGCCTGCCGGCGCCTTCTGGCTGCTGTCGGTCCTCGTGATCTCATATCCCTCCCCCGGGCCCGGAATGTGGACCGGCCCGTCGGCGGCGCTGGCTCGAATTGGATACAGGACCCACCCGAGAGCGACGATGACAATCGTCGCGAAGAGAACGATCGTTTTCATTTGCCTTCGAGCCTCAGGGTGTAAGTCGCGTTGGTTGCGTTCCATGGACTTGCCGTAATGCGAACGATAACGTCGTGCGGCCCGCTGCCGGGCAAATCCAGCGACTTCGTCCCACTGCCAGTCGTTGGCGAGGTCAACGGGCTCGAGCAAGCCGAGTAGGTCGCGATCTGAAAATCGGAACCGCCGGGAATCGGCACTGGGCTGCCGAGCGTCACCTGGACCGACGCGGATGTGAAACGAACCGTCAGCCAGTCCTCGACGCCAGCCGCTTCGATCGTGCCGGTCACGAGCATGAAGAGACCTGGTGACACGTTCACGACCTTGTTGCTGGCACTGGCGCACGAATTGGGCATGCCGTCCTGCGAGATCGTGGTCGAGGCCGTGCCGCCAGAGGTCGCAGGTAGAGCATTCGTGTCGAGCGCACTCACTGTGATCGGCGCGGTCTGGGATCCGCTCATCGACAGGCGCAGCGAGTAGAGCGCATTCGCCGGCGCTCCAGCGATGTGTCGCACCTGAATGAAGAGTGTCTTGCTGGTCGCAGACGAGGTGGCCCACGCGACACTCGTTCGTGGCGCATGCGCGGCTCCCGAGTTGACGATCAATTTCTGGGCGGGAGGTGCGCCTTCGCTGACCTCGATCGCGTAGCTTCCGTCGGCGGTGCCGCCGGTCAACGACACGTCGATCACTGCGAATGCCGCTTCACTCGCGTTCATCGTTGCTGTCACGGTGAACCAATCGTGTGTGTCGCTGGCGATATGGAAATTGGCGTCGGCGCTGATGCCTGAACCATTCCTCAGCGGCGGCAATACGCAGGCGATGGTGACCAGGTCGGCGTCACAGCCCGCCGCGACCGGTCCGGAGGGAGGAGTCGTTGTCGTTGTTGCGCTGGCGGGCGCCGCTCCTGCTGCACGCGGCGCGCTCGTCGCCGCTGCGCTTTCACTGATCGCGCCGGTCGCTCCCGTTGCGCCGCCCACCGAAACTCCTCCGACGACGCCCGTGTTCGCTGCGCCGGCTGCATTGCCGGCCGCAGCTGCCGGAGCCGCCCTCAACACTGTCCCCGAGCCTGCCCTGGGTGCCGGTGCCGGTGCCGGTGCTGCTGTCGCGATTGCACCCGCCCGTGCACCCGCCGTGACGCTGGCCGGGGCGCCACTCGCAGGTGCCGCACCCGATAGCGATACACCCGGGCCCTGTACGAGATCCCACGTGCACGCCGCCTGACCTTCCGACCCGAGCGGCTGCATCGCATCGATGCGCTCGGTGATCGGAATCGCACTCGATCCAGTGATGTGCGTACTGGTCGGCACATCGGCGATCGTCGGAAATGGACGCCACTCGTACGCCGGTGTCGCCGTCTGCTGATTGCGCAATTGCGCTGCGCTCAGCGCCGCGGTCGGCTGCCGCACGAGCATCATGCCGCCGGGCGCGTTGAGTTGTCCGTGCCGCACCAGCACCAGGAGCTTCTGATCCGCTTGGCGAACGAAGATCGCCATGCGCACGCCGGGTGCGGATCCCTGGATCTTCCATGTCGCCGCAGGCAGCGTCGCGGATGGCTGCAGCGATCCTGCACCGGTGACCGACCACGTTCCTTGATAGTCGAGCGGCCCTCCATCCGGTGTGCCGGCGAGCGTCCACGTGTGCGTCTGATGATTGACGTAGCCCGGACCCTTGATGTCGATCTCGCAGCCCACCGATCCGGTCCAGATCGGTATTGCGTTCGCGAGCGGCTGCTGCGCCGACACTGGCAACAGCGATGCGCTCACGATCGTGGCGATCAAGGCAATGCGTTTCGTCTCCATGTCATCCACCCACCTACGGGGCTGATACAGTGGAGCTCGCCGAGTTGTTGGTCAGGTTCGGATCAGTCCCACCGCTCGGCAGATCGGCTGTTGCGGCGATGGTTATGGTCGCCGGCGTCAAGTTCGGCGTCATCGCTTTGAAGTTGAACCTGACCTCGGTTCCGGCAGGAAGCTGAGGGATCTCGAGACCGGAGGCGAGCCCGCTGATCGTCGGAGTCACCGGACACATCGGGAAGGGCGGAGCCGCGGGCTGGGGACCACCGCATCCCTCCAGCGTCACTCCGGCGACCGCGGGGATTCTCACCACGACGAAGTGCGCGTCGTCAGGGCCCAGATTGCGAACCGTGACAGCGAACGAGAACGTCGTCACTTTGCTGCCCACCTGCGCGGCGCCCGGAATCGTGACCCTCAGATCTGAATTGCCGGGTGGTGCGACTCCGGTGGTCGCGACCGTTGCCGTGGCGCTGTTGTTCGTCGCAACTGGATCGGTGGTTCCTGTTCGGGGAGCGACGGTCGCGCTCAACGTCTGGGTCCCCGAGCTCGTCGCGATCGCCTGAATCGTGAACGTGACGGAGGGACCCGTCTCGAGCAGGGGGATCGTCACGCCTTGCTCGATCTGCGCGATCGTCAGATTCGCGGGGCACGTGACGCCTCTGGCGTCGGCACACGACACACCAAGCTTCTTCAGTCCGGTCACCGGCGGCATGATGACGATGGCCCCATCGCCGGCAACCGGTCCAAGCGTCTTGACGCTCACGTTGTAAAAGAACGTTGTCCACGAACCCGTTGCGAGCGGTGGCGTCACCGACACTTGAAGATTGCTCTCCAACGGCACAATCGTCGCGTTCACCGTGACGCGGTTGTCCGCTGGATTGGTATCGATCACGCTGGCAGGTGGTGTCGCGCTGGCCGTCAGCGTCAACGCGTTGCCCCCTGCCGCAACGGCTGTGGTGATGGTGAAGCTTGCCGATCCGTTTCCGGGCAACTGTGGAATCGTCCATCCCTGTTGGAGCTCGGATGCCGTTGGACAACGTGACAGTGAACAGGCCACCGTTTGGACCGTGAGGCCGGGCACCGAAGGAAGCGTGACGATCGTGCCATCGCCGGCGCCACTTTCGAGGTTGGAGACTCTGAGCAACAGCGATGCCGTGCCTCCCGCAACCAGACGATTCAATGCCGATCCACTCGGCGATCGCTGCTCCGTTGCTGGAACCGTTGTCTCGACGACCAAGAATGGACGCACGTTGACGGTTGGTGTCGTCACCACTTTGGGAAGCGCGGTGGCCCGCTCAGCCAACGTCTTGTTCGGCGTGATTGCGGCTGTTCCCTTTGTAAGATTCCACGAGCAAGTCTCGGTGACGGGCGAACCCGGCGGTTGCCGTGGACCGATCTGATCGGTTCGCGTTTGCGTGCGCGACCCAGTGAGACTGGAGCGCGTCGCGCCGTCGGCGATATCGATGAATTGGAATCGCCACTCGGTGATGTCGCCAGAGATGGAGGCCGACGAGCCTCGGAGGCCTCCTGTGGCTCTGACCGGTCGCTGCGCGGCGGCGATTCTGATCGTCGTCGTGCCGGTCGGCACGAAGATCGTGATCGACGTGCTGACTCCAGGCGCGCTCGAGGTCCACGACTCGCCGGCGCCGGCCGCGGTCACGCGCGCGGACACCGGTGTCCGGCTGCCGCTGCCACTCAGCGTCCACGTCGCCGGGTAGTCGCGGAAGTCGTTCCGCACCGTCGGCGGCCCGCTGAGCACCCACGTGTGAGTCTGATCGTCCTGATACGCGGGGCCTCGCACGCTGACCACGCACTGCACCTGACCAGACCAGCCATCCGCAGGCGTCTGCGCGAGCGCGGCACGCGTCGATGCGATCGCACTGACGACGAGGAGAACCGCAACGCGAACGATCGGGACGTATCGACGAACACGGCGCATCACGCGTCGATCAGGGCACGCGCATGACGCGCAGGTACAACGTGTAGTTGCCGTACAGCGGACCAGCCGGGTTGAGATCCTTGTCGACCAACGAAATCGCCACCGTACCGGGCGCGAGGCCGTCGGACGCCGGAGTGTTGAGCGCGGTCTCGATCTTGTCTTTCGTGAACGCAACCTGTCGGTCTACCCAGTGCATTCTCGAAAAATCGAACTCCTGCGTGCTTCCGAGGTTCGGCTTCGTGACGTCGATGAAGAGTCCTTGCATGTCCTTCTCGTACGAATCCAACCCGATGATGCGATCCCGGCCGGGATAGAACCGCTGCGCATTCACCGGCAGGCCGTAGCCCTCCAATCGGAAGTCGGACTGAAGCTGTGGCTTGCCGAGAGCCGCGAAAGTAGCGGCATCCATCATCTCTTGAAGACCGTCGTATTGAGCGGCGGTCCCGAATTGATACAGAGGCGTTTCCGCTCCTCTGGTCGCGACCAGGCCAGGGGCCTTCAACCCGTCTCCCGCGTTCGGGTATTTCAGGACCCATTGCTTCCAGAACTCATATCCCCACACGTCGCCGTCGAACTCCCACAACGTCGGACGCACGGCCACGACATCGATGCCGCTTCGCAGCGTGCCTTCCCAGAGCTTGATCGGGAATCGTGTCGCAATCGGTTCCGGAGCCAGCGGCTGATTCGGGCCCCAGCCGGATGGCACGCTGTCGCCGGACCTCAGTCCGCCTGTCGCGCTGCCGTTGCCTGCGCGTACGAAATTCGGCTGGTTGGCGTCGCCATAGATCGCGCCCCTGATCACGTCATTGGTCTTGACGACCCCGCTCTCCCATTTCGTGACTGCCGCAGCCGCATAGATCTCGTCGAGCCATCCGTCGGTATTCAACTGATTGTCGTAGGTCTGGTTGTTGACATGGAAGCCGGCGATGTAGATGGCGTACTTGCTGGAGGTGTTCGTCAGCGTTGCCGTGACGCGAGCGGCCGTCGCCAGATCGTTGATGATGCCGGCGCTGGTTTTCCACAGCGGCATCACAACCCACGTCTGATTGCCGGAGGGCACGTTATCGATATCGAGGACTTGACCGCTTCGACTCGACGTGATTTCCGCTCCGGCTTCGTGAAGGCCCGGTCCAAGAACCAGGTACGACGTCGGCCGGTCTGCTTGATCGGGCCACGTCAAGTTGACGCGACTGCTCTGCGCGCCGGTCGTGACCTTCACCGCGACTTGCGGAGTGATTGGCTTCGGCGGCGTGATCGTCGTGCTTGTCCTGGCGCATTTACCGTCCGAATAGTACGCCGTCACGGAGTACTGATACGTGTTGTGGTAGTCGAGCGCGGTGCTCTGCGAGTACGTCAGCGCGGTGATCGGCGACGGGGTCAGCACACCGAGATCCTGCCGCGCCACCGTATAGCCGGTCGCGCCGCTCATCGCCGGCCACTTGAACGTGACGCCGCCAGGTGTGGTGGTGGCTGCCAATGTTGGTCCAGTCGTCGAACAGACAACCGGATTCTGATTGATCGTCGCGGCGTCAACGGGCCCGAAGCCGCCGGCTGGCAGCCGCGCGCCCGTCGCCAGAGTCGAAGTCGGAGACTCCGCGGGCGCAGCCGGTTGCGGACTCGAGGGTGCGAGGACTTCGCCACGGCGACCCGCCACCGTACCGGCTGGCACGATCACACGGGACAGATCGTCTGACGGTGGCGGTGCCGCTCCTCTCGTGAACTTCCATGTGCAGCTCTCGGTCGTCGTCGATCCGGGTGGCTGACGCCAGCCCGGATTCTGCGGCACGGTTCGCGACGGACTCGTACCCGTGATCGTGATGCTGGTCGCCGCGTCCTCGATCGCGGGGAACGCCCACTCTTGAAACGAGGTCGCGTTGAATGGAGTCTCTTTCCCGTTGGTCGTCGTTCGTCCGGTGATGGCCGAGGGAGCGGTTAACAGGCCGTGCTGCGAGCCGAACTTGACCCGCCCTCGCGCCGGCTCCGAGATCGCGATCGGCGCGCTCACCTCGGGCGCGTTGATCGTCCACGTCTCCGAGGGCCCGTTACCGTTGGCAGCGCCTTGGGCTGATGCGGCTGAGAGCAGCCGCCTGCCGCTGCCGCGCGCGCTCCACACCGCCGGCCACTGCCGGAACACGCCATTCAGCTTCGGCGGTCCGCCCGTGATTCTCCACGTGTGAATCTGCTCTTCTTCATAGTTCGCAGCGCGGCTCGTCAACGTGCACTGCGCCTCGCCGGACCATGGGCCGTCGGGAACTGACAGACCCAGCGTCGGAATGTTAGTGGCGCCAACTGTCACAACTGGAGGTTGAGTCGGCGCCGGCGCTTTTTCTGATACCACCGCGCCACGCCGCCCGGTGGCGTCGGTGGGAACAATCGCCACCGTGCCCGACGCCGAGCCCGTTGGTGGGTTCGACGATGTGCTCGAGGGCGGTGGCGGCGGAAGATTCGATGAGGACGGCGGCAGCGTAATCTGCCACGTACAGCTCTCGCCGACGTTTGAGCCACTTGGCTGCGCGTGCGTCGGGAAGGTTCCGGTCAGATTCGTAAAGGCGTTTCCACTGAGGCTTGCGCTTGTACGCAGGTGAGAGATCGTGGGCAGCGGCGCCTCTCGAATAGCATCGGTGAAGGGTTGAGACGCCACGCCGGTGTTGTAGCGGGACGACCCGCTCGCGGCGTCGTTGGCGATCGTTTGGCTGTGGTACAGCTCGACGATCAGATTCGATCCGCTGGCACGCACGGCAATCGGTGCGTCCATCGGATTCACAGTGTTCGTCCAATTGTCGGTTCGGAGGATGTCTCCACCGCCGAAAGCCGTACCTTGGTACAACTCGGCTTGACCGCTACCGCTCACACTCCACCGGGCTGGGTGGACCCAAACATTGCCGGTGGGGCCGTTGAATGCACCGGGCGCGCCGCCAGTGAGGGTCCACCTGTGGACTTGTGCGTCGGTGTACGAGGAGCTGTGAGCACCAGTCGATGGGTGGCTCGTGACGATCTTGCACTCGATCGATCCGGTCAGCGGCCGGTCTGCGGGGAAGGGAGCCTGTGACCAGGCCGGGAGTGCGGAAGCCGCGAGAAGAACTGCACCGACGACGACGAATCGTGTGAGCGCCATCACGGAAATACGCGCCATCGATCGGAAGATGGGCTCATGGAAAGGGGGCGGGAGTCACCGGGTGCTCACCACGTGAACGTGCCGGTGAGGGGCGCCGGAGCCGGCGTGAGTCGATACTTCGGATCGGCGCTTGTCTCACTGAAACTGGACCCGCTCCCCGTTCTGTCGAACCCCATGACGCTGCATTGGTAGTTCGCGGTGACTCCGGCGGGATTGGTCAGGCTGAAGTTGGAAAACACCACGGTTACCGTCGTGACCGCTTGACCGTTGGACACGGGGACGTCGATGCTCGTTGCCACACCGTGAGTCTCTTGGCCCTGCAGGTCGACGGCGATGAGGGCCAGGCTTTGCAGTCTGCAGGAAACCTTGATCCTCGCGAGCTCCGTTGACAGCTTCGTGAAGTTCAGCGGCACTTTGAGCGTGACGTCGCCTGCCGGATATTGCGCGACCAGCGGAGCCTGCACTGCAAGCAGACAGCCGGCAAGGATTGCGACGGAGAATCGAGAAACCATATCGATGTCCTCTGTTGTGACTACGGTCCGGCAGCCGTCCATCCAGTGAGAGTGATCGTGCGGGGCGGTATCGGCGTGAACACACCCACACTGGTGAATCCAGGCAGCGCGATGGTGCGAGCCGGGACGCCAGTAAACACACCCGCAGCCGTAAATCCTGACAACGTGATCATGCGCGGCGACACACCCGGCAGTGACGTGAGTACCCGCCCTGTGGTGCCGGCGATTTCACTCGTCCGTCGCCCTTCCGTCGTCGACGTCGTTGGAGTGGGCGCGCTGGCGATCGTCGCTGTCGTACCAGCAACGGCGAGAGTGGGGTTTTCAACGCGCACGCCTGTCAACGCAGCGCCCGCGGCCACCGTCGCTCCTCCGGCAGCGGCACCCTGGACGAGATTCCACGAGCACACCGCTTGACCCGATGTGCCGATCGGCTGCGACGCATCGGCACGCGTGAGCGGCGTGGTGCTCGATCCCGTGAGGTGCGTGCTCGTCGCCGCGTCCTGAATCGTCGGAAACGGGCGCCACTCGTTCACGCTTTTCGAGATCGGCTGCGGCTGCGCTCTACGACCGAGTTCCGCGCGCTCCTCCGTGCCGGTTGTGCCGTTCGCTGTGTTGAGTTGCCCGTGACGCGGGAAGACAAGAAGCCGCTGGTCGGATTGCCGAACGAAGATCGCCATCCGGACGCCTGGCGCTGAGCCCTCCGTCTTCCACGTCGCCGCCGAACGCAGCGTGTCAGTCGGCACACGCGATCCGGTGCCACTCACCGTCCACGTGCCGGGATAGTCCGGCGCGCCATCGGGAGGCGGCGCACCGGTCAGCGTCCACGTGTGTGTTTCGTGACTGACGTACCCGGGGCCCTTGAAGTCGATGTCGCAGCGAACGGATCCGTTCCAGATCGGGGCGGTCTGGCCGGATGCGAGCGTCACGTAGGCGCAGGTGACGCTCGCGACGAGCGAAACAAAGTGCAGTCGGAGTGAGCGGCGATGTGACGTGGGCATCGCGCGGCCTGACTCCTGTGCGTGTGCTACTTCTGCAGCGCCTTCTGCACCGCTTTCGCGGCGTTCTGCACCGCTTCACCCAGCGACTCGTCGTAGTTCGGCCCGCCGCCCGGTAGGCCAACGAATCCGCTGGTCTTGTTCATCGATACCGCCTGCTGCACGAGGAAGCCGGCCGCGTTCGCGGTTGTATCGACACCGCGGTGCTGGCCCATCATCGACATGCCGCCCAGCTGATAGCGAAGCAGGTTGGGATCGCCCATGAGACCCATGCCTGACAGATGCGAGATGCCCATCGCGTTCATGCGCATCATCAGCTGCGGTCCGGCGAACATGCCCACATACATCGTCCCGGCGAACTTGGCCAGACCAAGACCTGTCTGCAGGCTGAAGCCGCTGCCGTCCTTACCCTTCGTCGTCGTCGAGAGCTTCTGCTTGCCGTCAGCGCCAATCAGCTTCACCGCGAGGCTCGATTCGGTGTTCTCCTTCGGACCCGCCGCCCCACCGGCCACACCAGCGGCTCCCGCTGCGATGCCGGCTGCACCACCGCGCGCGCCGGCGACGCCACCGGCGGCCTTCATCAGACCGCCAAGACCGCCGGCCTTCGCCACCTTCAGCTCGCTCACTTCCGCAAGCAGCACGTAGTCGTAGCCCTGATCGACCGCATGCTTCTGCAAGTCGGCGGCAGGAGCAGCGGCCATCGGCATGGCTTCGAATTTGGCCTCGCCGAGGTCCTGAATGAGACGCGCACGAAGTGCGCGCCCGTCCACCATGAGCTGGGTCTTGTTGGTGAACTCCGGCACGCCGATGCGGATCACACCAGGGGTCTTGGCAACGGGCGCTGCCGGCGGTGCCCCGTCGGTGACGGCCAGCTTGATCTCGTTGGCATCGCTCAAGGCCTTTCCGAGCTCGCCCACGTTCATCGCGGCATTCATGCCTGGCGGAATGTCGAACAGCGCTGCATCCAGTGTCGTCGTCTCGAACTCGGTGATCTGCATCTGCGACGTGATCGGCTTGCCATCATCGCCGGTCATCGTCGTCTTGTATTCGATCGGGAACCCGACGACTTTCGCATCGCCGTTCGAGGTGGCCTGAATCTGATCGGCGCACCCGCCCGGTACTGGTTGCGCGGCCTGATCCGGTGTGGACTGCGACGCCACTGTCTTGGGCACCTCGATGTACCAGGCATCGGTTTCAATGCGCATCTTCGACGTGTCGCACGCACCCGGCATCGGCTGCTTGTCGATCATCATCTTCACGTGACGCGCCTGCTGTCCGAACGCCGGCTTGCGCTCACCGGTATCGACGATCGTCGTCGACACGCTCACCACGCCGTTGGGTTTCGGCGCAGCCTGCGGTGCGCCTGGAATGATCGGCATCGCCGGCGGCGCGCCTTCGGGCGCGACGAGATACGTGTTCGCTGTTTTCATGATCTGGATCGTGCGCTTCTGATCGTGCTGCTTCAGCAGCACCATGTCCTGGAACTCGAAGCGCTCCCGATCGCCTTTGATATAGGTGACCGTCTCGGTCTTCTGATCGCCGTTGGTGTACACCGTCTTGAAGTGCAGGTCCTCTGGCGGTGGAGGCGCGGGCGGTTTGGCCGTCGCCGCCGGCGCCGCAGTCGTGGGCTTGGCGGTCGGTGCCGGTTTTGCGGGCGCGCGCGCCGCCGGTTTCTGGGTGGACGGCGGCGGTTTCGGGGCCGCGGTCTGGGCCTCGAGCGACCACGCACTCAGAAGGACGGCGGAACCGGCGAAGGCGACGAGACGAGAGACAAGGCGAACGGTTGGATACATGTCATTCATCTCCCGGGAAGCTGGGATTCAGGCTCGCGATCATACGCGGCTGAGCTAGTAAAGGGAATCCCAACTCTTAGTGCTGCACCCATACGCGCCGTTTCCAGAAACGCGGGCTCAAATCCGATGTAGAGGCCGCCTTTAGGCGGTCGCTTGTGGGGTAGGGCCGCCTGAAGGCGGCCCCTACGTAGGCTAGAACGTAAACGTCACGTTGAAGCGAACGAATCGCGGCGGAACGATCGCGGTCGGCTGCAGCCACGTCGCTCCGTTGTTGGACAGTGCGAAATTCGAGTCGAACCCTGTCGTATCGGCGGTGTTGAACAGGTTGTAGAGATCAGCCCCGAGGTTCGCTCTGCGCCCACCGAATCGAATGATTTTCGCGAACCTCATATCCACTTGCGTGAGGCGCTCGTCTGGATAGAGATCACCCGGGGCGAGCAGGTTGACGGTCGTCGTGCCGTTGGCCAGCGCACCCGCGGGCAGCCTGCCTCCGAGCAATTGCTGCACCGTGGAGTTCGGCAGGATCACGTTGGCACTCAACGAGGCGCCGTTGGTCGCCGATGCGCCGCCGACACCACCGATGTTGTTCGGGTTGAGCGAGCGGAACTGTGCGCTGACCAGCACGTCGATCTTGGGCACGGTGTAGGCAGCGAGCCCACGCAGCGACGTCATGACAGGCTCGGTCACGTGACAGCCGCGCGGATCGGGGCTGTCGATCTTCACCACGGTCTCGCACGTATCGCGGACGCCACGGCCGGTGCTCGTCCCGCCCTGGAATGTGAGCCCATTGCGTAGACGCGCATTCAACGAGACGTTCACGCCGTGCCAGTACTGCGTACGCGCAGGGCCGAAGTCGGTCTCGAACGTTCTGTAGGTCTGCGCGCCGATCACTTGCAACAGGGAATACGTCGTGACCGGGTAGCCGCCGCCGCCCGGCAGCCCTGGATGCTGCGGCGCCGTGTACGTCCACGGGGTGTAATCAGACGGTGCTCTGAGCAGGTTGTCGTCGACGAAGAAGTTCTGGAACCAGCGCCGGTTGTAACTGACGTCGGCCGAGAGCCGCGGGAGGATCTCGCGTTGCACCGAGACGCCGAGCTGCCAATCGCCAGGACGCACGCCCCAACCCTTCAGAATCTCGGGGTTGACAATCGTCAGGGTTGGATTCGTGTTCCCGAAGTTGGCATTTTCACCGGTCAGCGCCGCGCACTGATCGCCGCCCGTCGCCCGGTTGTCCTGCAGCGCCGGGTTTCTCAGATCGCAATCGACGATGAAGTTGCCGTTGTCGATCCAGCCGCGCGCGGGGGCCAGCACGTTCCTCTGAAATCGGAAGGCCGGGTTGTTGGCGGTGTAGTTCTCGTCGTTCGTCGCGTTCTGCAGGTATCGGCCGACGTTGGCCTTGAGCGCCGTCTTGCCATTCCCGAAGATGTCCCATGCGCCGCCGAACCGCGTCGTGATGTCGTTGTACCCGGCGACGCTCACGGTTCGAGGGAAGGAGATCGGCGCGGGATTGAATTTCGAGATCTCCGTCGTGCCATTGTGTTCGGCCGGCGCCCAGCTCGACGCGCGGTCGTAGCGAACCGCGCCCTGCAGCGTGAAGCGTCCTCTCGTCCACTGGTCTTGAACGAAGACGGCGGTTGTCGCCGTGCGGTCGTTCTGCTCCCACCTCGATGCGAGGGTGTAGCTGATGCCATTCACCGCACGGTTGTTCATCGTGTACCGCAGCAGCGTCGAATTGGCGTCTCTGCCAAGCAGCGAGCGCTGATACGAACCCTGATATCCGACCTTCATGTTGTGCGCGCCGGTCACGTACGACATCGACGCGCGCCAGTTGTTCGGGTTGGCGTCGTTGTTCGCCCACCCGAAGCCAAGTGGATCGTATGTGCCGCGATAGGTGAAGTTTGCGCGATGACCATCGATTTGTTGCGATTCGGTGACAGGGATCACGCTGGTCAGCGAATCTGGCGGCGCGATTCCGAATCCCGCCCACAGGTACTGGAAGCGCGAGAAGCCGGCCTCGAGCAGCACGCGGCTCGACAACGGCGACGTCCACGTTGCCTGAGTCACGTTGTAGGGGAAGTCGTGGTAGCCCGGCCACGTCTCTGGTGAGGCCGTGAGCGTGCCGACGCCGATCCAGTTCGATCCACGTACCCGGCAGCCCTCGCCGCTCGAGGAGATTGTCGACCCGGAGCAGCGATGCTGATATTCATGTGAGAAGGAGACGCGGTTCCGAGCGTTCACCTGTCCGGTCACCTTCACTTGGAAGATATCGCGGCGGTTCGCACTGCGCCCTTCAACGGAGGTGTCTTGCGCGTAGTCCCAGTGGGTCACGTCACCGGCAAAGCGATTTGCGAAGAGGCCCTCGGTGAATGTCGCGCTGCCAAAGTCGCGCCCGCTGGCAAAGAACCACAAGCGATCGCGCTTGAGCGGGCCGCCGATCGCGCCGCTCGCGTCGTATTGGTTGATCAACGCCGGAGGCCGCGTCAGACCAATGCTGCGTAGGTAGTCGGTGATGTTGTCGGACCGCAGGCCATTCCCGGTGCCGCTATAGAACGCGCTTCCGCTGAACGAATTGCCGCCGGATCGCGGGATCAGGTTGACACTGGGTCCGCCCGCCTCGGCTTCGCCAAGTCCACCCGACACGAGCACCTGCATCTCATCCGCATTGGCCACGTCGTAGATGAATGTGGAGACGCCGCCGCCGTTGAACGATGCCGCCACCGGCATCCCATTGATCAACATGCGCCCTTCGTTGGCGCGGCCTCCATTGGCCGTAAAGAAGGTCATGAACGGTTCAGTCAATGCGCCGCGTGATGTGTTGTCCGTCACGATGCCGGGGATGGCCGCTAACAACGCGCCGTAGGTACGCGTCACGGGAGCAGTGGCCAGCGTCTCGGAGTTGATCACCATTTCGCGCCGTGTCGACTGCGTGTCGACGATCGGCGTCTCGCCGGTCACGGTGATCGTTTCCTGCAGCGCGCCGACGCGCAGGTCGGCGTTGATGGTCGTGACGCCAGACCCGGTGAGCGACACGCCCTCGCGAACGACTCTCGTGAAGCCGGTCAGCGAATACGTGACCGTATACGTCCCTGGTGCGAGATCCGTGATGCGGTACTGACCCGAGCTATCGCTGATCGCGTTTCGCACCTTCTCGATGAGCGCCGGACTGGCCGCTTCAACGGTGACCCCCGGGAGCACGGCCCCTGACGTGTCCCGCACGGTGCCCGCAAGTGTGGTCTGGCTGAACGCCAGCGTGGGAATCAGAATGCTGCCGAGGACGACAAGGGTAGCGGCCAGTCTGCGCATCGTGAAAGCCTCCTCTGCTCGGATAGTTCGAACCGGCGCAGACTCGCTCCCGCTCGATCAATGAACCGATCGCACGAGCCGAGCACCGGAGCGCACGCGAACCAACGGACGAGGGAACCAGGAAGAATGCAGACGGACGCGCAACGTACGTGGTGTCCGGCTTTAGCCGGACCTAAGAATGACGCGGTTATACGCCCTTGATTGGCGGCCGTCAATCAGGGCAAAGTGTGACCCATGCGAAAACCGATCGCTTCCCTGTTCACCGTCGCCGGCCTCTTCACAGCGGTCATCATCGCCGTCTTGACGTTCAGCGCACTCGCCGCCGACGGCGATCGCGAGTGGCCGGCCTACGGTAGCGACAAGGGCGGCTCGAAGTATTCGCCACTCGATCAGATCAACAAGAACACGGTGAAGAACCTGCGCATCGCGTGGCGCGTCTCGGGAATGCCCGACGAGCTTCGCCCCACGTATCCCGATGTGCAGGCATCGGCCAACTTCCAGAACACCCCACTGATGGTGGGCGGCATGCTCTACATGAGCAGTGCGGTGGGAGTGGTGGTCGCACTCGATCCCGCGACAGGCAAGACGATCTGGTACGACAAGCTGCCGCCTCGTCCCGATGGTCAGGGCCCCGGGCGCGGCGGATCCACGCGCAGCCTCGCCTACTGGTCCGACGGCAAGGACGCACGCATCGTCACCAACGTCGGCGCAAATCTCGTCGCACTCAATGCGAAGACCGGCAAGCGCTACGAAGACTTCGGCGAGGGCGGACAGGTCGATCTGACGAAAGGCTTCGAGCGCGCGATCACCGGATGGCGTTGGAGCAGCGGACCGATGGTCGTCAAGGACGTGGTCGTCGTCGCGGGTGTGCCCTCACCCGCGACTGACATCCTCAACGAACGCGCACGGGCGCCGAAGGAGATGCCGCCCGACGATGTGCGCGGCTACGACGTGCGGACGGGCAAGCTGTTGTGGACCTTCCATGTCGTGCCGCGCAAGGGCGAGTTCGGCAACGACTCGTGGCTCAACGACTCGTGGACGTACTCGGGCAACAGCGGCGCGTGGTCGCTGCTCAGCGCCGACGAAGAACTCGGTTACGTGTATCTGCCGTTCGAAGAGGCCACCGGCGACTACTACGGCGGCACCCGACCCGGGAACAACCTGTTTGCTGAATCGATCGTGTGTCTCGACGCGAAGACAGGCAAACGAGTCTGGCATTTCCAGACGCTGCATCACGGGCTGTGGGACTACGACATTCCTGCCCCGCCCGTGCTCGGCGACATCACCGTCAACGGCCGACGCATCAAAGCCGTGGCGCAGGTGACGAAGCAGGCGTTCGTCTTCGTGTTCGATCGCGTGACCGGCGCGCCGATCTGGCCGATCGTCGAGCGGCCGGCCCCGAAAGGCGACGTGCCTGGTGAATGGTACTCACCAACGCAGCCGGTGCCCTCGAAGCCGCCCGCATTCGATCAGCAAGGCGTCAGTGATAACGACCTCGTCGACTTCACGCCGGAGCTGAAGGCCGAGGCAAAGAAAATCGTCAGCGAGTACAAGTCGGGGCCGCTTTATACCCCGCCGGTTCTGCTCGGCAGCGCCGATGGACCCAAGGGCACGCTCCTCGTGCCCGGCACCAACGGAGGCGCCGACTGGGGCGGCGCGGCCTTCGATCCGGAGACTGGAATTCTCTACGTGCCATCGGCACACATGCCGACCGTCGTCGCGCTCGGGAAGTCGCAGCATCCCGAATCGACGCTGCCGTTCGTGAAGCAGCAAACACCATGGCCGTTCGGCCCGCAGGGACTGCCCGATCCATTCAAGCCGCCGTACTCACGCCTGGTCGCGATCGACTTGAACAAGGGCGACATTCTCTTCTCGGTTGCCAACGGCGACGGCCTTCGCCATCACGCGGCGTTCAAAGGCCTCAACGTCCCGCCGATCGGCACGCCGGGCCGCAACGCCGCGCTCGTCACCAAGTCGTTCGTGTTCATGGGTGAAGGCAGCGACGCCGGCGTCGGCCTGCCGCCCGGCGGCAGCTACGGCGGCAAGATGTTCCGCGCCTTCGACAAGAAGACCGGCGCAATCGCCTGGGAAATGGAACTGCCCGCCGGCGTCAGCAACGCCCCGATGACATACATGCACGGCGGGAAGCAGTACATCGTCGTCGCGGTGGCGGGACGGCAGCACCCTGGCGAGTTTGTGGCGTTGGCGTTGCCGTAGAACCAGTTCGAGGTTCGAGGTTCGAGGTTCGAGGTTCGACGTTCACGGTTCTGATGCATCGCCTTTGCGACGGCGCGAAGCACGTTGTCGTTTGATTCGTTCCGCGTTCCTTTTTGCCTGTGGCGATTGCAGGTAGACGATGAACGGGCCGATTTGTCTCAACACGCTTTCGACTCTCCCGTCGTGTTTCTTCCTGACCTCCTCCGTGATCACGCCGCGATCCACGGCGTCGATCAAGTGGTTCTGACATTCGACCAGTGATGCTTTCGCCATCCGCATGAAGCGAGCTTGATCACCGGGTTCGAAGCGGGCGTAACCTTCGCTGATGTGGCTGACCGCGGACGCCGCCGCTTCGCGTAGTTGATCACGCAGCCGACCCTCGCGACGAAACGAGCTCGAGTCGACTAGGCGGTAGACCTCTTTCTTGAACTCACTCGCCGCGCGCCAAACGCGAAGCTCTTCGAAGTTCTTGGCCCCTTTTCCCATGTCGCGACGAGGTGCACGCGAAATGCCGCCACGATTTGTTCCAGATCTGGAACGACTGGCCCAGAAAAGTCGCAAAACCTGCGATGCTTCCCCTCCTTCGAACCGGCAGAATCTGGAACGCCGAACCGTCGAACTTCGAGGTTCGAACTTCGAACGTCGAACCTCGAACCTCGAACCACATCAAAGCTCCGATCTCGACGATAATTAACCCCCACAGGAGCCCCCCTACATGCCCGCATCGTCCGCCCGCTGTTCGTCTGCCTCGTTGCTATCTCTCATCGCCCTGCTCCTGCTCGCCGCATCCGCACGCACCGATGCGGTGATCTATCCGTTCACGACGCCAGTCTTCGGTTTGGCGACGTCGCCGGATGGAAGCGTGGTCGCGGCCGATGCCGGCATCGGGATCATCGAGATTCGCAAGGGCATCGGCACGGTGTTCGCGCAGCTGCCCGGCGTCACCGACATCGCTCCGATCGGCCGCGGCGACATGTTCGCGATCACGAGTCCTGCGTTTGGAGGCGAGGGCAAGATGTTTCGCGTGTCACGCGGATCGACGCGTGAGATCGCCAACCTGCTCGACTTCGAAACGCGCGTCAATCCCGATCGCGGCGAGATCGATTCCGATCCGTTCGACGTCGAAGCGTTGACCGGCGGCAGCGCCCTGGTGGCCGACGCCGCAGCGAACGCGCTCCTCATCGTCGATCAGCGCGGCACCGTCGATTGGGTGGCGTCGTTTCCCGCTGAAAGCGTGTCCACCGAGAACGCCAAGAAGATCTCGGAATGCCCTGGATCCGGACGAGCCATCTGCTCGGCACCGGATCAGCTCGTCGCTCAGGCAGTTCCGACCAGCGTCGCCATCGGGCCGGATGGTTCGTACTACGTCGGCGAGCTGAAAGGCTTCCCGGCGCCAAAGAATCGATCGCGGATCTGGAAGATTGATGCGGGCGCGCGTCACGCCGTGTGCGGCAGCAGCCCGTCCTGCCACATCGTGGCGAACACCTTCACCTCGGTGATCGATCTCACCTTCGGACCCAGCGGCAAGCTGTACGTCGTCGAGCTCGACACCGAAAGCTGGCTGGCGATGGAAGCGATGAAGGGTGCTGGCGGAGCGGTGAGTGCGTGCAACGCCAGCACGCTGTCGTGCACGAAGGTCGCCAGCGGAATCTTGATGTCCACCGCCGCCACCGTCGGACAGGATGGCACGGTGTGGGTGGTCAAGAACGCGTTGATCCCCGGAGGCGCCGATGTCGTCCCGATTCCCTGATCGACGTCGTGCGTTACTCGCCTTTGGAATAGGCCTGGCGAAGGATCGACCGCTCTGTCTCGTAGGTGAGCCGTTCGAGCGCTTCGCGCGGGCGTAGCCAGACGACTTCCTCGATCTCCGATGGATCGATCGTGTAGAAGCCGTCGGTCACGTAGTCCATGCGGAAAAACGTGACCACCTTCAGCGCGCGGCCCACGAAGTACTCGATCGTGTAGCTGTCGCCCCCGATCCGCACATCGCAGCCGGTCTCCTCTCTGACCTCACGAACCGCGGTCTCCTCGATGCTCTCGTCGCCATCCGGCTTGCCCTTCGGCAATACCCAATCGCCATAGCGGGTGCGCCGGACCACGGCCACACGCACGCTGCCATTCATCTTGCGCTCGACGAGTCCGCCGGCGGCGGTCTTAGCGGGCTTCGGTGACATTGGCGTCGCCCTATTTTCCACATTTGCGCCGTCCCCGAGCACGTCCTTTGCTCCTTTCTGTTCCGACGTCACATTTCGCGCCCGAACTGCATGCCTTGGACAGAGCGGCGATCACAAATCCGTCCTGGGCCGTCGATCTTTGTCGGGCGTCGGCGAGACGTGGCACATCGAGTTGGGCAGCAGGTGGGTGGGGTAGATCGCATGGAGGTTGTTTCGATGATTCGCAAAACAGCGGCCGTCGTCGTTGTTCTCTGTCTGAGCTCTGCATCGCTGCACGCGCAGTCGACCAAGCTGACGGTGAGCGCCGCGTCCGCCTCCGTCTATAAGTCGCCGAGCGTGGGCAGTCCCGTCATCGGCCAGGCGCAGCGCGGCGCCGCGCTCGACGTCACGCGCGAGGTTGGTGATTGGGTGAAGGTGGCGTGGCCGAGTGCGGCTGATGGTTCCGGCTACGTGCGGATGAGCGCTGGATCGATCTCGCATGGTGGTGCGGTCGCATCGTCCACGCGTCCGGCCTCAACGGCGGCTTCTGCTTCACGAGCGGCGGCGTCCCCGGCGCCCGCTTCGCGTGCGGCAGCAGCTCAAGCCCCAGCGCCGCGCGCGGCGGCAGCGGCAACGCCGGCTGCCACGACGACGCCGCTTCCAGCGTCTCGCATCGAACAGCAGCCGTTGACTCGAGTGTCGGCGCCGTCGCCGGCAAAGGTGATCACTCCGCCGACGCATACGCTTGGCCTCGGTGCACGCCTGGGCGGATCGACCTTCGGTCTTGGCGCCAGCGTTCGCGGCTGGTCGCGCGGCCGCCTCGGGATGCAGCTCGACGTCTCGCACTACTCGATGACGAGCCCGATCGAAATCGGCACGATGAACGCGACGCAGATCGGTCCGAGCGTGCTGTACTCGATGCACGATCGCATCACCGACCATCTGTGGATGCGTCCGTATGTCGGCGCTGGCGCCGATTGGGCGCACGCGACGCTGGGCGGCGTGACGCCTGACTTCTCGACCTCGGCCAACACGCTGGGCGGCAAGGTATTCGTCGGCAGCGAGTTCATGTTCGCGAACGTGCCGCAGTTCGGTCTCAGCCTCGACGTCGGCTACTACCACATGCCGGCGCCGTTCGTCGGCTTCGAGCCGAAGGGCCTGGGCGCCGCCGCATCAGCTCATTGGTACATCCGATAACTGCTCTAGTAGAGGCGGGTCGATAGACCCGCCTCTATCCGCCTCGCTATCGCCCAGTCCACATTCCAGCAAAGTTCTTCCAGCCATGTAGCGCCACCATCACCAGGTGACCTGGGATGAACGCCAGCACACCGCACATCGCCCCGAAGTGCCACACGCGCACGAGACGGAAGCCACCCATAGCGTTCGCGAGCCATGACAAGTGAGCCGGCTTGTAAAGCGCGAAGCCGGTGACGATGCTGATGACGGTCAGCACGATCGCGATCGAATAGGCCATCTTCTGCAGCGGGTTATAGATCTCGCTGTTCGCAGGCTTCGGTCCGAAGAGGAAGTAGTGGCGCACCATCGGCCACACACCGTGCACATCGCGCCGAACGAACAGCACCTGGCGTCCGTTGCGCGTGATCGCCTGATACGCGATGTAGCTCGCCATTGCGATCGTCAGCAGCCACGCGAACGTGAAGTGCCACTGCAACGCGCCGCCGAGCCAGCCGCCAAGCCGCAGCGCGGACGGCGGCACGAACAGATCGGCCTGAGGAACCTTGTCGCCGAACGAGGGAAAGGCCGCGAACACTTCGACACCGCTCGGAATCAATACCGCCAGCGAAAGCGCGATGATCCAGTGGCACGCGCGAACGATGGGCGGATGCTCGTGACCTGGGTCGTGCATCACAGACCTCCGTGCCAGCTGTAGCCCTGATCGACCCAGTATCCGCGCTTCGGTCCCAGAACCTCGGTCACGCGCAGACTGGTGATGTACTTCGCCTGCTTGTAGCCAAGCTTGGTGGGCAGCACGAGCCGAAGCGGCGCGCCATGTTCTCGGCTCAGGGGACGGCCGTACATCTCGTCGCAGAGCAGCGACTGTGGGTGCCGCGCCGCGTCCATGTCGAGCGATTCGTAGTAATCGTCCGCGCATCTGAACTCGACAAAGCGCGCGCGTGTGTCGGCGCCGATCGCCGTCAGGAAATCGCGCAGGCGGACACCGCCGTAGCTGCCGACGACATCCCACCCCTCGATGCAGATGTGCCGCGTGTTCTGACGCAGCCGGGGGAGCGCGCGAATGTCGTCGATCGTGTAGCGCCCGGGAGTGTGCACGAGCCCCGATACGTCGAGCCGCCAGTCGTCGAGATCGACCTCGGGATCGTGAGTCAGATACGAGTTCAACGGATACCGCTCGAACGGCGTGACCTCGTGGTCGGCAAACACCGGCGCGAGGTGATGGCCATTGAACACGGTCGCCGACGCCACATCGCTGAGCGCCAGCCCACGCTCGATCGCTTCGCGCCGCCACGTGGGATTGAGCAGCAGCGCCGCGCTTGCGAGGGGGAGCATCTTGAGCAGCTCGCGCCTCGTTCGTCGTTGCCGCGGAATCGGGCACGCGTCTCTGGTCACATCGATCTCTACGGGCCGATCCGTGCAGCGGATTGATCAACGCAGAGATCGCAGGGATCGCGGAGAGTTCCTTTTACACAGAGAAACAGAGCAACAGATGACGAACGGAGCTGTCTGCTGACCGACGCTCGGTACGCGGACGGGGGCGCCGGCCTACGGCCGGTGCATGGGGTGAGAGGTACTCACGAATACAAACACCACACGATCACCTGGTGCTTGTATTCGTGAGTACCTCTCGCCCCATCCGCGCGCGAAGCGCGCGGCCCCGCCCGCACCCCTGTCGCGACCGAGTTCTGCTCTGTGCCCTCTGTGTGCCCTGTGTGAAAGATCTGTGATCTCCGCGATCACCGCGATCTCTGCGCGTGAAATCCGATTCGCCCTGCGAGCCGTAGCACCAGATGAAACGGCTTCACAGCCAGAACAAAGGAACGAGACGATGAGACTTCGAACACTGTGCGGCGCCGCGTTGGCGGTCATCACTCTGGCCACGGCCAGCTATGCGGCCAAGAATCCGATCGTGGGCGGCCAGGAGATGTTCCCGAACAAGAACATCATCCAGAACGCCGTGAACTCGGCCGACCACACCACCCTCGTGGCAGCGGTCAAGGCGGCAGGCCTGGTCGACACGCTCCAAGGTGCGGGCCCGTTCACCGTCTTCGCCCCCACCAACGCCGCGTTCGGAAAACTGCCGGCGGGCACGGTCGACACGCTGCTCAAGCCGGAGAACAAGAGCACGCTGACCAAGGTCCTCACCTATCACGTCGTCCCCGGCCGCCTGTCGAGCATCGATCTGAAGAAACAGATCAAGAAGGGCAACGGCACGGCCACGCTCAAGACCGTCAGCGGCGGGATACTCTGGGCGATGCTGCGGGGCGACGACATCGTGCTGAAGGACGAGAAGGGCATGATGTCGAAGGTGACGCAGGCCAACGTGTTCCAATCGAACGGCGTCATTCACGTCGTCGATACGGTGGTGCTCCCCAACTGACAGGATGCAGGTGGCAGGAAGCAGGATGCAGCCCTGGGCCAGGTATCAGGCCAGCCCAGGCCTGCGTCCTGATTCCTGAATCCTGATCCCTACGGTTTCGCCGCGTCCATCACGCTTCGCGCCAGCAAGTACAATCGCGGCTCGACGGAATTCAGATAGACGTACTCCGCATCGTTCGAGTGCGCACCGTAACCAGGCAAACCAAATCCTTCCAGCACGGCGCCACGCGACTCCATCGCGGCGAACGCCGCGTCGGTCGCTCCGCCGCCGCCTTCTGAAGCCACTGTCAGCGTTCGACCCAGTTCGGCATAGATGTGACGTGCGCGATCGGCGACGCGGCGCGCGGCGTCGGTCGGTTGCAGCGGCGGACGACGGCGCTCGACGATGATGTCGACTTTGGTATCGGGGATGAGTGTCTTCTTCACGCGCTCGCGGACCTTGGCTTCGATGTCGTCCCAATCCGACACACGCTGCACACGCACGTCGGCCATCGCCTGCGCCGACGCGGGGATGATGTTTCGGACCGTGCCGGCCGACGCGACCGTCCAATTCAACTTGACGCCGGTGCGCGGATCCGACAGGTCGCGCATCTGCAGGATCTGATTGGCGAGCTCGTACAGCGCGTTGCGTCCCTGCTCGGGCGCCTGACCGGCATGCGACGCGCGCCCGGTCACGCGCATCACCACGTCGCCGCTGCCGGTGGTCGCCAGCCGGATCTGTTCGTTGGTCTCGGATCCGCCGCCTTCGCACGAGAACACCACGTCGTGCTCTCGACCGAGCCGCGTGATCACCTCGCGCGCACCTGGCGAGCTGATCTCCTCGTCGCCGTTGATCAACACCGTGAGCGTGGCGTAGTCCTTGAAGCCGATCCCGTTGAGGATGGCCAGCGTGTGCAGGATCAGCGCCACACCCTGCTTGTCGTCGGCCACGCCAAGACCGTAGGCGCGGTCGCCCTGCACGCGGAACGGCTGCTTCGCGCCCATCCCCTTCTCGTACACGGTGTCCATGTGCGCGAGCAGGAGGATCTTTTTCGCACCGGTGCCGCTGAAACGCGCCTGCACCATGCGGCCGATCCGCGGTGGCGTGTCGTCGAATCGCGTCGAACCGCCGGGCGCGATGAGCTGCACGTCGCCGCCGAGCGCGCGCAGACGCATCGCGATCAGATCGGAGATGCGATCGAGTCCCTGGATGTCGCGGCTGCCCGATTCGATCGACACCAGCGCGCGCAGCGTCTCGATGTACGCCGCCCGTTCCTGCTTGGCGCGCGCCAAGACCGGCTCACCGCCCTGAGCGTACGTAGAGGCCACCTTTAGGTGGCCTAGAACCGCCGCGCCGGCAACAACGATCACACCAGAGAGAATGCGCGTCTTCATCGCCGGTTACCCCGCTGCTCCAGCGCGGATCGTTTCGAGCCCATGGCCCGCTGCGCCCTTTTCGCGAACACGCAATGCCGCGGCGAAGAAGAATCCAGACAGGCTCAGGACGAAGAACATCAACAGCATCGGTGTGTAGCCGGCGGGATTGGTCGGACCGGCGCCGTTGGCGTCGTTCAACGCGCCGGCGGCGAAATTGAAAGTCGCTAGGCCGACGTTCTGAACCATGGTCATCAGACCGTATGCGGTCCCAAGGCGATGCGGTTCGACCAGATACGGCACCGCCGGCCAAATCACCGCCGGTACGAGACAGAACGCCGTGCCGAGCAGCACGGTCGAGACCCACAGACTGAGATTCGTGTAGATGAGGATCGGGAAAACCGCGGCGAGGAGAAGTGTCCCGAACGCCATGAAGGCCGCCCGCTGTCCGAGCTTGTCCACCATCAGACCGAACACGGGCGTGAAGAAGATTGCCGCCGCGAACACGTAGCTGTTGAGCGTACCGGCGTCTTCCAAAGACAGTCCGTGCGCGTGCTGAAAGTATTTGATCGCGAACGTGCTCCGGAACGGAAAAATGACGGAGTAGAACGTGACGCAGAGACCGACGTTGTACCAGTAGGAACGGTCGAATCGCCAGATATCGCTCCACACGAATCGGTCGGTCGGGGCCGGCTGCACCAGAGTGAACTGCTGTGCCGCCCGTCGCTCCATGAAGTAGTAGACCAGGCACGCGGCAACGGCCAGCGCCGAGAAGGCCACTGCCAGCCACAGCGGCGGCTGCCAGCCTGCGTCATAGAGCGGCTTGAACCAGCCGGTCGATTTGTCGGCGAGATACGACCCGGCGCGGGCGATGCTCAAGTTCACACCGAATGCGAATCCAAGCTGCCGTCCGACGAACCACTGTCCGATCGCCACCGTGATGGCGACAATCATCGCTTCCGCCCCGCCGCCAAAGATCAGGCGACCAAACGCAAGAACAGGGAAGTACGGTGTCGCCGCGGTCAACACGGCGCCGACGAGGCAGATGATTGAAAACACCAGCGTCGAGAGCCTCGTCCCGAATCGATCGATGATGATGCCGCCAGCGAGCACGACGGCGATCGGCATCACACTGTAGAACGTGTTGAGCAGTCCGATCTGCGTGTCGCTGAATCCCAGTTGCCGTTGAAGAAGGTCGGCCACCGGGGCAATCGAGTCATAGGTGTAGTAATTGCCGAACATCGCAACGCTGATCGCGATCAGCACACCCCATCGCCAGATCGCGGTCGGCGGGTTCTTCAGAACAGGGACAGGGCTCGTCATAAACGCCTATAGCCTAAGTGGAAGAAGTGGAAAAGTGGAAAAAGTGGAAAAAGTGGAAGTAATCACGTGTTCAAGTCGAGAAGTACATCGGGGTCATGTCACAAACGGACCAGCCTGGAGTTGTACCTGAGAGCTGATGAGCGACGCGGTGTATAGCGAAGTCGTGGGCACGGCAGGCCTGAGCGCGGCAGCGTTCGCCGCGTTGTTGCTCACGCTGGGACGAACGCCGATTGCCAGCGATCGCATTGGGCATCACAAGACCACGTTCATCTTTGCCGTCCTCGTGCTGGCGCAGGCGCTTCATGCGACGGAGGAATACACGACCGAGTTCTACGTCGCGTTCCCAGCGTCACTGGGACTTGCGCCGTGGTCGGCCGCTTTCTTTCTCGCGTTCAACCTCACATGGCTCGCCGTCTGGATCGTGTCGACGATCGGCCTTCGCACAGGTAATGCTGTCGCCTTTTTCCCCGCGTGGTTCCTCGCCATTGCTGCCATCGCCAACGGAGTGGCGCATCCGCTGCTGGCGCTGCGCGCGGGCGGCTACTTCCCCGGGCTCGCGACGTCCCCGCTGCTTGCCGTCGGGGGCGTGTTTCTGTGGAGACGACTGATGGAGGAGACTGCCGTAAGTGGAAAAGTTGAAAAGTGGAAAAGTGGAAGAAGTGGAAGTTATTAAGTATTCAAGTTGACGGAAGTACAACAGGCTAGTGCGAGGCGTATCGGCGAGCGCCCCAACATGAGCGCACTTCCATCACTTCTGAACTTCCGTCACTTTCACTCTTCCACTTTTCCACTTTTCCACTTTTCCAGTTCTTCCAAGTTTCTCAAAACGCCTGCCCGATGCTGAAGAAGATCCGGCTGCGCGGCTCGCCGTCGCGGCGATCGAGCACGAAGCCGTAGTCGCCGCGGATCAGCACCCACGGCGTGCGTACGCGCAGGCCGAGGCCGG
>Ga0075425_100000483_pt1 | contig 37737 bp, 36 predicted proteins | sample SoiMethybrSBSTD4_FD_75300 | JGI IMG/M metagenome (GOLD analysis project Ga0075425, IMG submission 75300) | Bulk soil microbial communities from a Populus tree surrounding site in Tennessee, USA - Soil MetaG P. TD hybrid SBSTD4 | ecosystem: Environmental > Terrestrial > Soil > Tree plantation... | reverse complement strand
CCTGCATAGAGCACGCTATTGGCGGTCGCGACGAACGTCAGCGATGGGACGAGAACCTCATCACCCCGTCCAATGCCGAGCGCGTGCAGAATCAAGTGGAGAGCTGCGGTGCAGGAACTGACCGCGATTGCATCCTCGGCTTCATGTAACCGGGCGAACGCCTGCTCGAATTCCCGGACCCGGTCTCCCATCGTCAGCCAACCGCTTTCGATGACAGCCGCTAGCGCAGCTTTTTCCTCCGGCCCCAAGACCGGTTCTGCTACCAGTAGCATGCGCTAACCTCCAATCCCGACCTCAGTCAATCGTTGAACTGGCGAGAGCCATCACCACCGCATGTGGCAGTGCCTAGGCGGCAACGGAGGCCACGAATGCGGTCGACTGCTCGTCCCATTCAACATCCTGAGCTTTTAGGAAATCATCGACCCGTCCGATGTCTAGCCATAGGCCTTTGTGTTTGAATACCCTCACAGGTGCACCGTCCTCCAACATCTGGAATATCAAATCGTCGAACCCGAATGGGACACCCGATGGGATGCGTTCAAGTACCGAGGGTTCCATGCAGTAAATACCCATGCTGACGAGGTGTGATAGTTCGGGCTTCTCGCGAAATCCCGCCACGCCCCCATCTGCCTCGTCGATAACGCCAAAATCCATCTTGGTGAGGCGGGTGGCGGTGGCGATAGTGAGAGCCCCATGATGCTGCCGATGGCAATTCACGAACTGGTTGAGGTTGAGATCGGTCAGCACGTCGCCGTTAAGAACCAGGAACGGCGCATTCAAGTGTTCGCGCAGGAGTGACAGCGGACCAATCGTTCCAAGCGGTTCCATTTCTTGGGTGTATGTGAGCCGCATGTTCCACTGATTACCGTCGCCGCAAACGCTACGAATGAGGTGACCCAAGTATCCGGTCGTGATGAAGACGTCTTTAATTCCGTTTCTTCTGAGCCATTTGAGGACAAGCTCGAGCACGGGGCGCGACCCGATCGGCATGAGTGGTTTCGGTAGAATGGACGTGTGCGGACGCAAACGCGTGCCCTTTCCCCCGCACTGGATTACAGCCTTCATTTGAACCTCCGCTATTAATTTTCACTGCTGCCCATGGCGAAAGTGTCCGTCTCGAGAACGTTCTTTCTCCCGTTAGAACGACGTTTGCGTTTTAGCCCGACTTACGAAGGATGCACGTGGATAAGGCGCATTACGACCCGCTAGAACTAAGTGGAAATTAGTGACTCACTAACAACTCCGTCGGTATGGCACTTCAGTCTATAACCACTCCGTAGGTATCGCCCTTCGGGTCGGTGCAGCGACAATTTCCACGTGCCGCAATCGCCAGCTGACCGGCTGCGCGCTCTACCCACTTAGCGCTGTAAGCGCCTATCTCTTTCTAGGTAGCTGGAAATCGCCGGTGCCGGGGAAACGGCCAGTCCTTGGCAAATTGTGCAGCACGCCTCGCAGCGAATTTACCCGTAAAACTGGATCGTGCGGATGCATTTCACCCCATTCGACAGTAGGAAATGCTCGGCGGCGCGAAATTGACGCGACGAATGAGGCGACCCAGATATCCAGCGCTGATCAAAACGTCCCTAATCCCATTTCGTTTGCGTCATTTGAGGTAATGTCAGCAAAAATGGAGGCGTGCGAGCGCAAACCCATTTCCTTTCCGCCGCACTGAATAACAGCTTTCATTTCTTTTTTTCTTGTCAGTGTTCGCCAACGCGCGCTCACCAGACTGACTGCAATGTGCAATGTCCTATTTCCGAGTACTTCACCTAAAACTTCAGGACGCATCCGACGGAATCGACCGCACTGCAATGTCAACGAACCCATTACGGCGGCGGCAAATCGGGACCGGGCAGCGCACGGTGTACTTCCAACCACATCTGTGACCATGCCTAACCTGGCTTAATGCCAAGCTATCAGCCTAACAAAGAGTGGGTATTCGATAAACGCGAACCGTCTTCCCCGAGTAGGTATGTTGGCTACCTCGTTATTCAGGTACGGCCTGGCGAGTATGTCGTGATAGGGATGGCTCGTCTGTTGTCGATTATGATGCGTGTAAGGGATGGCGCAATTGCGAACAGCATCAACACAGCGTCGCAGAGCATCGATGTCCGACGATGAGGGCGGACAGATGCTCCGAGTATTCTTTGTGACCGAGGAGGATCCGCTCTACGTCATTCGGTTCTTTGATATTTTTTTGGCGGAATACCCGTGCGAGGAGATCGAGATCTCGGGCATTACGATCGACCGGCCGTTTCACGAATCAATGTGGGAGACGATGCGCCGCGTCCGAGCCCTTTATGGTTTTACCGGCTTCTTTCGTCAGGGACTGCGCTTCACAACTGCTCGACTACATGGCCGGTCAATTGAGGCACTCGCCGCTTCTGCAGGGGTGCCGATCGTGATGACGCAATCGGTCAATCGACCCGATTATATTGAGCAGGTCCGTGCGATCGCACCGGACGTGATCGTTTCGGTTGCCGCCCCGGAAATCTTCAGACTGGAGCTTCTCAAGATCCCCCGCCTTGGCTGCATAAACATTCATTCGGGACGGCTGCCGACGTACCGAGGCATGATGCCAACGTTTTGGCAGATGCTGCGAGGTGAACCGGCCGTAACCATCACAGTGCACCGCATGGCGGAGAGGCTCGACGCGGGCGATGTGCTGGCAACGCGACATTTCGCGATCAAACCAAACGATTCGCTCGATCGGGTCATCAAAGGCACCAAGTGCGAAGGCGCCAGGCTTTTGATCGAGGTGCTCCGAGATTTACGAGCGGAGCGGGCGCAGTCTACGCCCCTCGACATGAAACACGCGAACTACTTTTCGTTTCCGAAACCCGATGACGTGCGGGCGTTTCGCAAACGCGGACACCGGCTGTTGTAAGGAGGAGGGATGGCGAGAATGACCACGGAGCGTGTGACCCACCCCGGAGCCGCGCTATCGATTGATGTCGAGGATTGGTTCCATACCGACAACCTGAGGGATGTGATCACGCGCCAGGCATGGGAGAACTGCGAGCTGCGGGTCGAACGAAACACGATGCGAATGTTGGAAATTCTTCAGGCATCCAATACCCGTGCCACCTTCTTCGTGCTGGGCTGGGTGGCCGAGAAATGTCCGCAACTCGTGCGCGCGATTGCCGCAGCAGGCCACGAGATCGCATCCCATGGCTATGGTCACGAACATGTCTACTCGCTCCAGCCCCGCGAATTCCGAGCAGACGTCGTAAGGTCAAAGCAATGTCTTGAAGACCTAACCGGCAAGGCGGTCCGTGGCTACCGGGCGCCTTCCTTCTCGATCACGGATTGGGCAATTCCAATTTTGCAGGACGTAGGTTTCGACTACGATTCTTCCGCTGTACAAACGATCGCGCACGATAGGTATGGTCGGCTAAGTGGGATGCATGCGGGGAGGCCAATCGTTTCGCTCGGCGACGGTTTCTATGAAGTGTGCGTCTCGTGTATCCGGCTCGGCGAACGCGGGATTCCCTGGGGTGGGGGAGGCTATTTCCGGCTCATTCCCTACCAGTTGTGGCTTCACGGCGTACGCACGATCCAGCGCTCTGGAAACCCCTACATCTTTTATATCCATCCGTGGGAGATCGATCCCGGACAGCCGCGCGTGGCCGGGATAAAGGCAAGCAATTTATTTCGCCAACGCGTCAACCTGCATCGGTGCGAGGGACGCTTCGCTGCGCTTGTCGGCGCTTTCGAGTGGATGCCGGTCTGCGATCTCATGGATGGATGGAACGCGAGTCACGGGACGCCGGAAATGAGTGGTGACCGGGCTGATGCATCTCATCAGCAGCTTTCCGAAGCTAATGCAGTTGGACGAAAGTTCTCCCGAGGTTGGGCAGATGTTGACAGTACGTCGCGTGCGCCAGTCTTACAGCGATCGTAGGCACGGCTCTCACATGTTAGCTGGCGATTTGAACGGGACGCCCATAGCGCGGCGCAGTCCCTTGAGCCCGCACCTGCTCTATCTCGGAGGTGAGGACCATCATCTTCGCATTCCGGCCATGCTTGCCCTGCGCAAACACGGCTTTCGCCTAACGGCCGCTGCAACAGGCGACCCCGCACCATTTGTGGAGGCAGGCATCGATTATCGGCATTTCCATTTTGAGCGGTTCATTAGCCCATTGGCCGACTGGGCCGCGGTCAAAAGCATTTCGAAGATTCTCGTCGAGGTGCAGCCGGATCTCGCGCAGAGCTTCGACACCAAACCAAGCTTGTTCCTTCCTTTGGCCGCGCGAAGCACTCCTGGCATACGGGTCATTCGCACGATCAATGGACGGGCCTTTCTCTATTCGTCGCGCTCCCCAATAGCCTTGACATTGCGTGTCGTGTATCGCGCGCTCCATACGATGGCAGCTAGCACCGCCGCGGCAACCGTTTTCGAAATTCGCGACGATTGTGCATTCTTCGAGCGCCACGGGATGGCGGGGAAGAAGCCCTTGGTGATTCCGGGCGCTGGGGTCGATGTGCACGGGTTTGAGCGAGCATTGACGTCGGCACCTTCGCCAACTCAGGTTCGCAGCGAGCTCGGGCTCGGGGATGCCGAAGTCGTCATCACCGTGACACGGATGACTCGGCAGAAGGGTATTCCGGCGCTGCTCGAAGCTGCAGCCCAGGTGCACGAAAGCCGCCCCGATGTGCGCTTCCTGCTTGTCGGGCCGCGGGAGTCCGAAGGGCCGCTTGCCGTGACGCAGGCCGAGATCGACCGCCATGCTCCCTACGTGAAAGCAATAGGACTGAGATCGGACGTCCCGGGGCTGCTCGCGCTCGCGAACGTGTTCGCGTTTCCGACGGAGTATCGGGAAGGCATCCCACGAGCGCTTCTCGAGGCGGCACTCGCCGGACTGCCAATCGTGACCACTGCGATGCCTGGATGCTGCGATGTCATTCGCGACGGATGGAACGGCTTCCTCGTTCCACCCCGGGATCCCCGTATGTTGGCCGCAAGAATTATCGACCTGCTCCGCGATCGAGAGAAGGCGCAGGCCATGGCCGCTCGCGCTGCCGAGCGCGTTAGGGAGGAGTTCGCGCTCGAAACCGTTGTCGCTCGGCAAGCCGCGCTCTATAGGGAGTTACTTGATCCCTCGGTGGGCGCACGTTTCACAGATAGCAGAAGCACGCGCGAGGACATCAGGGATCACACACATGCGGTGCGCTAAGGGGATGAGTGGGCGGATCGCGCGCGCCGTGTGGTCTCAAAGGGCAGTTCGACTGGCCGCGAGCGCGTGCCTTGTACAGTGCCTCGTATCCGATGTGCCTGCGCACGCGGAGCTTAAAAGCAAATTACACTACGCTTCCAACGGCAACTTCAGCCCGAGTGGAAGTTATTTGCCAGGCGCCATCGGGTTTAATCTTGCGGACGTTAGCAACGTCGCCCAACTCAAATCCTTGCCGGACGGCGTCAAAGGCCTCGTGTGGGTTGGCCAGTGCAATGGCGTCGATGCCAAGTTCCTGAACACCGTCCGGCCGTACATCGGCAACGCGAAGCTGTTTGGCTTCTATTTGATGGATGACCCGGATCCGACGGGAGTGCATCGCCCGCTCTGCACCGCCAACAATCTGAAAGCGGAGTCGGACTGGATTCACGCCAACGTGCCCGGCGCCAAGACATTCATCCTCCTTATGCAAATGGCCTCGTCGACGACGCCGTCGTTCAAAGACACCTACAACCCCACCAATTCGCATGTCGACCTGTTCGGTATCGATCCTTACCCCTGCCGAACGGAATTGAAGGATTGCGATTACGATGCGATCGACCGCTACGTTGCCGCTGCCGAATCCTGGGGAGTGGCACGCGATCGTATGGTTCCAGTTTATCAGGCGTTTGGCGGTGGCAACTGGGTCAACGATGCTGGGGGCAGATATGCCCTGCCGACTGTCAGTCAATTGCAACAAATGCTGGCTCGTTGGGAAGCGCTCGTACCTACACCCATATTCGACTTTGTTTATAGCTGGGGATCGCAGAATGCAGACGTGGCGCTCGACGGCTCACCGGATTTGCAGGCGGTGTTCCGGCTCCGGAATAGAAGGCTTTCAGATCGCTTGCAGTCGCAGCCGGTGGGCCGGGAGGCGGGCAGATGATCTTGGACGTGCTGTTCGCGCTCGGGCTGCTGGTGTCACCTGCCTCGCAGCTACGGCTCGCGGGCTCTCCGGTCGGACCGGGCGAGATTTGTCTGCTGATCTGGATCGTCCTCACACTCGGCCGCGAGGCGGCCGGCCGTGGCCCTTATTTGACGCTGGCTCTCTCGCGACTGCTGATCTTTTGGTCGCTGTTTACCGTCGCCCAGTGCCTGGGGACGCTGACGGGATATGTCATCGGTGACGAACATGATCCTCGCTGGTTTCTGCACGACGTCATGGCCTACCCTCTCTTGGCCATCGCAAGCTGCCTCAGCGTGATTGGAACCAACCCCGGGCCTCGTTTGCATCGGGTCGCCTGGCTTCTGTGCGCAATTGGCACGCCTTTCTTGGCCCTGCAGCTGGCTCACGCTTGGGAACTGATCAACATCTCTTCGGTCGATCCTTGGTGGTGGGACCAGTTTCGCGGCTGGTCAGCAAATCCGCATCAGCTTGCCGTGCTGTGCACTGTGCTTGGGATTCTGTCGCTCCATCTCGCCGAAACCGCCACTCGACTCGGCACCAGGATCGCTGCTCTTGCCTGCGCTATCGTTCCAATCTACGCGGCAAAACTCACGCAGAGCGATTCCTTCAGCCTCATTCTTGTCGTTGCCGGCCCCATCTTTATTGCGTTCAAACTCCGCACTTGGCTCGTGTCGCGGACATCGCGGATTACGTTCCGCTCCGCGGTCGCTTGGATCGTCGTCCTTGCATCGCCGTTGGCCGCGATTTCCGCCGTCCCGTTGGCTTACTCGATGGCGAGCGAGGTTGAAGAGTTTGCCCAGGCGTTGGCGCGGGGAAACGCGGCGCAGACCGAGGAGAAGACGGAACTGCGGTTCGCGCTATGGGGGCAGGCCGCACGGAGAGGGGTCGAGGCTGCAATGTTGGGGCTGGGGCCGGGCCCGCATCTTGAAATACCGCCCTCTATTGTCGAACAAAGACAGCTAGACGCAGCGCATCCCAAGTTTGTCGAGCACCCCCAACTTGCCTTTGCGCCTAATTTCGAGGCCCACAACACGCTGCTTGATCTTTTCACCCAGGGCGGGCTGATCGTCGTTGTGAGCTTCATCTGGATCGTGGCGACGGCTTTCACAGTTGCGTACCAGAGCGGGCAGGCGGGGCTTCCGACCTTGCTGTGCGGCCTCTGCATATATGCCGTGGCCACGTTGATTATCCGGCATCCGATCTTTTGGTTTGCAATCACGCTCTGCTTGGTAGCGCGGCCGCAGCCGACAACTCGATGGCAATCCACGACCGGAGGCAATCGCCTTCAGCTGCGCGGTGCAGATGGAGCGGGCAAAGCGCACGCCAGGTTGTGCCAATTGCGTGGATAGGTTGCTTCTGAATGGAGAGGCATGGAGGTGCTGATGCAGCTGATAGATAGGACCCTGCGCACCGCCGATCCCATGCCGTCCGCAGCTGACGTCGAGATCGAGCCGCAGGATGCCAAGCTCACGATGGTTCCCGAACCGCATTTCTTGCAGCTCATTGGGGTCCTGCATCGCCGAAGGAAGCTGATCCTCACGATCGCAGCCGTCGGAACAATACTGGCTGGTGTCACCGGGCTGCTGATCGCACCCAAGTATACTGCAACGGCGCAGATCGTCGTGGAGCCTCCGGCAGGCGCTCTCCTCAGTCCAGAAACGGTCCAGCAGGTCATTGACACCCACGTGTCGATGTTAACCTCTGCCAATCACTTGCAGCGCGTCATTGCCAGTCTGCGGAAAGAGCCGGAGCTTCTGGGAAGGACATCCGAAACCAGAACGGAGACCGCAGCTAGCGCGAGCGGCCTTGCCGGCGACGCGCAGGCGCGATCGGCTACCGCTGCGCAGGTGGCCGCGGAGTCGAGCAAGATCGACGCTGGACCACTAAGCCTCAAGGAGCTCCAACGGCGAATAAACGTCTGGATACAGGCGCTCATCAGGAAGAGAGGCGACGGCACAGAGCTGACGTTCGACGAGCTCGACCGCCGCCTGAAGGTCATGCAAGAGCGCCGTTCTCGGGTTATCGCAATTAGCTTCCAGTGGACAAATGCCGAGCAGGCGGCAGCCATCGCGAACCGCATCGTTGGGCTCTATGTCGAAAGCCAGACCGAGCAGCAGCAGGTCTACAACATCCGAGAAATGGCTCGGCTTGAGGCACGACTATCGGCTGTCAGGAGTGACGTCGAGCGTGCCGGCGTGGCCTTGCAGGCGGCAATCCAACGGCGGTTCGGTGCGAGCCAAAGCCAGAGCAACCAGGAACAGGACACCAGGGTGGACGCACGCGAACTCGAGCGCCGGGCTTCCACCAGCAGACAGCTCTATGCGAACCTTTTGCAGAGACAGAAAGAGCTCCGTGAGCAGCAAGAGCTGATCAAGCCGGATGCGAGTATTGTTTCACTAGCATCGCCGCCGCGTCGGCCGAGCTCTCCAAATCCGATCCTGTTCATGGTTCCTGCGCTGATCGCCTCTCTGATCTGTGGAAGTTTGCTGGCGATGGTCCTGGAGCGGCTTGATAGAGGTGTGCGCTCCGCGCGAGAAATTAGCGATATCTTCGGTATATCCTGCATCGGGCTGGTACCGCAGATACCTCGAAGGCGCCTAATCCGTCTCAGCCAGTATCTCTTGGCAAAGCCATTTTCTCCTTACGCAGAGGCAATACGATCGGCGGTCGCGATGCTGCGGCTGACAGAGCCCGGTCACCCAGCGAAGGTCGTTTTGATCAGCTCCTGCATCGCAGGCGAAGGAAAAACGGCGCTGGCCCAGAGTTTGGCGACCTACGTCGGGTCTCTCGGACGACGGGTGCTCCTGGTCGATCTCGATTTTCGGCAGGGCTCGCGGCCGGGCGAAAGAGCAACCCTCGATTGGTCCCTGCAGAGGTCGTCGCCGGCGGATTCCATCCGGCACGTCACGGAGGCTGGGTACGACTACCTTCCAATGCGCGGTCACCGCCGCGATCCGTTGATACTCTTTGCCTCTGAACAAATACAGAGCCTGATCCGTCAGCTGCGCGAGCATTATGACTATCTGATCGTTGACGGTCCGCCTGTGCTCGGCACTGTTGAGGCGCGGTTGCTTCCTTCCATTGCGGACAGACTACTCTTGGTTGTGAAATGGGGGAGCACGAGGCGCGAGGTGATTGCGAATGCGTTGCACCTGCTTCGTGACTGCGGTGGTCTCAATGGAGAGGGCAGCGATCCTGCGATGGCCATCCTGACGCAGGTCGATCTCAAACGACATGCGCGATATCGCTATGGTGATGTGGGCGAATTTCTCGCAGGGCATGGGAGGCACTGCTCCCGTTCCATTGGACCGCGACTGCAGACCGCCACCACAGGCCCGACAGCGGAAGGCCATGAAAGCCGCCTCGCGACGGCTTCCTCGCTACCCCACAGGACCATCCCGACGCCGGAAAGACAACTTCAGAAACTCAAAACCGAGCAGCCGTCGAGACCGAAGGGGACCGGAAGTGAAGCAGGATGCTCCGCCTAAGCCAGATCTAATCGGCTGCGCGGGGGCGGACAACGCGATCTTGCCTCTGCTGCTGTCGGTTTTGAATGACTTTAATCGACAGAACCTTTCCTACTGTTATTGGAAAAGCAGCAGGCGGGTTTGTCGAGGCTTAACGGGCGAGGGAGATCTCGATCTACTTGTTGCCAGAGAGGATCAGCACCGTGCCCAGGCAATCCTGCTTGCTTGGGGCCTCAAGCTTTTTCCTTGCATAGCCAGCCGCGACCATCCGGCGATTTTGAGCTTCCTGGGTTACGACGAGCCGAGTGGCCGGATCGTGCATCTGCATTTGCACTTCCGATTGGTTGCTGGCAACAGCCTGCTCAAAAACTACCGTCTAGCATGGGAAGACGCAATTTTGTCGCGCGCAACCGTGCATCCAATTTTACCAATCCGGATGTTAGATCCATTGGACGAGGCATTGTTGTTGATAGCACGCAGTTGCCTAGAATTGAGGCGATCAGATCCCATCTTGCTCCGCGACTGGAGGACTGCGAGGCTCAAGTTCGCGCTCGATCGCAGGGAACTTGCCGCGCGCATTGATCGCGCGTCGCTCAGCAGCCGAGCCACCGAGCTGCTGGATCACGATCTAGCGGAGATGATTGCCGACGCCATCTATGGAGAACCAACGCCGAAGGATCAGCGCCGCCTCCGGCGGCGCATCCAAAGGCAATTTGCCGCTTACCGCAGCTACAACGCCTTCGAGGCCGGGCTGCGGAGCTTCGGACGTGCTGTCATCTGGGCCGCTGGCGCCTTGAACAAGCGTTTCTTCTGGGCACCCCGGCCGTGGAGTCGTCGTGCGCCAGGTGGTGGGCACGTCGTGGCTGTTATCGGCGTTGACGGTAGTGGGAAGTCCACCGTCGTCGCGACGGTTCGGGCGTGGCTTAGCCAAGAGATCGATGTCGTGCCGATTTACTTCGGTACCGGGGGTGGTAGGCCGTCTCTGGTGCTATGGCCGTTTAAACTGATGGTACCCTTGATCACGCTCTTCCTCAAGACCAAGCCCAAGGGCGCATCGCACGGCAAGATCTCAGATCGCCCTCCAGGTCTGCTTTACAGTGTGCTCCTGACAGTCTGGGCCACAGTCGTTGCTATCGAAAAGCGCATCAAACTGTCGGCAGCGCATCGCGGAGCCAGTCGGGGTCTGCTCGTCCTCACCGATCGATATCCGCAGAATGAGATCCCAGGCTTCAACGAAAGTCCGCTGATGTCACGCTTGAGCAGCGTGCCGCTTTGGCTCCGCCGGTTTGAGGCGAGAGCGTATTCTCTCGCACATCGTCTTCCACCCGATCTCGTCATTAAGCTCATTGTCACGCCCGAAACGTCGGCGCGGCGCGAGCCAGATATGGACCCCGCGGTGATGCGGACACGGATCGCAGCGGTGCCGCGGCTTGCCTTTCCGGGTGCTCGCGTCGTGTGCATCGACGCAGAGCAGTGTTTGACCGAGGTGATCCGCGTAGTGAAGCGCGAAATCTGGGGCCTGCTCTAGGTCCGGCTTGGAGAGGCTCGCGCATGATAATCGAGCTGTTTGGACACCCTGGCGCTGGCAAGACCACATTTGCCCATGCGCTCTGCGCGAGTCTGAGAGACCGAGGTCATGTCGTAAGGCTCGTCCTAAGTTACCGACCGGCCGAGCCGCCGCCGTCCGTTTATCCTTACGCAGACGAGGCAATTCGTCCGCAGGCTACCGCCGTAGCAAAACGGTTGATCCGACCGGCAATTGAAATGCTTGCACTGGCGCGTCATCCGGTTGCGAATTCATACGACATCATAAAGGCGGCCGCTTTGATGAGGGTACTGCCACCAAGAAATTTGCTTTGGTCCGTGAGGATGAGCCAATACATAGTACGCCTATCGCACGCTTGGCGGCAGGCTTCGCGGGCGGAGCACATCGTGTTGTTCGACCAAGCGTTCGTTCAAGCCGTCTGCTCGCTCCTGTCATTTCAGGCTCGGGAGCCGGATGCGGCGCTATTTGCGCAGGCGCTCGAACACATACCGAAATCCGATCTTCTAATCCGGCTCGACGCTCCACACGAGGCCCTCAAGGCCCGCTTGTGCGATCGGATACATCATCAAAGCAGGATCGAGCGGCTGCTAGAGCAGCATCACGAGACCGACCTCGTGTCGATGCATCTTATTGATCAAATACACGAACTGTTGCGAAAGCGCGGGCAACCCATCATTTGCATCTCTTCTCTCGATCGACGTTCGCTACATGACAGCGTGCTGCGGGTTGGAGAGCAGATCAATTCGAGATCGGCCGCCCAACATGGAGAAACTGAGACATGACGAACGTTTGGAGAGGCAATGGTCGCAATCATGCCGCCCGATTGGATCAGAGCAACAGTCACGGCGCTGCGCGGGAAGTGCGATCGAATGCACAGATCAGACAAGGACAAGTCCGGACAACGGCCACTATTTCGCGAGCGCGACAGCGCGTTGACATACATTTTGACGGAGCGATTTGACCGTCCACTGTTGCGAAGGGGACGCCGAGCAACTCGCGCTCGTGCACGGTCGGTCCAGCCCGCCGAGTGAGCGTTCCGAAGAGAGTTATCGCTATGCAAGACACCGTGGTTGACAGTGCGCAGATCAAGCGCGTCGTCCGCGGGGGCATCACCGCATTCGCCCTCTACATGGCCGGCGTGGGACTGGCCTATTGCTCGCAGCTTGCCATTGCCCGTGTAGTCAGCGCCGAGACCTACGGCGTCTATGCTTATGTTCTCGCCTGGATCTCGGTGCTTGCGTATCTCTCCGCGCTGGGTTTCGACGTTGCGCTGCTGCGTTTTCTGCCGCTGTACGAGACAAACCATGCCTGGGCGCTCCTTCGAGGTGTCATCCGATATGCGGAACGTAGAGTGACGCTCGTTAGCGCTGTTGTGGTCGTCTTCGGTGTTTCGTTCGTCATGCTGCGCGCGGAAAGCTTATCACCCGCGCTCAAGGACACGTTTCTGATCGGATTCACGCTCGTCCCGGTTTTGTCGCTCCTCTGGATCCGCTGCGCCGTGGCGCGGGCGTTTGGCGGCGTCGTGTCCGCCGTCGCACCTGACCGCATCGTGCGCGACGGAACACTGCTCGTCCTCGTGCTCGTCGCGAGCATGGGCAGGCGCGAACATGTGGACGCTCCGTTCGTGATGATTGCGACGCTCGTGAGCTCAGTTCTTTCGCTCGGCCTTGCGACCACTTTGGTACACCGCCTTCAGCCTGGTGCGCTCGCCAATGTCGCGCCGGCATACGCTGCCTCGACGTGGCGCCTCACCGCTCTGCCGCTCGTGGCTATGGGGGTAACCGAGGTTCTCATGAATCGGACTGGAGTGCTCCTGCTGGGTTGGATCGGCGATACGAAAAGCTCCGGGATCTATAGTCTGGCTTTCAATATCGGGTTTGTCGTCACCCTCCCGCGAGCAGCTATCAACACTCTGTTTGCGCCGACCGTGTCAGCACTGTTCACTCAGAAAAATCAGGCGATGCTACAGGTCCTCATCGGCAAGTCTGCTTTGTGGACACTGTGCACGGCGGCGTTCATCGCTGCGTCACTCTTCGTTTTGGCCGAACCCCTTCTCGCTTGGTTTGGCAATGAATACGTGGCCGGTGTACCCGCGCTCCGCATCCTGCTCATTGGCCATGTGATCGCCGCCGGCGCCGGTTCGCAGATTCAGGTCATGACAATGACCGGCAGCGAGCGCGGCGCCGCAGCACTGCTCATCTTGGGCGCCTTGAGCAACATCGTCGCCGGCGCAGTGCTCATTGGGCTGTTTGGGCTGGTCGGTGCGGCCATAGCAACTGCGGTAGTCCAAGTCATCTTGAACATAGCGATGGCACTCTTCATTTGGCGTCGTCTGCATTTGCTGTCGGGTGTCCTCGCTCTATTTGGATAGCGCTACTAGTACCCTTCGCACCCCCGGCGAGCGTCACGCATCGCAAGCACATTGCCATCGCGCTGAATGAGCGCAACATGAGGGCGCTGTACGTGCCCGCGCGCTGCGCCCACGGCTACTGGACGCCGCGCGAAACACGGATGCGAGCTATCAGGTCGGTGAATTCTGCACGCCCAACGCCGAGGGTGGCGTGCGCTACGACGATACGCGGCTCGGACTTCGTCGCGCGCCCATGCCTCGGTTGCCCTGACCCGATACCACCGCGAAGCGCCTTGTGGTGTCGTTCGCGGTTGCGCAACGGACGTACATGGACTTTTCGAGAGGCACCGAGAGATTGCTCTGCCATTGATTTCGATGGGCGATACGCCGCCCGCCGAATTGCTGGGGCGACCCCGCGCGCCTCTACCGGCAAGCAAGGCAACGCGTTCGCAACCCCCGCGGTTTACGCTCAAGCTCAGGCTTGACGAAGGTCTGGCGCAGGGCCCCCCCGGCTGATCACCTCGTCGGCAAAAGCCGCAGTTGAGATTGCGGTCACCACCGAGGGCCTCATTCCAATCGTCAACTGGTAGGAAGTCCCATGATGGCCGCACGCTAGGGTGCTATTTCCTATGTTGGGCAAGCGGTTGTGGGCAAGGAGGCCTCGCCTTGGCTTGCTGAGTGCAGCATCGATTTGCTCGTCGCGAACTGAATGCTGAGTGCCAAAACCTACCCCAGCGTCTACAGGTAACTCACTATGTCCTCGATCGTGTGCGTCATCGTGCATCCCAGTCGCATTGTCCGTGAGGGTCTCACCCGCATCTTGGCGAAAAGCACATTTGAGCCTGCCTGCGCAGCCTCAAGTTTGGAGGACGTACCCAGCACCATCGCCGACGCCGGTGAGCAGGTATTGGTGCTCATCGGCCTGCGAGACGAGAGCAGTCTTGCCGAAGATCTGTGCTCAGCGAAGGCGAGTTTCCCCGACGCACACGTCGTGGTGGTCGGCGATGCCAACCAGTGCGACCTTGTGACGGCTGCGCTGGAATTGGGCGCGACCAGTTTTGTTGATGAGAATATCGCCACGTCTACCCTCATTAAGGTACTCGAGCTCGTGACCGAGGGCGAAGCGGTAATCTCGGTTTCAATTGTGCGGCGATTGTGGGGGTATTGCTCCTCTCCCCCCAGTGAGGAAGTCCTAGCGACCGGCGTGATCGGCGAGTTGCAGCCGGCGGAGACCCAAGGACAGGCTGCACAAGAACAAAAGTCGCAACTGTCCGGGCGGGAGGCTGCAATTCTGAGTGCCCTGGTGCAGGGCGCGTCGAACAAGATGATTGCCTGTGAGCTGAAGATTACCGAAGCGACCGTGAAGGTTCACGTCAAGGCTATACTGCGCAAAATTGGAGTCCGGAATCGAACCCAGGCGGCAATCTGGGCATTGAAGTGCCAAGGAACCTCAAAGAGACTAAGCGCGGAGAACGGCGGATCCCATCTCAGCCAAGCCAGCCTGGGTCACGAAAGGTCCGACAATCCAATGATCGGTCGGGGATCACGAGAGGGTTCACGAGAGACCGCGGCCCATTAGTTGCGCGCATCAGCTGGCCATGTGGCGCGCGGGGCTTGCCCTGGTTACACCGGCATGCCGGCGACGCCAATTGAAAAAATCGCGCCAGCCGCTCAACGTCAGCTGTTCGCGCTTGCGAGCGGGTCGATCGATTTTCGAATTGCTTGGACCGCTGGCGGTCGCAACTCCTGATGGCTAGTCAAAAAAAGCTCCCAAGTGATTTTGCGGTAGTCCGAAAGTGCCGCCAAACTGGGCGACATAGCCTAATGAGCATGAGGGAATAATGGATTGAACGGTTTCCTTTGGTTGCGAATGGAGATTTGGCTAGGAGCCGGCGGTGGGAGCGCTGAGAACGCATCTTTCTCGACGAAGCACCTGAAAGTGCCGCCCCGGTACTCCACCGCCACCAAGCGTGTAGCAAGCTTGACGGTGCGCACTGGTAGCATGCCGTCGCCTGCAAGCGCGCCACGGCGGGATGCGGGGTAACTCAGGTCTGCCAAGGACCGGGCGACGAAGCTGGAGGTCGTCACCGCATCCACGGCCATGGTCGACGCCGCCGCCAGGCGCGCGCACGCCCCCAGCGTGCCGACAATCGCAAGACGAAGCCAAGCCGGCCGGTTCGAGAAGGGCAATCGCATCGCCATCACCGCAGCGGGGATCGGGTGTCCGTGACGAACTTTCGGATCCACGACTTCCGGCACAGGATGGCGACGCGGCTCCTCCGCGAGACGGGCAATCCGAAGCTGGTTGAGAGGAACCTCGAGCATGCGAGCCTGGCCAGCACGGCGCGCGAGATGCACGTCATCGACAAGGAGGGCACCGACGCGCGAGCCAAGGTCCCGACTTAGCGAACTGGTACCGAAGTGGGCGATGTTTTCTGAATAAACAGCGCGCGAAAGGAGCTTGAGCTCGTTGGCAAAGGGGGCGCGGCGTTGGAGCGGCACGCTTGCTTAGAAGGCAGATGCCCTGTCCAGCTGAGCTACGGGGCGTGCCTGAAGTAGGGCCCTGAGCACGGTTCGGCACCAGACCAATCGGCGAAAACCAGAGAATCTTGAAGCGAGATGCCGATATCCCGGTCTGCCCTGAAGAGCGGCATCCGCAATTCAGGCGTAGTGTCGGTTGCTACCAGCCGAAAAGGCCGAAAAGCAGTCCCCCACCGCTGGAACGACTGGTATGACGACGTGGCCGGGGCGCGGGTTCCGGCCGCGGAGGCGGCGCCGCCTCGGCCAGGGGGCCAGCCTCAACCGGATCCGGCTCAGGGATGGCGGGTGTCACGTACGATTTGGTCCAGACGATTAACGGTCCAGCCGTCGTTGCTGCTGCTCTCGTGCCCTCGTCCGCCACCTGCGAGCCTTGACCACAGCGGTAATCAGCGCTGCCAGCAACCCGGCAAGCCTCACGGCAGACCATCTGCGGCTGACTTTGTAGGAGAACGAGTTGGGCTGGATCTGGTCGCTCGACCGGTAGAGCGGCGCTCACCCGGTCCCTGAAATCCTTCATCGCTTTGCGTGTCCCAGCCGTCCAATCGCCGTCGATTTCCTGAGCATAACAACCGACGCGTTTCAGCTCGCGTTGTATGTCGCGCACAAGGCGAAGAGGCTCGCGGTCCCGATATGATTGCGGCGACCCTTTCTCCTCGCGCGTGCCGCGGGACGGCAGCAGGATCGTTGTGGTTTCCGGAGGTACAGCGAGCGATTGGTTTGGCGGTTCGGGAGTTTCTGTTGGCTTGGGCTCCTCTACGGCGGCGACGACAGGAGGCATCGTGCCGCCGATCACTTGCTGCGCGTGCTCAGGCTCGGCTCTTCGTAAAGCAGGCATAAAGGCCCATGCGCCGGCGAGGACGCAGGCCAATAAAGCCAAGCTCAGCGCTTTGTTCACAGGGGCTCGAAGTCCTTTGACGGAGCATCGCCATGTTATTCCCTATTGGCAAAGCTTCGGTTTCCTTCGCTGCTCAAGCAATCGTTAGACAGCGCCAGGGTAAATGGCAGCGCCGCAGCGCTCCTCCGCAGCAGCGATGATGTATCGACAACGTCACGCCCGAGAGGCGTCGCTAACCCGTCGAACACAGATCGAGAGCCCTGGCATTCGGGATCGTTCGGCTTCGCAAGGTCGAGGACTACTGCGGTAGCCTCGCATTCCCCAGCAACCCCACGGACCGCAAGGATTAACGGCTTCCTAAAATGCCGAGCTCCTTGAATCCCAGATACATGCGGTTCCACGTCGGTGCGATTACGATTTGGTGGATGGCGGCACGCTGCGGCAAATCGCAAACGAGTTTGATGCTTTGCGCCAGATCTTCCGCCTGTAGCATGCGTTGCATGTCTTCTTCCGATGGTTGCGCGGCTCGCGTTTGCAGGATTTCGGTCGCAACCTCCCCTGGTGAAATCACACAGGCTCGGATGCCGTTGGCGCACTCTTCCATGTTGAGCGACTCCGTCATCGCAATCATGGCGCGCTTGCTGGCGCTGTAGGCAGGCCCCGTCAGCCGCGTCAGATAAAAGCCCGCCCACGAGGAGACGTTGATAATTGTACCGCTGCGTTGCGCGCGCATGCCGGGCAGGACCGTGCTGATGCAGTTGAACGCGCCGTTCAAGTTTACGTCCACGACCCGGTGGAAGTCCTCCATTGTCACGCTATTCCAGGCGCGCTTCGGCACATTGGTGCCGGCGCTGTTGATCAGGACGTCGACGCGGCCATGACGCGCCAGCACGGATTGAGCAACGTCCCTGACCCTGCCCCGGTCACTCACGTCGAGCACCTGCGCCTCCGCGTTGCCCTTGGCCGCGCGCACCGCCTCAACCGCCTTGTCGAGTTCGGATTGGCGACGGCCGGAAACGATGATGTGTACCGAAGGGCCCGCCATCGCCAGGGCGGTCGCCTTGCCGATGCCGGTACCCCCGCCCGTAATCCAAATCACCTTATTGGCTTGCATGCGAGACCGCTCCCTCTCTCAACGCAGCATAGGCGATCCTGCGCCGCATCTGCGGCGAGGCTTTGCTGCTCGCAGCACCTCGCATCATAGTAGCTGGAAAGATCAATCGTTCCAGCGCCGTCGCTGGCCAGAAGACGTCGCGGCCCGGCATCCGGACAAGACCTCGGCCAGAATGGCTCAGTCGCGACGCCAGAAGCGTGACGCAACCCAGCGTCGTTGGCACCTCCCACGTGGAAACGCTCTTTAGTGGGTCCAGGCCCCTTTGCGCCCAAAGCGGAAATTGTCCGCATAGGACTTGCGCACCGGCTGCCGCGGCTTTGGCTCCATCACCTGGTAGGCGAGACCATTGCGCTCGGCGTAGGCCACGGCTTCTTCCTTGCTATCGAAGTTCAGGCGGACTTGGGACTTCATGTCGCCGGAGCTCGTCCAGCCCATCAGCGGCTCGATTTCGCGCGGGGTCTCCGGTTCAAACTCGAGCACCCACTCCTTGGTGCGGGCCGGGCCGGACTGCATAGCCGTTTTGGCAGGCTTAAAAATTCGTGCGGCCATCGTCCCATCCTCGAGCATCAGCCTTGCGCCCTGAGCGGCGGCTTTTGGCTGGTGAGCGATTACTAGTCGGGGCGAGGCCTTCTGACAATCGGGTAAAGCGCGCACACAAGGTCAGGAAAGCCAGCGCTTGCGCCGCTTATAGTGCTTGACGTCGCGATAAGACTTGCGCGAGCCGACCTCGTTGAGCCCCAGATAGAACTCCCGGATATCGGAATTGGAGCGCAGCGCCTCAACCGTACCTTCGAGCACGATGCGGCCGGTCTCCATGACATAGCCATGCTCGGCCACCGCCAGCGCCATGGTTGCGTTCTGCTCGACCAGCAAGACCGACAACTTCTCCTGCTGCACGAGGCGCTGCACAATGCCGAAGATCTCCTCCACCAGCATTGGCGCCAGGCCGAGCGAGGGCTCGTCCAACAGCACGACCCGAGGATCGGACATCAGCGCGCGACCGATCGCCAACATTTGCTGCTCGCCGCCGGAAAGGTAGCCGGAAAGCTGCGCTCTACGCTCCTTCAACACGGGAAAATAGGCATAGACGCGTTCGATATTCTCGCGAATTTTGCGCAGGTCCGATTGCGTATGCCCCCCCGCAACCAGATTTTCCTCGGTCGTCAGGTGTTCAAACACGCGCCGCCCTTCGAACACTTGGGCCACGCCCAGCTTGGTAATGTCAAAGGAGCGCATGCCATCGATCCGCTTGCCCTCCAAGGTGATCGTGCCCTTGGTGACGCTGCCGCGCTCGGTCCGCAACACGCCGGAAATAGCCTTGAGCGTCGTCGTCTTACCGGCCCCGTTGCCCCCTAGCAGGGTGGTGATGGCGCCCACTTTCACTTCGAGCGAGACGCCCCTGAGGACGAGAATGACTTTGTCATAGACGACCTCGATGTTGTTGACGGACAGCATCGCGCCCTTCCAGTCTCAGCGCCCTTCAGCGGGCTGGCCGGGGAGCTGGGTCCCACAGCCAAACCCTCTTTTTTAGCCCGGCAATCCCGGACCTCGCGGCAGCGAATGTCCGAGATAGCCAGGATCCTGCAGCAGCCTCAGTTGATGGCTGCCAGATGCTTCATGATGACGTCGCGATAGGCCTGGAACCATTCACCATCCTTGACGAGCTTGCCGCCCTTGACGGTCCACACTTGCACCCAGCCGCCGCCTTCGTGGTCCTCAGGCGTCACCTGGAGCGGAGGCACCATGCCGCCGAGGGTAAAGTCTTTCACGGCTTCCATGCCCTTCTTGACGTCCTCGCTCGTCGGCTTCGCTCCACCCTTGGCCTTGATGGCATTGCGAATGGCCTCGAGATGCACGGCTGCCGTCACGAGCCCTCGATTGTAGTAGACGCTGATCGCCTGCTCCTTCGGCGGGGACTTGCCCTGCGCCTTGTACATGGCATCGATGTCCTTGATGACCTGGAAGTCGGAGCCAACGCCGGCGAACTGCATGGTGTGGTAGCCTTCGGCGACCTCGTAGCCCCCGGCGGCCTGGATGTCGGCCTCCGACGAGCCCCATACCAACGAGATGACTTTGCTCAGCGGGTAACCCTTGCCCTTGAGCTCCTTGATCGAGACGGAAGGTGAGCGACCGAAGAGGTGCGCAATCACGAAATCCGGCCTGAACCGGCCGGTGATGTCGAGCACTTGGGCTGCCATTTCCACGCCAGGCGCGGGCACGGCAAAGGTTCTGAGCTCGAAGCCTTCCGACCGGGATAGATCCTCGAGGACAGCCAGCGGCTCCTTGCCTGCGGGATTGTCGTAAAACAGATAAGCTATTTTCTTGCCCTTGAGACTGCCGCCCAGCTCCTTCTTGGCAAACTGGACCGCGGCTGCCCCTTGCGACCAATAGCTGGCGGCAATGGGGAACACGTAAGGATAGCGCTTGCCGTCCGCGGCCGCGGCCGTGCCGAAACCGGGCGAGGTACCGAGGATCTTGTCCTCGTCGAGCTTCTTGCTGAGCGCGGCCGTTTGCGGCGTGCCGTAAATGCCTTCGAGCACCGCACCTTCCTTTTTGAAGCGCTCGTGTGCCTCCATGGCCGGCGGTACTTTGTACTCGTTGTCTATTTCGATCACTCTGATCTTGAAGCCCTCGATGCCGCCTTTGCTATTCACGAGATCGATGTAGTCGTGATAGCCGGGGCACAGCGCGGTACCCACAAGCTGCGTTGGGCCCGTGCGGTCGCATTGCAAGCCGACGACAATCTCCTTGTCTTGCGCCTGCGCGGCACTGGCTGAAAGCACCACTGCCCCAGCAGCCATCGCCGCCGTGCGCCAACTCTTGAGTTTCAGCATATCGGTTTCCTCCTTCGGTTTGCGGCAACTCAGTACGAAAAGGGCCAGACGCGGAAGTAGTTGCGGATGTTCCGCCATAGCCGGTTCAGGCCCTCAGGCTCGACCACCAAGAACAGGATGATGAGGCAGCCAAACAGGATAAGCCTGGTGCTGGCGATGATGCTCGATAGCTGGCCCGCATTGAAGAACAGGCCGCCCAGCGGTTCCATCGCCAGACGCAGCACGATCGGCAGCATGGTCACGAACGTCGCACCGAGGATGGTGCCGAGCACGGAGCCGAGTCCGCCGATGATGATCATCGCCAGGAAGTCGATGGAAACGCCGATCTGGAATGCCTCATAGTTGGCGATGCCGAAGTAGTAGGTATAGAGCACGCCACAGACCCCGGCGTAGAATGACGAGATCGCAAACGACAGCAGTTTGTAGCGAAAGATATTGATGCCGATGATCTCGGCGGCGATGTCCTGATCGCGGATGGCAACGAACGCCCGGCCGATCCGGCTCCTGACCAGGTTGAGGGTCGCCAGCGTCGCCAGGACGGCGAAAAACAGCAGGAAGAAATAAAGCTGGCCCTGGGTCTTGATTTCACGACCCATGAACTCGGGACGCGGCACTTGAATAGAGGCTTGGGCGCCGCCGGAGATGGCCGGCGTGTGGTTGATGATCCATTCGATAATAAGTTGGCTGGCGAGCGTGGCGATGGCGAGATAGAGGCCCTTGATGCGAAGGCTGGGGATGCCGACGATGGCCCCGATCAGCGCCGCCATCAGGCCACCGGCCGGCAGGGTCAACCAGAACGGCAAATGCAGATGTACGGCAAGGTTGGCGGCCGTGTAGGCGCCGACCGACATGAAGGCCGCGTGGCCCACCGAAATCTGCCCGGTGTAGCCGACCAGAATGTTCAATCCCAAAGCGCCGACGATGGCGATCAGCACCAGATTGACGACGGACAGATAATACTCGTCGAGCGACAGGGGCAGCACGACGGCAAACAGCACGATGATCAGCGCCACCGCCTTGCGTGCGATCGGCAAGGGATAGAGCGCCATGTCGGCGGCATAGCTGGTTTTGAATACTCCGGACTCGCGATGCAGCATGGACCCTATACCCGCTCGATCCTGTGTGTGCCGAAGAGGCCATAGGGCTTGAACATCAGGGCGACGATCATCAGCACGTAGGGCGCGAAGTCCTTGGTGCCGCCGCCGACGTAGGGATCGAGGTAACCGGCCGCGAGACTTTCGACCACACCCACGATCAGTCCGCCGACGACGGCGCCGACGATGGAATCGAGGCCGCCGAGGATGACAACCGGGAACACTTTCAAGCCGACCAGCGCGAGCTGCGTGTCCACACCCAGCATGCTGCCCCAAATCACGCCCCCGAGAGCCGAGACGATGCCGGCCATCGCCCAGGCCAAAGCGAAATAGCGCTCAACATTGATGCCCATGGCCATGGCCACCTGCTGGTTATCGGCCACCGCGCGCATGGCGATACCCATGCGGCTCTTGAGGAAGAACCAGCTGAAAATTCCCAGGAACGCGAGGGTTACGACCACGCCCAGCACCTGGATCGGCGGCAAAAAGATCGGCCCGAAGACAAAGGGGGTGTCGCCGATCGGCAGCGACAGGGCCCGCGTCTGCCCGCCGACCGTGATCGCCGGCAAGCCCCGCAGGATGGCCCCAAGCCCGATGGTCGCCATAATGACGGCCACGATCGGCCTGCCCAGGAGCGGCCTCAGGACGACGCGCTCGAGCGCAAAGCTGAAGACCACCATGACGGCAACGGCGATGGCCACCGCGGCCAGCACCGGAACCTTGTCACCCAGCGCCACGGCTGCCACGAAACCCGCCAGCATGACGAACTCGCCCTGGGCGAAGTTGATCGCATCCGTTGCCTTGTAGACAAGCACGAAGCCCAAGGCGATCAGCGAGTACATCAGGCCGATCGATAGCCCGCTGACGATCAGCGAAAGGGAGAACTGCAATTCATCCCACATCAGGGGTCCCTCAGGCGGCCATCTGTTTGCTTGCCGTCGGCACAATGTCCTGCACGGCAAGGGTCGAGGTCAGAGAACTCTTGCGCCCGTCCTCGAACGTGATCTGCATGGTCAGGCGTGCTTCCTTCGACCCATCATAGAGCGCGGCTATCACCGAGGCATATTTCTCTGCCACGAAACCACGGCGCACCTTGCGCGTGCGCGTGATCTCGGCGTCGTCTGCCTCCAACTCCTTGTTGAGCAGGACAATGCGGTGGACCCTGAGGGGCGCCGGCAGCGTCGCGTTGATCTTGGCCACTTCTGCAACGATGAGATGAGCCACCTGCGGCTTGCTCGCCAAATCCATAAAGCTCGTGTAGGCCAGACTATTGTCCTCGGCCCACTTGCCGGCCGTATTGATGTCGACGGCAACCATGGCGGCAACAAAGGGGCGCTGGTCGCCAAACGCCACGGCCTCGCGGATGAAGGGGCTAAATTTGAGCTTGTTCTCGATGAACTGCGGGGAAAAAGGCGTCCCGTCGTTGAGTTTGCCGACGTCCTTGGCCCGGTCGATGATGGCGAGCTGTCCGCGCGGATCGATGATCCCCGCGTCACCCGTCTTCAGCCAGCCGTCTTCGGTCAATGCCGCCTGGGTGGCGTCCTCCTGCTTGTAATAGCCGCGAAATACGCCCGGTCCTTTGATCTGCACCTCGCCATTTTCGCCGATGCGAACGTGCGTGCCCGGCAGGGTACAGCCGACGGTATTGGGATCGGCCGCCTCGTCCGCTTGCGTCGCCACCAGGGCACTGGCTTCGGTGGCGCCATAGATCTGCTTCAGATTGATGCCGAAGGAGCGAAAGAAGCGGAAGGTGTCGGCGCCTAGCGGCGCCCCGCCGGTGAGACACCAGCGCGCCTTGGTGAGACCGAGCTGGTCGCGCACCGGCCCATAGACGCAGATTTCGCCGAGGCGGCAGGCGAGCCGCGTCGTCAGTGGCACGGGCTTTCCGTCGCCCTTGAGCAGCTCGCGCTTTTCCGCCGCGCCGCGAAAGAACTCATAGAGGCGTCGCTTCAGCCAGGATGCATCGGCGGCCTTGACTTGCAAGCCGGTCAGCATGTTCTCCCAGATCCGCGGTGGGGCGAGCAGCGCACTGGGGCCGAGTTCACGCAGATCGCGCTGCACGCTTTCGGGGCTCTCCGGGCAGTTGCAGGTGGCGCCGACGACCAGGCTGGCACTCAGCGAAAAGATCGAATCCCCGACCCAGCCCATCGGCAGGTAGCACAGCCAATTGTCGCCTTTTCTTACCGCCTCCACGCCAGCAAAGCTCTCCGAGGTGGCGATCATGTTGGCCTGCGTGAGCATTGCGCCTTTCGACCTGCCGGTAGTGCCCGAGGTATAGGCGATCAAGGCCACGTCCTCGGCGCTGCCTTGTTCCAGCTCGCGCTCGTAATAGCCCGGATGCGCCTTGCCGAATTCGCGGCCTGTTGCCTCGACGACCTCGAAGGAGCGCAGACATGTCTGCCCGTACGCGCTCATGCCGCGCGGGTCCTCGTAGATCACCCAGCGCAGGTTTGGCAGTTCCTCGCTGAGCGAGAGCACCTTGTCGACCTGCTCCTGGTCGTCGGCCACGACCACGGAAACCTCCGCGTGGCGCAGCACATGCACCAGCTCGCTGGCGATTGAATCCTGGTAGAGCGGCACGGAGATCCCGCCCAACGCCTGCGTCGAAAGCTGTGCCCAATAGAGGCGGGCGCGATTGTCACCGAGCACGGAAAGCTTATCGCCCCGCTGGAAGCCAAGCGCCGCCAGCCCGAGTGCGAAGTCGCGCACGCATTGCTGGCATTCGCGCCACGAATAGGCCTGCCAAATGCCGCGCTCCTTCTCGCGCATGCCGGGCATACGCGGCCATGCCGAGGCATTGCGGCGCAGGAGCTTGGGCAAAGTATTGGTTGCCGGATCACTGATGAGCTGCATGGGTTTCAACGTCCCCGGCTGGTGCCCAAATAGGCTTCGATGACGGCGGGATTGTTTTGCACTTCGGCGGGAGCACCGGCAGCGATCTTGCGGCCGCGATCCAACACCACGACGTGATCGGAAATATCCATCACCACCCCCATGTCGTGCTCGATCAGCACTACGGTGATGCCGCGCTCCTGGTTCACATCGAGGATGTAGCGCGCCATGTCTTCCTTTTCGTCCTGGTTCATGCCCCCCATGGGCTCATCCAGGAGCAGGATCTTGGGCTCGAGCGCCAAGGCGCGTCCCAGCTCGACGCGCTTGCGCAGGCCATAGGCGATGGCCGCCGTCGGCTGCTTGCGCAGGTCTTGCAGCTTCAGGAACTCGATGATCTCCTCGCAGGCGGCGCGGTGGCGGATCTCCTCGCGCTGCGCCGGCCCCCAGTAGAGAATGCTGGACAGCACGCCCGCGCGCATGCGCACGTGGCGCCCCAGCATCAGGTTATCGAGCACCGTCAGGCCGCTGAACAAAGCGATGTTTTGAAAGGTGCGTGCGACGCCCAACGCCGCGACGTCACTCGGGCGGTAGGGCGTTATGTCGCGGCCTTCCAGTAGGATGCGGCCGCGGTCCGGCTTGTAAAAGCCCGAGACGAGATTGAGCAGCGAAGTCTTGCCCGCACCGTTGGGCCCGATGATTGAGAGAATGCGGCCCTTGGGCACGTCGATGGAGACGCCGTCGACCGCCGCGACGCCGCCGAAACGCTTCGAAACACCCTCGATGCTCAACTGCACCGCAGCCGCAGTCACGTCGTGTCCAGCAGCCATGTGGCGGGTACTTGGCGCAATGTTCATGGCGCTATAGTCATGCCCTTGCCTGGCGGCGACAAAGGACACGTAGGCAGCCAGAGCACCGGCCAGCGCACATCCCGGAATCCTCCCTTTGCCGCGATCATGAAAGATCCGCAGACCCGCCACTCTTGTTGGTGACCCGTCCGCGTCGGCGGTTGGATGTTAATTCAGCAATTTCCGCCGCGCCAGGGGCCCTCAGGGGGAGCAAATGCGCTTCCCGCTACCAAAGGATGAGAAAAAGCTTCTCCGCTGGTACCCCAAACTCGTGCGGCGGTTCGCGCAACCCGTTCGAGCTTGGCCCATTGCGCTGCCTCGGGCAGTTCATTGCCGCCGGCAACGCTGGCAAACCCACACTGGGTCGAGAGCCCCAGCCGCTCCAGGGGCAGGACGCGCCCGGCCGCCTCGATGCGACGCACGAGATCGGCTTCGTCTTCCAGGCGCTCGAACTTGGAGGACAAGAGACCCAAGACCACTTGCTTGCCCGCGGGCACGAAGCGCAAAGGTGTGAAGTCACCGGCCCGCTCGCTGTCGTACTCCAGCAGGAAGACGTCGACCGGCACGCCGTTGAAGAGTCTGTCGGCCACGGGCTCATAGCCGCCCGCGGCCATCCAGCGCCCGCGAAAATTGCCGCGGCACAAATGCAGGCCGAGCCGCATGCCCGGGGGACGCTGGGCACAGATCTGCGCAATGAGACCGATGTAGGTGTCGAGAAGGGCGTAAGGGTCGGCGCCCTGGCCCGCGGCTTGCTCGCGCACGCTCGGATCGCAGAGCATGGCGAGCGGCACCTCGTCGAATTGCACATAGCGGCAGCCAGCGGCGGCAAGCTCCCGCAACTCGCTCGCGTACACGCCCACCAAATCCCTGAAGTAGCCTTGCCGGTCCGGGTAGACGGCTGGGTCGGCCGCGGCGTCGAGGCGGAAGAAATGAAAGGCGCTCGGCGCTGGCATGGTGACCTTGACCAAGGCCGCCTGGGCATAACGGCACGCGCGCTCGTACTCGGGGAGCGTGATGGGACCCCGCCGCGCGATTGGTTCGGCCGCCATGCAGGTCTGCCAGGGGAATGCTTGGCCCATGGCATCCTTGAATTGAAAGAGCGAGGGGGCGAGACGGAAACCCTGCATGCCCTCGAAGAAGAAGCCGAACCAGGAGGTGCGGCCAAACTCCCCATCCGTGACGACCCTGAAGCCCAACGCCTCTTGGCGCGCGATGACGCGCGCCACCTCGCGCGCGAGCACCGCGTCCACCTCGGCCCGCGACAGCGCCCCGCGCGTGTGTGCCGCCACGGCCTCCTTGAGCGCGCGCGGCCTGAGCAGGCTGCCGATCACCTCGGCGCGCAAGGCTGGTGCGCTCGCGGGCATTGCCGATCCTCCGGAGGCGTCCTCTGCTGGGCGAGCCTCCCGCGGCATCGGCGCCCTGTCAATCAGCCCGCGCCAGCGGCGCGCGGCACCCAAGCGCCGGGACGCCTCTTAACCTCGGCGCAACGTTCGCAGGCCAATCTGCCACCGTCCCTACGCATGCCCTGGGGCCCAAGACCCATGCAGCGTGCAACTTTTAGCGAGCTCCTCGATGCCCTGGCGCGGGCGGATCCCGACGGCGATAGGCCGTCGGCTGCCGCGCGTCACCGGCATGCCTTTGTGGTCGAGACCAGCGGCGCGGCGGCCGATCGAACCCCGCCCGACACCCAGCGCCTGCTGGAGAGCCTCTATTTCAGCGAAACGCTGCCCGAGGCGGCCGCGGCGGAGGCGCTGCTTGCCGTGCACAGTTGGGTTGTAGATGAGCTGCGGCTCACTGCCGACATGACGGCAGGCGAACTTCAGGCGACGCGGCGCAGGTTTGCGCGCGCCCACCATCCCGACCGCGCTCCCGCTGCCGAACGCGCTCTGGCCTCGCGGCGCATGATGATGTCGATCAGAAGCATCTTGATGCGCATACGCCCGAGCGGGCCTACTGGCATCATGGCTACCAGGCGCGCAGCTTGCTGACATGACTATCGATCACGTTTTCGTCGATATCCTCGCTGAACAGGCCGTAGACGTAGTTGAAGATCTGCGCCTTGCTGATACGGCAGCCTCGATTGCTCACCAAATACTCAAGGATGCGCCGCTCGCGCCGCGGCAGCGGCAGCACTTCGCCCGCCACCTCCGGATCGCGCCCGTCAGAGAAGACGCGCAGCTCACCCACAGGCTGCCTTCGCTCTGCCCCTTGGCGCGGCCGCGAATGGCTTGCATGCGCGCGAGGATCTCGCGCACATGGATCGGCTTGCGCACGACGTCGTCCACGCCGGCGGCAAACAGATCGAGCGTCTCGTCCAGCGATTTGGTGTCGTTCATGGCGATCACCGGCGCCTGCGAGCGCCCGCGGATCAGTTTCGGAAACACCTGGCGGCTGGCACAGTCGCCAAGCAAAAAGGCTTCGACCGAGCGCGTGTCCGGTTCGGACACGCTCTTAACCCAGGTGTCGAAATCCGCAGGCGAAAGGCGGGTTGCGGACACGCCCTCACGCTGGAACCAGGCCGTATAGCCTTCTTTCACGGTATCGCGCTCGTTGACGATGACGATCATTGCATGACCCCCGAATCAAATGATCGTACGCGTGCCTTGGCGCCGAAATTCTCGGCACCTACAACGCCTTGGCCCTGTCTGGGCCGAAGGGACACAACCCCCAGCATCGGCACGCCGTCACCGCCCGGCAACCCCGCGATTTGCCGATGCAACGATGAAAGGCCACCCCCCCTTACCAAAAACCGCCGGCGCCCAGGGCGGCCCGCCCGCTTGTGCTCGCTGCGCCACAAGGAGCTTGACCACCTTGACCGCGGCGGGTCTTGGCGTGGAACCCTGCGAAGGGCAGCGTCGTTGAGGCCCTATCTTTGGTAACACCGGGCAGAAAGCGCGATATGGACGACAAACCCGTGGATCGACCAGACAAGGCGACCGTCGCCGTCCGGCAAGGCACGGGGCCCCGCGCGATGGTCTCGGTGCTGCTGATTTCCACGCTCGCAGCGCTGGCGGCGATGCTGGTCATCTATTTCTACTTCTTTGCCGGGCCACTCTCCCCGCCCAAGGCCTAAGGCCTCGCTGCTCAGGCCGCCCGCGTTCTCCTCCGGCCTCAGAACCTGCCTGAGAACCTGCCTGAGAAGTCGTGTCCCGCGCACGTGCGTGCTGCCTGGTGCAGCCAACGGGTTGGCGCGGCCAGCCCTCGCGCGGTGTGCTCGCGCAAGCGCGCAGTCGGATCCAGGCCGTGCGCCAAGCCGCGCCGAGCGCAGGCCGCACACGGCCCGGCCGATAGGTCAACAGTGCTGACGCAAATTGGTGGCAACAAGGAGGGACTTTGCCGGGAAGGATGCTCCCGGCTTGCCAGGGCCGGCGGCGCGGGCGATGCTAGAGCGTGGCCGAGCGGCAGCTGATCGCGCCGAACGGCAGCCGATTTGAGCAGCTATTAAAAAGAGCGCGGCTCCCATCGACCGCACAGGGAGGGCTATACCGTGATACCGGGCTCCTTCTCCTATCACCGACCCAAGTCTGTCGCCGAAGCCACGGGGCTCCTCGCGCAATACGCGGATAACGCACGTGTCCTGGCCGGCGGGCAGAGCCTGATCCCCATGATGAAGCTTAGGTTGGCGGCGCCCGATCACCTGATCGACCTCGCCCAACTCGCCGAGCTCAAAGGCATCGAGCGCAAGGGCGCTACCTTGCATGTCGGCGCCATGACGACCCAGCACGAGCTCATCGCCTCCGCGCTCGTCGCGGAAACCGCACCCATCATGCGCGAGGCCTCGCTCCTCGTCGCCGATCCGCAGGTCCGCTACGTCGGTACCCTCGGGGGCAATCTCGCCAACGGCGACCCCGGCAACGATATGCCGGCCATCATGCTGTGCCTGGATGCGACCTATCGCGTGCTGAGCCGCGATGGCGAACGCACGGTCAAGGCCCGAGACTTCTACAAGGGTACCTATGCCACCGCGCTCGGCGAGCACGAGATCCTCACGGCCGTCGAGATCCCGATTCCGCCCGCTGGGCATGGCTTCGCCTACGAAAAACTCAAGCGCAAGATCGGGGATTATGCGACGGCCGCCGCCGGCGTTTTGCTGACCGCCAAGGGCGGCACGATCACCAGCTGTGCCATCGCTCTCTCCAACCTGGGCGATACCGCGCTTTACGCCGAGACCGCAGGTGCCGCCGTGGTGGGCAGCAGCCTCGAGCCCGCCGCCCTGGCAAAAGCCCGGGAGGCCGCCCGTGCGATCATGGCACCGGCAGCCGATACGCGCGGCCCGGTCGAATACCGCACTTATGTCGGTGGCGTGATGGTGGAACGGGCGCTCAAGCGCGCCTGGACGCGGGCAAAGAACTGAGCGGCGCGGAGGGGAGCATGGCAAAAGAAAAAGTCAGAATGAGCGTGAACGGACGCGAGATCGAAGCTCTGGTCGAGCCGCGCACGCTACTCATTCACTTCCTGCGCGAGGAGCTGAACCTGACCGGTGCGCACATCGGCTGTGACACCAGCCACTGCGGCGCCTGCACGGTCGATCTCGACGGCAAATCCGTGAAGAGTTGCACCATGTTCGCGCTGCAGGTCGACGGCGCCGGCATCACGACCATCGAGGGCATGGCGCACGCCGACGGCTCGCTCAGCGCCCTGCAGGAAGGCTTCCGCATGGAGCATGGGCTGCAATGTGGCTTCTGCACGCCCGGCATGATCATGCGTGCGCACCGCCTCCTCAAGGAGAACCCCGATCCCAGCGAAGAGGAAATTCGGTTCGGCATCTCGGGCAACCTGTGCCGGTGTACCGGTTACCAGAATATCGTCAAAGCCATTCAGTACGCGGCCGCAAAACTGCGCGGCGCGCCTCAGAAGGAGGCTGCCGAATGAACACCGCCGTTCTCAGCCGTGAGCAGCGCGAAGCCAAGCTCGAAGGCATGGGCTGTAGGAGGAAACGCGTAGAGGACATTCGCTTCACGCAAGGCAAGGGCAACTACATCGACGATCTGAAGCTGCCTGGCATGCTGTTTGGCGACTTCGTGCGTTCGCAATATGCGCACGCCCGCATCAAACGCATCGATACCTCGAAGGCGATGCAGGTCCCAGGCGTGCTGGCGGTGCTCACCGCCGAAGAATTGAAGGGCGTCAATCTCGCCTGGATGCCGACCCTCGCCGGCGATGTGCAGATGGTGCTGGCCGACGGCAAGGTGCTGTTTCAAAACCAGGAAATCGCCTTTGTGGTGGCGCAGGATCGCTACGCGGCCGCCGACGGTGTGGAGGCGGTCGAGGTCGAGTATGAGGAGCTGCCGGTCATCGTCGATCCATTCAAGTCGATGGCAGCCGATGCGCCACAATTGCGCGAAGACTTGGCGGGGAAGACGAGCGGCGCGCATGGCGCGCGCAAGCATTACAATCATATTTTCGAGTGGACGGTGGGCGACAAGGCGGGCACGGATGCCGCGTTTGCCAGTGCGGAGGTGACGATCAAGGAGCTCATCTCCTACCACCGCACGCATCCATCCCCGCTCGAGACTTGCCAGTGCGTCGCCTCCTTCGACAAGATCAAGGGTGAGCTGACCGTCTACGGCACCTTCCAGGCTCCGCACGTCATCCGCACCGTCGCCGCGCTGCTGTCAAAAATACCCGAGCACAAGATCCATGTGATTGCCCCCGACATCGGGGGTGGTTTCGGCAACAAGGTCGGCGCCTATCCCGGCTACATCTGCGCCATCGTCGCCTCGATTGTGACGGGCAAGCCGGTGAAGTGGGTCGAGGACCGCATCGAGAACCTGACCACCACCTCGTTTGCGCGCGATTACCATATGACGACGGAGATCGCCGCCACCAGGGATGGCAAAGTGACCGGCCTACGCGTGCATGTGCTCGCTGACCATGGCGGCTTCGATGCGTGCGCCGATCCCTCGAAGTTCCCCGCCGGGTTCTTCGCCATTGTCACGGGCTCTTACGACTTCCCGGTCGCGCACGTCGCCGTCGACGGCGTCTACACCAACAAGGCCCCCGGCGGGGTTGCCTACCGTTGTTCGCTGCGGGTGACGGAGGCCGCCTACGCCATCGAGCGCGGCATGGATATCCTGGCGCAGAAACTCGGCATGGACCCGGCCGAGCTGCGGCTCAAGAACTTTATCAAGCGCGAGCAGTTTCCCTACCACTCGGCGCTGGGTTGGGAGTACGACTCCGGCGACTATCACACGGCCATGCACAAGGCACTCGAGGCCGTCGGTTACAAGGCGCTGCGCGCCGAGCAGGCGGCCAAGCGCGACGCCTTCAAGCGTGGAGAAACCCGCGAGATCATGGGCATCGGCCTGTGCTTCTTCACGGAGATCGTGGGCGCTGGTCCTTCCAAGAACTGCGATGTGCTCGGCTTGGCCATGTTCGACAGCTGCGAGATCCGCCTACATCCGACGGGCTCGGCGATCGCGCGAATGGGCAGCAAATCGCAGGGCCAGGGGCACGAAACCACCTACGCCCAGATCGTCGCTTCCGAAATCGGCATCCCGGCCGATGACATCATGGTGGAAGAAGGCAACACCGACACGGCGCCTTACGGTATCGGCACCTTTGGTTCGCGTTCGACGCCGGTGGCCGGGGCGGCCATTGCCATGGCGGCGCGCAAGATCCGCAACAAGGCGCAGATGATCGCGGCCTACCTGCTCGAGGTCCACGAAAGCGATTTGGAATGGGATATCGACGGCTTCCGCGTCAAGGGGTTGCCCGAGAAGTTCAAGGGCATGAAGGAGATCGTCTGGGCTGCCTACCATTCGCCACCCCCGGGCATGGAGCCGGGACTGGAGGCGGTCAGCTACTATGACCCGCCGAACATGACTTACCCGTTCGGCGCCTACATCTGCGTGATGGACATCGACGTCGATACCGGCGTCTACCAGGTGCGGCGCTTCTACGCCTTGGATGACTGCGGCACGCGCATCAACCCGATGATCATCGAAGGCCAGGTGCACGGCGGCCTGACCGAAGCCTTCGCCATCGCTATGGGTCAGGAAATCCGCTACGACGAGATCGGTAACGTGGTTGGCGGATCGTTTCTCGACTTCTTCTTGCCCACGGCGGTCGAGACGCCGAAGTGGGAAACCGACCACACCGTCACCCCCTCACCACATCACCCTATCGGCGCCAAGGGGGTCGGGGAGAGCCCCAACGTCGGCGGCGTGCCGGCCTTCTCCAATGCCGTGAACGATGCCTTCTCCTTTCTGGGCACGCGGCATATCCAAATGCCGCACGATCACTGGCGCAACTGGACCGTGGCACACAAGCTGGGCTTGCACGACTGAGGCCCGAGGTGGGTCACTGACCAAGGCTCGCCGGCCCATGGCACCTGGCTCGGGTCAAGTGTTGCGCTTGGCCCAGGCGAGGCCAAGGCGATCTCTGCCGCAAGCGCGGCAACGGAAGCATGCGGCATGACAATGACGCGCGAAGAAATCAGCGAGCGCTTGGCGGCAACGGGCTACATCGCCGATCGTGAGCTCCCGATCGCACTGCAGCTGATGGAGCTGTTGGGTCGACCGCTGCTGATCGAAGGCGAGGCCGGGGTCGGCAAGACGGAGGTTGCCAAGGCGCTGGCCCAACTCCATGGCAGCAGCCTCATTCGGCTGCAGTGCTATGAGGGGCTAGACCAATCCACGGCGCTTTATGAGTGGAATTATCAGCGCCAGTTGCTGGCAATCCGGGCACGGGAAGTTGCCGGCGCCGATCCGGACAGCGTTGAGCGCGACATCTTCTCCGCGCGCTTCCTGCTGGAACGCCCCTTGCTCGCCGCCATTCGCCGCGAAGACCGGCCGGTTCTGCTGATCGATGAGGTGGATCGAGCCGATGAGGAGTTCGAGGCGTTTCTCCTCGAATTGCTGTCGGATTTTCAGGTTTCGATCCCCGAGTTGGGAACGGTTACGGCCAAGAGCATCCCGCGCGTGGTTTTGACCTCCAACAACACGCGCGAGCTCTCCGACGCGCTGCGCAGGCGCTGCCTCTATCACTATCTCGACTACCCCGACGTGGCGCGGGAGAGGCGCATCATTTTAGCCCGCGTGCCCGGCATCGCCGGCGTCCTCGCCGAGCAGATCGCGCGCATGCTTGCCGGGGTGCGCAAGGAGGAGTTGCGCAAGGTGCCCGGGGTCGCCGAGACGCTCGACTGGGCGGCAGCCCTCGTCGGGCTCGGCGTCAAAAACCTGCACGATGATCTCGAGACAGCCCATGACACCCTGCGCTGTCTGTTGAAGACCCAGGAAGACCGGGCACGCCTGACGCGCGAAGTCACGGCCCGTCTGATTGGCAACGTCGCCTGATGCCGGGCGAGCAGCACCAGCTTCCCGATGCGGTGGGCGAGCGCGTGCTAAACCAGCTCGCCGAGTTCACGCTCGTGCTGCGGCGCAATGCCTTCACCATTGGCCTGAGGGAGAGCGAAGATGCCGCCCGCATCCTGGCGAGCGGCCTGGCGATACGTGCCGTGGCGCTGCGGGCTGGCCTCAAGGCGCTCTTCTGTGCCCGCCGTTCGGACTGGGACAAATTCGATGCCCTGTTTTATGCGCATTGGCTTGGTCGCGGCGTGCGGCGCGTCGTGAAAATAACCCCGCACGCGCGTGCCCCGGCGACGGCGACCGCGCGGGCATTCCCAGGGCCGGACGCCCCGCGCCGGCACGCCCCTGACATGGGCGAGCCGACATCCGGCAACGATGCCGGTGCCTTGGCGAAGCCACAAGGGCCGAGCGGGCGCATGGAAGGCGCCTCGCGCGCGGAGCAGCTGGCGGAGACGGACTTCCGCAAAATCGCCGACCCTCAGGCCATCGCCGAAGCCCACGCACTGGCGGCGCGGCTTGCCAAAAAAATGCGCGCCCGACTCACCCGGCGCAGGCGCGCGCAAGGCAAGCGCGCTCGCCTCGATATGCGCCGCACCATCCGTCGCAACATCTGCCACGGCGGGGTGCCAATCGATCTCATGTGGCGCAGCCGAAAGCACAAGCCGTTGCGGCTGGTGGTCCTGCTCGACGTCTCCGGTTCCATGAGCCTCTATACCAGCGTGTTCGTGCGCTTCATGCATGGCGTGCTCGACCATTTCCGCGAGGCCGAAGCATTCTTATTTCATACGCGCCTGGCGCAGGTCTCGGCGGCCATGCGCGAAAAGGATGTCGGGCGCGCCCTCGAGCGGCTCTCCTTGTTGGCGCAGGGTGCCGGCGGCGGCACGCGCATCGGCGAAAGTCTTGCCACGTTCAACCGCTGGCACGCGCCGAGGGTCATTCACTCGCGAACCTGCGTGCTCATTATTTCCGACGGCTATGACACCGGTGCGCCGGCAGCGCTGGCGGCAGAGATGCGTCGGCTGCGGCGCCGCTGCCGGCGCCTGGTCTGGCTCAATCCCATGCTCGGCTGGGAGGGTTATCAGCCGATCGCGCAGGGCATGCAGGCGGCGTTACCTTACCTCGACTTGTTTGCGCCGGCCCATAATCTGCGTTCGCTGGCTGCGCTCGAGCCCTATCTGGCGCGTCTGTAACCGACTTACGACCACCGGCAAACTCGGCCCTGGCGCGGCCGTGCGTGGCGAGCCGGCGATACCCTGGCCGAATACGGCCGCGGCAGGCTCGCCGTTGCGCTTGAGCGACGGTGGTGCCGATCGGCGGCGCAACGCAATGGACCTGCCCGAGCGATCTGTTAGCGGCTATGATACGGGAATGTCGCCGGCGGCGGCGCCAGTTGCTCTGGCCCAGGCACGAGGAAGGGTGGGAGCCGGAGCGTGAGCCTGTGGCGCGCGTTCAGGTGCAACAGCTCGCGACTGGATCGAGCCCTCGATCCAGCCCACAATGTTTCTGCGGCAGGTCCCGGTTGTCATAAAGTAAAGCGAACTCTGGCAGGCAATGAAGGAGAGCTTCCCATGGACATGAGCGGAGAGCGCCATCTTGCGGCGAGCCGAACGGTGGTGTGGTCGGCCCTCAACGACCCCGAGATTCTCCGGCAATGCATCCCGGGCTGTGAGTCGCTCGAAAAGCAGTCGGCAACCGAGATGACCGCACGGGTGAAGCTGCAGATTGGCCCGGTGCGTGCGACCTTCAATGGCAAGGTCAGGCTCTCGGACCTCGACCCTCCCAACAGCTATCGCATCGCAGGTGAAGGCAACGGTGGGGTCGCTGGCTATGCAAAGGGTGGCGCCAATGTCGCACTGAGCGACGAGCCCGGGGGCACCCTGATGCGCTATGACGTCAAGGCCGACGTGGGGGGCAAGCTCGCACAGCTTGGCGGGCGTCTGATCGACTCGACCTCGAAAAAATTGGCCGACGACTTCTTTGAGAAGTTCAGTACGCTGGTCGGTGGACCTGCGCCGTCCCCGGCACCCCCCGAACAAGCCGCGTCGGCGGCGGAGCCGTCAGCCAGCAAGAAGCCGGGCTGGTTCAAGCGCTGGTTCGGAAAGCAGAGAAATGGCGCTGCGCAGGCCTAGGAGGATGGTCCCGCCCTACTTGATGCGGAACTGAATGGGCAGCGTAAGCGGAAAGAACTCGCCGGTGATCTCCGCCGGAGGCCTGGGCAGCGGGCTTGCGCGCTGCAGGACTGCGATGGCTTCCTCATCAAGAAAGCTCGAGCCCGAGTGGCGCAGCACGCGTGAGGCGACAACGTTGCCCGACCGGTCGATGGTAAACTCGACCAGCACCGAGCCCTGCGAGCCGCGGGCGCGGGCGCCGTCTGGGTAGCGCTTGAAACGGTTTAGATGGGAGACGAGCGCCTGCTGCCAATGCGCCTCCGCCCGTTTGGCGCGTGGGGAGGCCAGCCCCGCGGCGGGCGCGGGCGGCGCCGGCTCCTCGGTCGGCTCGACCTTGGGTGGCGCCATCGTCAATGGGGCCGCCGAGTCTTGTGTCTCGACCTTCTCCTTCACCTCGTCCTTGACGTCTTCCTCTTTGGGCTTCTCGGCCTCTGTGGGTCTCTCAATCGGCAACGCAACCTCCGGCTCGGGCGCCAACGGCGATGGCTCGAGCTTCGGCTGCTCCTCAGGCAGCGGGACATCCTTGCGTTCGAGCGTCGGCGGCGGGGCGAGCATCGCCTCCTCGACGAGAGGCCCATGCGCAACATCGGGAGAGTCGACCGGTACGGCGGGCGCGGGCACCATGTCCACCAGCATGGCGCCGGCGGCCGTGTCGGCGACCTCTTGCTCCTGCCAGTGCATGAGCGCCAGGGCTGTGCAGCCAACATGCAGAGCGAGGACCAGCAGCCCGGCGGCGAGCCAGCGCATGAGGAGGAGGCGTCGGGGCTCGAGGATATCGGCGCTCAGGCTCATGGGCGGGTCGCCTGATCCGGCGCAGCAAGGGGCGTTCCATCGCCGCCTTCGAGACCGACCAGAGCCACCTTCAAGTAACCGGCGGCGCGCAACAGGTTCATGACGCGCGTCAGCTCGCCGTAGGGAACCGACTTGTCGGCACGTAGGAAAATACGTTTGTCGCGGTCGAGCGAGGTCGCAGCATCCAGCGCCGAGGCCAACTGCCCGGCCGCGATGGCAGAGTTGCCGAGCGCCAGGGAGAAGTCGCCTTTGATCGTCAAGAACAGCGGCTGCTCGGGACGAGGTTGCTGCTTGGCCGTCGATACGGGCAGATCAACGGCAACGTCCACCGTCGATAGCGGGGCCGCGACCATGAAGATGATGAGCAGCACGAGCATGACATCGATGAAGGGTGTCACATTGATTTCGTGCAGCTCGGCGCTGTCATCGTCGCCATCATCGAGCCGCGCCGCCATGCCTCACTCCGCCGCTCTCGCCAGCTCCACGTGCGCCTGACCGCGATCGAGATCCCGCGAGACCAAGTTCAATACCTCTGCGGAAGCGTCGCCCACCAAGGCCCGGTAGCGGCCGAGAGAGCGCGCAAACTGATTGTAGATTATGACCGCCGGAATGGCGGCAAATAGGCCAATCGCCGTTGCCAGCAAGGCTTCGGCAATACCGGGCGCGACGACGGCAAGGTTCGTCGTTTGCGCTTTGGAGATCCCAATGAAGCTGTTCATAATGCCCCAGACGGTGCCGAACAGCCCGACAAAGGGTGCCGTCGCCCCGATGGTGGCGAGGACGCCCGTACCCCGGTTCATGTGCCGACCCGCGGCGGCATCGAGGCGAGCGAGGCGCGTGCCGATGCGTTCCTTGATGCCGGCCTTATCCGAAAGATCGGCGGACTTCTG
>Ga0075425_100000482_pt1 | contig 37765 bp, 38 predicted proteins | sample SoiMethybrSBSTD4_FD_75300 | JGI IMG/M metagenome (GOLD analysis project Ga0075425, IMG submission 75300) | Bulk soil microbial communities from a Populus tree surrounding site in Tennessee, USA - Soil MetaG P. TD hybrid SBSTD4 | ecosystem: Environmental > Terrestrial > Soil > Tree plantation... | reverse complement strand
CAGCCGACGAACCCCGAGGTCGTTTACGTCCCCTCCTACAATCCGACCGTCGTCTACCCGCCGCCGGTCTATCCGTACCCGCCGGTCTATTACCCGCCGTATTACCCGGGTGCCGGGTTGGTCTCCTTCGGCGTCGGTATGGCGATGGGCGCGGCCATCTGGGGCGGTTCTTGCTGCGGCTGCAACTGGGGCGGCGGGAACAACACCATCAACATAAACAACAACAACAACTTCAACAGGAACTCGAATCGGACAAACAACGTCGGCGGTGGCGGTAACAGGGGCGGCGGAGGGAACTGGCAACACAACTCCCAGCATCGGGGCGGAGCGCCTTACTCGAACAAGTCGACGGCGAGCAAGTACGGCGGATCGGCGCGCGGTGAAGGTCGCGGACAGGGTGGCGCCGGCAGCCGCGGCGGAGCCAGCGCCAGCAGCCGGTCCGCGGGAGCCGGCAGCCGCGGCGGCGGAGCCGGAGCCAGCGCCAGCAGCCGCAGTGGCGGAGCGGGAGCCGGCAGTCGCGGTGGCGGCGCCAGCGCCAGCAGTCGCTCGGCCGGAGGCGGCAGTCGCGGCGGCGGCGGAGGCGGCAGCGCCTTCGGCGGCGGCTCCAGCGGCTTCAGCGGCAGCAGTGCCCGGTCGAGCAGCTCTCGAGGCTCCTCGAGCATGAGCTCCCGGGGCGGCGGAGGCTCCCGAGGTGGCGGCGGCGGGAGGCGGAGATGAGCACGATGAAGCATCGATTCGGCCCCGGAATCGTCGGCGTGCTCCTGCTCGCCTGCGCCGTGGGCGTTTCGGCTCAGGACAAGCCGAAATCCGCGCCCGCGGCTCCGGCCGCGGCAAGCCAGAAAACCTTCGACTCGCCGAAGGCCGCCGCCGACGCGTTGATCGCGGCCGCCGCGAGCGACGACATCGCGGCCTTGAAGGCGATCCTGGGGCCGGAAGGGAACAGTCTCGTCGAAACCAGCGACGCCGTTCAGACGAAGAATCAGCTCGAGGCGTTCGCGGCCCAGGCCCGCAAAGACACAGCCGTCGTCCTCGACGCGAAAAACCCGGATCGCGCCACCCTCTCGGTCGGAGATGACGACTGGCCGATGCCGATCCCGATCGTCCGGAAGAACGGCCGGTGGCTCTTCGACTCCAAGGCCGGCAAGCGGGAACTCCTCTATCGCCGCATCGGGCGGAACGAGCTGGACGCCATCGAGGTCTGCTACGAATTCGTCGACGCGCAGCACGAATACGCGCTCGAGAAGCACGACGGGTCGAGTCTGAACCAGTACGCGCAGAAGATCATCAGCACGACGGGAAAGCAGGACGGCCTCGCGTGGCGCAATTCCGACGGGACCGTCGGAGGGCCCCTCTCAGAAACGGTCGCCGACGCGATCGCCGAGGGCTACTCGAAGAAGTCCGAACCGCTTCACGGCTACTACTTCAAGGTCCTCAAGGGTCAGGGTCCCGCGGCGCCGCTCGGGAAGCTGGACTTCGTCGTGAAGGGGGTCATGATCGGCGGCTTCGCCCTCGCTGCGGCGCCGAGCGATTACCGGGTCACCGGCGTGATGACCTTCATCGTGAGCCACGACGGCATCGTCTACCAGAAGGACCTCGGGCCGCAGACGCTCGAGCTGTTCCAGAAGATGGACCGCTACAACCCCGACAAGACGTGGACCCCGGCCGAAGAGCAGGCGTCTCCGGAGACGCCGAAGAAGGCAGGAACCTAGCGCTTCGTCTTTCCGTACAGCCCGTTCGCCGAGACTCGCCGGCCGGTTTCGACTTTCGGTCGAGCGATGCGCGTGGGTTCGAGCGGCGAAAGGCCGAAGCGCGTCATGTCGCGGTCCAGGCCCTCGGCGTCCACCAGGACGTGCCGGCCTCCGGTGTCGAAGCCCTCGTAGACGTCGGGTTCGCCTGGGACGGCGCGGATGCCGCGGCCGGTCAGGTCGGTCTCGGGCGTAAACACCGACACCAGCGCCCGCCCTCCGGGCCTGAGCACTCGCGCCGTCTCGGAAAGGGCGCGCTCCCATTCCGCCCGGCTCTGTGCGCAGTGATAGATGCCGAGCGCCACGACGAGGTCGAAGCTCTCGTCGCCGTGCGCGGATAGATCGTCTATACGGCCGAGTCGGACGCGGTTGGACGCCTCCGAGGCGCCGAGGAGCGGCGAGAGGCGCTCTCGAGTCTTCGCCACCATGGCGGTGGAGGCGTCGAGGGCCTCCAGGTCGAACCCTCTCTCGGCCAGGACCACCGCGTTGCGACCGCCCGCACAGCCGAGATCGAGGACCCGGACCCGCGATGGATCCGCGTGTTCCCCGAGAAGCTCCATCAGGCGCTTGTCCGGCTCGCGCGCGGCGAAGCGCTCAACGTTCTCGGGCGAGTTCCAGAAAGCGCTGTCGTCGATACGGCGACTCTAACGGAGAGCGGGGGAGGGCGGAACTGGACGTTCAGCGCGTAAAGGTCCAGCGGAGCTTGAGGATCACCTGGTCGGTCACGGGCGCCAGGAAGTAGGGGTAGGGGCTCTCGGGGGCCGTCGGATGGCGCCAGCCGCGGTTCCAGACGACGAAGAGGTCCCGTCCCGGCCGGATCGTCCAGCGCAGCCGCGCGTTCATCCCGAGATTCTCGATCTCGGAGTCGTACTGGAAAAACGTTGCGAGGACCAGGTTCGGGTTGAACGCGTAGACGCCTTTCAATTGCCAGAGGTGCACCGTGAAGTCGCCCTGGGGCAGATGCCCGATGTCGTCTTCCGTCGCGAGGATCAACTGGAGGTGGCCGGAACCCTCCGTCCATTTGACCGAGCCGAGGATCTGCGTGAGGTGTCCGTCATAGAACTGACCGAACCAGACGGTGCCCCCGACCGAGAGGGGTCGCGTGTCGGAGGACTCGGCCTGGATCCGAAAGCGGTTGAACTGATAGCTGCCGGGCGGGATGACGACGCCCGAGACGATCTCGAAGGGGGCGTCGAGTCGCTGGAACTCGGGCGCGTAGTTCGCTTCGAAGTGATCGCCCTGCTGCGTGACGACGTTGAACGGCGCCATGAAAACGCGCCACGTCTCGGTCTCTCCGTGGAGGTCGGTCACCACTCTCGGAGAAAGCTCGAAGAAGAACTGGCGCACCCAGGCGAAGGTACCCCCCGAAGGCCGCGGCTGGTAGGCCAGGTTGGCGTTGTACTGCCGTGTGCCGGGTCGCGGGAGGAACCCGAGAGCCGGATCGAGCGAGTCGCCGAACTCCTTGAAGGCGGCATCCGCAGACCAGAGATCGTTCGGGTACTGAAACTTCACGCCCCAGCCCCCGCGTTCGCCCGAGCCGACGTCTCCGAAGCTGCGGGCCCCCCATAGTCCGAATCCGAGGTTCTTGTCGCCCTGGAAGCTCGAGGTCTGCCACACCGCGTCGAGACCGGCGAGCGAGTTGCTCGACCGGCCGTCGGGATCGCCGTTGGTGCCGATGGCTCCGACCCGCAGGTTTTCGTTGAAGTCGTAGGTCACGCGTCCGGAGGCGAGGTTGGTGCCGGGCACTCCGAAAACGTCTTTCGTCTGAACGTCCAGGGCGCCAATGCCCCAGGGGCCGGCGCGCCCGACCGTTTTCAGCCCTGCGATGATCGGGATGATGCGGTCGCCGAAGAGACCCACCCGACGCGAGTAGAAAGGAATGAAGTCGTCCCTCAGGTCGAGGCCGAAGTCGAAGAAGTTCGCGCCGTCGGTGAAAAACGGCCTCTTCTCGGGGAAAAAGAGCGCAAAGCGCGTGAGATTGACCTGGAGCGTGTCGGCCTCAACCTCGGCGAAGTCCGGGTTGACCGTCAGGACCGCGTCGAGCTGAGACGTGGCGTGGTAGCCGACGTCGAGGCCCGCCTGTCCCTTGGTGAAGCTGTGGTCCGTGTCCCGGTCGAGCTCGTAGCGCCCGAGCACGTACGGGGAGATCGTGAGGCCCCAGCCCTGCGAAAGCGTGTCGACGCCGGTGAGGGTGCCTGCCCGGCGCATATCGAGCAGGTTCGCATCGAGGGTGGTGCCGGTCCATCGGAGCGTGATGAGCTCCCGCGCCACGTACCTCTGGATGTTGAAGCCCCATTGTCCCTGCGTCCGATTGAAGCGGATCGTCTGCGCGGGCAGGACGAATTCGGCCGTCCAGCCCGTGGGCGTGACGCGGGTACGGACGTCCCAGATCCCGTCCCAGTCGAGCGAAGGATCCTGCGCGTTGGGGTCCGAGATCAGGCCGTCCAATCGGGCGCCCGCGGCGTTGAACTCGAAGAGGTATCCCGTGCGGTGGTCGTTGAGCGAATCGAGGACGATCGAGATCGTGTCGTCCCCGCGCATGTTGCCGTCGCGTTGCATCGTGTGAACCGCGATCCGAGACGGCTCCGGGTCCATGCACGTGACCCCGATGTAGAGGTTGTCCCGGTCGGCGAGCAGCCGGACCTCGGTCCGGAAGGGCGTCGGCTCGCCGGGTTTCGGCGACTGCTGGGTCAGATCGGCAATGACGCCCGCCTGCTGCCAGGCCGGCTCGTCGAGAACACCATCGAGATGGATCTGCCCCGCGAACGTGCCGACGGCGACGGTGGGCGAACCGGCCGGGACAGGCTCCTGGCCGCTGGCGACGAGTGGCGAGAGGAGCGCCGAAGCGGCGAGAACGGCGAGATGGGAGAAACGCCTCCCGACCGTTGTTTTCGGCGTTGTCATCAGGCTCTATCGGTTGACATGTTCAACCAACGGTTGATATGCAGTCAACGTGGTCGGCCCGGGTTGGTATCTCGTCGTCCACCAGCTGCCGGTCAGGCCCATCTACCTGCGGGCCAAGATCGGCCGGCGTCTGTCCCGCGTCGGCGCCCTCGGGCTGAAGAATTCCGTCTACGTCCTTCCGCGCAATCCCGAGAGCCTGGAAGACCTCCAGTGGATCGTCGAGGAAGCGAAGGCCGCTGGCGGCGAAGCCTACATTTGTGAGGCGGAGTTCATCGAGGGCATCACATCGAAGGCCCTCGAGCAGCGATTTCGGGACGAGCGCGCCGCGGACTACGAGGCTTTCTCGGCGGAGGTTCGCGAGGCCCTGGCCGCGATTGGCCGAAGAGATGGCGTGCGGCCCCCGGAGCCCGAGGTCCTCGCGCGCTTGACTCGCCTCAAGAGGAGACACACCGAGATCGAGGCGATCGATTTCTTCGGGGCCCCGGGTCGGAAGCGGTCCAAGGCTCTCCTCGCTTCGCTGGAAAGGCGCCTTCGAGGCTCGGGAGAAAGTGCCGGAGAGAGCAGGACTCGCGGCATGTCCACTGAGCTGAAGGGGAGGGTCTGGGCGACCCGCCGCGGGCTGCATATCGACCGCATCGGATCCGCCTGGCTCATTCGCCGGTTCATCGACCCCGACGCGCAGTTCCGGTTCATCGATCCCAAGGAAGAGAGAAAGCCCGGCGAGCTGCGGTTCGACATGGTCGGCGGCGACTTTACGCACGAAGGCGATGCCTGTACGTTCGAGACGCTCGTACGCGTTGTCCGGAACGCGGACCCCGCGCTCCGACAAATCGCGGAGGTCGTTCACGACATCGACCTGAAGGACGGTAAGTTCGCCCGGCCGGATGCCGCGGGAGTCCAGCAAGTGGTCCTCGGCATCGTCATGGACTGCCCGAACGACGAAGATCGACTCAAGCGGGGCTTCGCCCTCTTCGACGACTTGTACGCGTCTTTCCGAGTGAAGCATCCGGTGCCCAAGGAGGTTCCAAGATGAATCGGCCCCTCGTCGCTGTGGCTTTCGCGCTCTTTTCATCGGTCCCGCTCTCGGCTTCGCCTCCGGAAACCGGCTGGGATGCCATCGACAAGGTATTTGGCGGAACCGGCAAGGATCTGCCGGGGGACGTCCGCCGGTACAGCTGGCCCCGGACGGACTTGCACGTGACGGTCGGGGAAGTGCCCGTCGAACCGGCGCTGGCCCTGGGTTCGTGGGCGGCCTTCAAGAAGACGGGGACCGGCGAGGAAGCCGTCACGATGGGCGACCTCGTGTTGCTCGGGTCCGAGGTGGAGCCGGTCCTCGGCGAGCTCGAGTCCGGAGGCTTCGAGATTCACGCCATTCACAACCACCTGATCGGCGAGACCCCGCGGGTCATCTACGTTCACTTTCACGACCACGGGGACGCAGTGATTCTGGCGAAGACGCTGAAGGGCGCTCTCCAGAAGACGGCGACGCCGCCTCCCGGGCAGGCGTCCGCAAAGCCGACGGCGGAGCAAGAGAAGACTTTCGAGAGACTGCAGGAGGCTCTGGGCCGTAAGGGAGCGATGGCGGGCGTGGTGCTCCAGGTTAGTGTCGCCCGGTCGGACCCGATTCGGGATGGCGGAATGGAAATCCCACCGAGCATGGGAATGAACAACCCGATGAACTTCCAGACCGTGGGGAATCGGATCGCGACAACCGGCGACTTCGTGCTCGTCGCCGACGAGGTCAATCCGGTCCTGCGCGAGCTTCAGGCCCACGGGATCGCCGTGACGGCGCTCCATTCGCACATGCTGCGCGAGAACCCTCGAATCTTCTTCATGCACTTCTGGGGCGTGGACACGCCCGAGAAAATCGGGGAAGGTCTCAAGGCCGCGCTCGCCAGGATTGCAACCAAGTGAACGGAAGTCAGGGAGGAACCATGAATCCAAGACTCGCGATTCGCATCGTCGTGGTCATCGCCGGTGCGTTTCTTCTCGCCCGCACGGGCATGGCCCAGGAGAAGAGCGTCGACTGGAAGACCCTCGAAGGGGCGAAGGTATCTCTCGAAAAAGGGCTCGCTGCAGCGGAGCAAAAAGGCAAGCCCATCTCGGCCAAGTTCGAAGTAGAGGATGGGAAGCTTCAGCTTTCCGTTTACACCGCGAGTCAGGGCAAGTTTTGGGAAGTGATCGTCGACCACACGAGCGGCAAGGTTTCGAAGACGGAGGAGATCAAGGAAGGCGAGGACCTCTCCGCCGCCAAGGCGCAGAGCGACGCTCTGGCGAAGGCAAAGAAGAGCCTGCGAGCGGCAACGGAAAAGGCCGTGGCGGCCAACGCGGGGTCCCGCGCCGTGAGCGTTTTTCCTTCCGTGGACTCGGGTCACCCGGTCGCGAAGGTAACGCTGACCAGCGCAACGGGCAATAAGACCGTAACCGCGAGTCTCGATTAGGTCATACAGGAAGAGGTCCCAGATGAGATCGATTCGTCACGAGCTCGCTTGCATTCTCATGATCTCTGCAGCAGCCGTCTCGACGGGACAACCGGCGCCGCAGGCGAAGACGTTCGACTTCGACGGCGATCAGGTCGGCGGGCCTCCGGCGGGATTCGAGTTCGCGCGTACGGGCCGGGGGGCCGAGGGAACGTGGGTCGTACGTGCGGATCCGGCGTCTCCCAACAAGCACGTCCTTGTCCAGGAAAACGCGGACCCCACGGATTACCGCTTCCCGCTCGCGATCGTTAAAGACGGCACCTACAAGGACGTGACGTTGTCCGTGCGCGCCCGACCCGTGTCGGGCAAGGTCGACCAGGGCTTCGGCATGGTCTGGCGCTACAAGGACGCGGGGAACTACTACATCACCCGCTGCAACGCCGACGAGGACAACTGCACGATCTACCACACCGTCAAGGGGAGCCGGCGTCCGTTTCAGAACAAGCCCATCAAGGTCGCGAAGAACACCTGGCACACGCTGAAGCTCGAAGCCGTGGGCGATCATTTCGTGGTGTGGTTCGACGGCACGAAAGTGCTCGACGCCAAGGACGAAACGTTCAAGGAGGCGGGCAAGGTGGGTCTGTGGACCAAGGCGGACTCCGTGATCCAGTTCGACGACTTCACGATCGAAGGACGCTGATCTCGGATCCCGGCCGGCCTCCGGCATCGTGACGCCGCCCAGAGAGATGGACGACATTCGCGGCGCGGATTCGCCGCGAACCGTCAGCTTCGCGGAGGCATTCGGATACTGGATCAGGCTCGGATTCATCAGCTTCGGGGGGCCGGCCGGCCAGATCGCGATCATGCAGCGGGATCTCGTGGACCGCCGGAAATGGATCTCTCAGGAGCGCTTTCTGCACGCCTTGAGCTATTGCATGCTCCTGCCTGGACCCGAGGCCCAGCAACTGGCGATTTACATCGGCTGGCTGCTGCATGGAACTTGGGGCGGAGTCGTAGCGGGCGCATTCTTCGTCCTTCCCTCGATCTTCATCGTCTGGGGCCTCTCCTGGACTTACGCGGCCTGCGGGAGCCTTCCGATGGTCGCCGCGATCTTCGCGGGCCTGAAACCCGCGGTCGTCGGGCTCGTGATCGCGGCAGTGCTCCGGATCGGAGCCCGAGCCCTCCGGCCGCGCGGCTTGGTCGCGATCGCGGCCGGAGCGTTCCTCGGGATCTTTCTGCTGCACATCCCGTTCCCCTGGATCGTGGTGGGCGCCGGCGTCCTGGGCTTTCTGGCGGGTCGGATCTGGGCTCCCGCATTGGCCGACGGTCAGAGTGGCGCGATGGAGCCGAAGGAAACCGACCCCGTTTCGGAACAGAGTCGCTCTCGAATCAAAAAGGCGCGGGGCTCGTGGCCGCGCTTTGCCAGAATCACGTTGGCCGGTCTCCTGTTGTGGGCCGGGCCCTTCCTCGCTCTCGGCCTCTGGCGCGGATGGTCCAGTCTCCACGTGCGTCAGTACCGTTTCTTCACGCAGGCGGCGCTCGTGACCTTCGGCGGTGCTTATGCCGTTCTCGCCTACGTGATCCAGGCCGCCGTTCAGTCGTTTCACTGGATCACCCACACGCAAGCCATCGACGGACTTGGCCTGGCCGAGACGACGCCCGGCCCTTTGATCATGGTGCTCCAGTTCGTGGGGTTCGTGTCGGGGTGGAACCGCCCCGAAGGCATGAGCCGCCTCGCGAGTGCGAGCATCGGAGCCCTGGTGACGACCTACGTGACTTTTCTGCCGTGTTTCCTCTTCATCTTCCTGGGAGCTCCCTACATCGAGAGCCTGCGGGGAAATCGGAATCTGACTTCAGCGCTCTCCGGAATTACCGCGGCCGTCGTCGGCGTCATCCTCAACCTCGCGGTGGTCTTCGGCAGCGCCGTTCTTTTCCCGGCCGGACTGCAACACAGGCCGGACTGGTTTGCTCTTGTGTTGACGACGATTTCATTTGTCGCTCTCTCCTTCTTGAAGTTGGACGCGGTCTGGGTCGTCCTGGCCGGGGCCGCCATCGGTCTTCTCCGCGTGCTGCTGAAACAGTAGGTTCAAAGACAAGACCGTCGGGGTGCTACGATGCGCGCCGGCCCGACCTAATCTCACAGCCCGCTCTTGCCGCACGCGATAGACAGCCCTTTCGCCGACCATCTGCCTGACGACAGAGAGGCGCGGGCGGGTCTGACGCCGCCGGCCTGGGCAATCCGGGCTCCAACTCCGTAGAGAATGATTATCACGTTGACTGCACTTCGACTGCTGGCTGTCTACGGCGCGAGCGCGGCGGCCGTACTCTGGCTGGTTCATCGCTACGTAATGTCGCTGCGATTGGCGCCGGCCCTGATCCTGGCCGTGACGCCGGCGCTGCTGACGGGAAAGGCGCTCATTACCGGAGGGGTGTACGCGCCGCTCGACATCGCGTATCAGTCCTATCCGCTGCTCTCGCATCGAGACGAGATGGGAATTACGACGCGCAACGGGCTCCTGATCGACGTGGTGACGTCGTACATCCCGTCGCAGAAGGCCGTGAGGGATTCTGTCAAGAACGGACGGCTCCCGCTCTGGAACCGGTTCCACATGGCGGGAGAGCCGCTGCTGGCCTTCCAGCAGCCCGCGGTCCTCTTTCCGGGAACGTGGCTGGGCTTCCTCCTGCCCCTGGCGCAGGCGTGGACTTTCGACATGTGCCTGCGCACCTTCTTCGCGCTCCTGGCCGCGTACCTCTTCTTCCGGGATCTGCGCCTGGGAAGTGCGGCGTCGTACCTCGGCGCGTTCGCGTGGGCGTTTTCGGATCACCTCGTGTTCTGGATGGGCTATTCCGTCGGAGCCGCAGTAGCCTTTTTCCCGCTGCTCCTGCTCGGGCTGCGCCGGCTGGTGTCCTGGGCGGACTTTAGCTCCGCCGCTCTCACCGTCGCCGCGCTGTGCCTGATGATCACGGCGGGTCATCCGGAGACCGTGCTGCACGCCGTCGCGGGCGCCGGCCTCTATTTCCTGTTCGAGCTCGCTATTGCCGGGCGCGGACGTCGGCTTCGGCCGATCCTCCTCTCGTTCGTCGCGGGCGCGTTTGCCCTGGGCCTGTGCGCGATCCAGCTCCTCCCGTTTCGGGAACTCCTTCCGCACACGCAGCAGGCCGTGAATCGCTCCTCGTTCTATTCGCAACAGAGGAAGTCCGTCGACCTGGACCTGAGTCTTTATCGAAGCGGGCGGAACTTCCTGCCGTATGCGACGGGTCTCGGGGAGCTTCGGCCCGCCACGGGCACGATCAACATCCCGGCGGCGTACGCCGGAGCGCTCGTGCTTCCTCTCGCGCTGGTGGGCCTCCTCTCGCGACGGCGCGAGAAGTGGGGCTTCGTAATCCTGCTGGTGTTCGGCCTCGCGCTCTGGGCCAGGCTCGGCGGTGTCACCGATCTGGTTTCGCGGCTTCCTCTCTTCGACATCGCCGTCAACGACTACCTCGTGTTCCTGGCGGCATTCGGGCTATCCGCCCTGGCGGCGCTGGGGACCGAAGAGCTGATCGAGGGGCGCCGCGTCGCGGCCTTCGTGATCTGCGGGCTCGCCTCGATCGCCATCTTCGTCTGGATGAACCAGTCTCTCCGGCCTCACTTCGTGGAAATGGTCGCCAAACCCCACCGGCTCGACTGGCAGATGCCGGCGCAGACGGCAGCCATCGCGCTGGCCGTCCTCCTCGTCGCGTTTCGCCGGCGGCTCTCCGGCGCGACCGTCGCCGCCGGGCTCTGCCTGATCCTGGCGGCGGAGCGCGGCGTGGAGGCGATCGGGACGTATCCGACCTGGGAGAACAAGGCCTTCTTCCCGCCGCTGCGTGTCTTCGACGGAATACGCCGCGATGCGCCTGAGAGGACCGCGCCCTACGGCTTTCTCCTCGTCCCGAACGTCTCGGCGCTGTACGAGATCGAGGACGTGAGGGGATACGGACCAATGACGCTGCTGCCGCTGGCCGAGACGTATCCGCTCTGGTGCGTCGATCAACCCGTCTGGTTCAACCGGGTCGACGACGTCGGTCGTCCCTTCCTCACCTTTCTCAACGTGCGGTATGCGCTCGTCCCGAGCTCGATCGCGGCTTCCGGAGGATGGAGAACCCTCGGCGAAGGAGACGGCATTCGCGTCATGGAAAACCCCGCGGCGCTGCCGCGCGCCTTCATGCCCGTGGCCGTGCGATTCGAGCCGAACGGCCGGAGCCGAGTGGAGGCGCTGGGGAGAATCGTCGATTACGGCGCCGAAGGCATCGTCGGGGCCGCGGGTCCCTCCGGCCTGATCGAGAACGGCGGTGGAGAGGTGCGGGTCACGAGCTATTCCGGACAGGAGATGTCGCTTCGCATCCGAGCTGCGAGCCCGTCGATTGTGGGCACGTCGATTCCCGCCTGGCCCGGGTGGAAGCTGAAGATCGACGGACAGACCGCTCCGCTTCTCTCGTACAACCACGCATTCGTGGGGTTCCGGATCACCGAGGGGGAGCACGAGGCGCGTCTCTACTATCTGCCCGACGGATTCCTCCGGGGCGCGGCGATTAGCGGGGCAACGATTCTTTTGGGAGCGGTGCTCGTGTGGCGGCGCCGGCGCGCGGCGAAGTGGCTTCCGGTTTCCGCGCGATGAGCAGCAGGATGTCGTAGAGGTTGATGTAGATCGGGGCGTCGAGTCGTCCGCCGAGCGTTGCGATCTCGTAGAGAACGTCCCGCCGCCGGCGACCCGTGACGAAGATCGAGTGCATCATCGCCTTGTAGCTGCGCGAGTGCCCGACGTGGCGGGCGTGACAGACCTCGAGGCCGGCGCGCCGCACCGCGTCCGACAGCGTCTCTTTCGAGAAATAGAAGAGATGTGTCGGGGGATGGATCTGCCTCCAGCGGTCCTTGCGAAGGCGCGCGAGGAGGCTCCCGACGTCTCCCGTGGTCATTGCCAGGACGCCGCCGGGCTTCAGGGCTCGGGCAGCCTTCTCGATGTACCGCACCGGGCGGGAGAGATGCTCGACCGTGTCCCACATGCAGACGACGTCGTAGCGTTCGGGCTCCTCGGGCAGGTCCAGAAAATCGCCGCCGGTCACGTCCGCGCCGATCACGTCGCGGATGTGGGCCGCTCCTTCGGGGCTGATCTCGAGGCCTCGGACCTGCCATACGTCCCGCGCGACGTCTAGAAAGAAGCCGTACGCCGCGCCGATCTCGAGGAGTGAACCGCCGGGGGTGAAGCGCTTGAGCTCGCGCACGCGTCTTCGAAAGTTGCGCTTGAGAACCGCCTCGTCTCCGGCATAGTCGAGGTACTCGCCGCCCCGGAAGTAGCTGTCGCCGTAGAGAGCTTCCGTCTCGACCGGGCCGGGGAAATAGACGAGACGACAGCTCGGGCACCGAACGATTCCGCACCGGGGATAGAAGGGCTCCGGGGCTCCGTCCCGCCCGCAGAGCTCACACGCCATCGTCGATGGCTGGGGCCGTCTCCGGGGTCTCGGGTCGGGGAGCGTCGATGCCGAGGCGGGTTCGAACCAGGTACAGGGGCCGGCGCTTGACCTCCTCGAAAATCTTGCCGAGATAGACGCCGATCACTCCCATCAGAACGAGCTGGATTCCGCCGACGATCGAGACGAGGATCGCGAGCGACGTCCAGCCCGGCAGGACGTGGCCCGTCACGAACCGCGCGTAGAGGGCAAAGCCCGCGTAGAGAAAGCCCAGCAGCGCCAGGACGATGCCCGCGTAGACCGCCAGGTGCAGTGGCGCCGCGGAGAAGGAGACGAGGGCGTCGACCGCCAGCTTGAGCATTCGCGCCGGTGAGTACTTCGTCTCGCCGGCCTGCCGATTCGGCGCATCGAAAGGGATCGTGGCCGAGCGGTAACCCGTCCAGACAGTCAGGCCGCGCAGGAAGCGCGCCCTCTCGCGAATACCCCGGAGAGCGTCGGCGACCTTCCGGTCGATCAGACGAAAGTCGGCGGCGTTGCTCGGGAGGTCGACGCGGCTCAAACCGCGAAAGATCCGGTAGAACGCCGCCGCCGTCGCTCGCTTGGGCCAGCTCGAGTCGGCCGTTGTTCGCCGGACGGTGTGGACGACCTCGAAGCCGTCCAGCCAGCGCGAGATCAGCTGCGGGATCAGCGAAGGTGGATGCTGCAGATCCGCGTCCATCAAGACGATCGCGTCTCCGGATGCGTGGTCGATGCCCGCCGTCAGGGCGATCTGATGGCCGAAGTTGCGCGAGAGCGACAGCAGCCGGACCCGCTCGTTTACGCCCCGCAACCTGCGGATCTCCTCCACGGAGGCGTCCGTGCTCCCGTCGTCCACGAAGAGAATCTCGTAATCCATCGAGACGGATTCGAGCTGGGGCACCAGGGCCGCGTAGAGCTGCGGAATGTTGCCCGCTTCGTTGAAGACCGGAAGCACGATCGAGATCTTCATCGGGTCAGCCGATTATACGGACCCGGCTGGCCTTCCTACTGCTTGCCGATCGACCTGGTCATCTCCTCGAGCCGCAGGCGGGAGAGGGATTCCATCGGAAGCGACGTGAAGAGACCGAGCCTTCGGTAGATCTCGACCCCGACCCGTTTGACGGCCTGGCGTTTCTCCTCGTCGCCGCGCGCCACGGAGTCGGGATCCTCGGACCCCCAGTGCGCGACGATGGGCTGCCCGGGCCAGACCGGGCACGATTCCCGCGCCTTGTCGCAAACGGTGATCACGAAATCGAATCTGACGTTGCGAAACTCCTCCCACGACTTGCTTCGGGCTCCGCTCGCGTCGATGTGGTAGCCGTCCCGAAGCAGCTCGATGACGCGGGGGTTGACGCGTCCCCTGGGGTTCGCGCCCGCGCTGCAGGCATCGAATCGGACCGGGTCCAGCCGCTTCAGGAAGTACTCGGCCAGGATGCTGCGGGCTGAGTTGCCTGTGCAGAGAAAGAGGATTTTGAAACGCTTCGGGGAAGGCGGGCTAGACATGATCGTTCCTTTCGGCGGGAACCTCGGGTATCAGGCGGACGGCAAGAAGCACGAAGGCGATTGTCCCGAGCGTCTCGCCTACGATGAACCCGGGAGCATCCGAGGGCCGGATTCCGGTGAAGGTGTTCGTCAGAGTCCGGGCGACGGTCACGGCGGGATTCGCAAAGGAAGTCGACGAGGTGAACCAGTAGGCGGAAGCGATGTATGCCCCGACGGCGATGGCGAGACCCGTCGGGCCCCGTCGAGAAGCGAAGAAGACGACGGCGAGAAGCCCGAAGGTCGCTACGAACTCGGCGAGGACCTGACCGGGCCCGGGTCTCGCGTGCGAAGCAACCGTGAAAACAGGTTCCCCGAACATTCCGTGCGCGATCGCGACACCCGCCACCGCGCCGAGCATCTGAGCGATCACGTAGGCCGGCACCTCTCTCCAGGGTCGCGCACCGAGAAACGCCGCCGTCACCGTCACGGCCGGGTTGAACTGCGCATCCGACAGGTGTCCAAAAGCCAGGATCAACGCGACGAGGCCCGCTCCGGTCGCGAGGCTGTTCCCGAGAAGTGCCAGGGCCGCCGAGCCGCCCGACAAGCGCTCGGCCATGATCCCGGACCCGACCACGACAGCGAGGAGAAAGAGCGTTCCCAGGCCGTCCATCGCCGCTCGCCGCAGGAGTGTCCCGGCGTCGGCGACGGACGCGGCCCGGGGAGCGAAACCCGTACGCCTTACTGAGCGCAGCAAGCCGACCTTGCCTCGCGCGAGACTTCTTCGAGGTCTTCGAGGACCGTGTAAATCTCCCAGCGATTGCCGTCCGGATCCGTCAGCCAGAACTTGTCCTGCAGCGCGTAGCAGCAGGCTTCTCGCTTCTCCTCGTCGGAGACGATGCCGCGCTCCTTGAGCTCCGAGCGCCAGCGCTTGACCTCGTCGCCGGAATCGACACGGATCCCGAGGTGCGAAAGAGCCCCGCCCGCGACACCTTTCGCCAGGCCGGGCTGGAGGGCGAGGTGGATCTCGGGGGAATCACCGACGAACTTGGCGTAGTCGTGCTTGAGCTTCCTCGGTTCGCCGAATACCCCGGTGTAGAAGGCGACGGACTTCGCGAGATCCGAAACGTTCAGCGACACGTGCACTGCCGATGGCATGGATTCCTCCAGTTCGATGGATCGAGAAACTTCGATCAGTCATCGCAATTTTTTTAGACCGCCTTCGCGAGGATCTCGGCGAGGCTCGCGATCGCGGCTTCGTTCCGGGAGTAGTAGATCCAGCGTCCCCGCTTCTCCGCGTTGACGAGGCCCGCCCTACGAAGAAGGCCCATGTGGTGCGACACGGCGGCCTGCGAGAGCCCCACAGCGGCCTCCACGTCGCAGGCGCAGAGGCCGCGTTCGTCGCGGGCGATGAGCTCGCAGCAGGAGCGCCCCTTGGCCTTGAGGAGCTCCAGGATCCGCAGGCGGGTGGGGTCCGCGAGCGCCTTGAACACGGTCACTGCGTCCACGGGTTTCGGGCTCACGACAGCCTCGTGTGCATGAAGATCGCCGACTTCGGGCAGGCCGACTGGAACTCGACCGACGCGAGCAGCGCCGCCGGCGCCTGCGAGCGGTCCAGCCGGCTGAAGCCGAAGCGGGGGAAGAATCGATCGGCGGTTTCCGTCAGGAGATAGACGTCGCGGGAACCACGGTCCTTCGCGAGGCGCAGCGCCTCCGACGTCAGCCTGCGCCCCAGATCCCGTCCACGCTCGGCGGGGGAGACCACCAGGGAGCGAAGCAGCGCCGCCTCCCCGTAGACCTCCAGCGCGACGCAACCGACGATCTCCGAGTCTTGTTCGGCAACCATCGCGTCGGCGAGATGTTCGCGAAAGCCGTCGAGCGGCAACTGGGCGTCCCGAAGCAGCGCTTCGGCGCGGGGCAGGTCGTTGGCTCTCGCGGAACGAATGACGACCAGATCCATAGATCGATAAACATAGAACTGTTCCGGAGCCGGTGTCAAGCCTCCTTCGGGGGATCGCGCAGTCGAGAGATCGTGCCGGGCCAGATATCCGGAATAACCGGCTTCCACCCGCGACTTTGAACTCTCAAATGGCGACGCCGAGGAAGGTTGCGGGCCTGGCCGCTCTTCTGGGGTTCGTCGCTTGTAACGCCTGGTCGTCCGGGCTTCTACGGTCTGCGTGCTGTTCGCCGTCCTGCGACCCGTGCCCGATCCTCTACTCCAAGAGTGCTCCAGCCAACTCGTCTCAGAAGGTGGACATCGCCGGCGGCGCCCTCCTGGCCAGCTTCATCTTGGTCTCTTTCCCGACGCCGCCGTGGCTCACCAGGCCTCTCGCCCAGATACCGGGTTTCCTTCCGCACGAATTCCACAGACCCATGCGGAACTGATCGGTCTTCCTGTCTCGAACTCTCATATCAACAACCAGACAGGAGAAGACCAATGAAGAGAATCTTGGGAACCCTGACGCTGGCCCTGATCATCGCGGCGTCCGCCCTGGCCTCGATGGGCTCGCGGTCGATCAGCGCCGATGACTGCTGCGATCCGACGTGCGATCCGGCCTGCGACCCCGCGCCGGCCTGCAGTCCCGGCTAGTTTCGTCTCTCTCGAGGCGCCGGGCGCTTGCCCGGCGCCTCTCTTTTTCCCCGGAACGCTTCCTGCAGATACGATCGGGCGATGCGCCTGCCGTTCGATCCGCCTCTGGCGCCCATGCTTTCCAGCGCGGCGGATGCCCTGCCCGGAGGGGAAGGGTGGCAGTTCGAGCCCAAGTGGGACGGATTTCGAACGGTCGTGTTCCGCGACGGAGACGAGATCCTGCTGCAGAGCCGCGACGAGAAGCCGATGAATCGCTACTTCCCGGAGCTGCTGGCTCCGCTCGCCAAAGAGCTTCCTCCGCGCTGCGTCCTCGACGGCGAGGTCGTCATCGTGGGCTCCGGGGGACTCGACTTCGAGGCGCTCCTTCTTCGCATCCATCCGGCGGCGTCGCGCGTCAAGCTTCTGGCCGAGCAGACTCCGTCGTCCTTCGTGGCCTGGGATCTTCTCGCCCTGGGCGACGAGGATCTGCGCGAGACGCCGCTCGCCGCGCGGCGGGAGCGGCTCGAGCAGCTCTTGTCCGGCGCAAAGCCGCCCGTGCACCTCTCTCCCGCCACGCGGGACCGGGCGCTCGCCGAAGACTGGTTTCGCCGCTTCGAGGGCGCCGGCCTCGACGGGGTGATGGCCAAGCGGTTGGACGAGCCGTATCGGCCCGGCGAGCGCACCATGATCAAGGTCAAGCACAAGCGAACGGCCGACTGCGTGGTCGCGGGCTTTCGCTGGCACAAGAACGGCGCCGGCACGATGGTCGGCTCGCTGCTCCTGGGCCTCTATGACGACGAAGGAACTCTGCATCACGTCGGCGTCACGGCGGCGTTCACCAGCGCCGTGCGCAAGCAGCTCGTCGAGGAGCTCGGGCCGTTGCGGGAAAACGCCCTCCGGAATCATCCCTGGCGCGGCTGGGCCGAGGCTCAGGAAGAGGCCAACGCGAAGGGACAGCGCATGCCGGGAGCCTCGTCCCGCTGGAATCGCGGCAAGGATCTGAGCTGGGAGCCGCTGAGGCCCGAGCGCGTCTGCGAGGTCGCCTACGACCACATGCAGGGAGATCGATTCCGGCACGCCGCGCATTTCGTTCGCTGGCGGCCGGACAAGCGGCCTCAGGACTGCAGGTACGAGCAGCTGGAAGTCACTCCCGCTTACGAGCTGGAGCGAGTCTTCGGGGCGGGCGGCCGGCGAGCGGCGGACCGGAATTCCTCCCACGGATCGTAGTCGGGATCGGGCGGTTCCGGGGCCGGGCGCTCCTCCTCCGGAACGTGGCGCAGGTTCACGCGGATGCGAGTCCACGTGCTGGAACGGCCGCGCATGGAGTCCACGAGCACGTCGTCCGGCTCGAGACGCGCCGCGGCCTCGGGATGGCGCTCCTTCCAGCGCTCGAGCCCGGCGAGCGCGTCCTTCTTGTGTTTGGCGTTCGCCACTACGACGAGAGGCTGCGTGGACTGACGGCGCCCGCTTCCACCGGATCCCTTCTTTCGTGATGGAGCCACGCGCGGCGGCTCGCCTTCCTGCTTTCGATAGTGCGGAGGCCAGGGAGCGTCGCCCAGTCCCGCCTTCTCCTGCTCGGCGGACAGCTCGAGCAATCCGTCGAGAGATCCCGCCGCCTCGTCCATTCCCGCCGCGGCGTCGCCGCGCTCGGCCAGCCGCGCCGGAGCCGTGACGAGGGTGAAAGCCGCCGGATCGCACTCGGGCACTTCGTCCCACTCCAGGGGCATCGAAACGCGAGCGTCCGGAGTAGCCCGAACCGACCAGGCCGACGCCACCGTGCGGTCTTTGGCGTTCTGGTTGTAGTCGAGGAAGACGCCGTGGCGTTCCTCCTTCCACCATTTGCTCGTCGCAAGATCCGGCACGCGCTGCTCCACCTCACGCGCGAGCGCCAGGGCCGCGCGTCGAACCTGGTCGAAGCTCCATAGCCGTTCGAGGCGCACGTTGACGTGCATGCCGCGCGATCCCGAGGTCTTGGGCCAGCCGCGCAGGCCACGTTCCTCGAGCACGTCGCGCACGACCATGCCCACCCGCCGCACGTCGTCCCAGGCCACTCCCGGTCCCGGATCCAGGTCCACGCGGAGCTCGTCCGGATGCTCGAGGTCGTCGGCGCGCACCGGGTGAGGGTTCAAATCGATGCAGCCCAGGTTCACGATCCAGAGAAGCTGCGCCGCGTCCCGAGCCACGACCTCCCGGGCGGTGCGGCCGGACGGGAAACGCAGCTCGACGGTCTCGATCCAGTCGGGATGCGGCTCGGGCGCGCGCTTCTGGTAGAAGGGCTCGCCCTCGGCGCCCTGCACATAGCGTTTGAGGACGATCGGCCTCGCCTTGATCCCTCGCAGCGCCGCGTCCGAGACCGTCAGGTAATACTTCGCCAGGTCCAGCTTCGTGTAGCCGATCTTCGGGAAGAACACCTTTTCGGGGTTCGTGATCGTGACATCGCGGCTCGCCGCCTCCAGGGTGGTCACGGAAGTCTTCGCCATCGGCGTCAGTGCGGAACACTCTCGGCGACCGGCGGCGCCGGCTCGGACGGTTTGACCGCGGGCCAATCCCGGCGCCAGGCATCGGCGCCAGTCTCGCTCGTGTACGCGATGCGGACCGGCATGACGCCCAAGCGGTCGTAGAGCCGTGCCTCGGCACGAATGGGCCACCAGTCGTACAGGAAGATCTCCATCGGCCTCCACATCGCGACCCAGCCCCCGATCACGAGGCTCTCGCGGAGAAGAGCGCCGAATCCTTCGCCGAACGACTTGCCGACGACTTTCCCTGTCAGGAGCGACACGGCCAGACACGCGATTCCGATCGCGAGGCTGGTCCGGCCCCTCCGGAAGAGCTGGCGCAGCCGTGTCCTCGTCTCCTCGGCACGGTGGCGGAAAAACTCGTGGACCGCGTCGCGCAGGAGCGGGGCCTCGTCGGGAAGTCCCGCCGGCCGGTCGAGATAGACCAGAAGCGCCAGGGAGGCTTTCGGCGGCGCTTCCTGGGCCCAGTCGACGATGAACTCCTCGGCCTTGGGGTCGAGGTCCCTCTCGCGGAACGGAGACGGGTCCATGGCGTTGAAGAGCTGCCGGAGCTCGGTCACGTGGACTTCGATCTGCTCGCAGTCCGGAGTAATCGCATCTCCGGCAGATTTGGGTTCAGCGGCCACGACCGACTTCACGAGGACGGTGCGCCGCGAACTTCGGCGTCGGAGATGGGCTGGAGCTTCGCTTCGGCACGCGCCGCGTCGGGAGAGGTGATCGCACCCGCCGCGAAGCGCTGCGCCGAGCGCGCCACTTCTCGGCCCAGCGCGCGGAGCTGCTCGGCGACGCCCGAATCCAGCACCTGTCCCTTCTCGAAAACCCGCCACGCCTGTGGAATCGGAATGACGAGCGGAACGGCCCAGCCACGAAGCGCACGGACGCAGAACTCCATCGTGTTCACGGCCTGGAGGCCCTGCGTGCCGCCGGCGGTGCTGATGAGGCCCACGACCTTGTCGGTCAGAAAGGCGGGCTGCCGGTCGCTCAGGAGCTGGAACCAGTCGATCGCGTTCTTGAAGGAGCCGCTGATCGTTCCCTGGTAGAGCGGGCTGCTCCAGAGCATCCCGTGGCACGCGAAGACCGAGTCGCACAGAGACTGCGCCGGAGGAGGCGGCGGCAGTTCCGGCGCGTACAGTGGGAGATGGAGCGTCCCAACATCGAAAAGCTCCGTCGCGGCGCCGGCCTCCGCGGCGCCTTCGATTGCAACCCTCAAGGCGGCGAGGCTCGTGGAGTGCCGCGAAAGGGACCCTCCCAGGCCCACGATCCGGACCGTCATCGCACCCTCCCGCGGGAGTCCATCCAGCCGACGATACAGCGACCGAAAGGGCCGCGTCCCTGTCACACATTCGCCTAAGCCCGCATCCAAAGAGGCCGAGGAGGGTTCCGGCACGATGTACCACTCCGGCGAGCGGGAGGTGCAGCGCCGTGCGGGTGTTCTGGAAGCCGCCGATCGTGTCCGCGCGGGCGTCCACCGGGCACTGACCGGCCACGCGACGGCCTTTCAGGCGAAGCAGAGCTTCGCCGTCGCCGCGTCCACCGCGGGCTCGCCCGGTTCCGCGGGGCGTCGCGATTCTCGAGCTGGCTCTTCCGCATCGCGACCAACTCCGCGCTGATGGTGCGCCGCCGCGAGAAACGGCACCGCACGCAGTCTCTCGAGGAGTACCTGCCGCGCTTCGACAGGGACGGCCGCCACGCCCGCGACGTGGATCACGGGGAGGCGGCCCGGGCGGAGGAGATCCTGGATCGCCGCCGCCTCTCGGAGGCCGCGAACGATGCGCTGCGCCGCCTGCCCCGGGCGTACCGCGCGGCCTTCGTCCTGCGCGACCTCGAAGAGATGCCGACCGAGCAGGTCGCCAGGGTCCTGCGCGTCTCGGCCGCCGCAGTGCGGCAGCGCGTTCACCGGGCGCGCCTGATGCTGCGTGGATACCTCAGCCATCTCGTAGGGGTGGAACCATGACGGAACGGACCTGTCGCCAGGGCGTGCGGCTGCTCGCCGAATACGTCGATGGCGTGCTTCCGCGCCACGCGCGCCTCTCGCTGGAACGGCACGTCGGGATCTGCCGCCGTTGCCGCGGCTTCGTCCGGTCCTACGCGGCGACGCCCCGGATCCTGCGCACGGCGACTCAGTCGCACATGCCGGCCGCGGTCCGTCGAAGCCTCCGGGCGCGTCTCGAGCGCGAGCGGTCGGCTCGCCGCCGCTCGCCCGCAGCGCGCCGGTAGCGGTCGCCTAGGTTCTCCGGATCCTCGGGATCTCGAACGTCGGGTCCAGGCGCCAACGATTCTCGGATCGGATCAATCGGGCCAGCGCGATGGCGGGGTCCGCGACGGAGGATTTGAGGCCGAGGACGCAGGCTTCCTCGATTCTCGATGTGGCCGTGCCGCCGTCGATCGTCGTCGTGGGGGAGCAGGGACGTTCCCAGTACCGGAGCGTCACGAACGCGGCGTCGCCGGATACGGGTGCCGCCAGTGCGACGCCGCGAGGCAGGCAGATCTCCTCTCCGAGGCGGTCGATCGCATAGCCTCGTTCGACGAGCACACGCTCGGCGGTGGCTCCGCTCGGGGATTCGACGGAGACGCCGAGGCCGGTGACGATCCCGAATCCGAAGACCTCGCGATTGTGGAGCCTCCGCTTCTCGCGGTGGTACTCCTGTTCGGCGGTGAGCGTCGCGGCATCGAGCATCTGGCCCGAGAAGTAGCGAGGCCTGGTCAGACCGTCGCAGCCGCCGTCGGGGGGCGCTCCGATCGTCGCGAGAGCCGCGGCCGCCCGCCGCCCGGCGACGCGCCCCCTCTCCGGGATCTGGCCGGCCCGGTAGAGGAGACTCTCCGAAAGGAAGGCGAACATTTCGAGGATCGTCACGCCGGGGTCGGAGTCGTTCACGTCGGTCCATTCCGGCGTATGGGAGTCCAACGTCCGCCGGAAGTCGGCGGCGATCGAGCTCCACGTCTGCTCGTCGGGCGAGGTCGCAACTCCCGGAATGGGATGCAGCTGCGCCTCGACCTCCTCGACGTACACGCCCGGAGCCATGTATTCGGGCATCGTCGCCTCCGACGGCGGATGATAGCCCTCTCGAGGTGCGGTTGGCGGCTCAGCGCTCCATGGCCGCTTCGGCTTCGAGGCTCTCTCGATCGCGGGAGAGAGTCAGGACGGCGAGAACCTTGCCCCCGGCCCTGTACGTCACCTTGAAATTGCGGGCCTCGAGGCTCCCGTCGATCTCGGTCGAGTCCCAGCGCTCGGCGTGTCCGACGTAGTTGAGGGCGAGGTCGTAGTGCTGGCTCCAGAAGAACGGCACCGAGCGGAAGGGCTCGCGGCGCCCGACGAGGTTGCGGCCGGCGGCCTGTCCCTGGCGCTCGGCGACGACCCAATGCTCGATGCGGACGAGCGCGCCGGTCCGCGGATCCGGGGACCGCGCGGCGTCGCCGGCGGCGAAAATCCCTTTCGCGCCGGTCTCGAGGAACGCGTCCACGACGATTCCGTTCTCGACTCGGAGGCCGGCGCGTTCGGCCAGGGCCGTCGACGGGCGAACGCCGACGCCGAAGACGACGAGCTCGGCGGGCAGAGATTCTCCGTCGCCGAGCGTTACACGGTCAGAGGAGATCGACGCCGGCGTCTGCTCGAAGTGAAAGACCACGCCGTGCGACTCGTGAAGCTTTCGGACGAAGTCGCCGACCTCCGGGCCGAGTATCCGCTCGAGAGGCCTCTTGTCCTTCGAAACGACGTGAACGTCGAGCCCGCGCTCGCGCAGCGACGCCGCGACCTCGAGGCCGATGAAGCTCGAGCCCACCACGACCGCGCGACGCGCGGCGCCGGCGCCCGCGATGATCGCCCGGCTGTCGGCGAGCGTGCGCAGGACGTGCACGTGGGGGAGTGTCGAGCCTGGAAGGTCCAGCCGCACGGGCTCGGCGCCCGTCGCCAGGAGCAGAGCGCCGAACGGCAACGACCGGCCGTCGGAAAGCCGGACCTTCCGCGCCGTCACGTCGACCTCGCTCGCGGCGACTCCCGTGACGAGGTCGATCCTCTGCTCCGAGTAGAACTCGGTCGGGCGAAGCGGGATCCAGTCTTCGGGCGCTTTGCCGGCGAGGTAGTCCTTCGACAGATTCGGCCGGTCCACCGGCGGCGTGGCCTCGGCCCCGACGAGGGTCAGCGGTCCGGCGTACCCTTCGCGCCGCGCGGTCTGCGCGGCGAGGAGCCCGGCGGGGCCGGCGCCGACGATGACAATCGACTCGGGACCGTTCGCGGGCGGCGTGGGGCGAGCCGGCGCGGTGCGTTTCCCGCCGACGCGGACTCGGTCCCCGTCGCGGATCACCTCCCAGCAGGCGACCGGTGTCAGCGCGGGAGGCCTGAGGTCCTCGCCGGTCCGGAGGCTGAAACAGGCGTGGTGCCACGGGCAGCGGACGGTGTCTCCGACGACGAGCCCCTCCGCGAGCGGTCCGCCGTAGTGGGTGCACGTCGCACCGATCGCGAAGACCTCATTGCCGCGTCGAACCAGGATCGCCGCTTCTTCGCCGACGTGGCCCAGAAGAGCTCCACCGTCGGGAATCGTGGAGAGAGAAACGCCGGCGGCCAGGTCCGGGCCGGCCGGACTCCCGGTGTCAGCGCCCATCGAAACCTCCACGATGCACGGCACGTGCCGGGTCGCGCCTCCTGCGACCCACGCTTGCACGGGCCTTGCAACGACGCGATCTCGATGAAGAGGTCATTCGCGCGCCGGGTAATCATCGGGATTCTGGCCCTCGCGGCCTTCGTGAGTCACGCGAGGGCCGAGAGGGTTCTCGCCGTGACCGTCCTGGGCAGCGACGATGATCCACGCGCGCGCGCCGTCGAGGAAGCCGTCGCGTTCTGGAACCGGTCCCTCGAAGAAGTCGGCGCGGGCGTGCGTTTCGGCGCTGTGCGCTTCGCCGGCGACCGTGCCGCGGATCGCGTGCTCCGGGAGTTCAAGCGCGGCGATATCGACATCCGAAACGACGATGCCCTGCCCGGACTGCTCGACCCGATCGACGGAGACGTCGTCGTGGCGCTGACCGATGCCGACATCATGTCTTTCGGCACCCCGTGGAGCCGGCGCGCGAAGGGATTCGTGGCGCTTCGGAGAGGCGACAAACCGCCGATCTCCTTGCTCAACGTCGCGAGGAACGCCGCGGCGCACGAGCTCGGGCACGTGCTCGGGCTCGACCACAACGCTGACCCCGCGATGCTCATGTGCGGACGGCCGGCCTCATGCCGCCCGGATGCCTTCGCCTCCGAGACGCCCCGGTTCTTCCCGCTGACGGACGCCGAGAAGAGACGCCTCCGCTCGCTCTGGCCGCGGTAGGCTGCCGGGATGGCGGGCTCGGACGCGGCCGCAGCCCGGCGGCCGCGCGTGGTGATCGTGGGCGGAGGGTTCGGAGGCACGCACACGGCCCATGCCCTGCGCTCGGCTCCGGTAGACGTCCTCATCCTCGACCGCACCAACCATTCGCTCTTTCATCCGCTGCTCTACCAGGTTGCCACGGCGGGCCTGTCCGCGGACGAGATCGCAATCCCGATCCGCACGATCTTCGAGTCGCAGAAGAACGTCGAGGTGCAGATGGCCGAGGTCACCGGTGTGGATGTCGGCCGGCGTGTCGTCCTCGCGGGCACGCTGGAGATCCCGTACGACTACCTGGTCGTGGCCACGGGCAGCCGCTACAACTACTTCGGCCACGACGACTGGGAAAGCCGGGCCGCGTCGCTGAAGACGGTGGCCGACGCGGCGCGGATCCGGCAGCGTGTACTGGCGGCCTTCGAGGAGGCCGAGCACGAGAGCGACCCGAGCCGGAGGGAGGCGCTGCTGACGTTCGTGCTGGTTGGCGGCGGGCCCACCGGCGTCGAGATGGCGGGCGCGCTGGCGGAGCTGTCCCGCCGCTCCCTGGTCCGCGAGTTCCGAAGGATCGATACGCGAACCACGCGCATCCTCCTGCTGGAGGCCGGGCCGAGGATCCTGGCGGCATTCCCGCAGAAGCTGGCGGAGAAAGCCCGCGCGCACCTGGAAGAGATAGGAGTGACCGTGCGCCTCGGCGCCGCGGTGACGTCGGTGGATCCGGACGGCGTCACCGTCAACGGTTCGGAGAAGATCGCCTCCGCCAATGTCATCTGGACCGCCGGCGTGCGGGGGACGCCGCTCGGCGCTTCCCTGGGCGCGCCGCTCGACCGTCTGGGGCGCGTTCGCGTCGAGCCGGACCTCTCGATCCCGGGGCATCCGGAAGTTTTCGTCGTCGGAGATCTCATGGTCCTGGACCAGGGAGGAAAACCGTTTTCGCCGGGCCTGGCGCCGGTGGCGATCCAGCAGGGTGAGTATGTGGGACGCCGCATCGCCTCGCTGGCAACCGGGGGAAAAGGCGACGGGCCGTTTCGCTACCGTGACAAGGGCAACCTCGCGACCGTGGGCCGCGGCTTCGCGATCGCGGAGCTTCCCGGGATCAAAGCGAGCGGGATGCTTGCGTGGCTCCTGTGGGGAGGCGTCCACATCGCCTACCTCGCCAGCCTCTGGAACCGATTCCAGGTGCTGGCGACGTGGCTATGGGACTACTTCACGTACCAGCGCACCGTCCGCGTCCTCACGCCCGACGGTTTGAGGAGCGTCGACGATGCGCGCTCGGAAACCCGGCCTACCGCGTCAGGGTGACGTTGCCTCCGGCCTTCACATCCAGAGGCCCCGAAGGCGAACCTTGCGACAAGTCCTTGTGAAACTCGCCGACCTGAAACTGGAGTCCCGAAGCGGTGGCGGTTCCGGTCACCGCGCCCCCGGTGCAGCCCGCCATGTTGACCGAGCCGTGCAGCATGTTGTTGCCGTCGATCGTCCCTTTAAAGGCCCCGTAGATGCCGCAGCCGGGCGCGCGGAACGCGCCGGTCACTTGGTATCCCTGCTGCGTCAGCTGAGCCGAGGCGGTGGACCCCGTGCAGAGCGAGGGCGTGTCGGAGCTATACGTTCCGGCCCAGTCGCCGCTGACGTTGACGGTGGCGTTTCCCATGGGTGGAGACGTAACGTTATTCGAGTCGCTGCACGCGAACGCGGCAAGCGCGAGGGCGGCAACAGCGACTCCGATCAGGATCGACCGGCGGTCGGGCAGTCGCATGACGGATACCCCCTTCGAAAAAAACTCTTACCACGCCTGATCGAGAAAGGCGCAAGAATTTCCCGAACTCTCACTTTTGCGCCACGAATGGGCGTGGAACAGCGGCGAACGTTTTTCTTGACTTACGCCTCTTTTGCGCCTAGTCTGAGCCGTCAAAGGCCGATGGGCTGGCCCGCCCTGGCCAGCGGGCAGCCGCGGTGGTCCCTCGGCCTTAGTTATTTCTGGTTTTAGTGGATCAATCCTTATTTCGTTAGGAAGGTTATGAACCTCACCAAACGGCAGAAGGAAATCCTGGATTTCATACGAAAGTACCGCCGCGAAAACGGTATCTCGCCGACGCAGCGCGAGATCCGCGAAACGTTCCAGCTTTCCTCGTTCGGCACCGTACAGAAACACCTGAAGCGTCTCGAGGAAAAAGGAGCGCTGTCGCGCGAATGGAATCGCAGCCGAGGCATCGCGCCGAAGGAGGGAGGAGAGTCGTCGCGAGGCGTACCGCTTCTCGGACTCGTCGCCGCCGGCCGCCCGATCGAGCCGTTCCCCAACGAGGAGGCGATCGAGGTGCCGGCGACGCTCCTCGGAAAGGGTGAGCACTTCGTGCTGCGAGTGCGCGGCGAATCGATGATCGAGGACGGAATCCTCGACGGAGATTTCGTGGTCGTCGCACGGCGGGAGAAGGCGGAGAGCGGCCAGACGGTCGTCGCGCTCGTGCGCGGCGAGGCCACGCTCAAGCGTTACTACGCCGAAGGGGCGCGGATCCGGCTCCAGCCCGCCAACTCGGCCATGCGCCCGCTGATGGTGGACGCCCGGGACGTCACGATCCAGGGCGTCGTCACGGGGCTGATTCGGGACTACGGCCGGGCCCCCCGATAGCGGCTGTCTCGTCGTCTCCTGTAGAATTTGCCCGCGGCGACGTACCCAAGTGGTTAAGGGAGAGGTCTGCAAAACCTTTATTCGGCGGTTCGAATCCGCCCGTCGCCTCCAGAAAACGGCGTCCGGGCGAGCGGCATGCGCGAACTCATCGAAAGGCTCTTAGGCGTCCCAGGAGATCCCCGGCTCCCTCGCCGGAGTGGCGGAATTGGTAGACGCACGGGACTTAAAATCCCGAGGGCCGAAAGGCCCGTGCCGGTTCGACTCCGGCCTCCGGCACCATCACGGCAGCCATGAGCGGCGCGGCGGCGGAGACGGTCACAGACTTCCAGCAGCGGCTGGGCTACTCCTTTCGCGACCGGACCCTGCTCGAACGGGCCCTGACCCACAAGTCCTTCTCCAACGAGAACCGGGAAAACCGGTCCCCCAACAACGAGCGCCTCGAGTTCCTCGGCGATGCCGTGCTGGGGTTCGTGGTCGGCGAGCTGATCTACCGGTCTTTTCCGAACCTCCAGGAGGGGGCGCTCTCGAAGATCAAGGCCCACCTCGTCTCGGCCAACATGCTGGCCGCCAAGGCGCGGAGCCTCGAAATCGGCAGGTTCCTGCGTATGGGAGCGGGGGAGGCGCGGTCCGGCGGCGCCGAGAAGCTCTCGCTCCTCGCCGACGCGTTCGAGGCGGTCGTCGCGGCGATCTACCTGGACGGGGGATTGTCGGCCACGGACGTCTTCGTGCGCAAGGTCTTCGAACCCGAGGTCGCCGTCATCAACATCGGCGACCTGTCGTTCCACGACTACAAGACCACTCTCCAGGAGGCGGCGCAGAGCCTGGGCCTTCCGCTTCCGGAGTACCGCGTGATCGAGGAAACCGGTCCGGATCACGAGAAAGCTTTCGTGGTGGAGCTCTTCTGGGACGGGGACGCGTTTGCGAGGGGCAACGGGCCCTCCAAGCGCGAGGCCCAGCGGAAAGCGGCGAAGGAAGCGCTCAAGAAACTGGGACGATTACCGGCTTGACTGTGTCGCGCGCGAGCGCGACTGTCATCCCGAAGAGCGGAGCGACGAGACAGCCGACCACCGAAGGCAAGCCCCCGGCAGTAGGCAACGTCGCGCGAAGCGCGGCGTTCATCCCGGACTCGTGGAGCCCGGCCTTTAGGGAGCTCTTTCCAGCCTCTTCAGGAATTCGTCCGGGCCCTCGAAGCCGACGAGCCTCAGCCCTTCCTGCTCCTTGCCCGCGGCGTCCAGGAAGACGACGGTGGGCACGCCCAGAATCCGGTGCTTCTCGGCCAGGGCCACGGTCTCGGGGGAGGCCGTCCGGGTCATGTCCGCCTTGAAGAGCGCGCGGCGCGACAGGGCTTCCCGAACGCGGGCGTCGGAGAACGTCTTGTGGTCGAGCTCGATGCAGGGCACGCACCACGACGCCGTGAAGTCGACGATCGCGGGACGGCCAAGGGTCGCGACGAGCTGCGGATCGTAGCTGCCCCATGCGGGTCCGGCCCCCGGTGCGCCGCGCGGAGCGAAGAACACGGCAGCGGCGACGAACAGGGCCGCGACGGCACCGCGGACTCCCCGTGAAAGGGGGCTGCGGAAAAAGAGCAGCCCGAGCGCGCCGATCACGAGCACGGCGGGCAGGAGCCACGTGCCGAACGGAGCCGGCAACGCCGTTCTCAGGAAGTACGCCGCCATCGCCAGGAGCACCCATCCGAAGATCTTCTTCACACCTTCCATCCACGCTCCCGCGCGCGGGAGAGCGGCGATCTTTCCCGAGAAAGCCGCCAGGAACAGGAACGGGAATCCGAGCCCCAGCGAAAGGACGAAGAAGAGCAGGAATCCGAGTCCCGCGTTCTGGGTCGTGGCGACGAAGGCCAGCAGCGCCAGGATCGCCGGACCGACGCACGGGGCGGCGACGACGCCCACCAGAAGTCCCATCCCGTACGCGCCGAGGACTCCCTGGCGCGCGCCCGCCTTCTGCATCAGGAAGGTCGGCATGCGCAGGTCGTAGAGCCCGAACATCGACAGCGCCAGCGCCACAAGCGCGAGCGCGACGAGGCCGAGAACCCATCCCGACTGGAGCGCCGCGCCGAAGAGCTTGCCCGACAGCGCCGCAGCCACGCCGAGGGCGGAATACATCGTCGCCATGCCCAGCACGTAGACCGCGGCCAGCAGGAACGGGCGGCGGGTTTGTCCCTGCGACTGGCCTCCGAAGAAGCTGACGGTCAGCGGGATCACCGGGTACACGCACGGCGTGAGGTTCAGCGCCAGCCCGGCCCCGAAGAGGATGAGGAGAACCGCGAAGAGTCCCTTTCGCGCGAGCAGGTCGCCGAAATCCCTGGAAGCTCCGGCAGCCGCCGTGGTCCGAGGCTGGACGCGCCGCGCTTCCGAGAGGGGAACCGCGCCGCCCGAGAGCGACGTCGATCCGGATTGCGCCGCGGCGGAAGGAGGGCCGGCTTTGAAGGGCACCGACGCCGGCGCCAGGCACTGCGTGTCGTTGCACGCCTGGAACTCAACGGACCCGGTCACGGCCGGCGGCATCGCCATCCAGGAGACCGGAACTTCCATCGTGAATTCGCCGGCGTAGACCGAAAGAGGCTTGTCGGAGAAGGAAAACTTCTCGAGCTTGCCCTCGGGATAGCGGGGCTCGCCGAACGTCACGCCTTCGACCGGATTGAGCTTCAGAGTGGTCGGGATGAGGTAGTCCTCGGACGGCTTGTGGCTGTTGGTGTGCCAGCCCTGCGCGAGCTTCGCGCGAACGGTGAGTGTCCCCTTGCCCTGTTCGGCGCCGGCGGCCAGCGCCGCATCGGCGGTCAGCAGCGTCGCCGGGTCGGGAGGGCCCGCGGCGACGAGGGCGCGCGCGGCGAGACCGAAGAGCAGTGCGGCCGCGGTACGTCTCATGGCGCCGGCGCCGCGCCTTCGAGCCGCGCGATGTAGCCCTCCACCTGCGCGCGGTAGGGCGAGCTGGGATGGTCCTTCAGGAATTTCTTGTAGAGAGCCAGCGCCTCTGCGGGCTTCTTCTCGGCCAGGGGCAGCTGCGCGCGGAAGAGATCCGCGCGTTCCTTCTGCGCCGGATCCTTCGTCGTGGCGGCCAGCTTGTCGATCGCTTCGCGCGAGGCGCGCGTGTCGCCGAGCTCGAGCTCCACCTCCGCCAGACCCTCGAGCGCATTTTCGCGAACGCCGGGCTGCGGATTCGGAGCCACGGAAGCGCGCTGCAAGCGGGGCAGGGCGGCGGACGGATCCGAGCGTGCATAGAGCTCGCGGCCGGTTGTATAGGCCTCCTCGGCCGAAAGAGTGGGGATGTTTTGCGCGTCGATCTTCTTGACGAACTGCCGGTAGCGGTCCAGATCCGCGTGGACGTGCTGGTAGAACTCCGGCGCGGTTTTGAAACCCTGCATCAGGAAAACGAGGCGGCCTTCCGGCGACGTGATGAGGACTGAGGGGACGTCCTTGACCTTGTAACGCTCCGCCACCGGCGCCGCGTCGTTGGATCCCAGCATCACCTTGACGGGCACCATGCCGATCAAGAGCGCTTCGAAATCGAACGCGGGATACAGGAGGCCTTGCATGCGCTGGCATGCGCTGCAGTTGGGAGCGTCGAACTCGTAATAGACGAGCTTCTTCTCCGCGGCCGCCTTCGCCTGCGCTTCTCTCCAGTCCTTCGCCCAGTCGGCGTTGCCGGGGCTGCGGACCGCGCGCGTGGCGTCAGGGGGCATCGCGTGCTCCTGCGCGAATGCCCCCGCAGCGAGCACAGCGGTTAGAAACGCCGCAGCGGCGGCAGAACGACGGATTTTTGGATGCATGCGTTGCGCGGAAACGCCTTTCCGGCGGCGGGAATTCCCGGGCCGCCCCTTATGATGACGGGCGATGATGCTGCCAATCTGTTCACGGAGCAAGCGCCGCGTGACGCTGATCGCAGGTCTGTCGCTGGCGCTCGCCGGACCGCTCGTCGCCCAGGACTGGCCCCAGTGGGGAGGCGGACCGGGGCACGCGGGTTCGACGGCCGCCGTGGCCCAGCCTCTCCAGAAAATTCTCGCCAACATCGTCTACGACCCCTTCGTCGAGGCGGAGAAGGCGGAGGCCAACGACAACCTCGACGTGCACTACGCGGTTCCACTCGTGGAAGGAAACGACGTCTACATGACTTTCAAGACGGGCTCCTATGTTCCGTGCAATCCGCCCGGGAGCGGTGTGCCCGTTCCGTGCGGCAGCACGGCCTGGGACTCGCAGATCTGGAACGTCAAGAAGCTGACCTGGCAATCCGGCGTCCTCACAGAGGTCTGGACGTTTCAGAGCGACTGGAAGCCGGAGCCTGTCGACCTGGCTGTCTGGGAGCCCGTGTTCCTGCCGGTGCTTGCGGGCGGATATCTCTACGTTCCGGGTTTGGGCGGCACGGTGTTTCGCGTGTCGAAGTCCAGCGGCTCGGGCGTCGAGCGCATTAATCCGTTCTCCAACATCGATCCCGCGCTTTTCGTGGCGGGAGGTCTCGCGGCGGGCGGCGACGGCAGCATCGCGTACAACGTCGTCGGTCTCGCGGACGACGCGGCAGGGCAGGACGTGACCGGCGCCTGGCTCGTCCGCATCGCGCCCGACCACACGCCGTCGAGTGTGGCCTTCTCCATGCTCGTTCCCGGCGCGCCCGCGCCGACGGACCTGTGTGAAGGAAGCTTCCTCCCGGAAGAGCTTCCGTGGCCCCCGTCGCCGGCGGCGATTCCGCCTCCGACACCCTGCGGCTCGCAGCGGCCGGGTTTGAACGTCGTTCCGGCGATCGCGGCCGATGGCACGATCTACACGGTCAGCCGTGCGCACTTCAACGAGCGCTACGGGTACGTCGTCGCTGTGCGGCCGGATCTGACGAGCCCGTGGGCGGCGTCGCTGCGCGGAGTCCTCGCCGACGGCTGCGGCGTATCGATCCCGCCCACCGGTACCCCCGGCGGTTGTCGCGCGGGCGCGACCCCGGGCGTGGATCCCCAGACCAATGCGGCGCCCGCCGGCCGTGTGACGGACCGGTCCACGTCATCGCCTATGGTGCTGCCCGACGGCGCACTGCTCTACGGGTCGTACACGCGGTACAACGGCTCGCGCGGCCACCTCTTCAAGTTCAGCCCGCTCGGTGACGTGCTGGCGACGTACCCGTTCGGCTGGGACATCACGCCGGCCGTCCGGCCTCGCGGAGGAAGCTACTCGGTCGTCCTGAAGGAAAACCACTACCCGGCCGGTTCCTACTGCGGCGACCCGAACGTCTGTCCGCCCCCCGAGGCCGAGTACTTCGTCGTTTCGCTCGACCCCAGCCTCACGCAGGAGTGGTCCTTCCAGAACACGACCGACGAGGAATGCCACCGGCTTCCCGACGAGACCGTCGAGTGCGTGCCCGCCGGCGAAATCGGATTCGAGTGGTGCGTCAACCAGCCCGCCGTCGATGGCTCGGGCGTCACGCACGTCAACTCCGAAGACGGCTACCTCTACGCGATCCGACCGGACGGCACGCTCGAAAACCGGCTGTTCCTCGACACGGCGCTCGGCGCGGCATACACGCCGCTCTCGATCGGGGCCAATGGCATCGTCTACACACAGAACAACGGCCACCTCTTCGCCGTCGGCCGCGCGCCCGTGCCGCGCGAGACACCGGAACTGCCGGACCCCGGGACGCGGGAGACACGGGTCCTCGAGAGGCCTTGAGAGCACGTTGCCCCTGGAGGGCGGATTCCGTTAGACTCCGCGGTCCGGTTTGCGCCCTCGGATGCCCAGGTAGCTCAGTCGGTAGAGCAAGGGACTGAAAATCCCTGTGTCGGCGGTTCAATTCCGTCCCTGGGCACCATCTACTGGAACCGATGATTCTCAAAGTGGCAAAGCTCGGCGTGAAAGTCCTGCGCCAGGTCTCCAAGGACGTGGACCCGCGCGCGGTGGCGCGCGGAGACTACGAGCCCTTCCTGTCGGACCTCGAGGACACGATGCGCGAGTACGACGGCACCGGGATCGCCGCGCCGCAGGTCTTCACGCCGCTGCGCGTCTTTCTCTACGAGGTGCATCCCGAGACGCGCAAGCGCAAGGAGCCGGACGTGCCGCTGACCGCCCTCTTCAACGCGACGTACGAGGGCGTGGGCGAGACGACGGAAGAAGATTCCGAGGGGTGCCTGTCCGTGCCGTTTCTCTGGGGCGGAGTCGTGCCGCGGTTCTCGACGATTCGCGTGCGGGCGCTCGATCGCTCAGGCAAGCGCCTCGATTTCGAGGCGTCGGGTTACCACGCGCGGGTCCTCCAGCACGAGATCGATCACCTCGACGGTTTGGTGTATCTCGACCGCATGCCCGACATGAAGAGCCTCGCGTACACCGTCAAGTTCGGCTAGCAACAGTTGAAATAGAATCGGGGCGATGGCTCTGTTCGGTGGCAAAGGCTCGCTGCCCGCGCATCAGGGGCCGCCCGCGGGAGGCCCGCAGGGCGCGGACTTCCTGGTCACGCGCCTGGAAGAGATGGTCGGCTGGGCGCGGAAGAACTCGCTCTGGCCCTTTCCCTTCGCCACCGCCTGCTGCGGCATCGAGTTCATGTCGGTCGCGGCGCCGCACTACGACATCGCCCGGTTCGGCTCGGAGGTCATGCGTTTCTCGCCGCGCCAGGCGGATCTCCTGATCGTCGCCGGCACGGTCACCGACAAGCTCGCCCCGGTCCTTCGCAAGATCTACGACCAGATGCCCGAGCCCAAGTGGGTCGTCTCGATGGGTGTCTGCGCCTCCTCGGGCGGCTTCTACCGCGCGTACCACGTCACCCAGGGAATCGACGAGATCGTTCCCGTCGACGTCTACGTCCCGGGCTGCCCTCCCACGCCAGAGCAGCTGATCCACGCGATCCTGCGGCTGCGCGAGAAGATCACGTCGGGCGAGAAGTCCCGCGACAGCCGTTCGGCCAGGTTCGCGGCGGGCGGAGCCTGACGGCGTGACAGTCGCCGAGGCCGGGATCCTGTCTCCCGCCGCGGAGAAGCTGCGCGAGCGAGTCGCCGCGTCGCCCGCCGGCCCTCGGGCCGAGGTCCTGGATCTGGACCTGCCGACCGTCGAAGTCGGTCCCGAAGACTGGCTGGCGCTCGCGCGCTTTCTTCGGGACGATCCGGGCTGCCGCTACGAACTCTTCATCGACCTCTGCGGCGTCGACAACCTGAAGCGCCGCGGGCCCAAATCCCGGTTCGAGACCGTCGTCCACCTCCACTCCTTCGTCAAGAACGAGCACGTGCGCGTGCGGGTCGTCCTGCCGGACACGCCCGACGCGAAGCCGACGCTTCCCAGTGTCGAGAGCGTGTGGCCGGCCGCCGACTGGTTCGAGCGCGAGGCGTACGACCTCTACGGCTTCCAGTTCACCGGCCACCCGAATCTGCACCGCATTCTCTGCCACGACGCGTTCGTGGGCCACGCCCTGCGAAAGGACTATGCCCCGGGCCAGAGGTGGTTCTACGCCGAAGAGGACCTGCGCTTCCCCGAGTGGGCCAAAGAAACGGATGTGCGGGCCGGCCACTTCGAGACACAGACGATCTCGATCGGGCCGTCCCACCCCGCGACGCACGGGATCATCCACATCGTCGCGCGCCTCGACGGCGAGAGGATCGTCCGCGCCGAAACGATCATCGGGTATCTGCACCGTTGCTTCGAGAAGATGGCCGAGAAGCACCACTGGAACCAGGTCATCCCGTACACGGACCGCCTCAACTACGTCTCGTCCATGATCAACGGCGTCGGCTATGTCCGCACCGTCGAGAAGATGCTGGGTCTGACGATTCCCGACCGGGGCCGGCTGGTCCGCACGATCCTCTCCGAGTTTTCCCGGATCATGGATCACTGCGTGTGCATCGGCGCCAACCTCGTGGACATCGGCGCCTTGACGAACTTCACCTATCTCTACCAGAACCGCGAGAACATCTACAGCCTGCTCGAGGCCTGCTGCGGCGCGCGGCTCACGGTGTCCTACGTCCGGGTGGGCGGCCTCGCGATCGACATCCCCGACGACTTCGACGCGCGGTGCCGCGGGTTGCTCGAGTCCATCCCACCCTTCCTCGAGGACGTCGACAAGCTCGTCAGCAACAACCGCATCGTCCGCAACCGGTTCTCCGGCACGGGGCTGGTGAGCCGCGATCAGGCGGTGGCCTGGGGCCTGACCGGGCCGATGCTGCGCGCCTCGGGTGTGCCGTACGACGTCCGCCGGGCGCGGCCCTACGACTTCTACGACAAGTTCGACTGGGACGTCCCGATCGCTCAGGACGGCGACAACTTCGCCCGCTACCTCGTTCGCATGGAGGAGATGCGCCAGTCTCTGAAGATCATCCGCCAGGCGCTCGACGTTCTGCCGAAGTCGGGTCCCGTGAATTCCGACGACTGGCACGTCGTGCTGCCGCCGAAGGACGCCGTCTACCACGACATGGAATCGCTGATCTATCACTTCAAGCTCGTCATGGAAGGCATCCGCGTGCCGCCCGGCGAGCGCTACGAATGGATCGAAGGCGGAACCGGCGAGCTCGGTTTCTACGCCGTCTCCGACGGTCGTGGCGGTCCGTACCGTCTCAAGGTGCGGCCACCGTGCTTCCCCAACATGGCCGCGTTCGAAAAGATGATCGTCGGCGGGACCGTTTCGGACGCCGTGGCCTCCCTCGGGACGCTCAACATCATCGCGGGGGAGCTGGACCGGTGAGCGGCGTCGTCGACGTTTCGAGGAAGTACCCCGACAAGCTGACGCTCCTGCAGCGTCTCTACATCCCGGAGATTCTCCGCGGGATGGCCGTCACCTTGGGGCACCTCGTCCGCAACCTGGCGAACTACAAAGGCTTGCCGACGATTTTTTATCCCGAGCAGAAGCGCAACTACTCCGGCCGCTTCCGCGGCAAGCACATCCTCAAGACGCGCGAGGACGGGTCGCTCAAGTGCGTGGCCTGCTACATGTGCCAGCAGGCGTGCCCGGCCGAGTGCATCACGATCGTCGCGGGAGAGCACCCGAAGATCGCCTACGAGAAGTATCCCGTGGTCTTCGACATCGACATGATGCGCTGCGTCTTTTGCGGGTTCTGCGTCGACGCCTGCCCGAAAGACGCGATCTGGATGACACGCAATTACGAGATGGCGTTCTTCACACGGGAGGACGCGATCTTCTCGATCGACCGCCTGCGCGAGAGGCCCGAGGAGATCCTTCAGCACGGCTACGGCTATCGTCCGTACTACCCGGGCGACGGCACGAATCCCCCGTCCGACGCGTCCCGATTGCCCGTCGTGCCGGGAGGGGGGGAGAGGCCGCGGTTGCGCTCCGAAGGCGTTCCGCTGCCCGACCGCGACCCGGGCCCCGGGCCCCTCAACGCCCCTTCGCAGGCACAGAGGCCGTTCTCCGCGTAAGGCTGCCGCGTGCCGGGAAGCGACACGGTGGCATGAAGTCGGAGTACCGGGACCTCTTCGACGCGCGCGGCGCGCACTACAACCTGGCGAACCGCCAGTTTCCGGAGGCACGGGCCGAGGAAGCCCACGCGTTGCTCGCGCACCTGAGTCTTTCCTCTGGAGCGACCTGGCTCGATCTGGGAGCGGGAGGGGGATTTCTCGCCGAGCGCGCAGCGCTGGAGGGGCACGCCGGGCCCGCCGTGGGCTGCGACGAGTCGATGGCGTTTCTGGCGGGAGCCTCGGCGTACGCGCTTCGCACGATCGCGTCCTTCCGACGCCTGCCGTATCCCGACGGCGCCTTCGCGGCGGCGGCCTCGCTCGCAGCCATGCACCACGCCGAAGAACCCGGGCGCGTTCTGTCGGAGATGCTGCGCGTGACCTCTCGGGGAGGCCGTGTTGCGGTCGGCGACGTCGCCGCGGGATCCTCCGCCGCCCGGTTTCTGAACGGCTTCCTGGACCGTCACACGACCAGCGGACACGCGGGGCGATTCTACGAGGCCGAGGCATGGGCGGGAATGCTGACGAGGGCCGGAGGGAGCCAGGTCCGCGCCGAGACCGTCGAGCTCCACTGGAGGTTCTCCGGAACCGGAGACGCGCGGGCGTTTGCCCGAGAGCTCTTCGGGCTCGTGCCGGAAACGACCGATGCCGAGCTCGACTCCGCCCTGGCTGAGCTGGAATTGTGCGGGGATGAGGGCGGCTGGCGCCTGCCCTGGAAGATGGTGTTCGCTTCGGCCGAGCGGGTCTGAGGTGCGACGCCTTTTCGCGCGCGCCTCCTCGTCGGCCGTATCGCGGTGGACCGCGTCGCGGAAGCGCGACCGGGTGACCGCGCTGACGGGGATCCCGGCGTCCGACTGGCAGCGGATCGCGCAGGCCTTTCCGGATTTGCCTCCGGATCCCGGCCCGCGCGCGGCGGCGAACCGGGAGAAGCTTCATCGTCTGGCGTCGCGCGCCCTGGCGACGGGCCGGTGGAAGACCCGGCTCGACGGAGAGGCACCGGACCCGGCGCCGGCGATTTACGTGTCGGCGCACATCGGCGCACTCCAGGCGCTGCGTTATGCGCTCCGCGCGCGCGGTATCCCGGCGGCCTCGGTCATCGGGCGATTCAACCTCGATCGCACGATCCCGGCCCGCACGGACCCCATCTTCGACCGGCGTTTCCCGATGGAGTTTCCCCACGCGCTCGCGTCGACGCATCCCCACCGGCTGCGGAGCGCGTTGAAGCGGGGGAGCCTCATCGTGGCCGCCGACATGCCGGAGCGGGAGTCGCGTCCGGCGGCGATCCTCGGCGGCAGGGTCGCCCTGGATCTGCGTCCCTTCCGGCTCGGCCGCGCCGCCCGGGTTGCGT
>Ga0075425_100000480_pt1 | contig 37817 bp, 62 predicted proteins | sample SoiMethybrSBSTD4_FD_75300 | JGI IMG/M metagenome (GOLD analysis project Ga0075425, IMG submission 75300) | Bulk soil microbial communities from a Populus tree surrounding site in Tennessee, USA - Soil MetaG P. TD hybrid SBSTD4 | ecosystem: Environmental > Terrestrial > Soil > Tree plantation... | reverse complement strand
GGCGGCACCTCGTACGGAAGGGGCGGCGGGCGTGATCGAGGTCGTCCCCATGACCGTGCGCGAGGCCAAGCGGCGCGTGAAGCAGTGGCACCGCAAGCTCGAGGACATCCAGGGCGGCATGTTCGCGGCCGGGGTTGCCGTAAACGGAGAGCTTCGAGGTGTCGCGGTCGCCGGCAACGGCCCGCGCGTCTGGAACGACACCGGACGTCTCGTCATCTCGCGCGTGGCTGTCGAAGAGCAGGACGACGGCAAGGGAACGCCGAACGCATGCTCGCGTCTCTACGCCGCACTGGCGCGAGCTGCCGAGGCATTGGGGTGGCGTGAGGTCTGGACGTATACGCTGCCGTCAGAGCCTGGCTCATCCACCAAAGGGGCAGGCTTCGAGCGAATCGGCCTCACCGACGAGAACGCCGACCACTCGCGCAAGTCCCGGCCTCGTAAGCCTCCGGTTCTGAAGGGCCCAAAGGTTCGCTGGCGGAAAATCCTCCGTCCTGAACGAAAGTCAGAAACCCGAGCCGCCCGCCTCGTACGGAAGAAAGAGGCGGCGTGAAGCGGGCGGTAGCTTGCCAGGTCAAGTGCGACATCTGCGGCGAAGATGCAGATGGGGTCGCGATCGCAATCGGCGGCGGGGCCAAGCGACCGCCGTCTCTCCTGGAAATGTGCGAGCCCTGTATTTCACTGGTCGAGCAGTGCAGGCATGACAACTACGACTACGAGCTCCCAAGGAGGGTCAATGACTACGGGCCGAGGTGGATGGAGATTCGCGCCTCCATACTCGCCCGGGATGGCAACCAGTGCCAGGACGAGGGTCACAAGCGCGCCGGCGGTTCAAAGCCTGACGACAACATCGTCGTCCACCACATCAAGCCGCTTCGCGAGTTCAACGGAGACCACGAGACGGCCAATCAGGCCACGAACCTGATCACGCTCTGCAAGCAATGCCACGGTCGGTGGCACGCAGAACTGGATCGACAAGCGAAGGCGATGCAGCAATGAAGTGCCCAAGCTGTCAGCACGAATTTGAGGTAACGGAAGGGGTAACGCTTACGGTAACCGGCCGTGCGATCTCTTCTTCTGATCAGAAATCCTTCCGGAATCTTGATCCGAATCCTTCTTTGCTCTCCGGAACGCGCGCGCGTGTGAGAGGCCCAAACAAGGAATATTCGGGCGCTTTCGAAGCAGCTTGGCTCCAATACGGCCGCAAGCAAGAGAAGGAAGAGTCGTTCTTTCGCTGGCGCATTGTCGCCCCAACCGTGGGGGGCGAAGAGACCCTTTTACGCCTGGTACTCGCCGCCTTTCGTTGGCAGGCAATCGAATGGGGTCCCGAGGGCTGGAAGTTCGCCCCCTACTTCCACCGCTACCTCAAACGCCGCAAGTGGGAGGACGAGCCGCCGCCCCAACCCCAGGCCGTCCCGCACCACATCGACGACAGGCTATCCCGAGGCACCGATCGCAAGATCGCCGAGCTGCGCGCAGCGGCCGAACGACGAGCCACGCCTGACGAGATCGCCGCCCTCCGAGGTGCGAAGTGATCCGCATCTACCAGCTCACCCGGGAATTTGAGTGGGTCACCTGGCTCTGCGATGCGTGCCTCGCTCGCTGGCTCAAGGCCGGCTGGCAGATTCGGGGCAAGAAGACCGTCAAGCACAAGCTGACGTGTGATGACGCAGAGAAGGGCTGCTGTTCGTGAAGCACCTCCGTGTGAAGACCGGGATCGTGGTGCCGTCGAGGATTCCGTACGCAACCGATGTCCCCATGGCTGGAGGTGGGCGCCTCGCAGTTGCTCGTATCCGCTGCACGAGAAATCCGCCCTGCAATTACCTGAATTGCTGGTACCGCCAGAAGGCGGCGGGGCGATGATCACCGCCGATCAACTGCTCTGCCACGCCGTCGGAGACTACGTCCTCCAGTCCGACTGGATGGCGAACACGAAGACGAAGCGGTCGGTCGCCTGCCTCGCCCACGTCCTGACCTACGCACTGCCGTTCCTATTCTTTCGCCCGTCGTTGCTGGCGCTCGCGGTCATCGTCGGTTCCCACTTCGCCATCGACCGTTGGCGCCTCGCCCGCTTCGTCTGCTGGGCCAAGAATTGGCTGGGCCCTAACAAACCTTGGAGCGAATGTAGCGGGACCGGCTACCCCGCCGACCGTCCGCCGTTCATGGCCGTCTGGCTGCTCATCATCGCGGACAACATCATGCACGTCGCGATCAATGGCGCGGCGCTGAGGTGGCTGTGACCGACTCCCTCCCCCTCTACATCCTCGGCTACGGCAGCGGCGAGGCCCGACAGCTCACGTTGACCATGGTTCTGTGCGAGTCCCACCTCGCTCGCCGTCTCTCCTCCAACCCACCCGCCTCAATCCTGGAGAAGCGGCACCAGTGGCCGGGGAATGAGCCCTGCTCGGACTGTGCCCATGAACGAACGAAAGGGACGCGATGAACCTGAGTCTCGCGGTCACGACGATCGGTCACATCTCGCAAGCGGCCAAGGACTGCATCGAACTGAGGCGCAGGCTGAACGTCGAAAGCGTCTGGCTGATCTTCAACGAGTTGCCGCTGGAGATCAGGGCGCGGAGCACGGTTGAATCCGTGTGCGACGATTACGACCGGCTGCGCAAGGAACATCACTACGGCGATAACTGCGCGCTTAGGAGGGTCGTATGACTCCCGTCGTCCACCGCCGTTCCATCTTCGGCCGTGGGGTTGTCTGCGGTGAGCGCTGGCCCCCCACCCAGAAGACCAGCAAGAAGTCAGCCCACATCACCTGCCCCACCTGCCTGGCTCGGAATGCCGCCTTCCAGAAGAGCGCCAAGGCCAGGGCGAAGCTTCATGGTGTTGGGTGACGGTCGCCCAGCTCTGCAAACGCCGCTACGATATGCTCAAACGACAGGGCCGGTGTGTCCAATGCACCGACAAGCTTCCCGATGGATGGGGCCCGGTTCGCTGCCCGCGTCACAACGAAGATCAAAAAATCTCACGGGAGCGGCGTCGAGCTGCAAACGAGCGGCAGTCGTCACGTGTAACCTGAACGAAAGGATCGAGCATGGCGCGCAAGACGAAGCAGAAACCACGCTTCCGCAACCTAGCAGCGCTGATCTCGGCCCTCGCCGAAGGCGCGATCACCAAGGACGACGTAGAACAGCATCTCGTCGCCGTCCGCATGGGGATCGGCCTGTCGAAGCGTGACAAGGCCCTGGGACTCGCGCTCGAGGGAGAGAACGCCGCAGAGGACGAGAACAACCCCGCATTCTGGCGCGGCTGGCAGAAGGGCATGGTGGAGGGATACGAGGGAGCCCGGGCCGATGCTGGCGCCGGCGTGGAGCTTCGTCCTATCGCCGATCTGGCCGCGGAGGCGCAGGCAGAAGCGGAGGGCACGAAGCATTGAGCGCCGCCCCCCTCTACGAACGCATCCTAGAGCGCGAAGGTCTTGCCGCCCTCGACTTCGACGGGGAGCACCGCATCGACTTCCGCGGCAGTGGCAAGCTCCGGAACCAAGGGGCCGCGTTCTCTCGCGAGATGGCGGCCGAAGAAGTGGCCCAGCGGTCGTCACTCCTGCGCAACCGCCGGTACAAGCGGGGTGAGCGCCGGATCGTGCAGATGTACGCCCTCGGCATGTCCACCCGGGTCATCGCCGCCCGCACCGGCAAGGGCCGCATGGCGGTGTATCGGCTGATCCGCCGAATCAAGCGCCAGCGCCCTCCAGAACAACGCCTGGGGCAGCTTCTAGCCGCCTGCGAGCCGACTACTATCGTGCTCGTGTTTGCCCTTCTGGAGCGAGCGCTGACAGCACCGGATGCGATTCGGAAGGCGATCGCCGCCGCCCGAGCGATCCCGGAGATTCGGGCACTGCTGGAGGCTGACGCATATGGCTGACGAAATGGGGAACCAGCCGCCTGTAAAGCGTAAGCGCGGAAACCCTGCAATGGTGAAGGGTGGGCCGTCGCTGAACCCGTCAGGTCGCCCGAAGAAGCTGGTCGAGATCGAAAAGATGCTCGACGCCGAGCACCGGACCCTGGAAAACATGCGCGAGGTGTTCGCCCAGCTCCGCGCCTTGGCGACAGAGAACGTGATCACCCGTTGGACCGACAAGGACGGCAACGAGCACGAATCGAACGAGCAGCCCAACCCGGCGTTCATGAAGATGTACCTGGAACGGACGCTCGGACCCGTGAAAGACCTCGCGATCGACCTAGCCGACGCACCCGAAGAAGTGCTGCGCTGGGCAGCGGAACACCTGGCGAACTGACTTGGCCCTGACCGGCGCCAAGTTCGCGCGAGCCGCGAAAGCCGAGCTTGCCCGTAGGTCAAGAACGAATCGCCTCCAGCCGCCCGCGTTCACCGCCGACTCTGTCTGCTATCCCAGGCAACTTGCGTTCGTTCGCAGCAAGGCCAAGCGCAACGTGCTGCGCAAGACGCGGCGTGCAGGTGGAACCGTGGCGCTCGCGACCTGGTACCTTGAGGGCGCGCTACAGCCGCCGTACGCCAACCAGCTTTACGTCACATCGACGCTCAAGAACGCCAAGCGGCTGATCTGGCCGACCCTGAAGAAGCTCAATACCAAGTACAACCTCGGCGGCATCCCCAACGAGACGGAAGCCTTCATGCGCTTTCCAGCGATCGAAAACGAGCCGGTGATCTACCTCGGCGGGGCCAAGGATAAGGAGGAGATCGAGAAAATCCGCGGCTACGAGGGAGGCATTAAGCGGGCCGCGATCGATGAGGTGCAGGCGATCCGCGCGAGCATTCTGACCACCCTCGTCGACGACATCATCGAACCGTCGCTGTTCGACTATGACGGCGCGCTATCCCTGGTCGGCACGCCCGCCCCGGTACTTGCCGGCTACTTCTACGAGGCCGACGAAGGCGAGCAGAAGCACGCCTGGGAGCACTTCTTCCTGGACATGCGGAACAACCCGCATCTTCAGGCCAAGTCGGGCAAGCCCCCGGAACAAATCCTCGCCGAACTGCGCGAGCGCCGGCGGTGGGCAGAGGACAACCCGACCTATCTGCGCGAATACTGCGGCCGGTGGGTGACGGACAGCGATGCCCTGGCCCTACACTACGACCGCTCCCGCAACGCCTGCGAGTGGCAGGAAGCCCCCAAGCCCGGCTGGCGCTACATCCTCGTCTTCGACATCGGGTTCGACGACGCTGACGCGATCGGCGTGCTCGGGTGGGCGCCCAATGATCGCCGGCTGCGCCTGGTCAAGGAGCTGATCACCAGAAAGCAGGGGATCACCGAGCTGGGGAACCAGCTCAAGGCCATCTCCCGCGTGTTCAACCCCGAACGGACAATCGGCGACCTCGGCGCCCTCGGCAAGAAGATCGGAGAGGAGCTGCGAAACCGCTGGGGGCTGCACGTAGAGGCGGCCGATAAGCAGCGCAAGGCCGAGCATGTTGGCCTGCTGGACGACGCCTTGATCACAGGCTCGTTCCTGGCGCCGCCAGACAGCGTTTTCGCGGAGGATTGCGCGATCGTGCAGTGGGATGCCGACGAGAAAGCCAAAGGCGTCCTGGTCTTCGACGAGAACTACCACAGCGACATCATCGACGCCGTGCTCTACGGCTATCGGGTGGGCCAGCACTGGGAGGAAGAGGACGCAGCCCTACCGCCAAGCGACGATGAGCGCCGTGAGGCGCGTATCGCGGAGGCCGTCAAGCGGGCCCGTGGCCGCACCTTAGACGACGTCGGTGACGAACCGGAGCCCGATGCGCTGGAGATGGAGCCCGGATCACCCTGGGATTGAGCCGTGACATCCACGCCCTTACGTGGTCGGAAAGCAACTCTCGGCGCTCCTCCAGATTCTTCGCTCGAACGGCGTCACGCGGTACCAGACGCCCGATCTGACGCTCGAAATGGGCTCGGCGCCGCCGCCGAAGGTGACGCGCCACATCGACCTGTCACCAGAAGCGCTGGCCCGCGATGCGTTGGCCGATGACGGGGAGGAAGACGACGAAGGCGATCCCCGCTTTCTCCTGGAACGTCTGAGTACCAAACACTTCCCGTCCGCGCGTGCTGATCCGCGGAAGAACAGGCCGTCCCAGTGACCGCGCCCTGGTTCGGGGAGGACTTCGGCGAGGACCTATCGCCACCGGATCGCCTGGACGCCCGCGCCAAGGCGATGCTGGATGAGGCGATCGCCGTCGACGAAGAGCAGCAGACCGGGTTCGACATCGAGCGGGACTTCGACCTCCTGCGCATGTACGAGCAGCGCCCCATGACGGAGCTACTCCCGTTCTCTGGCACGTTTCTTTCGGCCCGCGGCCCGACCCTCGGCACCCAGGGACCGGTGGAAATCTCCCCCTGGAACGTGCTGCGCGCCGTCGTGAACACGGCCCACGCCATGTTGGCCCGGTCCAAGGTCCGCGGCCGGTTCCTGACCACGAACGGCACGCAGGACCAGAAGCGGCGCGCCAAGTCGGCGACCCAGTGGCTTGACGGCTGGTCGGGCGAGGCCGATCTACACACGGTCTGCGGCGAAGCCCTGCGGGACGGCGAGGTGTGCCGATTCGGCTGCGTCACGTACGAAGAGCGGGACAACAAGGTCGTGATCGAGCGCGTCTTGCCGGGGGAACTGCGCTACAGCCACCTGTCGGCCCGGGGCGGGAAGCCCAAGACGTTCCACCGACAGCGGGCCATGTCCAAGGCGGTCCTGAAGGCGAAGTTTGGCAAGGGAAACCCGGCGGCCCGAGCCGCGATCGAGATCGCCGACGTCATCCAGACCGACACGGGCGGGAACACCGACCTCGTTCTGTGCCGCGAGGCGTACTCGGTCCCGTCGGCCGAAGGCGTCAAGGACGGCTGGCACGGGATCGTCATCCAGTCGCAAGCCGGGGCCCGCCTCCTGATGGAGCCGTGGGAGAAACCATGGCACCCCTATACGTTTTTCGTGTGGGAGCCGTTCGTGATCGGGTTCGGGGGCAACTCCCTGGCTGCCTACCTCGAGCCGATGCAGTCCGAACTGAATCACATGCTGTGGGTGGAGCGAAAAGCCCGGAAGTTGATGGGCCGTCCCCGTGTCGGATTGCAGCGAGGGTCGAAGATCATCAAGGAGCAGTTCACGAACGACGTGGGCGCGTTCGTCGAGTTCACCGACAAGCCGCCGGTTCCGCTGGTGTGGCCGTACTTGCCCGAGCAGCACTTCACGTCGAAGCGCGAGCTGATCGCCAATATGTACAATTTCGCCGGCATCTCCCAGAACGCCAGCGAGGGAGAGAAGGCGCCGGGGGCCGAGTCAGGCGTTGCCCAACGGGAGGCGATGGAGTCGCAGAACCTGCGCCTTCAGATCTTCGCCCAGCGCACCTGGGAGCGCCCGATCGTCGAGATCTTCAATCGCGTGGTCGAGATGGCCGCCGACATCGTCGCCGATGGTCACGCCTACGAGGTGCAGGCCGAGGGGCAGCGCGGGATCGACGTCGTCGACTTCAAGGGAACGATCGCCGACCTGAAGAAGAAGAAGGTCACGATCTATCCGACCGGCTTCCTGCCGCTCACCCCGGCGGCCCGGCTCGACTTCATCCTGAAGATGCTCGAATCCCAGCTTTGGGACGTTGACCGCGCCCGAGCCGCGATGTCGGACCTCGACGTGGAGAGCGAAGACACGCTCGAGAACAGCATCCAGCGCATGTTCTCCACCGCGTTCGAAAACATGCTCTACGACGGCAAGCCCGAGCACCCAGACGAGCTGGCCGTTGCCCACTACGACTTGGCCCTCAAGAACGCCACAGTGTACCTGGCCATGGCGAAGGTCGAAAAGATCGCCCCGAAGAACGTCTCTCTTGCCCGCCGATACGTCGACGAACTGAAGGCGCTCAAGGGCCGCGCGACTCCCGCCCCCGCACCGGCCCAGCAGCAGGCAGCGCCGATTCAGCAGCAACCTCCTGCGGGCGATCAGCTTGCGGCGGTACAGGCCGGCGCTGTGCCGGCCCCGGCGACCCCACTGCCGTCCTGAACTACTCCCAGCCTTCGCGCTGCCTGATCTCGAATACGTGGCGTATTTCGTCGCGCTGCTTTATCGAGCAACGACCAGGATCGAAGACGGACAGCAGGCTTCTCCTCAAGGTCAAATCCACGATCGCGGCTCTCCTGGGGTCGGCGGGAGGCTCACCTAAGAGCCATGCGGTGGCCCATTCGTCGCACGCCTCGCAGTACGTGCGTGCGCCCTGCGGACTGACCTCAGGGACGTTCAGGACATGAAAAACCACTGCCCAACTCTATCACGACCCGTGACACGCGCGCCCTTGTGTGAGCACGACCATCGAGACGCCGTCAGACGCGCCCGTCGCCGAACCTTCGCTGGATCAGATCGTCGCCGAAGAGCTGAAGGCAGCCGACGCGACCGGGGCGGCCGTCGTGACCGAAGATCAGCCCGCGACGCAGGGAGCCTCGGAGGCGGATGGCGCTCATACCGCCGACCCAGCGGGTTCGACTCCCGCCTCTGCTACCGAAGAGACCACGCCCGCCGACAGTGAGCCGGCCGATGACGTCACGGCCGCCCGCGTCCGCAAGATGCTGGCGAAGCTGGACGAGCGTGAGGCCGCCGTTGCGGCCCGGGAAGCAGCCTCCACCGGTGACACGCTGGCCGAGCTGCTCAAGAACCCCAAGGCGTGGCTGGCGAAGCACGGCAAGTCGATCGATGACGTGATCGACGCCTCGATCGCCGAAGGCAAGACCGCCCCACCGGCCGAGGGTGATGACAACCCGCGCCTGACCGCCCTGGAGCGCCGCATCGAAGAGCGCGAGGCCGCCGAGCAGTCGCAGCGGCAGCAAGCCGCCATCGACAATCGCAAGGCCGAGATCGCCCGCGAGATCAAGGCGTCCCCGAAGTTCCCGCTGATCAACGAGGCGGATCGGGCCGGGGCCGTCGTCGACTTCATGATCGAGTACCACTCGATCCACGGCAAGCCGATCGCCTGGGACCGCGCCGCCGCGCTGGTCGAAGCCGACCTGAAGTCCACCGGCGAGAAGATCGCCAAGAAGATGGGTTGGGCAGCCCCGGCCGCAAAGCCGGCAGCGCCGCCCGTCAAAGATCGCCCCGGAACCACGTCGCTCAGTGGCGCGCAGAGCACCGCCGCCGCGACGGACCCGGCCGAGCCGGAGGACCCGGAGAAGTTGATGAAGTTCCTCGTCGCCCAAGCGGGCCTCGGGGCGTAACCGCCGCACAAGGAGAGCTGAATCATGGCCGCCGCACTCAACGCAACGACCGTCGCAGGAATCCTGAAGCGGTACTTCGCCAACAAGGTGGTGCAGAACAGCATCGCCGCGAAGAAGGGCGCGATCTGGAAGAACATGCCGTCTAAGACCGACGGCGGTGGTGACTTCTGCTCGTTCACCCAGGTCATCAAGGACGTCTTCACCGTCTCCCAGGACTTCACGGTCGCGCAGGGCCTGGCCCAGAACAGCACCGTCAGCCCCGGCCTCAAGTTCAACCTGCCCTGGCAGGAGATCAACGCCCCGATCCGCGTGTCGGCGAAGGCGAAGGCCCTCACCCGCACCAACGTGACCGCCTTCCTGAACGCCGTGGCGTTCGCGTCGGCGTCCGCGATGCGGATGACCCACCACATGTTGTCCGTCCGGGCTCTGGCCTCGGGCTGGGGAGAGCTGGCGGCGACCGGGATCACCTACACCCCCGGCACGAACAACTTCACCGTTTCGAACGGCGCGATCAACCACTTCGTGGAGGGCATGCCGCTGGTCGCGGCTGTCGACCTCCATACGAACGCGCTCCACTCGGCGACCGCGGCAACCGTCACGGGCGTCGACTACGGCACGAACGTGGTGACGACCTCCGTGGCGTCTCTGTCCGGCACCCTGGGTTGGGCGAACGGCGACTTCGTGTTCGTCAACGGCGACCGCCAGAACGTCGGCGGCGGCGCCGCTGTCCGCGTCTGCGCCGTCGGCCTCCGGTCCTGGCTGCCCGAGGTTCGGCCGGTGGTGGACACCGGAATCTCGACGCTGGAAGGCACCGATCGCAGCGGCAACAGCCGGGCGTTCGGCAACTTCGTCGACGGGACGAACAAGGATGACATCGACGCCTGCGAGGAACTGGTCGGGGCGTGCGTCATCATCGGCAACGCGACCGACCTGACGCTGTACGTCTCCCACAAGCGCTGGATTTCGATGTCGCAGTCTCTCGGCAGCGACCGCCGGTTCACCTCGAGCGCGAACGGCGAGGGCGGCTTCCTGAAGCTGTCCGTCAACGCGATGGAGATCAACGTCTCGATCGTCGTCGACCGCAACTGCGAGGATGACGTCGGCTACTCGCTCCAGAAGGAGAGCTTCGCCAACGTCGGCGCCGGCGAGACCCCCCACGTCAACATGGAGGGCGATGGCCAGTGGGTGCGCGTCTCCGACGACAACAGCTCGGAGCTGCGCATCTACGCCGTCCACAACTTCGTGATGTACGACCCCGCGGCCTGCGGCGTCGTGAAGTTCGGCGCCCTCACCTAAGGAGCGGTCCATGGCGACGCGATCCCTTCGGCAGATGCAGTGTTTGCGGCCCCGAGAGCTGACGATCTCGGGCGTCGTGACCATCACGGCGGCGGGCGCCATCTCGACGCAAGGCCAGATGGACGCCAGCGGCACCGTGGCGAACGGTGCCAAGAACACCGGCGGTACGGTGTCCAAGACCGCGGCGAAGAGCGGGCGCTATGGCGTGGCGTTCGATCGGAAGTACCGGCACGTCAAGTTCGTCGGCGCCACCATGATCGGACCCGACGATGCGGCGTTCCCCACGACGACCGGCAGCTCGCCGAAGTGCCGCCTTCTGGCCGATACATCGGGGTTTTCGATCCAGTTCGTTCGTGAGGACACGCAGGCGGATGCCGACCCGGCTTCCGGGACCAAGTTCACCTGGATGGCGATCGTTTCGCTGAGCTGACGATGGCGATGGGTCCCGCATACGGCAAGCTCCTGGCCCGCTCGGCGCCGGCTCCGGATGATCTGGAGCCCGACGACGACGAGATGGGCGGGCCGCCCGACGAGGACGCGGACGACGCCGCGGAGATGTCGGCCTGGGAGGACTTCGCCAAGGCGGCCGGCATCAAGGCCACGCCCGCGGCATACGACGCGCTCAAGGAGCTGATCCGAATCTGCTCCAGGAAGTAGCCCGCCGTGTCGACCACGACGGAACAGCTACTCGCGCTCGCGAAGGAAGCAGCCGACCTCACCAACGTAACCGACTACGTCACCGATCCGACCTGGATTTCGTGGCTGAACACTGGCGTGACGGAACTGCACCGGTTCGTCACGAACAAGTTCAAGGCGACCTTCTACCGCGAGTACAACTTCACGCTGACCGCTGGCCAGTCACAAGTCACGCTGCCGTCGAACTTCTGGAGGCTCAAGGGCCTCGACGTCGATCCAGACACGCCCCTACGCCGGACGGTCCGCCCGTACAATTTCCAGGACCGGAACTTGATCCGGCAGAACCAGATTCGCGACTTCGACCCGCTGCTCTATGCGCCCAATCGGTTCTACAACGTCATCGGGTCGTCGCTGCTGCGTATCCAGCCCCAGGAAGCCGCGGCGGGGACTTATCGGCTCTACTATGTGCCCAAGCCGAAGGTGCTGGCGGCTGTGCGTGATATCGCGGTCGTGACGCCTGCAACCGACAGCATCGCGGTTGTGGCTGGAATCCCCGAATGGGGCTTTCAGAATTTCAACCTGGACACGTTCAATGACTTGGGCGGAATTCTCACTGTCTCGGGCGCGACGAATCCTGTCAACAACGGCGCGCGCACTTTGACGGCGATCATAGCGGCCAACGGTGCGCAAACCGACGGTGCGGCCACCAATGAGATTTTCCCAAACGGCACGACGGCGACCGTGGCGCGCTGCCTGGACTCTGAACTTGAGCCCTACTCCGAATACGTCTGGCTGACGGCCGCGATCAAGTCGCTGATCAAGGAAGAGAGCTACCAGCAGGCCAAGGCGCTCGCTGAGCAACGGAACCTGATCCGAGAAGACCTCACGGAAGCGCTGGAGACAGACCAGGGCGGCCCGCAGACGATCGTTGACACGGACGACTGGGGGACCGACCTGTGACGCCGTTCGAGTTCCGCGATACGCAAGGCAAGCCAGGAGGGTCGGGCCTGCTGGATGAGCTCGTTCACCGCCTGCGCGATGCCTTCCGGTCGCTCCAGAACGCGGTCACGAACGATCGGCTATTTCGGCTGACGTTCTCAGCCGCCACGACGGATACGCCGTTGCGCCACGGGCTCAACGCCCCGGTCACGACCTGGGAAATCGTGGATCGCAGTGCGAACGCCGTCGTCTGGCAGTCGGCAACTGTGAACGCGAAGCCGCACGACTTCCTGATCCTGCAAGCCTCGGCACCCGTGTCGGTGCTGATCCGAGTCACCTGAGGAGAAACGACCATGGGAACGACAAATCCGACGACCGGCGCCGAAATCGTGGAGATGAGCAGCACGGGAGCGGCTGCCGTGGGTGCTGGAGCCACCGGCGCCGCGGTTCCCGCAAACGCCGAGATGTCAGGAGCACGCGCAGCGACCGCAAACCCGACGAATGCCTCGAACGGCAACCTCGTGGCGGTCATGGCCGACAAGGCGGGTCGGCTCGTCGCCACGACAGGGCACGTCCGCGAACTGGTCGGTGTCCAGGCGACCACCATTTCGGCCTCGACGGCTGAAACGACGATCATCACGGCAGGTGGCGCCAACGTCTTCGTCGATCTCTCCTGCCTGATCATCTCCACGACCGACGCGGCAGCGGCGACGATCACGATCAAGGACGCCACCGGCGGCACGACCCGCATGGTGCTCGACTACCCGAACGCTGCCGCCGCCCCGACCGGCGCCCCCATCGTCATCCCGTTCCCGATCCCGGTTCCCCAGGCGGCAGCGAACAACAACTGGACCGCAACAGTCAGCGTCAACGCCGGCGCGGTGCACATCACGGCCGTGTTCATCAAGAACCTGTAATGCCCAAGCCGGTCTTCATACCGCTCGCCGCGGGCGTGCAGACCGAGCTTGCCGATCAGCTCGTTCAGCCGGGAGCGACGCTGGTGTCGGAGAACTGCGCCTCCGACCAGACGGGGATCGCACGGGTGAGGCTCGGGGCTGACATCCTGTCGACCTCGAGCCAGGCCACGATCCCGAACGCCGGCACTCTGCCGTCCGTCTGGCAGCTCGCCGCCCTCGACGGGTCGCTGGTGCGATTCAACCGGTCGCCCGAGCCGCTTCACGTCTGGGCCCCATCTCCACAGGCGTGGGTCCGTAACTCACCGACGAGCGGCGGGATCATCAGCTACCGCCGGGGACCGGTCAAGGTCGACACGACGACCGTCTTCGCGCAGACCCAGGTGGCACAGAACGTCCGCGTTCCACAGGTGGCAGTCGGGACGAATGCGATCGTCGAGGTGTACGACGACACGGCGGCCGGGGTTGTGGTCACGATCCTCGATCGCGTCACGCGCAAGCCGCTCACGACGACACGGACAGCGGGCGGGGTAACTCCGCGGGTGATCGTCGTGGGGAATCGGGCCGTGGTTGCCTACGCGCTCGGCGGCAACCTGCAAGTCGATGCCTACGATCTGACCTCCTATACCCTGGCGCAGCAGCAAACCATGGGCGCGATCCAGGTAACAGCCACGAACGGGCCGATCGACATCCGCGTGGGTGCCCCGGGAGCAGCTTCGCCGAACGTCGGGATTCTCTACCAGGACGGCGCCACGGGGAACTTGAAGTGCGCGGTTCTCAACTCGGCGAACCTCGCCAGCAATTCGACGTTCACGATCCGCACGACCGCGGGCGTCGTGGTGACGCCCAATCTCGCGTTCGGATGGCTTCAAGACCTTGGCGCGTCTGGGAAGTTCTCCGTGATGATCGCCGACACCACCAATGGCCTGAGAACACTGTGGGACCTCCCCGCCCCCGGTGGCGGGTTCTCGAACGCCACCGCAACGCATATCCTCGACGGTGGTGCCGTTGGAGCGCCGTCGGGCTCGACGCCTGGCATCCGGAACATCATCGGCACGACGACGAGCAACTTCGCGACGGGAAACTATCGCGTGCTCTACGAGGTGACGGCGCCCAGCCTGACGACGCAGGCGAAGATCAAGGTCGCGCTGGTCTCAGGTGGCGCGACGCTCGGGACGGACGTGCAATATCGTTCAATCGGACTGCGGTCGAAGTTCTGGCAACAGTCGACGAACTTCTACTTCCTGGGAGCTTTCGACGGCGCGACCCAGCGGGCTTACTTCGTCTGTGCGGTCGCGAACGATCTGACCTTCACGGCGACCACCCCACCTGCGCCGCTCGCAGTCGTGTTCCCCCGCGACGCTGGAGGACTGACGGAGTTTGTGAACGGCGTCGCCGACGTGAGCACCGGGCCCGACGGGGCGATCTACATCGGCGCGACGAGCGAGACGCGCACGGAGTCGTTCTCATCGGCAGGAACGGCAACCGGAGGAACGACGCGTGAGTTTGCCGTCGAGATCATCAGGGTTCGCCACCCGTCGACGGTTGAGACCGAAGTCGGGAAGCCGGCCACGTTCATCAGTTCGCTATTCGTCCCGGGGGGACTGCTCGGCCACTTCGACGGATCGACATTCGCAACCGCAGGCTTTCCGTACTTCCCACCGTCGGCAACCGCCGTGATCGGGGCGGCCGGCGGAAACCTCACCCAGAGTTCTAACTATGCTTGGAGGTTCGTGTTCAGCTTCACCGACCGAACCGGGCGGAAGTGGCGATCGGCCCCCACGGCGGCGATCACCGGGGCGACGGATGCATCTAAGTTCAAGTTCACGCTGACGATCGAAACGCTCCGGCTCATCGATCGCGGCCTGGTCTCTGGAACGTTCGGCTATCAGATCGAGGCATACCGGACGCAAGCCAATGCTCCCGGGGCCTATTTCCTGGTCGCTTCCATCGCCAACGATCCGTTGAACGACACGGTCACGTTCACCGACAACGTTGCCGATACGGCGCTCGGTGAGGAGCTGTACACCGACGGAAACGGCCTGGAAAACCAGTTGCTTCCGGCCGTGTCGAACGCGGTGGAGTACCAAGGCAGGTTGATCGTGTCCGAGTCAGGCCGGGGGACGATCTGGTATTCGGTCGAAGCCGACTTCGATCACGGGCTGATCTTCAATGAGGCCCTGACGCTCGACATCGGAGATCCGAACGACCCGATCACGGGCCTTGCCGTCGATGGCGAGCACCTGTTCGCCTTCAAAGAAGGGAAAATCTACGTCGTCGGCGGTGACGGTGCCGATGCCCTTGGCCGAGGTGCTACCTACAACTTCCGCCTGATCGACTCGGACACGGGATGCAGCAATCCGCAGTCGATCGTGTCTGGTGCTGAGGGTGTTTGGTATCGGTCGTCGACGGCGCGGGCTGGAATCTTCCGCACGACCGGCGGGAATCCCGAATACGTTGGGGCCGGGGTGAGGGCCTACAACAGCCTCACCATCACGAGCGCCGTCGTCATCAAGGACAAGACGGAAATCCGCTGGTACTCGCTCGAGGGGACCACGCTGATCTGGAACTGGACTACCAACACCTGGGGCGTGAACACCGCGCAGCCCTGCCTGTCGGCAGTCAACGGCTACAACGGCGTCACGGGCGTCGTTTACGCGCGGTCCACCGACGGCGCGATCTTGAGCGAGGCGACTGTTAGTTCGCTTTTCCCGTACGTCGAGGGAGGGGTGAACTACCTCGCCCGCGTTCGCTCGCCCTGGTACCGCCTCGGCGGCGTTCTTGGCGGATTCGGGAGAATCAAGCGGGTTCAAGGTGTCGGCGAGCAGCCGTCACCGCATCGCGCGTTGATCGCCCTCTATCGCAACATGGAGACGTCCCCGTTTCAGACGCCCACGATCGTGTTCGACGACTCGTTTCGGCCGCGATGGGACTGGGAGGTGCGGCCGGCTCAGCAGCCGATGTCGGTCGTGATGATCGAGGTGACGATCCTCCCCTGGCAACCGCCGAACGAGACGATCGCCGGCAACACGCTGGACCGCTACGACGGGATCGACCCGGAGATCGGGGGCGGGGACTGGTTTTTCACCAATGGTGTCTTCGGCCCCACGGATGTCGGCGGCACGGTGACGATCGCCGGCGGGCCGGCCGGCAAAAATGGCACCTACACGATCACGCGCGTCACCGATCCGCAGCATGTCGTGATGACGCCCACCCCGGGCGGTGGGACCGGGGCTTTCGGGGTGGTTGCCACGATCACATTCACCCCGCCGCTCCAGTACACCGCCGGCCCCGGAATGATGGGCGTCTCGCTCATCCCGATCTCCAAAGACGGGATGGACAAGCTCCCAGCAGCGCGGAGGGCCGCGTGACGGCGGCGCCCTTGTGAGCCCATGGCCTTCGTGAACAGCTCGACTGGCAGCGGCGGCGTACCGACCTACCGGGATGCGACGGGGGCGATCGGCCAGATGCAGGCCCTTGGAATCGGCCCCGATGAGGCGAAACGCCGTGAGCAGAAATACGGAGTGAACCCGGGTGGTACGGGATATGTGTCCGGCCAAGTCCCGCCCGCGCCGCCGTCGTCGGGACCGCCGGGCATGGTGCCGTCTGGGGGGGAGGGGCAGGGGTTCACGCGCCCGCCCGGCGCTCCAGCGCCGAACGCTTCCCTGGCAACGAGCAACGGCGCGGGCTGGAACGTTCCCGCTGGCGTCCCGGCGGCGCTGCCACCGGGCACGGGGCTTGGAGCTGGCGGCACGACGACCCGCACCGGCGCCCTATCAGCCCCCGCCGGCTCACCAGGGGCCGCGCCGCCGCCGGTCGGCATCGCGTATGCCAGCAACGCCAACGCGGGCAACTCTCCGAACGCCGGGGCGGCGCCGGGGTCCGGGGTCAATTCCCAGGGCTACAACGTGGCCGGTCCCGCTGGTAGTGCTGCCCTGGGGCAAGTTCCCGTCCTTGGCGAGCTGACGTCGACGGCAACGACCGATCTATCACCGACCATCCAGGCGCAAGCCGCCGCTATGGGGTTGTCGGGCAACCTCAACCAAGAGCGCTACAACTACCGCCCCGGCGAGGCTCCGGCGCAAGACGTCGTCTCCCTGGACACGCAGCAGGCAGACCAGACCCGGGGCCGTCAGCAGACCGCCCTGGACGCCCTGACGGCAGCGGCGAACGGGACTGTCCCATCGGCGGCTGAAATCCAGCTCCGGGAAGCGGCGGCGCGCAACAACGCCGCAAACTTCGGGGCCGCGCGGGCGCTGGGAGGCCGATCCGCCGGTGGTGCAGCTCGAGCCGCGACCGTTGCGAATGCCGAGGCGAACAACGAGACGAACGTGGCAGCCGCCGCGGGCCGTGCCGCTGAGCAAGCGAACGCGCGGCAGGCATTGATCTCGGCGCTCGGAGGGGTCCGGGGCCAGGACATCGATACGGCGCAATCCAACGCGAACCTGCGTCAGCAGGCGTACGGCAACAACCTCACTTCCCAGACCACGGCGAACGCTCAGGCCGACGAGTGGCGCAAGGCCCTCCTGGCAGCCCAGCTCCAAGCCCTTGGTATCGGCACCAACGCCGCCGGTCAGACGGTCAACGCGGCGGCGAAGAACACCGAGGCGATCAACAAGAGCAAGGGCGGAATCCTCGACATGATCGGGAGCGCCGTCGGAATCTAGGGCCTGACGTAGAGGGTCGTCCCCAGCGTCAGCCGCGGGTATTCGGGCGTGCTGACGTCGATCGCGTAGCCGATCACTTCGATGTGGTTCGTCGTGATCGTCACTTGCGTATCCGTCGCCATCCAGGTTCCCGCGACGGTGTTCTCGAAGCCCGTCGGGTAGCTGGTCGTGCTGCTGTACCCGCCGTTGGGATCGAACGAGATCTCCTGTTGAACGAGTGCCGACAGCGCCGGCTCGTTGCTCGCCTTCATCCATGCCCCGACGATCGTGGGAGCTTCCGGAGCATCCGCGGTCATGTTGTCGCCGCATCCCACAACGAGCAGGGCCGCCAGCAGCATTGTTCTCATGGCCCCAGCGTGCCCCCAGTCGACGCGCCGCGCAACTGAACGGGGGTACAGGACCGTGACGGCCGCGCCTAGATGAAGCCATGGCCGAAGCCGATCCGCTGCTGGATGAGGACCTGACGAGAGAGGATCGGCAGACAGTTGCCGAAATCGAAGGCAACCAACCGCAGTCGGGCGAGGGACCGGAACCCGTCGACCTCGACGAGATCAACCCTGCCCCACCGGTTGCTCCCCCGCTCGACCTGACGCCGCCCGAAATCGGGTCCGAGGGCCCAACGCGGCAGGAGCCGATCCCCGGCATGCCGACCCCGGTTCCCGCGGCACCGGTCGAAACGCCGATGAGCGAGGACATCGCTCGCCGGCAGGGCGAGCAGGACAAGGCGAACGCCGCGATCAATGCCGCGACCGCCCAGCGCATGGCCAACGAGGCGCAGGCAGCCGACGAAGAAGCCCGCCTCGAGCGCGCCGACTACCTCCAGCGGCGACAGGACGCCGAAAAGGACCTTGACGCACGGATCAAGCAATACGAGCAAGCCCGGCTAGTCAATCCGCGGGAGCACGTCAGCACGAAGTCCCGGCTCGCTGTCATCTTCGGCGGGCTCGGGGCCGCGCTGCGTTCGGCCGGTGGTGGGTCATCCGAAAACCGCGCCCTCGACCAGCTTCAGAAGCAGTGGGACGACGACACGGCGATCCAGAAGGCCAACATTGCCACCCTGAGAGACACCGCCGTCATGGCCCGCACCCGGCTCGAGGACGTCGACACGGGCCGCCGGCAGATGTTGCGGGACGCGGATGCCCGGTTGCTGGCCAAGTACAACCTCGCCCTGAAGCAAGGGGAAGCCCAGCTCAAGAGCCAGGGAGCGAGCCAGGCAGAAATCGACGCCGACGGCCGGATCGTCAAGCTGCGAGCCGCTCAGGCGGCTGCCAAGATTCAGGCGCAGAAGGACGCCGACACTCACGCGCTGAACCAGGCCAGGATCGCCCGTCTGAACGCGCAGGCGGCGCGCGACCAGCGCAAGGCAAAGGGCGGTGGGGGCGGTGGAGGCGGCGGTGGCGGCGCGCTGACGAAGTTCGTAGAGCAGGCGGGGCAGCTTGCCCCCGGCGATCCGATCCCGCCCGATCTCGTCGTGCTGGGCCGGCAGGCCGGATTGAAGGTAAACCAGATCGCCTCCGAGGTGGACAAGTACCGCGGATCGGGAGCGAAGGCGGTCAAGGCCGGCATCCAGACCGAGCGGCAGCTTTCGAAGGAAGCCGAGGCGTGGGCGAAGAAGAACAACATCGCCCCTCTGATCAAGAAGCAGGACGAGCTGAACGCGGTCATGGAGGAACTGGACACCGCGCCCCACAACCCGCTGGCACAAGCGCTCGCGGTCGAAAAGGCCGTGTCGTCAGCCCGCGGCGGCGCCGCCAGCAAGCAAGCTCTGGCCCTCGCACTCGAACACCTCGGCCCGAAGTACACGAGCATGGAGGACGTCTACCGATCGATCCGATCCAAGGAGATCGGCGAAAAGCAGATGGAGAACTTCATCGGCTTCATGCGCGCCCAGCTCGGTCAGGCCCAGGGCGAGGGGAAAAAGAAGTTCGACGAGTACAACAATTTCATCGCGAGTCAGCCGGAGGGCCGCCGCGCCGAACTGGAAGCCCAGCGGGGACAGATCTTTTCTGGCTTGCACGGATTCGGCGAAGGTCAGTCTCCGGCCGTTCGACCAGCGCCAGCAAAGGCCAACCCGCCGCCCGTGAACGCCGGCCCGACGGCGGAACAGGTGAAGCAGGCGAAGGCCCTGATCAACCTGCCCCCGAATGATCCGCGCCGCACGCCCGAGCGGGAAGCCAGGGCCCGGAAGATCATCAGCGACGCAGCCAAGCCAATCAAACTCTGATGGGCGACTTCGACGCGCTGGATAGCTATGGCAGCAGCCCGAGCGACGATTTCGCCGCGCTGGACGAGTACGCGCCAGCTCCGAAGCCGGCCGTCGTCGACATGGGTCCAGCCGCCCGCCGCGCCCGCGCTGGGATGGCTCCGGGTGAACGCGATCTGACTTCCGAGGCAGCCGGAACCTCAGCGGGCCCGATCTCCACCCACAACATCCTGAAGCCTACGGGGATCGGGCTCTACGAAACGCGCCAGCCCGAGGCACCGGCGGACGCCAGCGGGTACGTCGTCAAGAAGCCGCTGCCGGGCGGCGGGACGCGCATCCTCGACTACCCCAGCAACCCGAACGAGATGGGCGATCCCGGGGCTCAGATGCTCACCGGGACCGCACTGGGCATGGCGGCCGGGGGCGGTGCAGGGGCGACGCTTCGGGCACTCGGAGCACCGGCGCAAGCCGCGCAGATCGCATCGTCGGCAACCGAGGGAGCCGTTTCCAATAAGGCGTTCGGCGGTGATCTGGACACTGGCGCCGCCTTGGGCCTGCTGCCGCACGTTGCCCCCCCGATCGCGCGCGGGGTTGGGTCGGCAGGCAGAGCCGTGGCCGCGAAGCTGGGTCCGAACACCGAAAAGGCGATCAAAAACGCCCGAGGTTGGGTCGCCAAAGACATCTCCGGGGACATCAAGGGCGCTTCGACCGCCACGGCTCGGAAGCAACTCGCTGACGATGCGGAGAACGCCGCGACGATCGTGCTCAAGGATCGCCATCTCGACAAGGCGATCGACCGCGCCGAATCCGGCAATCTCGATCGACTCCAGGAAGCGCAAGGCGCTGTCCAAGAACGCCTCAAGACGATCGCGCAAGATCGGCTTGACCCGCACTGGGATCAGGCGTCGAAGGCGCTCCCCGAGGGAGGCGTGCGGTCGGCCGATTTCGTCGACTACCTGGAAAAGCGAGCAACCGATCTGCGGGACACCGGCCTCACGTCTGATGCGGCTGAAGCCGATGCCCTCGACGGGATCGCAGGCCGCATCAAGAAGGCCAAGAACTGGGGCGGCGGGAAGCAGTACGACCCAGCCAAACCGGTACAAGGTGGAGCGCTCGACGGAATGGAGACGGGAAAGGCGATTGCCCTGCTTGAGAAACAGCAGACGGGGCCGACGGCGGGCGCGCTCGGAGACGAGATCAAGCGGCTGCGCGCTGAGGCGACCACAGAGGGATTGAATCGTGACGCGATCGTTCCCGCTCGCGAGATTCAGAAGGTATGGGCCGACGAAGCCGGGAACGCCTACAAGTCCTATGGTGGTATCCATGGGACGGCTGCCTTCGAACGTAAGCTCGACATCGCGTCTCACATCCGAGAGTTTCGCGATGACATGCTATCGGCGGTTGCCGAGACGAATCCGCGTGTTGCCGCGGAACTGCGCAATGCCAATCGCGACTATTCGGCGCTCAAGCGGATTGAAAGCGTGCTGGATCAGCGGATCAACCACGCCAAGGCCAACGCACAGGGAGCGGGAATCCCCGTAGGTCTCAAGAAGGCGGCCAAGGAGATCAAGCACAGCCCGACAGGGTTCTTGCTGGGCAAGATTCCCGATGCAGTGATCGCTGGAAAGCGAGCGTTCGATAAGTGGATCGCCCGCGGCGCCATCACGGCCCAGCAGAAAGCGGCCGTGCGAAAGATCTTCACCTCCCAGGGGCCGAAGGGCCCGGCGATCCGTGCCGCAGTAGCCGCCGGTGTTCCGTCGTCGATCGCAATGTGGGCGGGGCGTGCCGCTGACGGCGGGGCGACGGTTCAGGAAGTCGCATCCGACGAGCAGCAGCCGACGACCGTGGCCGAGGCTCCCTGATGCCACTCGATCCGCTGCACGCCGAAACGATGGTCGCGGCCCTCGGCCTGGATCGCATCCTCAACAGCAACCCGTCTTTCACTCGGGAAGCACAGGAGGCGTCGATCACGTTCCCCAAGCGCGCCCGAGCCCTGCTGCTGCGCGCTCTCTCCCGCACGGAACCCGAGGCCGACGACACGGAGGCACCGGAGTTCGACTACGACGATGCCAAGCGGATGCTGGACGCCGGGGATGATGAAGTTGAGAAGCGGCACCTTGCGCTGTTCGAAGCCGTCCCCGACGACATCCAGGACGACGTGCAGGCGGCAGCCTCTACGGCGATCCAGTACCTCCAATCCGTCCTACCCCGCCAGCTCCTAAAAACGACGGCCCGCCTCGCCGTCAACCATCCAGAACCATTCGCCCTGGACCGCTTCACCAGGCAATGGCGTGTAGCCGTCGATCCGATGCATGCCATGCGGGCGATGGCTGAAGGCTCGCTCGACATGGTCATGGTGGATGCGCTGAAAGGGGCGTACCCGGCGATCTACAAGCTGATCGCCGATCCGGGGGGCCTGCTGGATGACGCGATCGCGGCGATGAAGGCCCGCCGCGGGGATCGCTGGGACGTGAACGACGACCAGGACCGCCAGGTCAAGATTCTAATTGGCGCCGACCCGATCGACTTCGATCTCGCCGCCGATCTGGCCGCCTCGCAGCCCATCACGCCAGCCGCTCCGGCCCGGGGAAAGCCGGCCAAGGGAGCCCCCGCCGCCGTCGACGAGCTGCTACCCGGCCAGAAACAGGCGTGACACGCACGCCCTTGTAGAGCAGCGGGGCATACCCCGCGAATCCTACACGGAGCGTCATGGCCATCGACCGAGTCTCAAAGCCCAAGTACATCGTCGGGACCTCGACGGGAGCGACGTTTCAGGGGACCTGGCTGAACGTCAACGGCCTCGACAACCTCTCGTTCCACTGCCAGTGGACCGGCACGACGACGGGGACGTTGTCTCTCGACGGAACCAACGCCGAGACGATCCAGGACCCATCGACGCGGCAGGATTCACCGTCGACGCGCGTTACCCCCGCCACGGTTGCGACCCTGGCGGCCGGCAATCCCGCCGGCGGCGCGTCCCAGGTCATGTTCAACGTCACGAACATCCCCGCCAAATGGGTGCGGCTGGTGTTCACGCGATCGGCCGGTACAGGGGCCCTTGACTGCGCGTTCATGGGGAAGGGCATCTAATGCCGCGCGTACCCGGATCATCGATCGCGGCCCGTTCGGCGAACATCCGCACGGAGATCGCCGCCGGCCGTCCCGTCAAGCAAGCCGTGGCGATCGGCTACTCGGAGCAGCGTGAGGCGCGGAAGAAGCGCCAGCGCAACGAGGCGACCGCCCTGGGAGTGAAGGGACATCACTGATGCCGCTCTATCTCGACGAAGGCGAACTGGTCAGCATTCCCAAGGTCGGGCGTCGCGGCTACTTCATCGACGCAGACGGCACGCTGAAGGAACTGAAATCGGACGGGTCGAAGGCGGCTGTTGGTGGGATTTCGCTCGGCCCCGCGGCATTGGCACTGGCCCGGGCTCAGCAGCTCTGCGGCACCGGGATCACCAAGGTCTTCGGCTCCGACTTCGACAACGATCAGTGGTACCGATTCATCCAGGTAAATACCGGGGCTCCGGCGGTGCTGGCCACGGAGCGGGGCGGGGTCCTGAACCTGCCGACCGGCGCGGGCGCTAGCTCGTTCGCAGTGGTCTATCCGCACGGAACGACCGTCGTTCACTTCGACAACCCGGCGACATCGAAGTGGTATGTCCGTGCCAGGATCAAATTCACGACCGCCGTCGACGCGCAGGCTCAGCTCTACATGGGATTTGCGACGGCCGGCGGCGGTGCGCCGCTGTTGAACCTCGGCCTACTCGGGAACCTCTCGACGGGATTCATCTCCGGATCGACGACGAACAACGCTGGGGCTGTGCAGGCGTCGTTCACGTCGACGGTGGCGTTCGAAACAACCGCGTACCATGTCGCAGAATCCTGGAGCGACAGTATCAACATCGGCTTCGCCTGGGATGGAGCAGCGCTGTTCTCCACGCCCGTGGCGAACATCGGAACGAACCCGGTCACGCCCACGGTCGTGGCTGGCAACGGAACAACCGCAGCAAACCGCGCCGTACAGGTGGATTACCTCTACACCTGCATGGGCGATCCATAGGCAGTCGCACATGCCGGTCTATCTCAACGAGCGCGAGACACCGACGATCCCGCCGCCTGGGACGCGGGTGATCATCGTCGACGTCGACGGAGTCGTGAAGCAGCTCAAGTCGGATGGGTCAAAACCGCCGATTGCCGGCGGGAACGACATGCAGTCGATCTGCCGCGTCTCGGCCTCGCGCGTATTGCCGGACGGTTTCGCTGAATACTGGACCGACCTGACCGGCGCGGCCGATCACAGCGTCTCATTCTCTCTCAACACCAATTCCACCGCGGTCGTCAATACGGAGAGTGGCGGCAAGCGACGGCTGACGACGCAGGCAACGGGGCCCGGTGTCGCCGAAATCCTGCCGTACTACAACCAAAACGGCCTGCCCGCGACCGAGCATCTGCCGACGCTGATCAACCCGAAGACGAGCGCCTGGTACGTCGAAGGGCGAGCCGCGATCGAAACACACGGCGCGAATAGCCTGCTACTCCCATGTTCGATTGCGCTCACGTCCGCCGGCGTCATCCAAGTGCCCGGCGGGGCCATCACGGGCAATACGTTCGTTGGGTTCGGGTTGGTTGGAACGACCTTTGCCGGCGGCAATGTTTCGTTTCTATCTCTCATTGCGTGCAGCGCCGCGACGATCCTAGTGCAGACGTCGACGATTCCATGGACGTCGACGATGCAATCTTACGCGCTGGAGTACGACGGGGCGCGAACGATCACGGCGCGGGCCTATGCGCCCGATGGAACCGTGGCGACCTGGACGACTCAGAACCTGAATCAGATCCCCACAACGCCACCCGGGTCGAACGTAGGCTTTCACCCGAACCAATGGTTGATGGCGACGGACACGACCGTCACCACGATGCTCTGCGACTACCTGTACGGGGCGGGACCGAGGACATAGATGGCAACGCCAAAGAAAATCCTGCGTTCCGACGTCATCGGGGTGATCGGTGATTCGATCAGTTCCGGCTTCGGTTCGACCGATGGGTGGATGTTCAATTTTATGCCGTCGGTCGCGGTGCAGAACTTTGGCCCCGTGTCCGGTGTCAACCCGCTCCGCCAGCCAGTCGGCTACATGGCGCAGAGGTATCCCAGCTTCGCGATCGACGCCTCGCCGGGGCGGAAGGTCGGCGACATCTCCGGGACCATTGCGACGACGCTGGCCCCATTCATCGCTTTGCGGACGAACGTCTACATCGTCCAGCTCGGCACGAACGATGTTGCCGCGCTCGTTCCGGCCGCGACGTTCGCTACTCAGGTCAATACCGTTGTCAGCGCGATCCGTGCGGCGCCGTTTTTCAAGCTGCTGATCTGGATCGGCCCCGGGTTCACCTTCGAGAACTGGCCGGACGGCGCAAACGCCTTCGACACGGTCCTCGACGGAATCAGGGACAAGGACACGCAACTTGCGGCGGCGATGGCGGCCCTATCCAGTGATTGCGCTTTCGTCTCCTGGCGGACGTGCCGGATCAACGCGCTGAACGCGACCACGAACCCGACTCACGCGACGACGGGAATCTACACGTCTGACGGCACGCACCCGACGTCAGCGCCGACAAGCGCCAACGTCACGTCGGGTGACAACCTGCTGTCCAGCTTCACGGTTCCGCTGCTGACCTTCGCGTGACCTGGCACCACGTAGCCGCCCTCCTGATCGCCGCCGCCATGGTAGTGGCGTGCGTGTGGATTGTGCGCTCCGCGTCTCCTGAAGCTGGTGGCCGGGAGATGTTCTTCGGCGTCGTCCAGCTCGCGAATACGATCTGCTCGGGCGTTGCCGGGATGGCGCTAGGGCCGATGCTGCTGCGCCAGCGTGCCAAGGGTAAGCCGCCGTCACCTTTTGAGCCCAGCGATGGAACCAAATGAACCAAACAGCGATCTCGAAGTCGAACGAGCCGTGTTCCGAGAATGCAAAACTGCGCTTGAGGCTTTGGCGGGAGCGTTCGGCCGAGCTGCTGAGCGACCTGGCGGCCTTTCTTCCGACGAGCTTACGGCCCTGCGAGGCCTCTCCCGTCGAACGGCCATCCTCATCGCCTCCGTTGCGTTTCCCATTCCCGGTACCGTAGAGGACCGGCATGGGAGATGACTTCGGGGACGATGACCCGACGATCTTGGACGGGACCCCGCTGACCGAGAGCGGTGAGATCACGCCCATCGAGCCCCCGAGGTGTACCGAGTGCGGGGCCGTCGTGTTCGAAGACGACTTCGACCAAGTCGCCCTGGCCATCGGCCTGGAGCGGTGCGTGCGGTCGAGGCCCGGGGCTGAGAATCCGTGGTGGTGGTGCGCGAACTACAGCCCGACGCACCGGAAGTGTGTGCAGCTCTACCCGCGCTAGGGCTTCGGCTCACCCGGAGTAATGGGGCCGCCGTTGATGCGCTTGTTCACGAATTCCTCGACGGCCTTGAACGCCGTGTTTGCCACATCCGCACGAATGGCGGCAGGGCAGAACTTGTGCGTGCAGAATCCGCCGCCCCTGTCCTGGTAGGCGGTCCCGCACGAATCGCAACGCCACTCGGTGGGCTCAGCGCCTTGCCTGAGAACCCCGCCAGCATCCAATTTCCAGCGGCACGGATGCAGGAGTGCGCCGGCCGCAGACTTCGCCAGCGACCCGTTTAGGATCGCGTTCACTTCGCGATGGGCTAGCAGCCAATCCTTCTCAGCGTCGGTCATCGCTCACCCGGAGTAGCTGGATGGAGCGGCCGACCGGCGTCTCGGCAGGCGGGGGTGCAGTAGCAAGCCCCGTCGCCTATGCCGCGCAAGAACCATAGCCCCTCGGGGACATCGTCGGCGTACCCTCCGCATCCTGGCGCGCACACCGTAGGAACAGGGGCGGGCGAGGTGGCGTCAAAGGAAGCGTCGATGCGTTTCAGCATGCGCAATCGCTCCGCTGCCAGAGAGCGGCGAGCGATTTCAGCGATGGCGTTAACGTTATCACCCGTGCCTTTCGCCCAGTCGATGTCGTAGCCCTCGATGGCGTTCAGCGCCCTCTCCAGCTCGGCGATGCGCTGGCGGGCGGCGGTTAGGTCCCTGGACAGCTGACACTCCACGCCGTTTTTGTCGTCACATTCCCAGTAGTCAGGACCGCGACCTGACCGTTTCGGCCATACTGGACGGCCGCAGACGTCGCAAACCTCGTCGCTCATCGCTTCCCTCCCTTGGTAGTCCCGCTACCGCCGCAGTCGGGGCGTTTCGGGTCTGCCTTGCCAACCATCCATCTCGGCCAGCGCGCGACTTCCCTCGCAGTCCTGTTTATGAACGCCCTCAGCCGCCGCAGCTCGCCCTTTGTCACGTCTTGCCTTTCGCGTACACGGCGCAATCTGCATCGTGCATGGCGATGGTTCGCCCGCGGGCAATCGCATCGCAGCCCGCGCACGTCTCGGCCGTCCCGCTCCCCGCTGGCGTGCTGCTGGCGCGCTGGACTTCTGCCTTGCAGTCGGGGTGGTCGCATAGATGGACGTAAGCGACGTGGTCGGCCATGTTGTGCGGCGTCCCGGTCTGCCGGGATGCGCCGAGGAAGTCGCGGGTCGCGGCAGGCAACAGCCCAGCAGCGCTGGCGCCCTGCTCCCAAACGAGTATCCACCGTCCCAGCAGCTCCCTCGCCTCCATGAGTTCCTCTTCGTGTATGGCGGCTTGCTGGGTGTCGCGGGCTTCGAGCATCTCGGTGACACGGTCGCACACGGCGGAGTGAACGCGTGTCGTTCCAAACAGACAATTCGCCGGGAACCAATCGTGTGCCACTTCCCTCGCAGCCTTCCCCTTGGTGGCACTGGTGGTCATGGGCGGCTCCCTTCGCTCCAAAGCGCGCTTTCGATTATCGCAGCGACGTCAGCGTCAGCCCCGTCGTCGGCAAGTTCTGCCCACGCATCATATTCCGGCGGCGGCCAAGAAATGTCACTCCGCGCCCAGGAGAGCAGCCATCGCAGGGTGTACAGTTCTCCGCCGTGCGGGTCGCGCGGCATTGGCTCGCTCCCCTTGGTGGCGGTCATGGGGTGGGCTCCGGGTCGCTGGGTTCAAGCCATCTCTCGCGCGACAGCTCGTCGCTGTGCAGGTTGTGGTAGACGACCCGGGCGCGTTCCTTCCTGGCCCGTCTCCACGCAGCCTCAATCTCGGCGCCTTCCTCCGAGGTGTAGAAGTTCCCCGTAGACTCGTCGCGCACGAGGACCTCGTAGATTTTCGGCTGCGCGTAAAAGCGCCTTTGCCAGCCAGCGATGTCACGACTCATCGTCGTCTCTCTTTCTTTCTGAGTGGGCGGGTCACGGCTTCTCGGGGAAGGCGCGCCGCTTCGCCACTGCGTTGGGGCCGAGCTGGGGCTTCGACTTCCGCCCCTCGGCTCTCAGCTCGGCGTGTTGCTCGGCGCTCACGCGGTAGAAGACCGGAGGCACCGAGGCCGAGCCGGTTGTGGTGGGGTGGCCGACCTTGCGCAGCCGCCACTTATGCGGGCTCTGCGCTCGCGTGATTGTCCCGGCGACCATGCACGGCTCACCAGGGGCAGCGCCGCACTTCGGACACCGGATGGCGTGTGGATTCATCGCTTGGCCTTCCAGGGGCGTCGCGCGGGCGGCCCCGGCGGATAGTCGATATCAACGCAAAGGTGTCCGCCGGTTTGAACGAAGGCGTCCACGGCTGTTGCGACCGCATCCATGCGACGCTCTGGCGGTACGTCCTTCATCGCCCTGGCTATACGGGCGGCATCAGCGATTTGCCGCCGCGTTCGTTTACGGTCCATCGACTTGCCAACCCACGGACTCATGGCATCCCGTCCGATTCGATGCCCTGCTCGCCTTCCTTGCACGTCCCACACGCAGGGAACGGTGCCCAATCAGACGTGCCGCCACATTCCGGGCAGACCGATTCGCCGTAACGAGTAGTGACGGCCTTCGGACCACCCTCCGAAGCTGAGGGAGCGGGGACTGCCGCTCCACCGTCGTCAACCGCGTGATCGCAGTGCGCCATGCAGGTACCTTCGAGACACAGCGGCGCGCCGCACTTGCAGACCGGCTCATTCTTGTCGTGGTTCCCCTCGTGGCCGGCTTCCTGCGAGCACCCGATGATCACGCAGGGCTCGAACGACATCGCCGCCGCGAGCTGCCGCGCCATCCACACATTCGCCTGTGCCCACTCTTTCAACGCTGCCTTGTCCATGGTCCGTTACCTCCTACCCTCTAAGCTAGCAGCCTGCCGAATTGATGTCAACACCTATTAGCGGCTCACCGAGCCCTCCGGGATGAGCGGGACGGCATCGGCCAAATCTTCGTCTTGCCCCGGGGCTGCAACTCCCGGCCTGCACGCCGCAGGAAATCAGCGGCGCGGTCACACACGCCGTTGTGGTGCCCGTCTCGGCATAGCGGGTACGGGTTCAGTCGCCCGTCATCGATGCCGTAGAGGAATTCGTGCGCCATCTCGCGCGTTCGTTGCTCCTCTCGACTGGCCCGCGCGCCCCTCATGGTGTCCGGGCCTTCCCGACAACATCCGCAAGTGCCTTCATCCTGACGTCGAGGGCAGCGAAGCACTCAGCGCAGAGAACATGACTCGGCAGCCGGGCGGGTCTGTCGGGATGGTTGCAGCACTTGAACTTCTTGCTGTCGCGCGTGCCGATTGTCGGGGTCGTCTCGTCGTCCATCGCTCTCCTCCCTCGGTATGGGTGGGCTCAGGGGCCCCAGTAGTTGCGGAACGCGATCACCTCGGCAACCTTCGCCACGAACAGCATGAGCACGACGCCGACGGGAATCCCCAATGCGAGGCCGATCAGAAGCATTGCGGCTCTCTCCCCTGTTCCTTCATGGTCCCTCCTGGGTGTGCTGGGGCTTGTGACAGCCCTCGTCGTGTTCGCAATGCTCGCAGCGGGTCTCATCGTACGCGGATGCGCTGAAGTTCTTGCACATGCCGGGGACATGGTCAGAGCCGCGCCACCCCGCCGGTTCGCAGACGCATCCCTTCGGAGGCGGCGTAAAGTCGTGGTGGTCGTTTTCCTCGACGCCGCAAATTAGGCACTCAACGCCATCGCTCATCGCCCCTCCTGGGTGTAGTGTCCCGAATCCGTGGTTACGCCTGAGCAGCTCAGGGAAGAGGCTGTAGAAGCCGACGCGATAGCCGGCAAGCTCGAGAAAGCAGCGGCAGCCCACCGACGGCAGGCAGAGCGATGCCGGAAGCTCGCCACTGAAATCGAAGCCGATCCAGCCTTGTCATCCATCACCGAAAGTCGTAGCATGTTCCGTAGCAAGATGGAACTAGAAAACGAACAGGTGAGCAAGCGGGTGAAGATTTCCTCGAAGATGACCAGCGATTCCCCGGCAAAGAAAGCACTCCTGGAGGCGAACATAACCCCCAAGGACGTCGCCGCTCTGCTGGGAGTCGGTCACTCGACGGTGAACGCCTGGTGTACGGGGGCGAGGTCGATTCCTCGGTCCCACGTCGACCGCCTCAGGGAAAAGCACCGCATCCCGGCCAAGGTCTGGCCGAAAATCGCCGGCTAAATCTGTAGCAAGTACGGCGACTTGTGAAATACTTGCAAAGCCATGTTGACACTGTAGCAAGCTGGGTTTAACTTGCTACACATGCTCAACAACACGGTCATCAAGGTGGTTCCGGGGCGGTTCCCGCAGGGTGGCTTCATCGCCGCGCTCATCATGGGCGGCGCTGTCGTCGTCGACTGCTGGGGCCAGACGAAGAGTGAGGCGCGCACCGAGGTGAAGCGCGCCGCGAAGGAAATGGGCCTCGGTGCTGGGTCGGTGCGGCTGTGAGCCTTCCGACGACGGTTGGAGCAGCGCGGATGGCGGCGAAGCTCTCTGAGGTTCGCCGGGCTGCTAATGCCGTGGCGGCCGATGGAAAGGAATTCGCGCTCGCTAGGGCCCTGGGAGCATTGCTCGCCGACATCCAATCGCTTGAGATCGCGCTGCGCCACTGGAATGGCGCATTCTTAGGGGAAGAGGCTCCGGCCTTCGCTCGGCTGCGGCTCGCGCAGGAGGCCCGCTAATGCCCTCCTGCTTCCACTACAGCGACGAGGCTTGTTACTGCTTCGAGGACGCTGACGTCAGCGACGGCTGCCCTACCTGTAACGGTGAGGGTGACGGCAACGGGGAGTGCTGGAACTGCGACCCTTCGTGCTCGCTGGAGTACAGCCCGGTGCGGGCTTCGTTCCTCATCGTCGATGGGGTGGTCTCCGAGGTGGCGCTGTGAAGGTCTGTTTCTACTGCGCCGCCGCGATGACTGGCCCGAAGTACCGGGACGACGGGTTCCGGTACTTCCACTGCTACGAGTGCCCGATGTGTAGGCGCACCTTCGACGAGCAGCGTCCGCACGCTGAGTGGGAGGCGAACCAACGGGCCATGCGCGGCCTCGACGTTCGCGACTGCGAAAACATCAACGTCCAGGACGGGGCGTGGCCCGGCGAGGGCTTCAACTACGGGATGGGGCGATGAACGACTGCGGGGGATGCGGGAAGCAGCTCGACGTCTGCAAGCCCGTCCAGAGCCACGAGCGCTACGGCTTGCTCTGCCCTGGGTGCGCTCGCTTCGCTGCTGATTGCGAGGCCGAGGTCGCTCGGTTGCGTGCATTCGCTGAGGCCCTGGCTGTCCTGGAGTCGGCGATGAACCCGAGAGCGGTGGTGAACTAGATGCAACCGCGTTGCGACAAGTGCAGGTCCGAGGCTGGCCCGATCATGGTCAAGTCGTGCGAGCTGTTCGTGCGCGATGGCGTGCGGTGCGGACGGATATATTCGCGCTGCATCGACTGCGGCGGTGTTCTCGGGGTCAATCGGTCGCTGTCGTCTCATCGCGCTCTGTACCACGCCAAGCTGGAGCGCCAGCGATGACCCCCGCCGACCTGGAGCGAATCCGCGCCGCACTGGCTGAACGCGGCAGATTGACGTTCATCTGCGAGCGCTGTGGCACGCAGTTCCGTGAGCTGCGCGGGAACCGAAGGCACAAGCATGTCTTCTGCTCGCATGAGTGTTCGCGCCGAAAGATTCCGCCTGTTGAGCGCTTCTGGCCACGTGTGAACAAGAACGGTCCCGTGATTCGTCCCGAGTTGGGCCAGTGCTGGGAGTTCAAGGGGGCCGAGTACGGCGGATGGGGGCACAAACAGTTCTACGATGGCACCAGGAATACCGGGGCACATCGCGTCAGTTGGGTGTTCGCTCATGGGCCGATCCCGGACGGCCTTCTCGTCTGCCACAAGTGCGACAACCCGCCATGCGTGAACCCGGCACATCTGTTTCTCGGGACCGTCGGAGACAACACGCGCGACGCCAGGGATAAGGGACGGCTCAAGGGAAATCAGTGGGCGCGCGGCGAGACCCATCCGCACGCAAAGCTTACGGAAGCAAGCGTCAGAAGTATTCGCGAGAGTAGCAAGACGGCGGAAGAGCTCGCCCGTGAGTTTGGAGTCGCGCCTCATTCCATCAGGAGAATTGTGCGGCGCGCTGCCTGGAGGCACGTTCCATGAACGCCGTCGATTTGGAGAGGATTCGTAGCGCGCTGGTCGAGGGCCTCACCGTCCGTAGAGGGATGCTGCTCACTGACGAGATCATCCGGGACAGGGCTGCGAACTTGACGGAGTATCTACGCCCAATTGTGGATGACATCGTCAAGGCAGCTCTCGTCGACGCGGCCCGTGGGGAGGTTGTGACGGGGACCATCGAGACCCCGCCGTTTGATGAGCCACCGTTCAAATAGGGAGACATCACATGATCGAAACATCGCAGGAATTGAACGAGCTGGCGAAGGCGCTCTCGGCCGCTCAGTCGGAAATCATGGCCGCGAGCAAGGACCGCGAGAATCCCTACTTCAAATCGAGCTACGCCACTCTCGCGAGCGTCTGGGATGCCTGCCGCGGACCGCTCACGAAAAACGGGCTGTCGGTGACACAGTTGCCGGTCAACCAGAACGGCTCCGTCGGCGTGGTGACCACACTCCTGCACGGCAGCGGGCAGTGGATGCGATCGGTTCTCTTCGCCAAGCCCGAGAAAGACACGCCCCAGGCGCTCGGGAGCTGCCTGACCTACGTTCGCCGCTACGCGCTCTCGGCCGTGGTCGGCGTCGCGCCGGAGGACGACGATGGGAACGAGGCGTCTGGCAACGGCAAGCCCGCGATCAAGGGCAACGCCCAGCCCGCTAACAAGGTGAAGGCCGACAACAACGCGCTCATGGCGAACGCGACCCAGATTCAGCAGATCCACATCCTGAAGGAGAAGATCGGCGGCTGGACCGGAAAGGCCGACCACGACAAGCACCCGTATCGCGCCGCGCTCCTGGCCTACAAGGACGCAGTCGGCAAGCCGTGCACGTCGTCGAAGGAGCTGACGTTCGAGCAGGCCAGCAACCTCCTGAAGCGGATGCAGGGAACCTTCGACGCCCAGGTGGCGAACCTAGCCAAGAACGAAGCGGCCGCCCCGATTGCCGGCGGGATGAACGGCGAGCGCGAACCCGGCAGCGACGACGACGACACGGGCGAGGTAGCCGATGCGGGCCTGCTCCAGAACGTCCGCGAAGCCGCTACCAGTGTGTGGGGAAAGAAGGTCAAGGACCTGGCCCCGCAGTGGTTGCAGAGGGAGTTCGGCGTCGACTCGGCGGCTGCGCTGTCGAAGGTGCAGGCAGAGCGAGCGCTTCAGATGCTCTTGAGGGGCGACACGTTGTGACCCTGGCCTTCCCAAAACCGTCGCGCCCCAAGAAGGCCCCACGGAGGCTCACCCGGAAGACCTGGATGAGAAAGAGGCGACCTCGACGCCTCTCCCGCCCTGGCTCCGACCTGGCCTACCTCGTGTGGTTGCACACGCAGCCCTGCATTCTCGCGCTCTCCCATCGCTGCGAGCGCGGCATCCAGGCTTCCCACCTTCGCCGCAACACGGGACTCGGTCTAAAGGAGCCCGACCGAAACGCCATCCCGATGTGCGCTGGCATTCACGAGCAGTGGGAGCAGCACCGGGGAATCTTCGCCGGGTGGACGAAGCTGGAACGATTCGCGTGGTTCACGCGGGCGATCGCCGAGACGCAAGCAACCTACAAACGCTGGGAGCAGCAATGAAGGCCGCCCAGATCGTCGTCAAGGACGCCCTTCGCCACGACGGCGCACCCCGCTCCGAACACCTGATGCTGGTGACGACAGACGGGCGGGTGTTCGAAAGATTCAGCGACGATGACCCAGGGGCGTGGACGGAGGTTCCGCTACCGCGAGATGCAACGAAGCGCTCGCAGTCTGCCAGGGGCAAACGCGCTCGGAGTTCCAGGAAGTAAAGTTTCGTAACTTAGATCGCGCCAAGTATCTGACGTAAGCAAACCGCACCACTTGCCGGCAGGGGGCCGCACAAGTGCATCACGGTTACGTACCCGTACGTCTACACGGTCACGCTGAACGCATGTCTGTGGTCGTGTGCCCACTGGCACACCTACGGGCTTACCCGCACTCTCGGTAACTCGGGCGTGGACGAGGCACTGGAGTTACTGCGGCGGCTTTCCGATCGGTTGACACCGACAGTCGGCGTCGTCGCTGTCCGCGAGCTTACGAAGTTGTACATCTTTTCCCCCGACTTCTTCGGCCTCGCCGATCAGGTCACGGAGCGCGGGCGTCTTGCAACGATTGGGCGAATCCTCGGTGACAGGAACGCCTGCACGCTGAGCCTGGCGGACGTTGACCACTTCCGCACGACACGCCGCGAAGAAGGGATCAAGACTGCGACTCGCAATCGGGAGATCGCGCGGCTGACCAAGATGCTCCGATGGTCCGCCGAACGTGGCCACATCTCGGCGTATCCGCTGCCCCGCGTTCGGGCCGAGGTTGAGAAGAACGAGCGCTCGACGTACCGGAGCGAGGACGACGTGATCGCGGTGGTCACGGCCGCCAAGACGAAAGGACGCCATGCAATCGCCGCGATCATCGCGACCGCCTATGACTCGGGGCTTCGACGTCGGGAAGTGTGCCGCCTGTTGGTGGAGCAGCTCGACGAACGAGATGGGGTGATCGCCGTCCCCGCTCCGGTCACGAAAGCGCAGCGAGCGCGGGCGACGGTTCTTTCAGATTGGGCCAGCGGGCTGATCCGAGCCGTCGAGCGCCCCGAGGGGTGCCCTTGGGCGTTCCCCACGAGGCGAGGGAGGCCCTATCACCCGCGCGTTGTGACGAAGTACTACCAGGAGGCTTGCGAGCTCGCAGGCGTCAAGCCAGCGGCCGGGGAGCGCAACTTCTTCCACGATCTCCGCGCGGGCTTCGGCGACAACCAGATCGCCGTGGGAACACACATGCAGCACGTTATGGAGATGGCGGGGTGGCAGGACTACCGCACGGCGCGCCGTTACTTGAGACGCGCGGCGAGGAAGATCGCGATCGATGCGAAGGCGCGGCTCGAGGAACACCGGCGGTCACCGCAGCGCGCAAAAATCGTCACGAACGAAAAAAAGGCAAGCGAAAATGTTTGACCGCTGAGCTGGCCTTGCTTCAAAGTGTGGTCATCCCTGATGGCGAATTCGAGTCACCACGTCGCGCGCCGTCCCGCCGCTGAGCCATCAGGGATGTTGGACGGCGCGAGCCACGGCGCGCGTCTTGGCGATTCGAAGGAGGGGGTGAGCAACGGGGATCGAACCCGCAACCCCCGGAGCCACAGTCCGGTGACCTCGCTGGCGGATCGCTTCTGGCGGAAGGTCGATAAAAACGGCCCGGTAGTTCGCCTGGGACTTGGGCGTTGCTGGATTTGGACGGGGGCCTACTCCCGCTTGCCCGATGGTCGTCGCGGCTACGGATCCATTTCCGTCCATGACAAGACCGTCAAGTGCCACCGCTTCGCTTGGAAGCTCACCCACGGAGAAATCCCCGCAGGACTCTTTGTTTGTCACCGCTGCGACAATCCTCGCTGCGTCCGGCCTGACCATCTGTTTGTTGGGACCGCGAAAGACAACATTCACGATGCAGTCCGCAAGGGACGCATGCGGGGCGCGAATAGCATCGCGTCCCTGGTAGCCGCCTTTTCCGTCGCTGCCCAAGAGGAGGACGGCTTCCCCGGTGAAGCCTCAAGTCTCGTCGAGGCAGACGAAGTTCTGTTCGGAGAACTTTCATTCACCATGGAGGAACCATGACCGCACGTCCCTCGATCAACTGGCTCGGCTGGCTGTTCGTCGCCCTCACCGCCGCCTTCTTGACCGGCTGTCAGCCTGCGAAGCCCGCTGACTTTGGTTTTTGTCCCTGTCCCGGTTGCTGTGTGGTGGGGCGATGACGCACACGATGCATTCGGCACGGAAGCGGTATCGGCTGGAATTGAAGAGCCGCACGAACCACGGCGAGGGATTTCGGTCGTGGGCGCGGCGCACGTACAACTCGGCGGGCGCGGCCGGCAAGCTCAAGAAGCTCGTCGAGGTGCGACGATGACCGCCCGTCACATCTCCCGCCTCAAAGCATCCCTCTCCCTCCTCCAGGCCTCCCAGGAGAGCTTGAGACGAAGGGGGAGGCTGTTGAGGGAGGCGAGGAAGGTGGCCGCATGCGCACGGTGAGGGTGGAGGTGACGGCCGAGGACATCAAGGCGGGCAAGCGAGAGAGCGCCGAGGAGTGTCCCATCGCTCTCGCGTGTCGACGTGCCGGCCTGATAGACGCGGTCGTCGGCGAGGACGGTGGCATCGACTATCGGTGCCACCCGGACGACGTCTGCTGGACCAACATCCCGGACGGCTCGTCCGAAGAGCGCATGCGTTTCGTTGGCGACTTCGACTCGCGCCGCGACGTGCAGCCGTTCGCCTTCGAAGTGGAGCTGCCATGAGACCCGTGACGTTACGGGACTGGTCCGTCCCCATGGTCAGGACGCTTTCGTGGGTTGAGCTACGCAGGCGTCACCAGGCCCGCCAGCGAGCCCGATTCCTCGCTGCCTGTGCAGGGTTCGTGTTCCTGACCTGTGTTGGGACCTGGGTAGCTGTTGGGGCTTACGTGGGGAGCTGGCCGTGAGCGCGCAGTGGGCGAAGGCGTGGCGGCTGGCGAACAAGTACGTCAACTGCCCATGTGACGACGGTGGCGGCCGGTTCCGCGGGCCCGACCCGTTCTGGCCATGGGCGAGCAAATGGGAGTTCTACAATACGACCGACAGCGGACACGCCATCATGGCCAGCCTCGCTCTCGACGGCGCACCCATCTCGGAGTTGCCGTGAGCGCCCCCGCCGTTCTGTATCAGGACTGCTGCGAGTACTGCGACAAGGACAACCCCGCCGACCGCGAGTGCGAGGCCTGCACCACGAAACGCTGGGTCGGCTACATGCGCGAGTGGCTGGACCGCGCCCGTACCGTTGCCCCGGGGCTGACCAATGCTGAGTGCGCTGTCATCGAACGCTTGATTGAGGACCTCGAAGCGTCATGACCGCGCTCCCCAGAAAGAAAGAGGCGGCGAGGTGAGCGCCATCCCGCAGCACAGCTCGAACACAAACGAGCACTATACACCCGCGATCGTCGTCGAACCGGCGCGTCGGCTGCTCGGCGGATTCGACTTGGACCCGGCTAGCTGCCCGGAGGCTAACGAGCGCGTCAAGGCCAACCGCATCTTCACGATCGACGACGACGGTTTGTCGCAGCCGTGGTCAGGGAGCGTATTCCTGAATCCACCCGGCGGGAAGGTGAAGCGCGTCGGCAATCGCTGGGTCGCCGTCGCAAAGGGACCGGGCAAGTCGTCCATGCAGATCTGGTGGAACTACCTCGCTCGCCAGTGGCAGAGCGGCGCCGTCGAGCGCGCGTTCTTCGTTGCCTTCACGCTGGAGATCCTTCGCACATCCCAATCGTGCGCGCTTCCCGTCCAGGCCTTCCCTCGCTGCTATCCCTCCGAGCGCCTGGCCTTCCGTGGCGACGACCCGACGCACGCCAACGTGCTGGTGTACCTGCCGCCGCGCACGGAGAACATGGACGAGTCGCGCGCGAAGCTGACCAAGCACTTCGGCGATCTCGGCCTCTGCGAGGCAAACGGCAATTGGAGTCGGCTCGGACTGATCGGAGAGT
>Ga0075425_100000478_pt1 | contig 37840 bp, 35 predicted proteins | sample SoiMethybrSBSTD4_FD_75300 | JGI IMG/M metagenome (GOLD analysis project Ga0075425, IMG submission 75300) | Bulk soil microbial communities from a Populus tree surrounding site in Tennessee, USA - Soil MetaG P. TD hybrid SBSTD4 | ecosystem: Environmental > Terrestrial > Soil > Tree plantation... | reverse complement strand
GCCGATCAGCGCCTGGGCGATGCCGAAGCGCTGGCGCATGCCGCCCGAATACGTGCCGAGGTTTTGTTTGCGCACTTCGTAGAGATTCGTGCGGCGCAGCAGCGCGGCGACGAGCTCGCGCCGTTCCCTCCGGTTGTGAATTCCCTTGAGGATCGCGAAGTGATCGAGCAGCGCCTCGGCCGTCACGCGCGGATAAACGCCGAATTCCTGCGGCAGATATCCGAGTACGCGGCGGACGTCGTCCTTCTGGCGAAGGACGTCGATGCTGCCGAGCGTGACCGACCCGGAGTCGGCTTCCTGCAGCGTCGCGATGGTGCGCATCAGCGTCGACTTGCCGGCGCCGTTCGGCCCGAGGAGGCCGAACATGCCGGTGGGGATCGTCAGCGTGACGTCCTGCAGCGCGCGGACGCCGTTCGGATAGGTCTTGGAGAGGCCGTCGATTTTCAGCTCGAGCATGCGGCGAGTATACGAGCCGCTCCCGAGGCGGGTTGCGCGGGTCGGAGCGTTCGTCATCCTGAGCGAAGCGAAGGACCTCTGCTTCGAGGAACCTCGGCGACGACGAGTTCCTTCGCTTCGCTCAGGATGACGAATGCGCTTGACGATTCGCGGTCCGGCGGCACACCTTGTGCTTGTGTTCGTCACCACACGGAGATCGAAAAATATGCGAGCTGTGGCGTTGATGGGGATCGTGCTCTCTCTGTCGGCATCGACATCGGCGATCGCGCAGAGCGGCGTCGGCGTCGAAGTCGATGAGGTCATCGACAACCGGATGTCGGATGGGATGCTCACGGGATCGCTCGAGCTGCGCGTGAAGCTCAAGGGCAGCGGCCTCGAAAAGGCGAGCGGTGCGCGCATTCTCGTGAAGGACGCGCGCGACGATCGCGGCACGGCGCTCGCCGGCAGCAGCGATCCTCCCGACTTCACGCCGCGCGAGTACAACAGCGGGACGCTGAACTTCTCGCTGAAACAACCCGCGCGCGCGGCGAGCAAGGTCCACGTGAAGGGGACCGTCGAGCTGTTCGTGCCGAGCCGCGATCCGGCCGCGACGGTGAAAGTCCCGAACGCGCTCTCGAAGCTTGATCAACCTTTATCGCTGAAGGGTGCGAACGTGACCCTGACGCTGATGTCGCGCGAGAAGTACGCCGCGGCGCTGAAGGCGCGCAAGATCACCGACAAGGACATCGAACAGATTCGCGCCGAAGGGAAAGCGCACGGCGCATCGGACAAGGAGATCGAGCTCGCGATCGGACTCGCGAAAGCGATGGAAGGCCTCGACAGCGAGCCGCCGGAAGGCGCGGTGCTCCTCTCCGGCAAAAAGAGCGATTTCGATCGCATCTATCGCGTCGAGATCCTCGGCAGCGACGGCAAGCCGATCGACATCGGAGGGCGTTCGACGAGCTCGCGCGGCGAGGACTCGCTGATGACGCTGCAGCCGTCGCTCGCGCCGCCGAAGGATGCGGCGCTGCAGTTCTACGTGCTCACCGCGAAATCGAAAGTCGCGATCCCGTTCGAAATGGACGTGCAACTGCCATGAGAAAGATCGTCTTCGCCATTGTCATCATCGCAACGTTGATCGCCGCGACGGCCGTCGCGCAATCGGACGTCAACGTCACGCAGGTCAACGATCGCCGCAGCAGTGGCCACTTCGCGCAGCTGGTCATCCGCCTCGAGCTGCCGAAGATCAAAACGGGCGACGTCGCGGCGTCGCGCGTGCTCGTGTCGTCGGCCGTCGACGATTCGGGCGCGAGTCTCATCGACACCGAGGCGGGGGAGCCGCAGCTGGAGCAGAACTACCAGTCGCCGGATCCGGACATGGGGAAGAACCCGGTCAGCGTCGCCGTGAATCTGAAGAACCCCGCGCGCAAGGTGACGAAGGTGAAGGAGGTGCGCGGCGAGGTCGAGCTCTACATGCCGTCGAAGGATGCGAACAGCATCGCCGAGATTCCGAAGTTCCTCTCGATGTCCGGCAAATCGCTCTCGCACAAGGCGCTGAAGGCGAACGGCGTCGACATCGCCCTCGTCAGCCCCCAGCAGATCGCCGCCGAAAAGAAACGCCTCGGCGACGCGAAGCGGAAGGAGTACACGGCCAGCGGCTGGTCGGGCGACGACCTCGAGAGCATGGTGAAGACCTACACCGACGACCTGTTCCAAACGGATGAGGGCGATCTGCTCGTAAAGATCACCGACCCGAACCAGCGCATCCAGTCAATCAACTACGTCGACGCCACCGGCGACGTGAAACACGTCTCCCGCAACGACGCAGACGGCATGACCAAGTTCTCGACCTGGGGCGAAAAACCCCAACCCGACTGGAAACTGCAGGTGAGCCTCAAAACCCCGAAAAACACGCAGAGGGTGCCGTTCGTGGTGAGGGACGTGGCGTTGCCGTAGGGGGCGGGGGAGGGGAAGGGGGGAGGGAGGATCGCGACAAATGCAACCACTTCGTGGGCTGCCTCGTGAGAAACGGGCCGCCGCTAACCGGGGCATTGTTGACTGCTCTCGTGACGTGAAGAATGACTGTCGAGACAACGGGCGAAGCGCCCGCGCTGCGCGCGCTAGCGACGCTGAATCGCGCGACGTACCGCGGGAACAAGGAGATCGTGCGCCAGCTCGTAGAACACTCTCCCTTGTCGCAGCTCCGAGCGAAGGACGCGGGCATCCGCGAGCGCATGCAACGCACGGATGGGCAATTTGGACTGCTCCTCGAGAATCTGTGCGCGGAACCCCGTTGCAGTTACGAACTGTTCGGCGATCGCGGCTTTGATTGTTTTCTCGCGCAGTCGCGACACCTCCGCTGCCATGCGAACCGCGCGGTCGAAGAACGTCTGCAGCGTACCCTCGACACCGAGGAGTCCGCTGATGAAGTCCGGCTCGACCCGTGCTTCCACGCTCATCGTCCTCATTCGCTCGACGATGGCCGTGATGGATAGCTGCAGCATCAGCGGCTCGACGCGGCCCTCGTCATCTGCGAGGCGTTGCGTCAGGAGCTGACCCACCTCATCAGTGATCGAGATGTGCTGGAACTCGAACGTACGTCGCAGAGCGTGGAGCGCGGCTTCGCGGCTCAGCGCGGTCAAGCGGAAACGCGACCGCATTCTGTTCGGAAAGACGTCCGCGACCTCCTCCAGGCGCGGCAGGAAATCCTCCCGGATGCTGAATAGGACGCTCATGCGGCGGTCTTCGTCGATGAGTTTCGCGATCCCGTCGAGAAATATTTCGCGAGCGGACGCGGAAGCAAGTTGTCGCGTGAAGTACTCCTCGACCTGATCCACGATGATGACCCTGCGTTGTGGCGAGCGTGGACGGTCGGCATCCATGAGAGGGTGCCTAGTCACCGACGGATCGAAACGGACGACAGGCAGAACATCACATCCTTCCGCCGACAAGGCCGGAATGACGCCCGCATGAACGAACGACGTCTTCCCGGTGCCGGATCGTCCGTACAGGACGACATATCCCTCGGCGATGAGCATCGACGTGACGTGATCCACCTCCGTTTCCCGGCCGAAGAACGCCAGCCGGTCGGATTCATAGAAGGGTCGGACGCCGACCGGGCCCCAACCACGCTCGCCTACCTCATCGACATCCGCCATCGCGCCTCCAGCTCTTGGGCGAAATCCGATATCGTTCCCCACCACGGGCGTATTTTGCGGATGGTCAGATATCGCTCGATGTAGTCACGCATCCGCGTCGCCGCGGAAAGCTCCTCCTCAGTCGATGCTTCCGGCATCGGCGGAAGCAACGTCATGACGTGAGAGGGAGCGCCACGTCCCAGGTATGGTGCAATGAAGTGAAACAGTGTGTTGTATGCGGGGTCCATCGGCGCGAGCCCGAGGAACATCACGACCGAGGACGTCAGGGCCTTCCGCACGTATGGCGAGATCAATTCCCGGTCCGTCGACACTTCAGTAAGCCATTCGAGATGATCGTCGCTCGTCATCACGAGCGAGTCTTGGTCGCTCATGTGACCATAGAGGTGGACCACGAGGGGCTCATCGCGTCGTGGTTGCATCAGCTCGGATGACAGCAGCCGGCCGCGCCTGGATTGCCGCCAGCGGAGCACCTCGACTCGGGGAATCAGCCCGGCCTCCCGAAGTGCTCTCTGCTGCGAGTCGTCGATGTTCGTTGTGAGATACAGCGGCAAGCGCAACGCCGCAAGCAGGCGATGGATCGCGGTCACCGGCGCGTGTTCTTCGGCGGCGTGGATGCTGTCGACCAGCAACCGATGTGGAAATGCCGACCGGTACATGACCGACAAGTACGTAGCAACATCGGTGAAGTTCCTCTCGCCGAATGGCACGTCGAAGCGTTTTGACCATTCGTGCGCGAGCTGGGATCTCGTCGGGACGTAACCTGCCAATGCGCCCGGTCCCAGGACCGGAAGGCATTCTTGGCGGCGTATAGCGTCGATCAGGACGTCCCAGTCCACCTCACTCCACATCGAGCGATATGACGGCGCTACCTCCCGCTCGGGAGAGGGCGAGGAACGAACCGCCGCCGCCAGCGCGTTGCCGGCCTGCTCCGCGATCACCGCAGCATCGCGCAGGTCCGGCCGGCGACTTGCGCGCTTTACCAGCGCACGCGCATCGGCGCTGCGGACGGTACTGAGCACGCGCAGCGCTTTGTCGGCGTAGCGCGAATCGTCGAGAAGCTTGCCGAGGAATGACACGGCCTCGCCAGTGCCGAGGTCGCCGAGGAATTCGATCAGCGGCTGGTTCCGCTCAGGTGGCGCCGCCGATGTGAGCTGCTTTCGGATCGAGCTCCATACGTCATGTCCATGCTCTGCGGCCCTCGAATGCCACAAAGCGATCGTTTCGCCGTGCGCAAGGGTGTGTTGGAGCAGTCGTTCCCAATCGCCGGACGACAATGCGGGCAGGACTCGACGGTCCGTGAGGATTGAGAACAGACGCGCGCGATCGACAGTCTGGCGATGCAGCGCGCGCAGGTGCGCACTCGATTCGAGTGAATCGGACAGCTCCGCGAGGTAGTCACTGACCCACTCGACATAGAGCTCCCCGTCTAGGGTCGTTTGCCGGAGGAGCCTCATTTCGATGAGTTTTCGAAGAAGCGCGGCCATCACTTCCGACGTGCCGAGCAGTGAGGTAAGGTCCGAGCCCGAGCGGATCTGCTTCGTCCCGTCCTTCGTGCGCAGCAAAGGGATCAGTTCGACAAACAGATCCGATTCCTCGTCGGTGAGCGACTCGAGATCGCGGACCAGCCGACGCTCGAGAATTCCGATCGCTCCGCCCAGCGAGTCGTAGAGCTCGTCGTCGATCGTTGCTTTCCGCATCGACCGCCACAGCGTGTCGCAGACGATCTGGAGTGCCGCGGGCCCAACTCCGCCCTCTTCGGGCGGAAGATCGTCGATGATCCGCTGTACGACTCCCGGCGCGAACGTGAACGGCTCCGAGACTCTCGTGGCGGGACCTTCGATGATTTCCCTTGCCTGAGAGTCGTCCAGTGGACGAAGGCGAAGCTTGGAGTCGTTGTGGAAGATGGTCGGAATCTCGCTCGAAAACACGTCCATCTCGGCAAGGAAGTCTTCGCGCAGAGAGAACACGATGTGCACGCCGGAATCACGCTGGCGGTAGATCGCTCCGGTGTTTCTCACGAACTCCTCCGCCGCATCGCGCTCGCGCGAGCCGCCCTTCCATACGAACAGGAAGAACTCTTCGAATTGATCGAAGAACAGGACAAGTGGCTTCCTGCGACGATTGACATGCTCGAAAAGCTGCTCCGCGAATGGCAGCGAGCTTTCGCGCAGGCCGAGCGCCTCCCGCGCCGTCACCGACGGGGCGCGGGTCAGACCGACCCGAATGAACGCCGTGTCGTAGTCAAGGTCCTCGAGGCGCGGCCGGACTCCGGCGTTGATCAGCGACGATTTCCCGCGGCCAGTCTTGGCGAAGAGGACCACAAGCCGCGCGCTGATGATGTCCGCGAGAAGAACCTCCGTCTCGCGCCGGCGGCCGAAAAAGAGCTCCCGGTCATCCTTCGTGTAGTAGTCGAGGAACTTGTACGGCTGTACGGGCTTCCGTGTCGGTTCATGCGCCACCCGGCACCTCCGGTGGCTTCCAGTGCGGTCCGAAGTAAGCGCGGCCGAGCTCCTCGGCGAACGCGTAGACGTCCTCGTCGAGGATCTCGACGCCTTTCTCGCGCCAGAAATCCATCCAGAACTTCGGTGGCGCCTTCTGCACCGAATACGAGCCGGGCATGAAACGCTTGTCCGGATGGCTGTCGACGAGCACCTTGTAGATTGCCCGGAAATCCCAGTCCTCGAGGCTGTAGCCGAGAAACAGGAGCGTATTCCTGGCCAGCCGGCTCGTGACCAACGGCGGCACTCCATGTTCGGGCGAGCGGAGAATCGTCAGGAGACTGATGTAGTCATCCTCGGTGACGATGAGCGGCGAGCGATCGACTTCGTCTTTCTCATCGAGGAACGTCCCATGGATCTTGTAGATCAGCGGCCGTCGTGTTTCGAGAGGCGCGGCGGACCATTCGTCGAGATCCGCTCTCCCTTCGACGCCCTGATCCGTCTGCACGACCACGTACGGTTGCCGGTCGGACAGAGCGCGTTCGAGGAGCCGGTCGTAGTTCGTCGTGATATAGAGATCGAACGGCAATGCGGACAGGATCGCGAGGAGAGGCGATGGCGTTCGCTCGCGATCGGGTAGCAACTGTTTCAAATGCTTCAGCAGGGCGGCACGTCGGACTGTCCGCTCGAAGAGCAGCGAGGTACGCGGCAAGTTTTTTTTGTCCTTCGGCGACGGTTTCAGATTCGCGGCAAGAGCCTCGGACACCTCGTATCCGAGCCGCAAACCGTTGTACTTCCGCTTCGTGCTCGTGATGTTCGCCGCGGCGCCCAGAAACGGCACGCAACGGCCTCGGCGGATCTGATCCGCGATCTCCTGAAGCTGCAGCGGGTTCAGATTGGCCACGTGCAACTAACGATAGCATCGTCCCCTCGTCCCGTTCGCCGACGATCGTCGGCCCCAATAACCAACTGAAGCATCGGTGACGACTGAGTGCTGAACTCGAAAGGCCAGTACTTACGAGGTCTATACAAGATCGTGGAGCGACCTGAATTCGGGTCCGATCGAAATGTTGTAGCCACTTGTGCCATGGCTATATCCGTCCACGTCGCCAGCACGCGTTTGGCGCGCGCTCTTCGATTACACTGGCCGTTGACTCAGTGCGAGTGACAACTCTCTTACGCGACCCACTGCAAGTAGTGGCTGTGAGCGACATAGTTTGGCGGGCCGACGGGTTCGAACCGGCGACCTTTAGCGTGACAGGGCGAAAAGCTATCGACTGAACTACGCTGTCCGGAAGAAGCCTCGAAATCTGCGAGGTGTAACGGGTGAGGCTGCTGAATCGCGGATTGCGATTGCTCGGCGTACTAGAAGTACGCCTCGAGGCCGAAGGTCTCCAGCTTGTTCGCGAGCTTGCGATCGAAGGTCGCAACGGCCTCGTATCGGTTCGTGGTTGCGAGCGCGACGATCGCGGCGTCGGTCAGGCTGGACAGCGGATCGGGCCAAAGCTCCAGCACGCGTTTCCACGGGCAGTCATCGACGATCTGCATGCCGGGAAGCTGGTTACGGCATCAACGACCTCTGCCGCCTGCCGTGCCGTCAGGCCGTACTGGCTCTGCAGGACGTAAGCGATTTCGAAGACGACGGACTGCGGAATGACGCCGGCGATCCCGCCTTCTTCCGCGGCTCTGAGAAGAGCGAGCGCGGCTTCCTGCTGTGCCTTGTTTTGCTCGACGAAGAAAGAGACGAAGATTTTGGCGTCGGCGACGACGCTGCGCACGTCAGACGCGCCCTCGTGTCTTCCGCGCTTCGGCCACGGCAACCAGCGGATCGGGGCCGTGCTTGATGAAACCTTGCAGTGCGTAGAGGGCCGGACGTTCCGGTCGTGATCGCGACGCGAGTGCCGCGGACTTCCCAGCGCAGTCTTGCGCCGGGCCTCAGGTCGAGTGCTGCCCGCACGTCCTTCGGGACAGTCGTTTGACCTTTGCTGGTCATCGTCGAGACGGGCATGAGTTGTCTCCTTACGTATGGCACCGCCGGCAAGGAGCCGGCCCTGGTGTCGCACACATTGGAGTTGCGCTCGCGCCCGTTCCCACTGGATTCGCGCACATTCACTCAGGTCTTGCGAGGGTTCGGGTCTGGTCTCGCGCACATTCACTCCGGTCTTGCGAGGGTTCGGGTCTGGTCTCGCGCACATTCACTCTGGTTTTGCGAGGGCTCGGGTCTGGTCTCACGCACATTCACTCTGGTTTTGCGAGGGTTCGCGTCTCGTCTCGCACACATTCACTCCGGTCTCGGGCTCATTGCGTCTGGATTCGCGAGGATTCGATGCTGGTCTCGCACACATTCAGTTTGGTCTCGCACAGACTCAAGCTGGTCTCGCGCCCATTCACTCAGGTCTTGCGAGGGTTCGGGTCTGGTCTCGCGCCCATTCGCTCTGGTCTCGCGAGGACTCGCGTCTGCTCTCGCACACTTTCGCTCTGGTCTCGCGCTCGTTGCGTTTGGATTCGCGAGGATTCGATGCTGGTCTCGCACACATGCACACTGGTCTCGCGCAGATTCGCTCTGGCCTCGCGAGGATGGGGTCTGGTCTCGCGCCCTATTCGTTAGGGTCCCGCGCCCCTTCAGTTTGGTCTCGCGCACATTGGGTGTGCTGATAGCGAGATGACATTCGTTATCTCGCGCCCATTGGTTTTGGTCTCGCGCCCATTGGGTGTTGGTCTCGCGAGACCAGGGGTCGTTATCTCGCGTACATTCGACCTGATTGCGCGCGATTGTGAGAAAGGCGTCAGACGCGAGAGGAATCTACGAAACGACCGCCCCGTCCGTGATCTCCAGCGCCCGATCGATGATCGCGAAGGACTCCCTCAGCTGCTCCTCCGTGATGCAGAGCGGGGGGTTCGTGAAGAGGTTGTTCCAGTTCGCGAAGGCGTACATGCCGTGGTCGCGCAGGTATCCGCCGAGCTTCTGCATTTCGGGGGAGGTGCCGTTGAACGGGGCCATCGGCTCCTTCGTCTCGCGATTGCGCACGAGCTCGAGCACGCCGAACAATCCGATCGAACGGACATCACCGACGCTCGGATGCTTCGCTTTCATTTCCGCGTGGAGTGACGCCAGCAAGCGGCCCATTTTCTTCGTGTGGCCGATCGTGTCGTCGTCCTTCATCACCTGAATGCACGCCTCCGCCGCGGCGAGGCTCATCGGATGCGCGTTGTAGGTGAGGCCGCCGTAGTAGACGTTCTTGTCGAAATAGCTCGCGATGCGATCCGACACCGCGACCGCGCCGAGCGGCAGATACGCGGACGTGAGGCCTTTTGCCATCGTGATGATGTCCGGCACGACGTTCCAGTGATCGCACGCGAACCACGCGCCGGTGCGGCCGAGGCCGCACATCACTTCGTCGCAGATCAGGAGGATGCCGTGGCGATTGCAGATCTCGCGGATGCCCTGCAGGTAGCCGTCCGGCGGCACGATCAGACCGTTCGTGCCGGTCACCGTCTCGAGGATCATCGCCGCGATCGTGTGACCGCCTTCGTACTGGATGATCTCCTCCACTTCGTCGAGGCACTTGCGCGTGAATTCCGAGTCGCTGTCGCCGTCGCGATATGTGTGGCTGCGGTACTTGTAGGGATCGAAGAAGCGGACGACGCCGGGGATGCCCGGCTCGTTGGCCCAGCGTCGCGGATCGCCGGTGAGCGTGATCGATCCCGCGGTCGCCCCGTGATACGCGCGATAGCGGGCCATGATCTTCTGCCGTCCGGTGACCATCTTCGCCATGCGGATCGCGTTCTCGTTCGCTTCGGCGCCGCCGAGTGTGAAGAAGAAGCGGTTGAGATCGCCGGGAGTGAGCTCGGCGAGGGTGCGGCCGATGCGCGCGCGCACCGGAGTGGCCATGCCCGGCCCCGCGTACGCGAGCTCCGCGGCCTGCCGCTGGATGGCCTCGATCACGCGCTTGTCGCCGTGCCCGATGTTCGTGCACATCAGCTGCGAGTTCATGTCGATGTAGCGCTTGCCATCGGCATCCCAGAAGTAGATGCCTTCGCCGCGCACCATCGGGATCGGGTTGACGCTGCCCTGCGCCGACCACGAGAACATCGTGTGGCGCTTCGTCAGCGAAATGATTTCTTCGGCAGTCATCGGAGCAATGGCGTCAGTCGTCGTCATGGGCGCCGTCATACGCCTCCCGGTGCCCAACTTGCAAGAGGCGGCCTGACCTCGGTTCGAAAGGAGATCCGATGAAGTCCTGCAGTCTGATTCTCGCCCTCTCGCTCGTCGCCCTGATGCCGGCCTGCCGCAAAAGCGAGGTCGATGAGAAGCCCGCCGCGGCCGTGAACGATACCTCCAGCTCTTCAACTGCCCCGATCCCCGCCGCGGGCGAAGTGACGAGCAAGGTGATCAAAGAAAAGAGCTCGATCAAGTTCGTCGCGGCGAAGGTGACGCGCGATCACCACGGCGAATTCAAGAACTTCGATGGCTCGATCGGATACGCCGGCGGCAAGCCGACGAGCATCGCGTTCGACATCGATCTGAATTCGGTCGAGGTCGACGAGCCGAAGCTGACGAATCATCTGAAGACGCCCGACTTCTTCGACGTCGCGAAGTATCCGAAGGCGACCTTCACGTCGACGTCGCTGACCGAGACGGCGCCCGGCATGTATCAGTTGAAGGGCGTCCTCGATCTGCACGGCATGAAGAAGGACGTGACGATTCCGGTGAAGGCGGAGCAGAGCGCCGACGGCGTGCACACGACCAGCGAGTTCACGATCAACCGTCAGGACTGGGGCATCGCGTACAAGGGAATGCCGGACGATCTGATCAAGGACAACGTCCTGATCCGCCTCGATCTGTGGTTCCCGCCGCCGCCTGCGGCATGATGTGTTGGAGCGCGGCCGTCTCGGCCGCTGGACCGGCGGCGTCCCGCCGCCGAGAGCGAGACGCTCTCGGGCCAGCGGGCGAGGACGCCCGCGCTCCGATGAGGCTTACATGACGCGCTGGCCTGCACTTCCGCTCGACGACTGGCTCGACACGAAAAACACGCTTCATCGCTGGACGCAGGTCGTCGGCAAGATCCGGATGACGCTCACGCCGCTCATCAATCACTGGTGGAACGTGCCGCTCTACGTCACCGCCCGCGGTCTCACGACCTCGGAGATTCCGTACGGCGATCGCTGGCTCGACATGGAGTTCGACTTCGTGTCGCACGTGCTGCGCGTGCGCACGAGCGACGGCGCGGAGCACGACATCCCCCTCGGGCCGCGCAGCGTCGCCGATCTCTACAAGGAAGTGTTCTCGGTTCTGGCGATGCTGAAGATCGATTGCGTGATCTGGCCGCAGCCGGTCGAGATCCTCGACAACCCGATCCCGCTCGATCGCGATGAGCATCATCGCGCCTACGATCGCGACGCGGTCGAGCGTTTCTGGCGCATCCTCGCGCTGTCGACCGAGGTCTTCACGAAGTTCCGTTCGCGATTCGTCGGCAAGTGCAGTCCCGTGCATTTCTTCTGGGGGAGCTTCGATCTCGCCGTGACGCGCTTTTCCGGCCGCCTCGCGCCGCCGCGTCCCGAGGCGGATCCGATCACGCGCGAGGCGTACTCGCACGAAGTGAGCAGCGTCGGATGGTGGCCGGGCGACAGCCGTCTCGCGAAGCCGTCGTTCTACGCATACGCGGCGCCGGAGCCGCCCGGATTTCGCGACGCGCCCGTCACGCCCGCCGCGACGCACTACAACGAAGCCCTCGGCGGCTTCTATCTCGACTACGACGCGGTGCGCCTCGCCGGCGATCCCAATCAGACGCTCCTCGATTACTGCCAGACGACCTACGAAGCCGCGGCAAACGCGGGCGGGTGGGATCGGGCGGGGCTGGAGCGAAGGAGCTGAACATGCGTGAAACCTGCGAGCACCTCCAAACGACCGACAACGCCCCGCCGCGCACGCCGAACGGCTGCGAGGAATGCCTGCAAACGGGCGACACGTGGGTCCACCTCCGCCGCTGCCTCCACTGCGGCCACATCGGCTGCTGCGATTCGTCGAAGAACAAACACGCGACGAAGCACTATCACCGCACGAAGCATCCGGTGATCCAGTCGTTCCAGCCGGGCGAGCAGTGGAAGTGGTGCTATGTGGATGAGATCGGGACGGAGTAGTTGGTAGTTAGTAGTTGGTAGTTAGTCGAGACCAACCAACTACCAACTACCAACCGACCAACTACTACTTCGCATCCGGGAACGAATTCACCTTGTTCTCGATCGGCTTCACCGTCTTCAGATAGTCGTAGATGGCGCCGAGGTCTTCGTCGGTCATGCCGCTGAAGGTGAGCCAGGGCATCACCGTGTTGCGGCCTTTCGGCGCGACCGGCGCGTTCGAGGCGTTGATCGATGCGAAGGACTTGAAGCGGCCGATCCACTCCTCGCGCGTGGCTTTGCCGACGTAGGTGTCGGGATGCGGCGTGAGGTTCGCCGTGTTGACGCGGCCCCACGGTCCGAGCATTTCCCATCCGCCAGCGAATGGGCGTGTTTCGTCGACCTGACCCTTGTCGTCGTGCGGTGTGTGGCACTCGTGGCAGCCCGCGATCGTCGTCAGGTACTTGCCGTACGCGACCGAGTCGCTGCGCTTCGGACCAACGACCGACGCCTCGACCGGCTTCGGCGCGAACTTGACGAGCAGGTTCACCGGGAAGTCGATCTTCTTCTCCGGCGTCACGTGGCGAATCGGCTTCAGCGTGCGCAGATAGACGACGATCGACTTCGCGTCCTCATCGTCGAGCTGGCTGAAGCCGACGTACGGCATCATCGGGAAGAGCGCGTTGCCGTTGCGATCGACGCCTTCGCGAATGGCGCGGAGGATCTCGCCGTCCGTCCATTTGCCGAGGCCGGTCTCGGGATCGGAGGTGATGTTCTGCGCGCAGACGACGCCCGGCACGCCGAACTCCTTTCCAAACGGGAAGCCGCCCTCTCCCTCCGTCCCCGGCTTCACCGGAATGGCGAACGTCGTCAGATGATCGGAGTGACAGCCGAGGCAATCAGTCACGTGCATCACGAGGTATTCACCGCGCGCCATGCGCTGCGGCGTCGCCTCGATCTTCTCCACCGAGGGCGGACGCTGGGCCGGTTTGCGCACCGTCAGCCACATCACCGCACCCGCGATCAGCGCGATCGCGACCAGCAGCAAACCGCCGATGACCTTCAGAAACGTTTTCATGACAATGTCCTCACCGTTTTCGGATCACACGTCGAGAATGAACGAAACGCAGCTTCGCCGTGTTCATCTTCGAAATGGACCCGGGAATGGAATGGAGAACATTGTAACGATGAATGCTCTGACGACGATTGTCCTCGCGGCGACGCTCTCCTCTTCGATGGTGCAGCGCTACGACACCGTCGAGTCGAAGAAGCTCGTGCCGATGCTCAGCGAAGTCATCCAGTTCGACACGTACGCGAACAACAGTGACGCGTTCGACCGGCAGAAGGCCTGGCTGACGAAGACCGCCACCGACCTCGGCTTCACCGTGCGCGACGCGGGCAAGATCACCGAGATCGAATTGCCCGCCTCCGTTCCCGACGCGCCGGTCCTCGGCCTCGTCATTCACGGCGACGTGCAGACGGTCGATGCCGATGCGTGGTCGTTCCCGCCGTTCGGCGGCGTCGTGAAGGACGGCTGCGTGATGGGACGCGGCGCGGCGGACGACAAGGGTCCGCTCGTGCAGGCGCTGCTGGCGATGAAGGTGCTGAAGGAAAGCGGCGCGACGCGCACGCACACGGTCCGTCTGCTCGTCGGCAGCGAGGAGGAGTCGAGCGCCGGCGAGATGAAGGAGTACCTCGAGAAGCACGCACCGCCCGATTACTCGCTCGTGCTCGATTCCGAGTTTCCGGTCGTCGTCGGCGAGAAGGCGTGGGATGCGCTGACGCTTTCGACGACGCTCGCGCCGCGCGCGCCCGCCGACGAATTTCCCTATCGCGTCGACACGCTCTACGGCGGCCTCGGTGCGAGCATCGTTCCCGACAACGCGCATCTGAAGCTGATCTGGAAGGAGGGCAGCGCGGTGAACTGGGATCCGCTCATCGCGAAGCTCAAGAGCGTGAAGCTGCCTGACGGGACGCGCCTCGTGACCGGTGCCGAGGGCGACAGGCTGCACATCGTGACGTACGGCAAAGCCGCGCACTCCGGCGTGAATCTGAGCGGTGGACGCAATGCGATCTACGCGCTTGCGAAAGCGGTCGAGGGCCTCGTGCCCGCCGGTGGCGCGCGCGATCTCATCGACTTCGCCCGCATGGCCGGCCAGGACCTCACCGGCTCCGGCCTCGGCATCACCGATCGCGATCCGGTCTGGGGCACGTACGGCGTGAATGTCGCGACGATCAAAATCGATCCGAACGACGAGACGAAAACGGCCCTCACGATCAACCTGCGACGCATTCCGCCGCGGACCGGCCCGCAACTGAAAGCGCAGCTCGAGAAAGTCGTCGCGGACTTCAACGCGAAGAGCGGTGCCTCGCTCGTCGCGGGCGGCTACTTCGAAGACGAGCCGTTCGGACGACCGGTTGATGCGCCGCTCGTGAAGCGGCTGATGACGATCTACGAGAAAGCGACCGGCACGAAGGCGAAGCCTGCGATCTCCGGCGGCGGGACGTATGCGAAACGACTTCCGAACGCGATCGCCTTCGGCATGTGGTTCCCCGGCAAGCCGTACCCGGGTCACGATCTCGACGAAAAGATCCCCATCGAGGACCTGCACCGCGGCGCGCGCGTCCTGCTCTACGCGCTCGCGGACATCGCGACGGGGAAGAGGATAGTGAAGGCGTTCTGATTGGTTGGGCCGTTGGTCGGTTGGTCCGTTGGTCGGTGGAATGTTGTCAGTTGGTCGGTGGACTGTTGTCGGTTGTCAGTTGTCAGTTGTCCGGGCAGCAGCTCGAGCCTGTCATCCCGAGCGTTAGTCGGGGGATCCGGCCGGGTGGGTCGCGCGTCCTTCACCACCCGCCCGGATCCCTCGACTTCGCTCGGGATGACATGAAGGTGCTTTGCGCCTGTGCAGCTCGATCATGTGGTCCGTTGTCCGTTGTCCGAGCAGCAGCTCTGACAACCGACAACTGACAACGTGACCCAACCGGAACGTGCTCACCGCCTCCGCAGCTCGATCAGCGTGATCTCCGGGGTCATGCCGAGGCGGAAGGGGAAGAGCCAGTAGCCGGTGCCGGTGTTGACGTAGAGCTGCGACGCGCCTTCGCGATAGAGGCCCATGTGGTAGCGGAGGAAGAGGCCTGCGAGCGAGAGGTGCAGCGGACGGAATCCGAGCTGGCCGCCGTGCGTGTGCGCGACGAGGGCGAGCGGAAGGTTGCGGCGGCGCACGTCATCGAACGCGCGCGGCTGATGCGCGACGATGATCGGCAGCGCACCGGCGGGCATCGGCGCAAGCGCCTTCGCGAGATCGGGTCTGAGGTTCGCGTCGCGCGCGGCGAAGTCGGAGACGCCGGCGATCCACATTTGTCCGTGCACGACGCCTTCGTTCACGAGCAGATGAATGCGTGAGCCGCGCAGCTCGGCGATGACTCGCCGCGGATCGCCGTACATCTCGTGATTGCCGAGGACGGCGTAGAGCGGCGTCGATGGCGGGAGCGTGTCCGTGCCGCGGAGAAGCTTCGGCACGAAGTACGGATCGTCGTCGATGAGATCGCCGAGGATGATGACGACGTCGGGATGGAGCGAGGCCGTCGTCGTGAAGATCTGATCGAGGCGCGACGGGCGCGTGAAGAGACCGACGTGCAGGTCGGCGAGGAGCGCGATGTGCTTGCCTTCGAGCGCGGGCGGCAGGTTGTCGATCGCGACCGGCATGCGCTCGATGCGCAGCGGAACGATCGCCTGATAAAACCCGACGATGGTCCCGATGAGGATGAACCAGAGGAAAAGGCGCGACGGCCACTTCGCGAAGCGCGTCCATGGGATTCGGTGGAACGGAATCCATGCGAGGAGAATCAGAAAGAGCGCGACGGAGTACATCAGCGCGAAGGAGGTCCATCCGAACCAGATCGGCCCGAGGATCGCGCGTGCGAGTCGCAATGTTGCGGTCGAGCGTTGAAGGAACGGAATGATCGGCCAGACGAGATTGCCCGCGATCACGAGCGCGATCACGATCCGCCGCCGCCGCGGATGCAGACGCACGAGCTGGCGATAGGTGAGGATGTTGAAGGGAAGGAAGATCGCGAGGGCGATGGCGAGAAAGATCAACAGTCTGGCAAGCACGGAGAAAGGATGAAGGATGAAGGATGAAGGATGAAGAAGTTTGCGCGTTCATCCTTCATCCTTCATCCTTCATCCTTCATCCTTCCACCCATGCCCCACTTCCAGATCCCGCTCGATCTTCCTCACGCGGGCCGCATCGCGGAGCGCATCCTCACGCTTCTCGAGGCGCACCTCGAGGAGCTCGAGCTCGACGCGCCGGACCTCATCGATGCGGCGGAGCGTCTTTCGAGCGCGCTGTTCCGCTTCGTCGACGAGGATGAGAATCCGCCCGACGCTGAGGCGAACGTTGCGCGCGATCGTGCGGCGGCCATCGCGCGGACGCTCGTCGACGAGCTCGAGGCCGCGCACATCACCGGCGATCGCCTCGGCCAGCTCGTGCGCAATCTCTTCGAGTGTCTCGAGCTCGGCGAGGAAGGCGCGGCGATCTCGCTGCGCGCGGGCGAGCATCCGGATTCGCTGCAGCGGCCCGTTTGAGCTAGCTCTTGCGGACCAGCACGAATTCCTGCGTGTCGACTTCCTCCGGCAGCTCGACGCGCGTGTCGCGGCGCAGCAGCTGCTGTTTGAGGTAGCGATGAATCACGACCTTCGCTCTCAACTCCCGGAGCTGGAGAACGGTGGCCGGGGCATCGCTTTCGAACACGCTATGCCGACGGATCTCGTCCTCGAGCCTTGCGACCTGACGGCGAAGCCAATCGGTGTACATGGCGGCCAATATCAGGTGCGCGATCACGACCGACCGTGAGAGGGATCACGCGACGAATCTCGTGACGGGGTCGTGACAGAGCCGGCAGGCAGGCGCGCGGAAGTGAAACGCTTCAGGACGCCGCGTCACTACTCCAATACGACGTGGACAACGACGTTCACGCGATCGGTCAAAGAGGGAGGACACAGTCATGCCAACCCCGGGACAGGAGCTCGCAAGTCTGGATTTTCATAATCTGATCGGAGGTCCGCTCGTGGCGGTCGTCAATGCGCAGTCGCAGGCGGCGATGGCGACCGTCAACTTCGTCAAGCAGGTCGGCTTCAACAAGCTGCCGGTCAAGAAGAAGTTCAAGCAGCAGGAGACACTCGACCCGATCTACGTCACGTTCAAGTACCCGAAGGAAGTCGTGCCCTTCCAGCCGGCGACGAAGAAGATCGACACGGTCAGCGTCACCGGTGGCGGAAGCGGCTACACGACCGCCCCGAATGTCACCTTCACCGGGGGCGGAGGGTCGGGCGCGACGGCCACGGCGGCGGTGGGCAATGGTGCCGTCACGGGCATCACCATCACGAATGCGGGCACCGGTTACAGCGCCGCACCGACCGTGGTGATCGATCCGCCACCGGCCGGAACTGGCAGCACGCAGGCGACAGCGACGGTCACGATGAAGCCGGACGCGCCCGCGCAACCGGCGCAGTTCCAGATGATGGCTCTGCAGACGCCGATTCTCACGATGCTGCCGATCCCTTACCTGCGAGTCGAGGACGTCAAACTCGACTTCAATGCAAAGATCGATTCGACTGAGACGTTTGACCTCGACGAGTCGATCGACATCGAGCGAAGCAGCGAGACCAGCATCAGCCTGAACGCTGCCGACGTCTTCAAGTTCTCGACGAACATGAAGTCGAGCTTCTCCCTGCAGGAGAACCTCAGCACGGGCACCGAGGTGAACCGGACCTTCACGATGAACATCCAGGTCCACGCGGTGCAGGCGGAGATGCCGTCGGGCATGGAGAAACTTCTAAGCATCCTGCAGACCGCAATGGTCTCCTTCCCCGACGGCCAGACGCCGAAGAATATCGCCGCGTGAGGATCTGATGGCAAATCTTGGCGATTACATCGGCCAGCTCATGGCGGAGATCACGCTCGCGCGGCTGCAGGCGGATCTCGAGGCGGTGCGCCTGGCCGATTACTACGCCAATCACCCGCTGCTGAAGGCATTTCCAGTGCCGCGCTTTCGTCTGCCCGACGTCACGCTCGATTTTCCCGTCGCAATCACCGGCGTCCAGTCGCCGCGCGACGGGAAGCCGCTCGACGTTGCGGAAGCGCGGCGCGTTTTTCGCGCCGCACTCGACGAGGAGCTCGACGAGTGCGGCGTGAAGCCCACGGTTGCCGAACGGAAGCAGCTCCATGCCGTCATCGACAGACGCTTCCGCGCTCTGAAAGTGCCGAGCCTCGTCTCGACCAGCAGCGTCTCGGTTGCCGACGAAGCGACGAACGCCATCGAAGCGGCTCTGCCGCAGAAGCTCATAGCCGGGCAGGAGCGCGCGCAATTCATCGACGGCCTTCGCAATCGCTCGCGCGTCGCGATGCTCCGGCTTCTGCCATCGCCGTCACGCGTGCGCGTCATCACCAGTACCGCCGATCTGCGCGAGCTCCCGCCGCAAGCACTGATGCGGCTGCAGCTCACGATCACCGAGCAGGGAGTCGAGTGGCGAGGCGACAGCAGCGCCAAAGGCGGCGGCAGGAAGCTGTTGCCGGAGTAGGCGCGATGCTGCCGTTGACGAATCTCGAGTCGATTCAGGAACGGCTCCTGGAGCTGCCGGCGCTTTTTCGCGCTTACGAGGCGCGCGATGCGGCATTTGCCGATCTCGCTCGGGAGTGGTTGAACCGTGTCGAGGCGGAACTGGAGGCCAACAAGGTTCCCGCCGCCGGTGCCGTCGCGGCCCTGCGTGGTCTCGCGATCAGTGCCGAGCGTGGAATGATCCCGCCGGGCCTTTCCTTCGTGGGGGCGCCGACGGCGCGAAAAGTGCGCGACTCTGCCGCGGCGGAAGCGCTTCGACGGGCCGAGGAGTTGGTCACGAATACGCTCCGGCCGGATCTCATGCAACTCGATGAGGCTGGACGTCTCATGCGCCAGATGGTCGCCGTCGCGGCGCAGCGCGGACTACTTCGCGCCGCGCTCGGCGCAGGGACGCACAGCGATGAAGTCCACGCGACCTGGTCCGAATTTCAGCGCGATCCGGACATCGGCGCCGGAGCAACGCGCGTACTGGCCCTGGCGGGGCCCCAGAACGCGCTGATCCTGCTTGGCCGCGAACTACCTTAGCGGAGCGTACCGGCGATCGTGAGTACCGCGAAGCGTGACTTTCATCCATACTGCCGCCATGCCGAACAATTTGACGACGAAGGTCTGGTTCTCCACCGGAATGACGTACCCGTGGCCGGAGCAGGCGGCGGGTGTGAAGCCGAATGTCGGGATCTGTTTGTCGGGCGGCGGCACGCGCGCGATGTCCGCGGCGATGGGACAGCTGCGCGCGCTGATCGACCTCGGCTTCATGAAGAGTGTCGACTACATGTCATCCGTCTCCGGCGGCTCGTGGGCCGCGACGGCGTTCGCGTACTACAACACCGGTGCGCAGAACGACGAGGAGTTTCTCGGCGCGATCACCGATCCGAAGGACATCACGCGCGAAGGCCTCGACAACCTGCCCGAGAGCTCTCTCGGCTGGGGCGCGACGAAGGACCTCGGCGACGCCATCGACCGCGCGATCATCGACGGTTTCAAGGAAGACTTCATCTGGGCGGCGGCGATCGGCGACATCTTCTTCAAACGCTTCGGCCTCTGGGACAACGCGAACAAGCAGTACTTCAGCCTCGACGCGGCGACCGTCGCGGCGATCATCGCCGCGAATCCGTCGCTCGCGACCGCGCCGTTCGTCACCGTGCGACAACCATCGAACTACACGATGCCGTACCTGCTCATCAACGGCTCGATGGATGGTCCGACGAAGGGCACGCCGTACAGTCCCGATCCGATGGTGATGATCACCTACTCGCCGCTCTACTGCGGCATCCCGTTCCAGCAGACCATCGACTATCAGAGCAAACATCTCAAGGCGCTGGGCGCCGGCGGCACGGTGACGGCAGTCGTCGGCGGCGGATTCATCGAGCCGTTCGCGTGGGACGGCGGATCCCCGATCGGTCCGGTCAGCGACGGAACGGCGACCGTTCCGCCATCGGCCGCGCCGTTCGGTCTGGTCAACGCCAGCGGCACGAGCAGCTCCGCCTTCGCGGCGATCTTCGAGAAGATCAAGGACCTCGATCATCTGCTGCCCGAACAGGACTACTGGCCGCCGATGGCGACCGGCACGCAGCAGCCGGCGCAATCGTTCGATTTCGGCGACGGCGGCAATCTCGAGAACTACGGGATCATCCCGCTCGTGATGCGCGGCGTGCAGAAGATCGTCGTGTTCATCAACACCGAGTCGAAGCTCAACGTGAGTTACGACCCGACGACGACACCGTCGAGCAAGGACATCGATCTGAGTCTTGCCTGGCTTTTCGGCATGACGACGGAGGGCGCGCCGCCGAATCAGATTTTTCCCACCGCCGATTTCGCGACGCTCGTCCACGCGCTGCAGGCAAAGAAGAACGCCGGTCAGCCGATCGTCGCGCGCATGACGCACGACATCGTCGCGAACACCTGGTGGGGCGTGCCGGGCGGGGGACAGGTCGAGGTGGTGTGGTTCTACCTCGACGAAGTGAATTCATGGAAGTCACAGATCGGCAGCGACGAAGTCCGCTTCCAGCTCGACCTCGGCGACGCCGGCGAGTTCGCGCACTTCCCGAATTACAAAACGATCGATGAGAACCCGCTCCGCCCGCTCTCGCTCACGCTGCTCACGGCGCGGCAGGTGAACCTGCTCGCGGATCTGACGTGCTGGATCGTGAGGCAGAGCAGCGATGAGTTGAATGCGCTTCTGGGTTAGCCGGAGGAAGTCGTACTCGAACCTTCGCTACCGGCGATGGCTTCCTCAAAAGCCGCGCCGAAGCGTTCAAGAGCACGCAGGACCTCGTCACGAGGTTGAATCACTGAAGCGGAGCGCATAACACCATGCAAATTCGGGTTCGGTTTGTAGATTGCGTCGTGTTCAACCTCCCAGAATGCACCGATGAGAAGGCTCACGATCTGTACTTCAGCCGTGATGCGGCTATCAAGTGACCATCGTCCGAAATACTTCAAGGCGAGGGGTACTGCCAGGCCGTCGATTGGCGGTACGGGATCTGCGGTCCAACTCGACAACGTCTGTCGCACCACGGCTTCGACGTCGAGAAGACGCTGCCGCGGGAATGCCATCACTCGGATGGCGGCGAGATCGGGCAGCTGCGTCAGCGAATAATCATGTGGTCGCTCCTCATCCCAGGCACCAAGGAGTTGCCGGCGGCGCAATGCGTCAACAGCGCTCTCGCATTCCTTGACACGCGAGGTGATGAGAAGCCGTTCATAGCGCTCGAGTTTCAATGAGATGTCGAGGAGATCACGCCGTACCCGGGTTTCAGTTTCCAGAGCCGTCCGGCGAATCTCCGGCAGGAGATCGAAATACTCCTCGCGGAGTCGATCCTCGATCGTTCGACTACCGAGCATTAATTTCGGCCAGGAACTTGTCGATCACTCGCTGAGGGGGGCGTGGCTCCGCATACACCTGCCATTCATCCGAGTCGTTCGGTTCTTCGACCGCGCGTCGAAGTTCGTCCTCGGTGTGGTCTTCAACCCATTCGATGCTGAACGCTTTCCGCGCACCGCGGTTGTAGTACGCCATCCGGTCGAAGTTATAGACGTAACGAGCGGCCTTCAGAATCGGCTCTTTGTCGGTTTCCACGCCAACATGTTATCCCCGCCAAGAGCATCCACTCAATCGGCCGTAAGTGCGGTTGGGATCGTTAGAGCCGGCGAGACGCCGGCGCTCCGTTGCGCCTCTGGAGCGCCGGCTTCCAGCCGGCCGTTCCGCCGGCCTCCGGCCGGCCTTAGCCCTCTGCCGCGGCCTTCTTCGCCTTCTTCGCCGCGACTTCGCGCGAGGAGTGATCGAGCGTCTGCTTGCGGATGCGGATCGACTCCGGCGTCACTTCCACGAGCTCGTCGTCCTCGATCCACTCGAGGCATTGCTCGAGCGTGAGGAGGCGCGGGGGTGTGAGCTTGACGGCGATGTCGGAGCCGGAGGCGCGCATGTTCGTGAGGTGCTTGAGACGGCAGACCTGCACGACCATGTCGTTGTCGCGCGAGTTCTCGCCGACGACCTGTCCGCCGTAGACCTTCACGCCCGGTCCGAGGAAGAGGGTGGAGCGCTCCTGCAGCGGCTCGATTGCGTAGGCGGTCGTTTCGCCGCCTTCCTTCGCCACGAGTGCGCCGCGATTGCGTGACGCGAGCTCGCCGCGATACGGACCGTACTCGAGGAACGTGTGGTACAGCAGGCCCGTGCCGCGCGTTTCCGTCAGGAACTCGGTGCGGATGCCGAACAGGCCGCGCGTCGGGATCTTGAACTCGATGCGCACGCGTCCGGTGCCGGGATTGACCATGTCGGTCATCTCCGCGCGACGCGCCTGCAGCTTCTCCATCACCGTGCCGACGTGCGCCTCCTCGACGTCGACGACGAGGGCCTCGTACGGCTCCATCGTCTTTCCGTCGACCTCCTTGAGGATGACCTGCGGCCGCGACAGCGCGAACTCGTAGCCCTCGCGGCGCATGTTCTCCGCGAGGATCGAGAGGTGCAGCTCGCCGCGTCCGGCGACGTCGAATCGATCCGCCTGTCCCGTCTCGCGCACGCGCAGGGCGACGTCCTTGCGCAGCTCGCGCTCGAGGCGGTCCTTGATGTTGCGCGACGTGACGAACTTGCCTTCCGTTCCCGCGAACGGCGAGTCGTTGACGAGCCAGTACATCGAGACCGTCGGCTCATCGATCGCGATCGGCTCGAGCCGCTCCGGCGCATCGGCGGCCGCGAACGTTTCGCCGATCTCGACGTCCGCGAATCCCGCGACGGCGACGATCTCTCCGGCGGACGCTTCGTCGACGTCGATCTTCTTCAGTCCTTCGAACACCGTCAGCTTCGTGACGCGGCCCTTCTTCTGCGTGCCGTCGCGGAGGATCAGCACGACGTCGGAGCCGAGGCGAACGCGTCCGCGCTGGACGCGGCCGATGCCGAGGCGTCCGACGTAGTCGTTGTAATCAATGGAACTGACGAGCAGTTGCAGCGGCGCCTCGGAGTAGCCCGGAGGCGGCGGGATACGCTTGAGGATCGTGTCGAAGAGCGGGCGGCAGTCGTCGTTCGTGTCGGTGAGCTCGGTGCGCACGTAACCCGCGCGGCCCGACGCGTAGAGGATCGGGAAGTCGAGCTGCTCGTCGGACGCGCCGAGCTCGATCATCAGATCGAAGACCTCGTTGACGACTTCGTTCGCGCGCGCATCGGGGCGATCGATTTTGTTGATGACGACGATCGGCAGCAGGGCGAGGCTGAGGGCCTTGCGGAGGACGAAGCGCGTCTGCGGCATCGGCCCTTCGGCGGCGTCGACGAGAAGAATCACGCCGTCGACCATGGACAGCACGCGCTCGACCTCGCCGCCGAAGTCGGCGTGGCCCGGCGTATCGACGATGTTGATCTTCACTTCCGACGGATGGATGAACTCGGCCGGGAGATCGTGGCCGCTGGCGGTGTGGGTCGTCTCGTGATGGACGGGGTGGCCGAGGGCGTCGGGCTGATCGACGAAGTAGCGGACGGAAGTGTTCTTCGCGAGGATGGTGATGCCGCGCTCGCGCTCGAGGTCGTTCGAGTCCATGACCCGCTCCTCGACGTTCTGGAAGGCGCGGATGGCGCCGGCCTGGCGGAGGAGCGCGTCGACGAGGGTCGTTTTGCCGTGGTCGACGTGCGCGATGATGGCGACGTTGCGGATGTCGTATCGAAACTGCTGCATGCGCGAGCCTTAACGCATTTGGTGACATGACATTCCGTTCGCGCGCCATCCCTGGCATAATGCCTTCCTGAAATCGGTTTCAGACGCGTCCCACAAATCGCCATGTCCCTTGCTTCCCTCGACTCCGACGAGCGTCGCCGCTACGGCCGTGTCATGCCGGTCGAGAAGATCCGCGGTCTTGCGGGATCGACGGTGGTCTATCTCGTCGACCTCTCGATGACCGGTCTGCGCGTCGCGCACAAGGACCCGCTGCCGAAGGTCGGCGGCGTCTGCACGCTCACGTTCAACTGGGAAGGGCGGCGGATGGCGCTGCAGTGCGAGGTCGTGCGCACGATCGTCGCGAAGGCGGCGACGACGAATTTCGAGAAGACGCTCTACCACACGGGACTCGCGATCGTGTCGAAGGACATGCTCGCCGAGCGCACGCTGCGGGAGATCGTCGAGACCTGCGTCGCCCGCGCGATGGACGAGCAGAAGGCGAACGCGAAGGGACTCCCCGCGATCGCCGCGCAGTCGTTCCAGACCGGCAAGAACGACAGCCTCGTGCGCTGCGAGTTGCGCGGCACGCAGTGGACGAAGACGAGCACGAGCGACTCGCGCCAGCCGGACAACGGCTTCACCGTTTCGGCTGACGAGACCCCCGCGAAGATCGACATGCTCTGCCGCGCGTACGCGATGGGCGACGCCGACGGACGCCGCCTGATCCGCACCTTCGCGGCGCTGAGCATCAGTAAGTCGGAAGGGATACCGACCCGGCGCTACGCGCCGTGACTGCTCGCGCATGACGCGCGGTGGTCGGTAGTCGGAGCGCCGGCGTAACGGCCGTGGCGTCGCAAACGCGGATGCGAATCCTAGCGACGCAAATGAATGCAGAAGGCAGAGTGCAGAGTGCAGAAGTGAGAATCGGCGCGGTCCTCAACTCTGCACTCTGCACTCTGCCTTCTGCATTCATTTGCGGTCGCTCTGCACATTCAGCTGGAGTTAGTCAGTTTCGTTCCACCAACTACTAACCACCAACTACCAACTACCAAACTCACATTTCGGCCGCATTTCCGCGCTCACCTTTTCACACCTCGAGCATCCTTGCGCCTGAGCGCGAACGCCTATTGGTGCCCATGCGCATCATCGTTCTCGCTCTTCTCGCCGCTGTTTCGCTCAATGCTCAGGAGCCCGTCACGATCGATTCGATGGGGCATCCGGGGCTGCTCCTGAAAACGAACGTTCCTGGCGTTTTTGTCGAGGCGCCGACGGTCAGCACCGACATCGCGATTCAGGTGCGCGGCGTCGTTGCGCGCGGTGTCGTGCGGCAGACCTTCGAGAATCGCACCGATCACTGCGTCGAGGCCGTTTACGTCTTCCCGCTCGCCGACAACGCCACGGTCGACGCGATGCGGATGAAGATCGGCGTCCGCACGATCGAAGGCGAGATCAAGGAGCGCGCGGAGGCGGCGCAGGTCTATGAACAGGCCAGGAGCGCGGGACAGAGCGCGTCGCTGCTCGAGCAGCATCGTCCGAATCTCTTCACCGTCTCCGTCGCGAGCCTGCCGTCAGGAGAAACCGCGCAGATCGAGATCGAGTATCAGCAGATCGTCACGTACGACGACGGACGCTTCTCGCTGCGCGTGCCGCTGGCGATCGGTCCGCGCTACACGCCCGCGAATTCGACCGCGACCGCGACGGTGCCACAAACGCGATACGAGCACGGCCGCAAGCCGGTCACGCTGTCGATCGATCTCGACAGCGGCATCGAGCTCGATGCGGTCACGAGCGCGACGCATGCGATCGAGACCACGACCATGTCCGCGACGCGCGTCGTGGCGAAGCCGCGCGCGATCTTCGCCGACCGCGATTTCGAGCTCGCCTGGACCCCTCGCCTCGGCACCGCCGTGCATTCCGCCGAGTTCACGGAGACGATCGGCGGCGATCGCTACTCGCTGGTGATGATGTTTCCGCCCGACGTCTCGCGGAATCCGTCGGTCGTGATCCCGCGCGAGGCGATCTACATCATCGACACCTCCGGCTCGATGGGCGGTCCGTCGATCGAGCAGGCGAAGAAGGCCCTTGCCTCCGCTCTGGCGCGCCTCCGCACGTCCGATCGCTTCAACGTCATCGAGTTCAACTCGACCGCGCGCGCGATCTTCACGACGAGCCGCACGGCGACGCGCGATGCCGTCGACGAAGCGATCCAGTGGGTGAGCGCGCTCGAGGCGAACAACGGGACGGAGATGCTCTCCGCGCTGCAACTCGCGCTCGACGATCATCCGATCGTGCACGGCGAAGTGCGTCAGGTCGTGTTCATCACCGACGGTCAGGTCGGCAACGAGTCCGAGGTGTTCGAGTACATCCGCGCGCATCTCGGCGGGGCGCGGTTGTTCACGATCGGCATCGGCAGCGCGCCGAACACGTTCTTCATGCGCAGTGCGGCGCGCATCGGACGCGGGACATTCACGCAGATCGGCGACGTCGGCGAAGTGGACGAGCGGATGACGTCGATGTTCCGCAAGCTCGAGTCGCCCGTGATCACGAACGTCGCGATGACGTTCACCGGCGGCGAGGCGTGGCCGCGCGACGTGCCGGATCTCTATGCCGGCGAGCCGCTCGTCGTGACGGTGAAGAATCCGAAGGCGCGAATCCGTGGGGACGAAGTCGTGAGCATCGAGGGGACCGGCATCGCGAAGCTGTGGGCGCGGCAGAAGATCGACGCGCTGCGCGACAGCGTGTTCACCGGCGCGAAGGCGGATGAGGTGAAGAAGGAGATCGTGGCGACGGCGCTCGCGCATCATCTCGTCACCGAGGAGACGAGTCTCGTGGCTGTCGACACGACTCCGAACGGCGTCGATGCGAAGAGTTGCACGCCGGAGCTCGTGCCGGTCTCGCTGCCGGCGGGCTGGGGCGGCGTGGAGGGATCACTGCCGCAGACGGGAACGAATGCGCTGCTGTGGATTCTGATCGGACTCGCGCTGGTAGTGATTGGAAAGGTGATGCGATGAAACGGATGCTTTCCATCGCCCTGATCCTCATCGGCGTCGCCTCGGTCGCGAGCGGTTTGTGGATTCACGCGAAGGCTGCGCTCGCGCAGGTGCTTCTGCGCGATGCGTGGTGGCGCACGCTCGACGGCGCGAACGGGGCGCGGCCGTGGCCGTGGGCGGACACGTATCCGATCGCGCGCATGGTCGTCGAGCGCACGGGCGACGACTTCATCGTGCTCGCGGGATCGAGCGGGCGCGTGCTCGCGTTCGGGCCGGGACATCTCGAGCACACGCCGCTGCCGGGTGAGCGCGGCAACTGCGTGATCACCGCGCATCGCGACACGCATTTCGCGGTGCTGCGCGACCTCAAACGCGGCGACGCCGTCCGCGTTCAGCGCGCGGACGGCGTCTGGCACACCTACGTCGTCGATGGCTCACGCGTCATCGACAAGCGCGACGCGTGGATCACGCGCGGCACGAACGCTTCGACGCTGACACTCGTGACGTGCTACCCGTTCGACGCCATCGTCGCGGGCGGTCCGCAGCGTTACGCCGTCGTGGCGAGCGAGGTCAGTAGTAAACCTTATGCTCGTACACGAACGTCTTCCGCTGGCCCTTATCGACCATCGGAAAGAAGCGCGCCTTCCGCAGCGCGTCCGCGTTCGCCTCGGCGAGCTTGATGTTGCCGGTCGTGTTCTGCACGGTGTCGACGTTGATCACTTCGCCGTCGGTGTTGACCTTGGCGTGGAACACGATCTCGCCGCGGGCGCGTCCGCCGGCTTCGATCAGCTCGGGCTGCACGAAGAAGCGCGGCGTGTCGATCTTCTCGACTTCCGCCTTCTGCGCGGCGGTGATCAGATCGCCGGCCTTCACCCATCCGGTGCCGGAGTACGTCCGGATCTCGCACCAGTCGCCCCTGCGGCCGAGGATGGAGATGGCTTCGCTGATCTGATAGACGCCGATCTGTTCGGCATCGAGCGCCGGCTGGCGATAGACGGCCATCTTCGGCACGCCCACGTATTCGATGGCGATCGCCGGCCGATTCTCCGGTGCGACCGGCATCGTCTCCGTCGCGACGGGCGCGGGCTTGCGCACGCAGCCGAGACTCGCCACGAGAATCGCTGCAACGATGGTTCGCTTCATGACGAAAACCTCCGTATTTCACGATGCGCCTCGTGCGCATGAAGAGAGGTGGCAGGGATCACGGGGGCGAGTGACGAGTGGACGAGTGGATGAGTAGGCGAGGGGGGAGTAAGACGCTCAACTACTCGCCCACTCGCCTACTTGCCCACTCCAATGAAAACGCGGTGAGGAATAGTTGCTGGCGATAATGCACGTTTTCCGCGACAATCCAGCGTTCGTCATAACTCATGGAAATTACAGCAGGTTCGAGGCTCGGTCCGTACGAGATCGTTTCGCGGATCGGCGTCGGGGGAATGGGCGAGGTCTGGCGCGCGCGCGATACGCGCCTCGAACGACAGGTCGCCATCAAGGTCCTCCCTCCCGATCTGGCCAATGACTCCGGTCTGAGGAGACGTTTCGAGCGCGAGGCCCAGACGGTCTCGCAGCTGGCGCACCCGAACATCTGCACGCTGTTCGACGTCGGCGAGAACTATCTCGTCATGGAGCTGCTCGACGGCGAGACGCTCGCCGACCGGCTCCAGCGCGGTCCGCTTCCGTTCGATGAGGTCCTGCGCTACGGAATCCAGATCGGCGACGCGCTCGACAAGGCCCACCGTCAGGGCATCATCCATCGCGATCTGAAGCCGGGCAACGTGATGCTCACCAAGAGCGGCGCGAAGCTGCTCGACTTCGGCCTCGCGAAAACGGATCGCAGCGTCATCGACATCAACGGCCGCACGGCCTTCAAGTCGCTCACCCAGGAAGGGACGATCCTCGGCACGTTCCAGTACATGGCCCCCGAGCAGCTCGAGGGCGGCAAGGCCGATGCGCGCACGGACATCTTCGCGTTCGGCTGCGTGCTGTACGAAATGATCACCAGCAAGCCGGCCTTCGACGCGGCGTCGAACATGAGCCTCATCGCGAAGATCGTCGCGGGCGAGCCGGCGCCGATCACGCAGACGCAGCCGATGGTTCCGCCCGCGCTCGAGCGCGTGATCTCGAAGTGCCTGAAAAAGGATCCCGACGATCGATGGCAGAGCGCGCACGACGTCGGCGACGAGCTGCGCTGGATCGCGACCGCCGGACCGAACGCCGGACTCACGGCGGGCAGCCGCTGGCGCCGCTGGCTGCGCACCGGATCCGCAGTCGGCGGATGGATCGTCGCCGCGATCGGCATCGCCGTCGCGGGCTGGTACGCGCGCGGCGCCAACGATCGCCGTCCGCTCAGCGTCGAGATCCAGCCGCCGCGCGATGCCGAGTTCGCGCACCAGGGACTCGGCGCGCCGGCGATCTCACCCGACGGCTCGCGACTGGCGTTTCTCATCGGCAGCGACGCCGGCTCCACGTCGGCCGGCATCGTCGTGCGCGATCTTGCGACCGGCACCTCGAAGGTCCTCGATGGAACCGCCGGCGCGGCCTATCCCTTCTGGTCTCCCGACGGCAAGTCCCTCGGATTTTTTTCGGACCGGCGTTTGAAGGTGATGAACGTCGAGGACGGCGCGAGCCGCGTCGTCTGTGAGGCGCCGGCGGGACGCGGCGCGTCGTGGGGCTCGACCGGCATCATCATCTTCACGCCCGACATCAGCCAGCCGATCTACCGCGTCTCGGCCGCGGGCGGCCGTCCGGTCCTGCTCACGAAACCGCCGGCCGAGGGTTGGACGCACCGGCTGCCGTACTTTCTGCCGGACGGCGAGCATTTCCTCTTCGTCGAGCGCTCCAACGCCGGAACGATCGGCCGCATCGTCGTCGCGTCGCTCTCGAATCCGCAGCCGCGCGTGCTCGTCGAGCGCGGATCGAACGTCGCGTACTCGAACGGCTATCTCCTTTACGTGAACCCCGACGGCACGCTCGTCGCGCACAAGTTCAACGTCAACCGCCTCGCGCTGGAAGGCGAGCCGATCACCGTCGCGGAAAACGTCTGGTATTTCGTCTACCGCGATCAGGCCTACATCGCGGCGTCGCCGAGCGGCATCCTCGTGTACCGGCAGTCGCCGAACAAATCGCGTCAGGTCGCGATCGTCGATCGTTCCGGACGGGAGCTGCGCGCGATCGGCAATCCGGCCGAGATCGAGCTCAACGACGTCAGCAGCGATCAGCGATGGGCGGCCGCGGTCGTCGGCAACGACAGCCAGGGCCGCGACGTGTGGGCCGTCGATCTGACCCGCGGCGCGATGATCCGATCGACCGTCGACGAGACCCGGGCGGGCATGGCCGGGGTCTGCTCGCGCGACTGCAGCCGCCTCGCGGTCAGCGTCTGGGGCGTGGCCGGCGATCCGACGAAGTCCAGCGTCTGGATTCAGTCGCAGTCGAGCGGAGGAAAGCGCGAGAGCATCTCCATCAACGAGCCGTTCACGGTGGGCGACTGGTCCGCGGACGATCGTTACATTTTCGGCGCGTCTCAGCATCAGGGAACCGGATTCGACATCGGCTACATCGATCTGCAGGGCGAGCGCAAAGTGGTTCCTCTGCTCGCGGGCAAGTTCGACGAGAGCAGTCCGCACATTTCGCCGGACGGCAAGTGGCTCGCGTACTACTCGAACGAGGCCGGCAAACGGCAGGTCTACGTGACGTCGTTCCCCTCACTCGATCGCAAGTGGCAGATCTCGGAGAGCGAGTTCTTCGCGGCGACGTGGTCGCCGGACGGCCACGAGATCTTCCTCGACAACGGCAGCGGCTCGGTCTCGGCGGTCTCGATCGATCTGAGCGGCCCCGAGGCAAAGATCGGGAAGCCGGTGGACGTGCCGATCCGCCGCTACACGCGCGTCCTCCCCGCGGGCCAGGACTTCATCGCCGAGCGCGCGCTCGCCGGCACGACGGAACCACTGCACCTCGTCGTGAACTGGACGCAGCTCTTACCAAAAGATGAGCGATGAGCGATGAACGGTGAAGAAGCAGTCCTGAGTGCTGAGTGCTGAGTGCTTTGGGGTGCGTTTCGGCACTCAGGACTCAGGACTCAGGACTCAGGACCCCCAGCACCCAGCACTCAGCACCCAGCTCAATACGTGACCCGGTGGTAGTACTTGAACGGCTTCCTCACGCCCTTGATCGTGATCGGATAGAACTTCGCGGCGCGGAGCGATGCTTCGTTCTGGCGGGCCAGCGTTTCGGAGCCGGTCGTGTTCGTGATGATGCGCGAGTCGGTGACGTCACCGTCGGTGTTCACCGACGCCTCGATGTAGATCTCGCCGTGCGCGCTCGGTGCGGAGATCGGGAGCGGCATGCGCGAGAACTTCGGCTCCGGATTGTCCTCGCCGCTTTTTTGCGCCTGCGCCGTTTGCAGGTCCGCGGCGTGCACCCATCCCGATCGCTCGCCGCTGCGGATCTCGATCCACGCGCCCTGATTCGTGAGCACTGATACCGCGTCGCCGATCGGATACTTCGTCACGACCGGGGCGTTGTCGTCCGGCTTCTCGCGCACGACCATCTCCGGAACCGCGACGTACATCACCGCGATCGACGCGCGTGTATCGGTGACCTCGGCGATCTGCGGCGTCTCCTTCGCGCACGTTGCCAGCGCGAGGGCGAGAAGAACGAAAACCAGTCGCTTCATCCGAACACATCCCTTCTCGTGAACAACGTATACGCGCCGATCAGCGCCGCGATCGCCCATACCCCGACGAGGATGATGCAGAAGCTCATCGACATGCCGTCGTACGGCATCGCCCGGCCGGTGTAGTAGCTCGGCAGCGGCAGTCCGCTGACGAAGAGGTATTTGCCGGCGGTCCAGTTGGGAGCGATCTGCGTCAGCAGCGTGCCGCCGATGAGAAAGCCGAGCATCGTGCCGATCGACGCGGCGGACGATTTGAAGATGACCGACAGCAGAAGACAGATCGCGGCGACGGTGAGCAGCGCGTACCACTCGAGGCCGAAGGCGATGATCGTGTCGCGCCAGAGCGGCAGCTGCCGGATCTGATCGAGCTTCACCGCATCGGCGTCGAGCGTGAAGCCGGTGAACATCGGCATGTCCCATCCGCCCGCGGGCAGCACCGGCGCCGTGACCGCATACGCGATCATCGCCCCCGTGATCAGCGTCAGCGTCGCGAAGATCCAGAGCGTCACGAGCTTCGCGGTGAGGATCTTCCATCGCCGCACCGGCCGCGTGAGCAGGAGCTTGTCGGTTCCTTCCGCGTTCTCCGCGGAGACGATGTCGCTGCCGAGGATGGCCATCAGGAGCGGGAGGAGGAGGATGCCGGCGATGCTCGCGAACGTGCGCACGACGAGCGGCGCGGTCGGCGACTCGGGATTGATGTCGCGATCGAGATAGAACTGCAGACGGTTGATCTCGATGCGCATCGAGCGGATCCACTGATCGTTGGAGTTCGAGCGGCGCAGGCGGTTCTGCGTGCGCGCGATCCGCTCCTGCAGCTCCGCGCGCCAGTTCGTTTTTCGCGCCTGCTTGAGCTGCTGGTACTCCGCGTACGACACGAGCGTGAGGATCGCCAGCATGATCGCCACGACGATCAGGAATCGCTTGCGGCGCAGCACCTTCAGCGTTTCGTTGCGGACGAGCGCGGCGAACATGGCCTCAGATCCTAATCCACCGTCTCGCCGCCGGTCGCCTCGAGGAACATCTCCTCGAGCGTCTGCACGTGCGGCCGCGCGTGAAAGATCTCGATCCCGTTCCGCGCGAGCTCCGCGATCAGCGGCGGCGCGTCGCTCTCCTCGATCGGGACGAGCAGGCGATCGCCGGCGATCTCGAACGTACGATCACCCATCACCCGCGTCGCTTTACCGACGTCGCCGACGCGGATCTCCATCGCCCGCTGGCTGGAGATCAGCTCCGCGACGGAGCCGCTCTTCAGAATCCGGCCGCGGTGAATGATGGCCACGCGATCGCACGTCAGCTCGACTTCGCTGAGCAGATGACTCGACACGAAAACGGAGAGGCCCTGTTCACCGGCCAGCATGCGCAGCAATATCCGAGTCTCGCGGATGCCGGCCGGATCGAGTCCGTTGGACGGCTCGTCTAGGATCAGCACGCGCGGCGATCCGAGGAGCGCCTGAGCGATGCCGAGGCGCTGGCGCATGCCGAGGGAGTAGGTGCCGACGCGCTGCTCGAGACGATGCTCGAGGTTGACGAGGCCTGCGACGCGCTCGATCTCATCCGCGTGCACGCCGAGCATGCGCGCGAAGTGCTCGAGGTTCTCGCGGCCGGTCATGAAGCGATAGAGGTCGGGGTTCTCGACGATGCAGCCGACGCAGCGCAGCGCGTTCTCGAAGTCGCGGGCGAGATCGTGGCCGCAGATCGTGACGCGCCCCGCGGTCGGTTTGATCAGTCCGACGAGCATGCGGATGGTCGTCGTCTTCCCCGCGCCGTTCGGACCGAGAAAGCCGAACACCTCGCCGGGATGGAGCTCGAACGAAACGGAGTCGACGATCGTCCGCGTGCCGATGACTTTGGTGAGATCGCTCGCGATGAGGGCCGGAGTCATGGAAGGATGAAGGATGAAGGATGAAGGATGAAGAGGCAATGCGACGATTCGTCTACTGGTACCTGCCGCTATTCGCCGCGCTGATCGCCGCCTCTGTTTTCGGATACGGCTTCGTGATGTTTCTGCGCGGCGACACCGGCGCTCCGGTCGACGTCGCGCCGGTCAGCGCCGTTGCCGCGAATGCTTCCGCGCAGGAGCTCATCCCGCTCGTCGTCGGCGATTCGCTCGCGCGCGGCACGGGCGATGAGACCGGCCGCGGCATTCCGGCGCGTCTCGACGATGAGCTCCGCACGCGCCACATCCGCTCCCGCCGCACCCTCAACCTCGGATACGACGGCGCCCGCACGACCGATCTGCTGCACCACCTCGAGACCCCGAACGTGCGCCGTCTGATCGCCGAATCGAACGTCGTCATCGTCTCGATCGGCGGCAACGATCTCTGGCGCGGCGCGGACTGGCGCACCGCCGCGCCGCCGAATCCCGATGGGGTGATGAACGACGTTCTCGGCCGCATCGAGAAAGTGATCGCGACCATTCGCGCGCTGAACCCGAAGGCGCGGATCTTCTTCGTCGGCCTCTACAACCCATTCGGCGCAACGCCGCAGGGCCGCATGCTCAACGCGATGGTGAATCGCTGGAACGGACGCCTGCTCGACCGCTTCGGCGGCGATCCGAACTTCACGCTCGTCCAGACCGCCGACCTCTTCTCGCACCACGACCGCCTGGCGATCGACCGCTTCCACCCGGACGGGGAAGGCTATGCGCTGATCGCACGCAGGATCGCGGACGGGGTTTAGTTTTTGGAGTGCGGCGACCGCAGTCGCCGCTTTGATTTGCGGCAGCCGCAGCTGCCGCGACTGCGGTCGCGGCGAGGCAAAGCGGCAGCTGCGGCTGCCGCACTCCATAGGGTGTCAGCGATCACCGCGCTTTCTAGGAATAATGCGATAATGAGAATCATTCTCATTAAGCGAGGAGTATGAATCATGATTGCTGAAGCGCTGGAAACGAAAGCCATTCCGATCTCGATCGGCATCGAGGCGGAGGATCGCCGGGCCATTGCCGACGGTCTCTCACGGCTGCTTGCCGACACCTACACGCTCTATCTCACGACCCACAACTTCCACTGGAACGTGACCGGTCCGATGTTCCAGACCCTGCATCTGATGTTCGAGACGCAGTACAACGAGCTCGCGCTCGCCGTCGATCTCATCGCCGAGCGCATCCGCGCCCTCGGATTTCCCGCGGCGGGGACGTATCAAGAGTTCGCGCGGCTGACGTCGATTCGTACGCCGGAGGGCGTGCCGGCGGCGGAGGAGATGATTCGGCAGCTCGTCACCGCGCAGGAGACCGTCATCCGCACGGCGCGGTCGATTTTCCCCGTAGCCGACCGCGTCAGCGATCAGCCGACGCTCGATCTCCTGACGCAGCGGATGCAGATCCACGAGAAAACGGCGTGGATGCTGCGTAGTCTTCTGGCGTGACGCCGGAACCGAAGTTGCGCTCGTCCGAGCGGCGCGAAGCGATTCATCGCTTCGTCGCCGCTCACGTCGGACATCCGACGGCCGAGGAGATCCTCGCGGGCGTGCGGAAGAAGATTCCGGGCGTCGGGCTGGCGACGATCTATCGCAATCTCGACGTCCTGACCGGCGAGGGAAAACTCTCGCGCACGATGCACGACGGCGTCGCGCGCTACGACGCGCGCACCGATCCGCATCATCACTTCGAGTGCACGCGCTGCGGCGCCGTGACGAACGTCGACGTCGACGTGCCGCGCGAGCTCACGCGGGCGGTGCGGCGGGTGGGGAAGGTCGACGCGGTCGCGATCGAGTTTCGCGGCGTCTGCCGCAAATGCGCGGCGTCAGCGCGCTGATCGTCGTCGCGTCCCCGCCGGCGTCAGCTCCGCCCTCCACAATCCTCGGCCGTGCGTGAACGCGTAGATCGCCGGTCCGCGCGTGCCCTGTCCGATCGTGACCCACTCCGTCACGACCGCGGCGAAGCCCGCGTTCTCGACGTTCCACGTCGCGCCGCCGTCGGTCGTGACGAAGACGCCGAGGTCGGTGCCGAGGAAGAGGCGCTCGCGGCGCGTGGGATCGACGGCGAGCGAGTGAATCGGAATGTCGGGAAGATTCGCGTCGATCGACGACCACGTGAGGCCGGCGTCGACCGACTTCCACACGTGCTTGCCGCCGAAGCCCGCGTACGTCGCGTAAACGACCTTCGCGTCGATCGGATCGAACGTCAGCGACGACACGAAGCCGTCGCGCGGATGCACGGTTGGCCACGTCGTCGTGCGCGTCGAATTGAGCGCGTCGGCGTTGCGTGCGATCGAGCCCTCGTTCGTACCGGCGAGCAGGAGCGCGCCGTTGTTCGGTGCGATGGCGATCGCGGAGATCTGTCCCGGCATCTGTGCGCTCGATTGAATCCACGCGTTCGCGCTGTCGTTGCTCTTCCAAAGCGAACGCCCGCCGGTCCAGAGGCGCGTGTGCTGCGTCGGGTCGATGAGGAACGGCGCGATGAAGAGGAAGTCGTCGTTGAGTCCCTGGAACTTGGTCTGGAACTGATCCGCGCCGTCGGTCGACCTCACGATGTGCGCGAACTGGTACGACGCGTAGACGAACTCGGGATTGACCGGATCGATCGCGACGTATGAGCCGTCGCCGCCGAAGCGCATCGACCATCGATCGCTGCCTTCGCCCGCGTCGCCGAGCAGCGTGCCGTTGTCCTGCGCGCCGCCGATCCAGCGGCGGCCGTCGGGGAAGACGGCGCCGTGGTAGAACTGCGTGACGCCGTAATTGTGATTGAGCGGGACGAACTCGACCTTCGAGCGGTTGACCTCGCACGCGCCGGTGTTCCCCATCGCGACGGCGGCGTGCGGATTCGTCGTGCGATAGATCCCGCCGTCGTTCACCGCGTACATGGTCTGGTTGCTCGCGCCGTCGTAGCTCGGATGGAAGACGATGCCGTGCTGATCGGCGTGCGCGAACGACGATGCGGCCGGCGATGCCCACCAGTACGACGCGAGGCCCCACGTGCGGCCACCGTCGTCGGAGCGGAAGAGATCGACGCCGGCGGCCCACACGCGATTCGGGTCCTTCGGATCGACGGCGATCGTGTTGCAGTACCAGCCCATCGTCACGTACTGATTCTGATTGCCCTCGCCGCGGCACTGCAGCAGCGTCGCGGGCTGCGGATTCGTGAGGATGAGCGTCGAGAGGTAATCGGAGGATGTGTTCCTGACCTGCGGCGTCCACGATCCGGCGTCGCCGCTCGCGTTCGATCGGTACACCGCGAGCAGCGCCTGATTGCGATTCGGTGCGATCTCGTTGCTCGCCGCCATCGCGTAGATCACGTTCGGATCCGATGGCGCGATGGCGAGGCTCGTGCGGCCCATGTTGTTTTCGGAGAGCACCGACTCCCACGCGCTGTCGCTCTCCGCGTTTTTGTGGCGATAGACCGTCGCCTGCTCGAACGTGCCGCATGACGCGAAGAGGTAATCGCCTGCTGTGTCTCCGCGCCACGCCAGCTCGAGACATCCGCCCATCACGGTCGTTTCGATCGTGCGCTTCCACGTCGCGCCGTTGTCGTTCGATCGCCACACGCCTGTGCGCGTCGCGGCGTAGACGCGCTTCGAGTCGTGCGAACTGACGACGAGATCGTTGACCCAATGGAAGTCGGAATTCGTCGTCGATGCAAGCTGCGTCCACGTCTGCGCGCCGTCATGCGTGACGAAGATGCCGTTGCCGCGCAGCGGAAGTCCGGTGCCGCGCTGCACTTCGCGGAAGTAGCCCTCGCCGGTTCCGGCGTAGAGCGTGTTGTGATCGTTCGGATCCATGGCCAGCGAATTGATCGCGAGATTCGCGAGGTCGTCCGCGACGGGATCCCACAGCTTGCCGGCGTCGTAGGTCTTCCACAGTCCGCCCGACACGCCGCCCGCGTACATCACGTCGGGCTGGGTCGGATCGATCACGAGCACGCGCGTGCGTCCGCCGATGTTGCCGGGTCCGAGGGGGAGCCAGCGATCGATCTCGCGGGTGTCGTTCGCGTCGGTGCGAAGGTGGGGCATGCGGCGCATTTCCTCGCGCGCGATTGCGTATGCGCGATGCGGATCGTCGGTGCCCGCGCGCTTCATCGCGTAGTAATCGGCGGCGGCGTCGGGCTGGTCCTCGCGGACGAATTCTTCGCGTTCGGAGCGATCGATGTGCGTGCAGGAAATGAAGGTGGCAGCGAGGGCCAGGGCGAGGAGGGAACGCATCAGGTATCGTACGGATCAGGGACCGAAAATGATGGGGACGCTGGAGGAGGGAAGCGATGCAGCTCGGCAAAGATTCCTGTGCGTGCGGTCATGTGATCGATCACCACGACGGCGGACGCGGCGGCCCGTGCAAC
>Ga0075425_100000476_pt1 | contig 37865 bp, 10 predicted proteins | sample SoiMethybrSBSTD4_FD_75300 | JGI IMG/M metagenome (GOLD analysis project Ga0075425, IMG submission 75300) | Bulk soil microbial communities from a Populus tree surrounding site in Tennessee, USA - Soil MetaG P. TD hybrid SBSTD4 | ecosystem: Environmental > Terrestrial > Soil > Tree plantation... | reverse complement strand
CGGCTCTACGATCCCGATCCCGCACTCCCTGACAAGATCTACAGCCGCTGCGGAGGATTTCTCGGGCCCGTCGAAGACTTCGACGCGAAGTTCTTCGGTATCGCGCCCCGCGAGGCGGCGACGCTCGATCCGCAGCAGCGGCTGCTGCTCGAGACGAGCTGGGAAGCGTTCGAGCACGCGGCGTTGCCGCCGGGACGTCTCTTCGGCAGTGACACCGGCGTATTCGTCGGCATCAGCATCCTCGACTACGCCAGCAATCTCCGTCTCTTCGGCGATCCGCAGCAAACCGACGCCTATTACGGCACCGGCAATTCGCTGAGCGCCGCGGCCGGCCGTCTCTCGTACGTCTACGGATTCAAGGGGCCGTCGATGGCGGTGGAGACTGCGTGCTCTTCGTCGCTCGTGGCGACGCATCTCGCCTTCAACTCTCTGCAGAGCGGCGAATGCGATTTCGCACTCGCCGGCGGCGTGAATCTCCTCCTTTCGCCGGACAGCAGCGTCGTGTTCAGCAGAGCGCACATGCTCGCGCGCGACGGCCGCTGCAAGACCTTCTCCGATGACGCCGACGGATACGGCCGCGGCGAAGGTTGCGGTGTCGTTCTCCTCGAACGCCTTTCGGACGCGCAGAAAAATCGCCGTCGCATTCTGGCGGTGATTCGCGGCACCGCGGTCAATCAGGACGGCGCGAGCGGCGGGCTGACGGTTCCCAACGGACCATCGCAGCAACTCGTCGTACGCCGCGCGCTGCAACGCGGCGGCGTCGATCCCTCCCGCGTGCGTTATGTGGAGACGCACGGCACCGGCACTCCACTCGGCGATCCCATCGAAGTGCACGCCCTCGGCGCGATGTTCGGCGAATACCGATCGAAAGCCGATCCGCTGCTCATCGGCACGGTGAAGACGAACATCGGCCATCTCGAATCGGCTGCAGGCATCGCGGGACTCATCAAGCTCTCGCTCTCTTTGCATCACAAGCAGATTCCGCCGAGCCTTCACTTCAACCGCCCGAATCGCAACATCCCATGGGACGAGTTGCCCGTTCGCGTGGCGACGTCGCTCGAACCGTGGCCGGCCGATGACGGCGAGCCGCGCGTCGGCGGCGTGAGCTCCTTCGGCTTCGCCGGTACGAACGCGCACGTCGTGATGGAAGAAGCTTCTGTGCCCGCGGACGAAACGGAGCCGGAGCTCCCTTGCCGGCTCATTGCGTTGTCGGCGAAGAGTCCCGCCGCGCTCGACGACCTCGCGCGCGATTACGAACGGTTCTTCGCCGCCTGCGCGGACTCCGATTTCGCGAATGCCTGCAACAGCGCGAATACGGGCCGGACGCATTTCAAGCATCGGATGAGCGTCGTCGCCGCGTCACCCGCGGAAGCCTCGCGCGCACTCGCGGAGCTCCGCACGGGACGGAACGCCGCAAGTGCGGCGAACGGCAAGAACGGCAGCGCCGGAAAAATCGCCTTCCTCTTCACCGGACAAGGCTCGCAAACCGCAGGGATCGGCCGTCAGTTGTATTACACGCAGCCGCTGTTTCGCGCCGAGCTGGATCGCTGCGCGGCCGCGGTCGCGCCGTTGCTCGAGCAGCCGCTGCTCGACGTCTTGTTCGACGACGACAACGAGCTGTTGCATCAAACGGCGTACACGCAGCCGGCGTTGTTCGCCGTCGAATACGCGCTGGCGAAGTTGTGGGAGAGCTGGGGAATTCGTCCCGCCGCGGTGATGGGTCACAGCATCGGCGAATATGTCGCGGCCTGCATCGCCGGCGTCTTTTCCGTCGACGACGCGCTGCAACTCGTCGCCGAGCGCGGGCGGTTGATGCAGAGCCTTCCTTCCGGCGGCGCGATGATCGCGGTGTTCGCCGACGAACAGCGCGTCCGCGACGCGATCGCGGGAGCGGAAGACGCGGTATCGATTGCGGCGATCAACGGACCGCAGCACATCGTCGTCTCCGGCACGAGCGAGCGCGTCGAGGAAGTGCTGGCGCCCCTCGCCGCGGAAGGCGTGCGACTCGAGCGGCTGAAGGTCTCGCACGCATTTCACTCGCCGTCGATGGAGCCGATCCTCGAGGAGCTCCGGCTCGGCGCCTCGCGGCTTCGCTACAGCGAGCCGCGCATTCCGCTGATCTCCAATCTCACCGGCGACGTCATCTCGCGCGCCGCCTCTCCCGAATACTGGGTCGACCATCTGCGCCACACCGTGATGTTCGGCAGAGGCATCGAGACGCTCCATCGGAAGGACTTCCGAACGTTCGTCGAGATCGGACCGCAGCCGATCCTCGTCGGCATGGCGCGCGCGATATTGCCTGCCGGCGACAACCTCTTCATCCCCAGTCTGCGCCGCGGCCGCGGCGAGTTGGAGCAGTTGTTCTCCGCGCTCGGCACGCTCTACACGACGGGAGCGACGATCGATTGGGAAACGTTCGAGGGCGGCGCGGCGCGTCCGCGCGTCGTGCTTCCGACGTATCCGTTCCAGAGAACGCGCCACTGGTTCTACGGCGCCGAGGGACCGGTCGTGAACAAGGCTGCGTCGTCTCCGGCCCAGCAGCGCGCGAGCACGTCGAACGTCGTACGCCTGCTCGAAAGCGGCGACGGCGATGCCTTGATGCAGCTCGTGCAATCGTCAACTGAGTTGAGCGAATCCGATCGTCCGACAGTCGAGCACGTGATCCGAAGTCTCATCGAGCAGCACGCCGAACAGACGCCGATCGATCCTCTCTATCAACTGCAGTGGCGCCAGTCCGAACGCGACGCGGCGACGCCCGCGACGTCCGGCGCATGTCTGATCCTTGCGGACTCCGGCGGCGTCGGAGAACGGCTCGCGCGAAATTTGCGCGCCTGCGGACGGCAATGCACCGTTGCGCATCGCGACGTCGATCTCGCTGCGTTGAGGACGTTCGCCGATCAGCCGCGAGACGTCGTCTACCTCTGGAGTCTCGATGCGCGCGATCCATCCGACGTGACGATCGCCATGCGCGTCGTGCAGGCGCTCGCCGCCGGCTTGCCGTCCGAGATGCGTTTGTGGATCGTCACGCGCAACGCCGTCGATGCGGGCGCACAGACGTCGATCGATCTGGCCCAGGCGCCGCTCTGGGGACTCGGCCGCGTCGTCGCACTCGAACATCCGGAACTCTGGGGCGGACTGGTCGACCTCGACGGCGAAACGACTGCTGATGATGCCGCGGGTCTTCTCGCGGAGGTCTGCAACGGCTCTGAACGGAGAGAGCAGATTGCGTTTCGAGGCGGCAGCAGATACGTCGCGCGTCTCGCGCGCGCCGGCAATCTGCCTCAGCGCAGGATCGACGTCCGCGACGATGCTACGTATCTCCTTACGGGCGGCCTCGGCGCGCTCGGCATCGGCCTCGCGAAGTGGCTCGTGTCGCGCGGCGCGCGTCATTTGCTCCTCACCAGCCGCCGCGGCGTGACCGAGGCAACGCGTGCGAGTATTCGCGAGATCGAAGCGGACGGCGCGCGCGTCGTCGTCGCGAATGCCGACGTCGCGAATGAAGCGGACGTCACTCGCCTCTTCGCAGAGGCGGCGAGCTCGCTGCCTCCGATCCGAGGAATCGCGCATCTCGCCGGCGTGATCGACGACGGCATCCTGCTGCAGCAGACTGCCGAGCGGTTCGAGCGCGTCATGGCGCCGAAAGTTCGCGGCGCGTGGAATCTGCATCGACTCAGCTCCGCCCTCGATCTCGATTTCTTCGTCCTCTTCTCCTCCGTCGCCGGACTTCTCGGCTCGCCGGGACAGAGCAACTACGCCGCGGCAAACGCGTATCTCGATGCTCTCGCGTCGTATCGCCACGCTCTCGGATTGCCGGCGCTCAGCATCGACTGGGGACCGTGGGCCGATCGCGGCATGGCTGCAGCTCTCGGTCCGAGCTATCGCGAGCGACTCGAGAGCCAAGGCCTCACGCTGCTCGCTCCGGCGCAGGCGTATCGCCTCTTCGGCACGGCGCTTCGCTCCAATGCAACGCACGTCGCCGTGATGCACATCGATTGGCCGCTGTTCACGCGGCGCTTTCCTGCCGGCAGCGAGCCGCCGGTGCTGATGGATTTCGCGCGCAACGATGCGGCCGAACGGAGCGGTGAGGGCAAGTACGCCGAAGAACTGCGCGCGGCGCCGGCCGGCGAGCGCGTCGCGCTGCTCGCGGCGTATCTGCAGCAGCGCATCGCGGCAGTCATCGGTTTGCAGAGCGGGCCACTCCCCACACTCGATCAAGGCTTCGCCGAGATGGGAATGGACTCGCTGATGATCCTCGAGTTGAAGACCACTCTCGAGCTCGACCTCGGCATCTCGTTCACTCCCGCGCTCATCTTCAACTATCCGACCATCGAAGCTCTGAGCGCTCGTCTCTGCGAAGAGCTCGGACTCCACGAGATCGAGCCGGCGGCCGGCGCTTCGATCGTCGAAGAAGATCTCGCCGTCGTCGATGCCATCCGCAACATCTCCGACGACGAGCTTGCAGCACTCATCGCCCACGAGCTCGAGGCACAACAGTGAGCCAGGACATCCGGCAACCCGACCGCAACAAGGATCTCTCTCCGCTCCAGCAGTCGTATCTCGTCATCACGAAGCTGAAGGCGAGTCTCGACGCATACGAGCGCCAGCAGTCCGACCCGATTGCGATCGTCGGCGCGAGCTGCCGCTTTCCCGGCGGCGCCGTCGATCTTTCTTCGTATTGGCGTCTGCTGCGCGAAGGCGTGAGCGCGGTGCGCGAAGTTCCGCGCGACCGGTGGGACGTCGATGCGTTCTACGATCCCGATCCTGCAGCGCCGGGAAAAACCGCCACGCGCTGCGGGGCGTTCCTCGACGGCGTCGATCAATTCGATCCGCTGTTCTTCGGAATCTCGCCGCGCGAAGCGGCCAGTCTCGATCCGCAGCAACGGCTGCTGCTCGAGGTGACATGGGAAGCGATCGAGCGCGCCGGCTATGCGCCCGATCGCCTCGCGCCCGACCGCACCGGCGTCTTCGTCGGCATCGGACAAATGGATTACGCGCAGTTGCTGCTCGGCAATGTCGATCCGGCGCGCGTCGATGTCTACGCGGGAACCGGAAACGGTTTCTGCTTCGCATCGGGACGCCTCTCCTACGTGCTCGGTCTGCGCGGTCCGAATCTCGCCGTCGACACCGCCTGCTCGTCGTCGCTGATCTCCGTTCATCTCGCTTGTCAAAGCCTGCGGCGTCGCGAGACCGATATGGCCATCGCCGCCGGCGTGCAGTTGATGCTCTCCCCGCAGCCGTTCGTCGGCTTGACGAAGCTCGGAGCGCTCTCGCCCGACGGAAAGTGCAAGACGTTCGATGCATCGGCGGACGGCTACGGCCGCGGCGAAGGCTGCGGCGTCATCATTCTCAAGCGCCTTTCGGAGGCGCTCGCTGCGGGCGATCACGTTCTCGCCGTCATTCGCGGATCCGCCATCAATCACGACGGATCGAGCAGCGGCTTCACCGTTCCGAACGGACTCGCGCAGCAGGAAGTGCTGCGTCGCGCACTCGACAACGCCGGCATCTCGCCTGCCGACGTCGGATACGTCGAGACGCACGGAACCGGCACACAGCTCGGCGATCCGATCGACGTCGAAGCGGTGGCGGAGGTCTACGGGCGCGACCGGAAATCCGGCAATCCGCTGATCATCGGATCCGTCAAGACGAACATCGGGCATCTCGAGGCGGCCTCCGGAATCGCCGGCCTGCTGAAAGTCGTGCTCGCGCTGCAGCAGGGCGAGATTCCGCCGCATCTGAATTTCAGCAAGCCGAATCCGCACATACGGTGGGACCGTCTTCCGATCAAAGTGCCGACCGCACCGATGCGCTGGACGAGCGAGAAGCGGATCGCCTCCGTCAGCTCGTTCGGTCTCAGCGGCGCGAACGCGCACGTGGTGCTCGAAGCAGCGCCCGCTCCTACGCCGCGCGACGCGGTCGTCGATCGCACTCGCCACGTGCTTCCGCTCTCCGCTCGCTCACCGAAAGCGCTGACGGAGCTCGCCAGCCGCTACGACCAGTTCCTCGCCGCGAATCCCGACGCTTCACTCGCGGACGTCTGCTTCACCGCCGCCGCGGGACGCGCGCATCTTCCGTGCCGCGCGGCGATGGTGGCCAGCTCCGTCGGCGAGATGCGGCAGCGCCTCGCCGCGATCGCGCCAGTCGAGCCGAACGAGCAGCCGCCGAAGATCGCTTTTCTCTTCACCGGCCAGGGATCGCAGTACGCCGGCATGGGTGCGTCGCTGTACAAAACGCAACCGTCGTTCCGCGCGGCGATCGACGCGTGCGACGAAATCCTCCGCCCGCATCTCCAACTGCCGCTGCTCGACGTGCTCTATCCGAAAGACGGCCGGACTTCGCCGTTGCACGACACTGCGTACACGCAGCCGGCCCTCTTTGCGATCGAGTACGCGCTGGCGAATCTCTGGATGTCGTGGGGCATCGAGCCGGCCGCGATGATGGGCCACAGCGTCGGCGAGTATGTCGCCGCCTGTCTCGCCGGAGTCTTTTCACTCGAAGACGGTCTGACGTTGATCGCGCATCGCGGCCGCCTGATGCAGGCGCTCCCGCGCGGCGGCGCGATGGCGGTGCTGTTCACCGACGCCGGAACCGCCGCCGCAGCGATCGGCGCCGCGACGGATCGCGTCTCCATCGCTGCACTCAACGGCGAGCGCAACACCGTCATCTCCGGCGACGGCGACGAAGTCGCACGCATCGTCACCGAGCTGGAGCGAGATCAGATCCGCTCGACCCGCTTGCAGGTCTCGCACGCCTTTCACTCGCCGCTCATGGAGCCGATGCTGCGCGAGTTCGAGCGCGTCGCGGAGTCCGTGCAATATCGCGCGCCGCAGAAAACGATTCTCTCGAACGCCGACGGACGACCTGCGCGCGCGGACGTCGCCACGCCGAAGTATTGGGTCGAGCACGTTCGCAGGCCGGTGAACTTCGCCGCGGGAATGGCGACGCTCCATCAGCAGGGCTGCAACGTCTTTCTCGAAGCCGGCCCGAAGCCGTCGCTTCTGGCGATGGGGCGGCAATGCCTCCCGGACGGAAATGCGCTCTGGCTTCCCAGCCTGAATGAAGGACAGGAGGATTGGCAGACACTGCTGCAAAGCGTCGCCAAACTCTACGAGCGCGGCGCACGCATCGACTGGAGCGGCTTTGATCGCGACTATCCGCGCCGCCGCGTTCCGCTGCCGACGTATCCGTTCCAACGACAGCGCTACTGGCTCGACGAAGGCGCCAAACGTCCCGCCGCTCTCGCGCGCAGCGCGGACGATCATCCCTTCCTCGGCCGTCGCCTTCGTCTGCCGCTTTCGCGCGAGACGCGATTCGAAACACAGTTCACGCTCGCCTCACGCGCGTACTTGCGCGATCACAAGCTCTTCGACGTCGTCGTCGTTCCCGGTGCATCGCACCTGGCGATGGTGTTGAGCGCCGCATTCGAAACGTTCCGCGGCGATGCCTTCGTGCTCGAAGACATCCTCTTTCCGCAGCCGCTGCTGCTCACCGACGAATCGCAGATCGACGTGCAGACGATCCTCATGCCGGAAGCGAACGGCGCGACAGGATTCCGCGTCGTCAGCAGCGCAGCGGACGGCCACTCCTCCGAGTGGACGGTGCACCTCTCGGGACGCCTTCGTCCGTCCGCAATCGCATCGCAGCCGGAAGATCTCGCGAACATCCGCGCGCGCTGCACCGACGAGATCTCCGCGCGCGACTTCTATGCGGTCTTTCACGCCGCGGGCTACGGACTCGGAACGTCGTTCCAATGGCTCGAGTCGATCTGGCAGGGCGATGGTGAATCAATGTCGCGGCTGCGGATGCCGCAACTTCCCGACTCCGCCGATCACTACCGCCTCTATCCGAGTCTGATCGACTCCTGCTTTCAATCGCTTGCCGCATGCTGGCGCGGCGCGGACGTCGAAGCCGGCCGCGACGACATCCTGATTCCGTTCAGCGTCGCCGGCTTTCAATGTCATCGCGCGCAGCCGCAAGGCGACTTGTGGTGTCACACGCGCATCCGCCGCGACGGCAATTCTGCCGAAGGGGCGGTCATCGCGGACATGCGGCTCTTCGACGCGAGCGGCCAACTCGTCGCCGAGGTCACGGGATTCGAAGGACGGAAGGCGAGCCGCAGACTGCTGCTCCGCAGTCTGCGCGGAACGCTGAACGATGCGTTGTACGAGTTGGCGTGGCTTCCGTCGTCTGCTGAAGCAAGAAGCCTCGCTCCGAACGGACGTTGGCTGATCATCGCCGACGGCGACGATCCCGCCGCCGGATCGCTCGCGCAGATGCTGCGCGGCGACGGTCAGGCGTGCATCGTCGCGCGCGAATTCACTTCCGGCGCATGGAGTGGAATCGTCTATCTGCGCACCGAGGGCGACGCATGCGCGTCGGTTTTGCAGCTCCTTCGCGACGTCGCGCGCGATCGCTCCGGAGACTCGCCGCGATTGTGGCTCGTCACGCGCAACGCCGTGCCGGCCGGACCGGAACGCCGCGCGCTGTCACTCGAACAATCGCCGTTGTGGGGACTCGGCCGCGTCATCGCCATGGAGCATCCCGAGCTGCATTGCGTGCGCGTCGATCTCGACGGCGACGACGCTGCATCACTTCTCTTCCGCGAGATCGCACAATCCGGCCGCGAAGATCAGATCGCATTCCGCAGCGGCCAGCGCTACGTCGCGCGTCTCGCACGATTCACGAGCTTGCGCCGCGCCCCGCGCGGCGAAAACGGCTACAAGCTCGCCATGCCTTCGTTCGGCGTGCTCGATGAGCTTCGCCTCGAGCCGCTCGCTCGCCACGCACCCGGCAGCGGCGAAGTCGAGATCGCCGTTCGCGCGAACGGCCTCAATCTCCGCGACGTCCTCCTCGCCCTCGGCATGTTCAACGAGCAGCTCGCGAAGTACGGCATCACCCGCGCGAGCGACATTTCGTTCGGATTCGAGTGCGCGGGCGTGATCACCGCCGTCGGCGACGGCGTCGACTCCTTCAAGCCCGGCGACGAAGTCATGGGACTCACGCTCGGCGGCATGAACAGCCACGTGATCGCCGACGCGCGGTTGATCTGCCGCAAGCCGCCGCGATTCACTCTCGAAGATGCCGCCACGATTCCGCTCGCGTTTCTCAGCGCCGTCTACGGCCTGCATCAGCTCGCGCAACTGAAGCCGGGCGAGCGCGTGCTCATTCACGCGGCCGCCGGCGGCGTCGGACAAGCGGCCGTGCAGTGGGCGCGCAGCATCGGTGCGGAGATTTTCGCGACGGCCTCGCCGTCGAAATGGGAGACGCTCGCGCAACAAGGCGTGCAACACATCATGAGCTCGCGCACGCTCGACTTCGCGGAGCAGATTCGCGAGATCACCGGCGGTCGCGGCGTCGACTGCGTCCTCAACAGCCTCACCGGCGAATTCATCCCGCGCAGTCTCGACGTGCTCGCGGAAGGAGGCCGCTTCGTCGAGCTCGGACGCATCGGAATCTGGAGCGAGGAAGAGGTTCACGCCGCTCGACCCGACGTCCGCTACTTCAACTTCGACATGGCGCAGCTCTGTCGCGATCAGGCGCCGCGCCTTTCGTCGCTGCTCGCCGAGCTCACGGCGCAATTCGAAGACGGCACGCTGCAGCCGATCGCGCGCACGCTCTTTCCGATCGAGGACGCGGCCGCCGCATTCCGCTTCATGGCACAGGCCAAACACGTCGGGAAGATCGTGATCACGCACCCGCGCGCGGCCTCTGACGCCGAAGAGGCGATGATCCGCGCGGACGCGGCGTACATCATCACCGGAGGTCTCGGCGCTCTCGGACTGCAGTTGGCGGATTGGATGATCGGACGCGGCGCGCGCCACCTCGTTCTCAGCGCGCGCAGCGAGCCGTCGGAGGCGGCGCAGCGAACGATCGCGCAGATGCAGCAGCGCGGAGCGACGGTGCGCATCGTGCGCGGCGACGTCTCGCATCGCGCCGTCGTCGAAGAGTTGCTGCGCGAAGGCGCAGCGCTCGCGCCGGTTCGCGGAATCGTTCATGCGGCCGGCGTCCTCGACGACGGCATTCTGCTCAATCAGACGACGGAGCAGTTTCGCCGCGTGATGGCGCCGAAGGTCGATGGCGCGAAGCATCTCCACGAATTGAGCAGCGACCTCGCGCTCGACTTCTTCCTCTGCTATTCGTCGATGGCCTCTCTTCTCGGCTCGCCCGGCCAGGGCAACTACGCCGCGGCGAACGCCTACCTCGACGCGCTCGCGCATCACCGCCGCGCGCTCGGCATGCCGGCGCTCACGATCAATTGGGGCGCATGGGCCGGCAGCGGCATGGCCGCGCGCGTCGATGCGCGCGGCGCCTCGCGATGGAGCGCGCAGGGACTCGGTCTCATCGATCCCGATCTCGCGCTCGAGCTCATCGAGCCGCTGTGGGCGTGCGGCGCAACCGAAGTCGGCGTGCAACCGCTGAACTGGGCCGCGTTCCTGCGCCAAATTCCGGCCGGCGCGATTCCTCCGCTGCTCGAGGCATTCGCCGGCGAAGCGCTTGCGCAAGACGCGACCAACGCCATCCCTGAGACGTCGAAGTTTCTCGAAGAGCTCGAGCAGGCGCCGCTCGCGGAGCGCCTGACGATGCTGCAGGAGGAGCTGCGCTCGCAGATCGCGGCGGTTCTCGGAATCCCGTCGCCAGAAGAGATCGAGCTTCGCGCGCGTCTGTTCGATCTCGGTCTCGATTCCCTCATGGCCGTCGAGCTCAAGTCGCGGCTCGAACGTACGCTCTGCTTCACGCTTCGTCCGACGCTCGTCTTCGATTACCCGACCATCGAAGCGCTGGCGGCGCATTTCGCGCAGGACACGCTGGCGCGCTTCTTCTCCATCACGCCCGAATCGGAGGATGTGGAACCGGAAGATGAAGCACTGATTGCTGCGGAGCTGGAGCGCGAGCTTTCGGACCTCGAGCGCGGGAGCGTGCGGTGACGGTGGACGCGCCGCTCGAATCGAGCGCGCTCATGAAGCGCTCCCTCCTCGAGCTGCGCAAGCTGCGCGCGCGGCTCGAAGAGCTCGAGAGTGCGGGACGAGAACCGATCGCCATCATCGGAATCGGCTGCCGGTTCCCCGGCGGCGCGCGCGATCCCGATGCGTTCTGGCAGATGATGATGGAGGGCCGCGACGGCATCGTCGAAACGCCGCCGGAACGATGGGACGTTGCCGGTTACTACAGTCCCGATCCTACCGCGCCCGGAAAAACGTACGTCATCGAGGGCGGCTTTCTCGATGCCATCGACGGCTTCGACGCGCAGTTCTTCGGCATCTCGCGACGCGAAGCGCTGAGTCTCGATCCGCAACAGCGCCTGCTCCTGGAAGTAGCGTGGGAAGCGCTCGAACACGCAGGGCAGGCTCCCGATCGGCTGTACGGCACTTGCGGCGGCGTTTTCATCGGCATCGGAAGTTTCGAATACGCCGCGCATCTGCTGCGCGCCGCTGACGTCAATACGATCGATCCGTACTTCGGCACCGGCACTGCGCTCAGCGCCGCCGCCGGCCGCTTGTCCTTCAACCTCGGACTCACCGGCCCGAGCATGGCCGTCGACACTGCATGCTCGTCGTCGCTCGTCGCGCTGCATCTCGCGGCGCAAAGCCTTCGCTCGCGCGAATGCGATCTCGCGCTCTCAGGCGGCGTGAACTTGATGATCAGGCCCGAGGTCAACGTCGCCTTTTCGAAGGCGCGGCTTCTTTCGTCGCGATGCAGGACGTTCGATGCCGCCGGCGACGGCTACGTGCGCGGCGAAGGTTGCGGCGTCATCGTGCTGCGGCGTCTTTCGGATGCGCTGCGCAATGGTGATCGCGTGATCGCGCTGATCCGCGGCTCGGCGGTGAATCAGGATGGTCCGAGCGGCGCGCTCGTCGTCCCGAACGGCGTGTCGCAGGAGACGGTGATTCGCAAAGCACTCGACAACGCCGGGCTGACTCCCGCCGACGTCGACTACGTCGAAGCACACGGCACCGGCACGTCCCTCGGCGATCCGATCGAAGTCGGCGCGCTGGGGCGCGTGTTCGGTCCGGGCCGCACGTCCGATCAACCGCTGATCCTCGGTTCCGTGAAAACGAACATCGGCCATACGGAGTCCGCGGCCGGAATCGCCGGCGTCATCAAGGCCGCGCTGTCGCTGCATCATCAGGCCATTCCGCGGCACCTCCATTTTCAACAACGGAATCCGCGCATCCCGTGGGATCTCGCGCCGTTCGTGATTCCTACGGAAGCAAGGTCGTGGCGCACGAACGAGCGGCGGCGCGTTGCCGGCGTGAGCTCGTTCGGATTCACCGGCACGAACGCGCACGTGATTCTCGAAGAAGCGCCGCTCGCGTCGCCGGCACCGGCGATCGCCGATCGCTCCGCGCACGTATTGCTGCTGTCGGCAAAGAGCGACGAGGCGCTGCGCGCGCTCGCGTCTCGGCTGGCCGCGTATCTGCGCGCGCATCCCGAGCTCGACATCGCCGACGTCTGCTTCTCGATCAACAACGGCCGCGCCCGATTTCGCGAACAGCTCGCCATCGTCGCCGGCTCGCTCGACGAGCTGCGCGAGAAACTCGAACGTTGCGACGGCGTTCGCAGCGACAAGCGCTCGAAAACGAAAACCGCTTTCGTGCTTACCGGTGAGGACGCCGGCGCCGCGCGCGAGCTGTATGCATCGAGCCCGACGTTTCGCGACGCATTCGATCGCGCGACGGAGTCGCCGCTGCAGTTTGCGCTGGCTCGTTTGTGGGAGTCGTGGGGAATCCGTCCGGCTGCAACCGCGACTCGCGCAGACGTCGAAGAGTTGCGGCGCAACGGATTCGAGCGATTCATCACCATCGGTCCGGAGACGTCGAGCTGGCGGCAGATCGCCGAGACGATTGCGAGCCTCACGTTGCACGAGCCGTCGGTCGACTGGATGGCCTTCGATCGCGACTATCCGCGCAAGCGACTCGCACTCCCGACGTATCCGTTTCAGCGCGAGCGTTTTTGGATCGACGGCAAGACGACGATCGAGCCGCCGCCGGATCTGTTCTATCGCGTGGCGTGGGAGCCGAAAGCGAGTGCCACCTCCGCCCCTGATGTCTCGGGTCAGTGGCTGATCCTCGCCGATCGCGGCGGCGTCGGTGCGTCGCTGGCGAAACGACTCGAAGCGCGCGGCGCGACTTGCACGCTGCGCTTTCGCGGAGACGCGCTCGATTCCCTTGCGCCGCAACTGCGCGGCGCGATTCATCTCTGGTCGCTCGACGGCGAAAGCACCACCGCAGAGAGTTGCGGCTCGGCATTGCAACTCGTGCAGGCGCTCGCGCGCGCGACAGCATCGCCGATGCAACTCATCCTCGTCACGCGACGCGCGCAGGGAGTGACGGCCGATTCCGATCTGCCGGGAATCGCGCACGCCCCGCTGTGGGGATTGGGAAAAGCGATCGCCGTCGAGCTACCGTGGCTCGGCTGCACGACGATCGATCTCGATACCGACGACGACGCCGACGCGTTGTTCGCGGAAGTTGCCACCAGCGGCGAGTCCGTCGCATTTCGCGACGGCCGGCGGTACGTCCAGCGCCTCATCCGCGCGACCGCACCGCCCGCACGACAAGCGGAGCTGAAATCGGATCGCACATACGTCATCGCCGGCGGCCTCGGTGGTGTCGGACTGCGCGTCGCAAGCTGGTTGGCGGCAAACGGCGCACGCCACATCGCGCTCCTCGGCCGCAGCGATCGCAGCGATCCGCTCGATGTGCCACTCGCCGGCGCTGAGGTCACCGTTCTCCGCGCGAACATCGCGGACGAGCACGAGCTCGCGGCGGCATTCGATCGCGTCGACGCATCGATGCCTCCGATCGCAGGCGTTTTTCATTGTGCCGGCGTCTTCAACGACCGCATGCTCGTCCAGCACGAATGGCCGCTCTTCGAGGAGGTGTTCGCGCCGAAAGTCCGCGGCTCGTGGAACCTGCACCTCCTCACGCGCGAGCGCGATCTCGATTTTTTCGTGATGTTCTCGTCCGCCGCGGCGCTTCTGACGTCGCCCGGAATGTCCGCCTACATCGCCGCGAATACATTCCAGGACGCGCTCGCGGTCCATCGCCGCGGTCAAGGCCTTCCTGCGCTGAGCGTGGCGTGGGGACCGTGGCTCGACACCGGAATGGCCGGGCGCGTCGGCCGGTCTCGCGAGAATCAATGGCGCGCTCACGGCATCGAGCCGCTGCTGCCGGACGACGCCCTTCGGCACCTCGGCTCACTATTGGGCCGCGAGCACGGCCACATCGGCATCGTCTCCGTTCAATGGCCCGAATTGCTGCGCCTCTTCGCCGGACACGTTCCTCCGTATCTCGAAACGATCGCTGCCGGCGTCCCGCGTGACGCGCGCACGGTGGAGAGCTCCGCGTTCGAACGTCTGCTGGCGATGCAACCGGACGAGCGCACGCAATTTCTCGAGGACTATCTGACGCGGCGCATCGCTCATCTGCTCGGAGCGAACGAATTATCGAAGACTGAAAATCTGCCGCTGGCCGGCGTCGACTCACTCATGATCATGGACGTCCTCAATGGATTGCGCGACGACCTGCGATTCATGGTTTATCCGCGCGAGTTTTACGAACAGCCGACGATTGAAGGACTGGCGCGCTATTTATCGGCCGAATTCGAGCGCGCGCATCATGAGAGCGAACCGGCGCCGCCATCCGCCGCACGTTTGCCGATCGCTTCAGTGAAGACTCACTTCACGGCGGAGCCGGAGGGCGAAGCGCTGCCGCCTGCGGTCTTCATTCTCTCGAGCCCGCGCTCCGGCTCGACACTCCTGCGCGTAATGCTCGCCGGTCATCCTGCACTCTTTTCTCCTCCCGAGCTCCACCTTCTGCCGTTCGCCACAATGAGCGACCGAGCCAAACTCCTCGCCGGAACTCACCTCGGCGAAGGCCTGCAGCGTGCGTTGATGGAACTGCATAAGAGCGATGCCGATGCCGCCGCGGCGATCATTGACGGCTGGGTGCAGCAGAATTTGCCCGTTCGCGACGTCTATGCCGCATTGCAGCAGCGCGCCGGATCGAGACTGCTCATCGACAAGTCCCCGAGCTACGCAGTGAGCCGCGACGTTCTCGCGCGCGCCGAGCGTCTGTTTCGCAGTGCGAAATACATCCATCTCGTCCGCCATCCGTATGCCGTCATCGAGTCGTTTGCGCGATTGCGCATGGACAAGCTCATCGGCGCCGGCGATCGCGATGCGCATGCGGTCGCAGAACGAATCTGGATCGAATCCAATCGCAATATCCTCAATACGCTGGCCGGCGCCGGCTCCGACCGCTACTACCGCATTCATTATGAAGATCTCGTGCGCGATCCGCGTACGGTGCTCGCCGGTTGCTGTGCGTTTCTCGGCATTCCGTTCGACGAGGCGTTGCTGACGCCTTATGCCGGCGGACGCATGACCGAAGGCGCGCACGCTGTGTCCGCTCCCGTCGGCGATCCTGATTTTCTCCGGCATGCCGGCGTCGAGCCCGAGCTCGGCGACAAGTGGCGGCAGATCGATCTCGGGCGCCCATTACAGCCGGATGCCAGAGCGCTGGCCGCGCAATTCGCTTATGAGCTGCCTCACGACACGGCGAGCGATGATTTTCGCGAGACATTCGTGACCACCGCTCGCGGATTGCGTCTTTGCGTCTGCACATGGGGTGACGACGCTGCGCCGCCAATCGTGCTGTTGCATGGAATCCTGGAACAGGGCGCGGCGTGGATGGAAGTCGCGCCGCTCATGGCCGCGCGCGGGTTTCGCGTGCTCGCGCCCGATCTTCGCGGCCACGGCCGCTCCGATCATGTCGGCCGCGGCGGCTCATACCATGTAATGGATTTCGTAGCCGATCTCGATGCCATTGCCGCTCATTGCGGCGGTCCATTCGTGCTGGCCGGTCATTCGATGGGATCGGTCATTGCTGCGCTGTATGCGGCCGCGCGTCCTACAATGGTGCAATCGCTGATTCTCATTGAGACTCCGGCGCCGGAGGAGCGCACCTCCACGGCCGGTGACGCGGAAAGACTCGCCACACAGCTCGACTATCTCTCCGCCGCGCCCGCCCATCCGGTGTTGCCGAACGTCGAAGCCGCGGCGGCGCGGATCATGGCCGCGCAACCGGCATTGTCGCTGCCGCTCGCATTGAAGCTCGCCGAGCGCAGTACCGAACCGGCAGCGGACGGCGTTCAATGGCGTTGGGATCCGCTCCTCGGCACGCGCGCCGGACTCGGATTCGGCGACGAAAGCAACGCGCGCGATCGCTATCTCGGATTGCTGCGCAGCCTCTGCATGCCGCTCACGTTGATCTTCGGCCGCGAGTCGCGCATCCGCGTCCCCGGCGCCGATCCCGTGATTCTCGGCGGCGGCCACAATCTTCACATTGAAAAACCGGCCGGGCTCGCGGAAGCGATCGCTGTTGCGGCGACGAGAGTGACGACGAATGAAGTTCATTAGCTGGTTGTGGGAAATTCCGCTCTCGGTGGCGTCGTGGATCTTCTTTCACGACATGAAATTCATCCTCGGCCGCCTTTATACCTTCGCACTGTCGCGCATGACCGCCGAGGCGTATGAGTGGAAGACGTTCTCGCGACAGACGCTGGCCCGGCCGTTTGTGCTGCCGATCATTGCCACCAAAGGACCGCGCTGGAACACGCACGCGATCCTCCTGACGGCAGGGCCATTGGAAGTGGAGGAGAAGATGTCGTTCGACGTCGCCGCTGCGCAGGCCTCGGCCGCGTCCTGGTCGATCGTCCTCTATGCGAATCCCGGCTATCAAACGGTCGCCAGCATCGAATCGTTCGACGTGGCGCAGGGCGAGCAATCGCGCGACGTGTTCTTGAAGCCCGGACTCTATTCGATCAACGCCCGCTATTTCGGCGTCAGCGCGCAGCCTGTCGCACCTTCCGTTCGCATCGACGGCATCGAAGCGCTTCGCGCCACTGCGATCGACCGCAATGCCAACGAGCTCTATACCGATCTTTATCGCCGCGGCGGCTGGTTCTATCTCGCGCTTCACTATTACGTCTTCCACATGCTGCGCTTCCGGCGTTTTCTGCCGCAGTCGTTCGTCCGCCGCGAATTTCTGCCGGTCGGCGATCCCGGCACGACGTTTCGCTATGGCGCCATTCGCGCCGGCGAGCACCTCGAGATCGAAGGACGTCCCGAGCTTCTGGAACACTATGACGTCTATGTGACGCTCTACAATCGCTCCAGCTTTCCCGTGGCCTCGGAGACGATCCGCGACATGAGCGTAAGTATGGCTCCGGTTTCCGGCGACGGTTTCTATCTGTTCCGCCTGCGGCGCAAAGCGCAGACGGACGCCGGGTATCGCGACGAATGGCTCAACGTACAAGCGGTGCGCGGGCCGCTCGCGGATGAAGCGCGCTATCGCTCCGCGTCGTCGGTGAGCCGCTGATGGCGCCTTAGCCGCGCCTCTCTCCGCTTGGCCGCTTCCTCTTCAATGCGGTCGAACGCCTGGACGTCCTCGCCCACGGCGAGATATTCCGCCAGCAGACTGATCGTCGGTCTGCGGAACAGATCGACCACGCGAATGTCGCGCGACAAGCGTTCGCGAATCTTGTTGTGAATCTTCACGAGGTCGACGGACGTGCCGCCGAGATCGAAAAACGTGTGATGCACGCCGACCGACTCGACGCCGAGGACTTCGCAGACGATCGCGGCGAGCGCGCGCTCGATGTCCGTGCGCGGCGCGATCGTCTCGATCGTTCCCGCGGGCGCGGCCGCCGACGGATCGGGCAATGCACCGCGATCCACTTTGCTGTTCGCATTGAGCGGCAGGGCGTCGAGGAACATGTAGACCGCAGGTGCCATGTAGTCGGGCAAACTTCCGCTGACGAGCCTTCGCAGTTCCTGTTCGAGACTTCCGCCACCGTGCTGCGTTTCCGATTGATCGACAATGCCGCCGACGAAACTGTGCACGAATACATGTCCCTCGTCGAGGCGGAAATGGTCGCGCACCGCGTCGTATGCGAGCGCGCCGATTGGACAGATACCGAGGCCGGCGTCGTGCGCGCCCAACATCAGCGCCTGTCCCATGTATCCCGCTTCGAGCAGGCAGAATTGTTCCGCAAGCGCCTTTCCATAAATCGGAACGATCGCATTCATCTGCGCGATCAGGAACAACGAAAACGCCGCCCGCTCGACCATCGCGCGATTGTGCTCGACGTGCACCGAAGCATCGATGCGCGCATCTGCGGTCAGCAGGATCAGACGATGCGAAGACGGGTCATAGTAATAGACGCCCTCTTCCAATCCCTCCACACGTCCCGCTTTCACGTGCAGATAGGCCTGCAGCGGATACAGACTTCCGGCCGATGGATAGAGACGCTTCGGCAGCGGCCAGTCGTCGCGCTTCATCTGCTGCAAACAGTCGAGCAGACGGCTGACGCGCTCTAATGGCACGGCGGACGCCGCAAACGACCGCGCCGACAAGCGGTTTTGGTATGCAGCGGAGCGCGCCTCATCGAATTCACGTTGCGGCAGCTCGATCGCGTGCTCGCCGCCGGCCATCGGACGCAATCCGTGTTGATCGAGCTTGAACTGCGCGCGCTCGGACGAATCGTCCGCGTGCTGCTGTGTCGCAACGACGTACGCGACGAGGCGGCGGCGCCCGCGATCCTCGCCGACCGCGCTCACGACCGCATCGCGCACCATCGGATGCTCTCGCAACGTCGCTTCGATCTCCCCGAGCTCGATGCGATGACCATCGATCTTCACCTGAAAATCAGTGCGGCCGAGAATCTCCAGAGTGCCGTCCGGGAGGTAGCGCCCGAGGTCGCCGGTCTTGTACAGCCGGCGGCCGCTGTCCGGATCGGCGAGGAATTTCGCATCGGTCGAAACGGAGTCGCCCCAATAGCCACGCGCGAGACCGGCGCCTTCGGCGATCAGCTCGCCCGCCACCCAATCGGGGCGGTGCCGCAGACGCTCGTCCATTACGTGATAGCGGTTGTTCGCAATAGGCCGCCCGTAAGGAATGCTCGTCCAATTCGGATCGACGTTCCCAATCGGATAATGAATGTTCCAGACCGAGGTCTCGGTCGGACCACCGGCACCGATGACTTCGACGTCGGGCCAAATGCTCCTGATCTGGTCCGGCAGGTTCACGGGAATCCAGTCGCCGCTGAGAATGACGAGCCGAAGTCCCGGCGGAATGTTCTCCGGTGCGGTCGACAAGTATTCGACCATCATCCGCATCAGCGTGGGAACGGAGTTCCACACTGTGACTTGATGTTTTGCCATCAGTTCGGCCCAATGCGCCGGATCCTTGGCGTGCTCCGGATCGGGCATGACGAGCGCGCCGCCGGCATCGCACATGCCGAAGACGTCGTAGACCGACAAATCGAAATTCAATGCGGACAGCGCAAGCGCGCGGTCCGCCGGACCAACCCGAAAACGCTGATTGAAGAAGGCCGCCGTATTGAGCGGGCCGCGGTGATCCAGCATCACGCCGCGCGGCTCGCCGGTCGAGCCGGAAGTGAACAACACATACGCGAGGTCGCTCGCCGTCTGCGCCTGTTCCAATGGCTCTGCATCGTGCGAAGAAAGATCGCTCGTATCGACCGCAATACGCTCGACGCCGGCGGGCCATTGCAGGGCGTCGTCGAGATGCGATTGCGTCAGCACGATCCGCACTTGGCCGCGCTCGAGCAGGGCCTGCAATCGTGCCGGAGGGACAGCGGCGTCGATCGGCATATACGTCGCGCCGGAGGTCAGGACGCCCATCACGCCGGCGATCTGTTCCCATCCTTTTTCCATTACGATCGCAATGGCCTGATTGGGAGCCGCGCCGGCAGCGCGCAGCCGGCGCGCCAGACGATTGGAGCGCTCGAACAAATCGCGGTATGTAAGCGTCGCCGACGGCGTAATTACCGCCGGGGCATCGGGCGAGGATTGCCCATGGTGTGCAAGCGCGCGGTGCAACAGGCCTTCCGCCTGCGGCGCGTCGGTGTCATTGACGGCTTGACGAATCGCGAGCTGCCGCGCGGGCACGGCGAGCGTTTGTCTCGCACTCCACAATTTCTCATCCTCGACGAGACGTTCGAGCAGGCCCTGATACGCCTGAAACATGTCGTCGAGCACGCCGGCCGGAAACAGCTCGTCCACTGAATCCCAACTGGTGACGAGCATTCCATCGCGTTCGAGCACCTGGTGGTCCAGCCACACCTGCGGCGTTTGACTGATGGTGTAGACAGGCTCGCCGAATCCGGAGCCCAGCGAGCTCCTTCCCAAAGCCTGCAATCCGAGAATGCTCGTGAACACCACCGGCATCAGTGCGCCCGGCGCGTGCCCTTGTTTGCGCGCCAGCTCGCGGATCACGCGCACGCCGCTGACGTAAGTGTGATCGAGATCGCGCCACAGTTGCTGTTGTACGCGCGCCGCACGCCCGGCGAATGTGTCGTCGGCGGAATTGTCCACTGCCAGCAGCACGACGGAGATCGAATTCCCGATGATGTCGTTCACCTGCGGATGCAGCGGCAGCCGGTTGTATTGCGTGAGATTGATCGTGAATCGCGGGCTCTGGCTCCAGAATTCGAGCACTTCCGCGAACGCGGCGAGCAGCAGTCCGGAAGGCGTGAGATCGCGGCGCTGGGCGTGCTCTTTGAGGCGTTTCCACTTCGGCTCGTCGAGCGTGAAATGGCGGCGCTCGAATCGGGGCTTCTCGATCGCCATCGGATTCGCGGCCAGCGGCAATTGCGGACGCGGCGGCAGCGTATCCAAACGATCGAGCCAGTATTTCTCCGACTTCTTATACAGGTCGGTCTTGGAGATCTCGCGCTCGGCCAGGATGACGTCGCGAAAGGAGATCTCGAGCGGCGGCAGCTCTTCGTCCGGCCGCTCGTAATAATGCGCCCATTCCTTCATGAACAGATACACGCTGCCGAAATCCGTAATGAGGAGATCGATGCTGATGTGCGCGCGTGCGCGAGCGCCGGGAAGCATCGATACGCGAATGTCGAATAAAGGCCAGCGGTCGAGCGGCAATACTTGATGCGACAGCTCATCGCGAACGGCCTGCAAGGCCGTTTCGGCGTCCGCGGAAGATTTCTCGCGAAGGTCGAGCACCGCGATTTCATAAGGCGGCACCTCGGGGAGCACCTGCTGCTCGCCCGTCGGCAAGAACATCACCCGCAGCATGTCCTGCCGCGCAATCAGCTTCTGCAGCGCCCGCGTAAGCCGCGGCACGTCGACGGCGCTTCCATCGAGCTCGATGTACGCATGCGTCGTCACATTGCCCAATTCGACGCCGCCTGTGCGGCCGACCCAATACGCCTGCTGAATGTCATTGAGCGGAAACGGCTCGTACCGCCGTTGCGGATCGGGCTTGATGCGAGGCAGCGTCGTGTCGACGACGTCGGCGGCGCGCTCGCGCAGTTTCACGAGTAATTCCGGTTTGTGAAGCTTCAGCAGGTCGCGAAGCTCCGGGTTCAAAATGCCGGTGCCGGCGCGCACCCGAAGCTGATCGCCGTCCGCCCAAAGCTGCACCCCTTTTTCGGACAATGACGAAAGCAGTTCGTTGACGGTGAGGGGCAGTACGCTCATAACGTAATTTCCTCGATTCCTTCGCCCACCGAGGTCTCACCGGCCGTCGTCACCGACATGAGGCTCAATTGTTCGACCAGCAATGCGGCCAGTCCGTCGAGCGTCGTCGCGCCGGCCACTTTCTGCAGCGGGAGATTGACGCCGAGCTCCGACCCGACGCGGCTCTTCAGCTCGATGCCCATGAGGGAGTCGAGCCCTACTTCCGAGAGCGGACGGTCCGCCTCGATGCGGCCTCGCGCCTCGACGCCGAGAATCGTCCGTAAGATCTGGCGCAGAAGCTCGATCGCCAGCTCGTGTCGCGCGCCCGCCGGCGCCTGTGCGAATTGCGCCGCAAAGCCGGCGTATTCCGACTTCCGCTCGCTGCGCACCTCACGACGCCGCAATTCACCCGCCAGCTCGCTGTAGAAAGGAGGCTCGGCGCCGGACGGGAATTGTTCCAGTACACGATCCCATTTCGCCGGAAATACCGCCGCCTGAACTGCATTCTGCCGCAATAATTCGCCTAGCGATTGCACGCCTCTGGCCGGATCGATGGAGAGGAATCCGCGCTGCGCAACGCGCTCGCGGTGCCGCTCGCTCATGCGCGCCGCCATCCCGCCGCCCGCCCACGGCCCCCAATTCACTGAGAGCATCGGCAACCGTTGCGACCGCCGATGATGCGCGAGCGCGTCCATGAAGGAGTTGGCCGCTGCGTACGCCGCCTGGCCGGGAGTTCCGATCAGCGACGACAAAGAAGAAAAGCAGACGAAGAAGTCGAGCGGCAGCTCGCGCGTCTGTAAATGAAGCTGCCACGCTCCGTCGGTCTTCGGTGCCAGAACGCGGCGCAAGCGCTCGCGGTCCAGCTCCAGCACGGAACAGTCGTCCAATACGCCCGCCGCATGGATGACGCCGCGCAGCGGATGCGATGGCGTATTCGCGATATCGATCACGCGCGACACTTCGCCGGCGTCGCTCACGTCGGCAGCGCGCACAATGATCTCCGCACCCGAGGCGCGCAGTTCCGCAACCGCTTCGGGCGAACGTTCCTGCCGCGACACGAGCACGAGCCGCCGCGCTCCTTCGCGAATCAGCCAGCGCGCGACCTCGAGTCCGAGAGCGCCGAGGCCGCCGGTGATGACGTATGTGGCCTCGGAACGCACAATGGCACGCGACGCACACGACACCGTCACTTTGCCGAAGTGTTTGGATTGCGCCATGTAGCGGAATGCGGAGGCTGCGTCCTGAAGCGGAAATGTCTCGACGGGCAACGGCGCGAGCGAGCGGTCATCAATGGACTGCGCCAGTTCGTGCAGCATTGACGCGATCCGATCCGGATCCGCCAACGCCACTTCGCCGAGGTCGAACGGAAAATACGACACGTCGGGACGCGCGGCGCGCATCTGCTCGTCAGTCCAAATACCGATTTTTCCGAGCTCGACGAAACGGCCGCCCGTCCTGAGGCAGCGAAGATTCCGCTCGATGTAATCACCATTGAGACTGTTCAGAATGATGTCGACGCCCTCGCCGCCGGTGATGCGCAGGATTTCGTCCGCATAATCGAGACTGCGCGAGTCCATGACGTGGCGGACGCCCTGCGATTCCAGTCGCGGCCACTTCGCACGGCTCGCGGTGGCAAACACCTCCGCTCCCGCCCGACGCGCGATCTGCACCGCCGCCTGCCCGACACCTCCCGATGCTGCATGAATCAATACGCGATCGCCCGGCCGGATTTGCGCGAGTTTTTCGAGCCCATGAATCGCCGTCAGGTAAACGAGTGGGAGGGCCGCGGCCTCTTCGAACGTCAATGCCGCCGGCTTTGGAATCGTATGTGCGGCAAACACGGTCGCAAAGCTTCCAATGGTGCCTCGGCCCAATGCCATCACTTCTTGTCCGATCCGGAATTGCGTGACGTCCGCGCCGGCCGCAGTCACGATGCCGGCGCATTCGAATCCGAACACGATCTCGTCGCCGGGCGCTGGCAGCATTCCAAGCGCGTAGAGAAGGTCGCGGAAATTCAATCCGCTCGCGCGCACTTCGATCTCGATTTCTCCGGCGCCCGGCGTGCGTCGCTGCAGCGGAACGATTCGCAGATTCTCGAACGTGCCGCCTTGCGCCATCTGCAGTCGCACCGGGCCGTTATTGCGCAATGCCGCCGGCCGCCGCACGAGGCGCGCAACATGACGCACGCCTTTGCGGTACGCGATCTGGTCTTCGTTATCCGAGCCGCTCAATTCGCCGGCAATGCAGGCGGCTCGCGTGCGCGCATCCGCGGCCGGATCGACGTCGATGCGGATGGCTTTCAAACCAATGCCTTCGGACGCAACGACGCGCGCGAGACCCCACAATGCCGCCTGCTGCACATGCAGCGGCTCGGGATCGGCGCCGACCTGCTGGGCTCCTTCGGTCACGACCCACAATGCGCCGCCGCCGGCATCCACGATCGCCTTGACGAGATCGAGAGCGTCCGCGCAGGAATCGAACGTGTCGTCTGAGGCGACATAAATGCAGCCGTCGAAAGAGGGAGCGGCGGCCTGCAACAGCGAGCGCACTCCGGCCGGTTCTGTGACGGTTGCGCGATCGCCGGCTCGCTCCAGAATCGCGGCGAGCTCCGTAGGAGTCGTGCCGGAGCCTGTAATGAGCCATGTGCGCGAGACCGTGAGCGCTCCACTCGTCGCCGGCTTCTCGCGCCACGCTACGTCGTAGAACCAGTCGGACGGCGCCTCGGCCGACGAGCGCATGACTGCTTCGCGCGCGACGCGTTGAATCGTCATGCCCTCGAATTCCGCGATCGCCACGCCGGTGTCATCGAAGAGCTCCAAGTTGCCGCTCAAGACGCGGCCGTCGCCTTCAATGGATGCATGGCATTGAAGCGTTCCGGAAGGCCGGCGATGGAAGCGGACGCGCTCGAAGCCGGTCGGCAGATACGTGTCCGTGTGCCCCTCGAACAGAGGCCCGAACGCGTGAAATGCGCCGTCGAGCAGCGACGGATGGAGACAATACGACGCATCCTCGCCCGCTGCCGGCGGCAATACGACGCGACCCGCCGTGGTATTCCCATTCCGGCGCACCTCGGTCGCGGCGCGGAATGCCGGACCATAATGCAGGCCGAGCTGCCCGAACGCATCATAGAGCGCAGCCACGTCGACGTCGGTCATCGGCACGCCATTGCGCCGCTTTGCGGAAATGCTCCCGTTCGCGGGGCGCACCGTTCCATTGGCGTGAAGCGTCCATTCCGAATCGTGCGAGCGACTGAAGATTTTGAATTCGTTGCCGCGCAATACCGTCTGTACGATCTTCTCCTCGTCCTCCGGCAACAGGAGCGCTTGGCTGAGGACGATATTTTCCAGGAGCAATCCGGAAGTACCGAAGACGGTAGTGCCCGCGGCCAGGGCAATCTCGACGAACGCGGCGGCCGGCAATACCGCACTCTCAAATACGCGATGATCGCCGAGATAGCGCGGAGACTTCGCAGACAGACGCGATTCGAAAACGATCTCGCCTTTTTCCAGCGCTGCTGAATGGAGACGCGCGCCAAGCAAAGGATGTGCGGCCGGATCGATGTCAGGCACTGCGACACGCCGCTGCTTGACGCTTTCTGCCAGCCAATACGATTGACGCTGGAACGGATACGAAGGAAGCGACACGCGCCGCCGCGCGTATCCTCGGTCGAACGCATCCCAATCGAGATTCACGCCGCGCGTATACAGCACGGCAACCTTTTCCAGCAGTTGCGCCCAATCGGAATCGCCGCCCCTCAATGCGATCTCGAGAAATACGCTGCATCCTTCGTTGCGCAATCGCGATTCATCGAGCGTCCTCGGCGCAGGCAGCGGCGCCCTGAGCGCGTCCTCCAGGCTCATTGAGCCGGAAAACACCCGCGCGGCCAGTTCGCCGGCGCCGGAGCCCCAGACGGCAATCGGCTCAATGCCCCAGTCGCGCCACAACGTCGCCAGCGCGCATTGCACGGCGACGGATCGCGCATCGGGAGTAGTCGCATTGGAGCGATCCACGATGTCCCGAAATTGCGGACGCGTCTCATACAGCTCGCGGCCTGCGTCCGCGGCGAGCGGTTCGCCGGTGAACAGGAACGCCACGCCAGGCTCCTGTTGCGCGGCCGCGCGCTGTTGATCGATCGCCACTCGCTCCAACTGCTCGCGCAATTCCGCGGCCGTCGAAGCATGAATGGCCAGCCGGTGATGAAAATGAGCGCGGCCGACTGCGGCAGTGTGGCAAATGTCCGCGAGCGACGCATCCGCGCGTCCAAGGCGTGCGGAATACAGCTTCACGATGTCCGCAAGAGCCTCCGTGCTCTTCGCCGACAATGTCAGTAAATGCCGCGGACGTTCGACCGGTGCGGAGACCGGCTCCGCCGCGGGCGCCGATTCCAGGATTACATGGGCATTGGTGCCGCTGTAGCCGAAGGAATTGATGCCGGCGATGCGGCGCCCGTCGGGCCACGGAGTATTTTTTGTGGGAACGACGCAAGGAACATGCTCCCAATCGATCAATGGACTGGGATGGGTGAAATTCAAATGCGCCGGAATGACGCCGTGGCGCAGTGACAGCGCGACTTTCAGCACCGAGGCGACGCCGGCGGCGGCTTCGAGATGCCCGATATTCGTTTTGACTGCGCCTAAGAAAAGCGGATGGGACTCGCGCACCCGGCCGCCCCCGAATACTGCGCCGATCGCATTGACCTCGACGGGATCGCCGAGCTTCGTCGCCGTGCCGTGGACCTCGATGTAATTCACCTGCGACGCCTGCACGCCGGCAGATTCGAGCGCGCGTCTCATGACCGTTTGTTGCGCGGGACCGCTGGGCACAGTCAGACCGCCGCTCGGGCCGTCCTGATTGACGGCGGAGCCGCGCAGGACTGCAATGACGTCGTCCTCGTCTGCGACCGCGTCGGCGAGCCGCTTGAGCACGATCATGCCGCATCCCTCGCCTCGGCCATACCCGTCCGCCGCGCGATCAAACGTGCGGCAATGCCCGTCGCGGCTCAACATCCCGGCCCGGCAAAACGCGAGGCTCAGGTCGGGCGCGATCATCAGGCTCACGCCGCCGGCAAGTGCGATGTCGCACTCGCGCGCACGCAGGCCCATGGCTGCTTGATGGATGGCGACGAGCGCGGACGAGCATGCCGTGTCGATCGTCATGCACGGACCGGTGAGTCCCAGCGTGTACGACACCCGTCCCGCGGCGACGCTCGGCGCCCCGCCGGTGCTGTAATACAAATCAATTGCGGCGGGATCAGTGCGGTCGCGCACCAAACCCATGTAGTCGTAAGTGCACATACCGATGTACACGCCGGTAGGAACGCGCGTAAAGCGCGCGGGCGAAAGGTTTGCGCTCTCCAACGCTTCCCACGCCACCTCGAGCAGCAGGCGCTGTTGCGGATCCATCGAGCGCGCTTCTCGCGGCGAGATCCCGAAGAATTGCGGATCGAACGCGTCAATGCGATCGAGAAATGCCGCGCGGCGCGTATACATTTTTCCGGGAGCTTTCGGATCGGGATCGTAAAGCGCATCGATGTCCCACCGGTCGGGCGGCACCTCCATATGCGCCGTACGTCCTTCGTGCAGGAGCTGCCAGAACTCGGCCGGACTGTTCGCGCCGGGAAAACGGCATCCGAGTCCCACAATGGCCAGCGGCTCGGCCGCCATGATCGGACGTTTCGCCTCCAGTTGCTGCGCCGCAAGCGCGAGCTGTAATGGAGACAATTGAGCGAGACGCTGCGTTGTCGTGCTCATGAGGGTCCCGTTCCGGTGCGATTTTTAGACAGCAGGCGCCGGATCTCGCTGTCGGCGAGCATCGCCGCCGCGTCGAGATCGATTTCCGCGTCGCTTTCCTCTTCCATTGCATCGAGTTCCGGCCCGCTTTCCATACCGAAGAGCTGCAATTCGAGATGGGCTGTGAGCGAGCGAAGCGTCGGATAATCGAAAATCACGGTTTGCGCGAGGGGCGTGCAGAGATCCGACTGCAAACGGTTGCGCAATTCGATGGCAATGAGCGAGTCGATGCCGAGGTCCATGAAACGGCTGTCCGGCGCAACGGCATCGGGCGAGTCCGTTCCGAGCGCAACGGCCACTTGCGCCGCGACATACTGCGTCAATACGCCATTTCTGCGGTTCGACGGCGTTTCTTTGATCTTCAACAATGCATCGGACGGCATCGAAGCCGGCCTCGCGGCCTCGGCGCGCTTCCGCCACTGGATGGGCGCAACAATGGCCTGCGCCTGATCGTTCTCGAACAGCAGACGCTCGAGCGCTTGCAACGCCGTCTTTGAATCGAGATCGGCAATGCCTTGTGCCGCTCTTCGCGCCGCAGCCTGCGGACCGAGCCGCGCAGACATCCCCGCTTCCGCCCAAGGTCCCCAATTGACGGTGAGCGCCGGCAGATGGAGTGCGCGGCGATAATGCGCGAGAGAATCGAGAAACGCATTCGCCGCCGCGTAATTCGCCTGTCCCGGCGATCCGAGCGCCGAGGCGATCGATGAAAAGCAGACGAAGAAGTCCAATGCGCAGTCGAGCGTCGCCGTGTGCAGGTTCCAGGCGCCGGCCGCTTTCGGCGCCAGCACCTCCTGCATCGAGTCCCAATCGAGATCGCTCAAGAGCGCGTCGCGCAGCACTCCCGCCGCGTGAATGATCCCGCGAAGCGGCTGTTCCTTTTGGTTCGCAATGGCGATGAGCTTCTGCACGTCCGCGGGCGATGCCACATCCGCTTGAACGACGTCGACGGCCGTGCCGCCGCGCGCGATGTCGTCGATTGCAGCCGATGCCGCGGGCGACGGCTCATTACGGCCGCATAGGACGATGCGTCCGCCGCCATTGCGCGCAATCCACTGCGCCACAATGAGGCCGAGACCGCCAAGGCCTCCGGTGATGAGATAGCTGCCGTTTCTCCGGAATGGAGATCGGGCGCGATCCATGGAGAGGATGATCTTTCCCGCATGCTTCCCTGCCGCCATCTGCTGAAATGCATCGGCGGCACGAGCGACCGGTGTTACGCGAAGGGAAGGCGGCCGCAAACGGCCTTCCTCCATACGCTGAAAGACTTCCACGAGAACGGAGCGCATCGCCATCGGGTTGCGCGCCAGCTCCGCCGCGATGTCATAATGAAAATACTTCACGTCGGGGCGGCAGGCGCGGACGCGCCCCTCGTCCCACACGCCGATTTTCCCGATCTCGAGGAAACGTCCACCGCGCCGCAGGGCCTCGAATGATTTCTCAATCAGCTCGCCGGTCAGGCAATTGAGGACGACGTCGACGCCTTCTCCGGCGGTACGCGCCAATACCTCGGACGCAAAATCGGCGGTCCGCGAGCTGAGGACATGCCGCACGCCCGCGCGTTGCAACACATTCCATTTGCGCGGATGCGCCGTCGCAAAAATCTCCGCGCCTGCTTCGCGCGCCAATTGCACCGCCGCCTGGCCGACTCCCCCCGCCGCGGCGTGAATCAGGACGCGTTCACCGCGTTGAAGCTGCGCAAGACGATGCAGTCCGTGGTAAGCGGTGAGAAATGCAATCGGCACCCCTGCGGCTTCGTCCATGCCGAGAAATTCCGGCCTGCGGAACACCAACTCCTGCGGCACAGTGACGTGACTGGCAAAGCAACCGCCGGCGAGTGCCACGACTTCGTCTCCGACTCTGAATTGCGTGACGCCGTCGCCAAGCGCGACGACCGTCCCGGCGCATTCGGAGCCCATTGGCAGCGGCTCGGGCAGCATGTGCAGAGCACTCAGCACGTCGCGGAAATTCAGCCCCGCGCAACGAACGCGGATCTCCACTTCGCCTGGGCCCGGACGCGATTGTTCCTCCGGCACCAAACGCATTTCAGTGAGAATGCCGTTGTCGGAATCGACGAGACGGAAGCGATCGCCGGGAATCTCCAGTGGCGCGTCCGCCGTCACTGGCTCCAACGCCGCCGCATAGCGCGACCCGTTTCGCCACGCTACCTGCGAGTCGGTTCCGTGAAGGATTTCGTCCGCGAGCTCTTCGATCTCGCCTGAAGGCTTTGCAGGATCGAGATCGAGGCACTTGCAAGACGACTCGGGACGTTCCATTGCGACGGTACGTCCCAAGCCCCACACTGTGCTTTGTTCGACGTCGACCGGGATCGTCATGTCGCCGGCAGGCTGCGTGCCGCGCGTGACGAGCCACAATGGACCGGTTGCGCGCTTCGCCGTCTCCAATGCCGACCTGAGTCCACCGAAATGAATCCATCCGCGGATTGGCCGATTCGATTCATCTGCAGCCTCGACCGCTTCGTGCCCACGCCTGCGCAGTACATCGGCGAGCTCGCGCCCCTCACTCGCCTCGCCTGCAATCACCCACGCACCGGCATCGACGACCGGAGCGTCGCGTCGGGATTGCGGTGTCCAGACAATGCGACGAACACAATCCGCAGGATCAGTACCGAATTGTTGCGCGGAGGCGCGGCGCAAGGACAAGCCTTCAATGCGGCAGACGATCGCGCCCGACTGGTCGAACACGTCGATGGCGACGGAAGGCAACGTTCGGATGCTCGCACGCACGCGGTCGCCGGCGCTCGCATGCCATTCGAGACGCTCGATTGCAGCCGGCACGAACGTGTCGGTTTCGCCGGCCGAAAAGGCGGCGCCGCTCGATTGCAGGCAACCGTCCAATAATGCCGGATGAAGACAATAGCCGTTCGCGCCGGCGATGCTGACGTCGGCAAACGCGCGCCCGGCGCCGCGAACGAGGCGGCGAATCGTTCGAAACTCGGAACCATACTGAAGACCGCGGTCGGACAATTGCCGGTAGTAGGCGTCGACGTCCAACGGCTCGCCGTCTTCCGGCGGCATGGTCACAATGGCCGCGTCATTCACAGTGCGCACGTCCGCTTCGACGTGCAGCGTCCATGAGTCGGAATTCGCAAGACTGAAGATCCGGATGCGATGAGAATCGTCAGCCGGTGTAAGAACGGTCTGAAGCAGTGTGTCGCCATCCTGGAGCACGAGCGGCTGATGAATGACGACATTTTCCAGCACGAGGCGTCGCGACTCGAACACGGCCCGGCCGGCGGCAAGTGCGGTCTCCAGAAAACCTGTCATCGGAAAAACGATCTTGCCGAAGACGCGATGATGATCGAGCAACGACGGCTGCAATGGATCGATTCGCGACTCGAAGTGAATTTCGTTCGATCCCGCCAGACGAATGCGCCGACCGAGGAGCGGATGGACGCCTTCGGTCTCGGCGCGGGGGACCGTGATCTCCGGCTCGTCGATCCAATGACGGCTGCGCTGAAACGGATAGGTCGGCTGCGTAATGCGGCGCGGGTTGTACGGCTGATCGTATCGGTCCCAATCGACGGCCGCTCCGGCAACATAAAGCCGCCCCAATGACTGCAGAAGCGTTCTCCATTCCGGCATTCCGCGGCGCAGGCTCGGCAACCACGCTTTTTCCGCTCCCTGCAGGCACGATCGTCCCATTCCGATGAGTACCGGATGCGGACCGATCTCCAGAAAGGCGTCGTTGCCGGCGAGGGTCCTGATGCCCGCATCGAATCGCACCGGCGCCAGTACGTGCTCGACCCAATAATCAGCCGTCGCAATGCGATCGCCGGCGACGCCGCCGTTCATATTGGACACAATGAGAATCGCCGGCGTCTGATAAGAAATGCGCGACGCGGTCCGCCGGAACTCGTCCAGCATCGGCTCCATCAACGCCGAATGGAAAGCGTGCGACACTTTCAGTTTCTCTGTGCCGATTCCGCGCCCGGACAGCGACGACAGTGCTGCATCGACGAGATCGGCGCGGCCGGAGATGACTGTGTGTCTCGGCCCATTGACGGCCGCGATCGAGATTTCGCGCCCCATTGTGGCGATGACGGCGCGCACGGTCGCCTCATCCGTCAACACCGCGGCCATACTGCCGTTCTGCGGCAGTGCCTGCATGAGACGTCCGCGAGCGGCGACGAGCCGCAATCCGTCGTCGACGGAAAAGACGCCCGCAATGCACGCCGCCGCGAATTCGCCGACGCTGTGGCCTATCACCGCCGCGGGACGAATCCCCCAGCTTTCCCACAGTTTCGCCAGCGCAACCTCGATTGCGAACAGAGCCGGCTGCGTGTACGCAGTGGCGTGCAGGTTGTCGCCGCCGCCGAACAGGACGCTCAACAAATCGCGGTCCAACAGCGGCCGCAGGACTGCCGCGCAATGATCCAGCGCCGCCCGGAACACCGGCTGCGTCTCATAGAGCGTTTTTCCCATTCCCGGGTATTGCGATCCTTGTCCCGTGAAGAGAAATGCGATTCGAGGGGCCGCGCCGGCCTGCACTTCGCCAAATGAGACCGCGCCGGGGTGGCCGCCATTCAAGAAGCCGGACAGCCTTTCGCGCAGTTCGGCCGTCGTCGCACCGGCAACTGCCAGCCGCGACGAAAAATGCTGTCGCCCCGTATTGGACGTGAAGCAGACGGAGAGCGCGTCCGATTCCGATTCGAGAAACTCGACATAGCGGCCCGCAAGCTCGCGCAATGCGCTTTCGTTTTTCGCGGACAGCGTCAGGATGTGCTCGGGACGCATCGATTGCGCGGCGGCAGGCGGCGGCGCTTCCTCGAGGATCACATGCGCGTTGGTGCCGCCGATTCCAAACGAACTGACGCCTGCGCGGCGCGGCTGCGATCCGGCCGCCGGCCAGTCGCGCAATTCGGTATTGACGTAAAACGGAGTCGAGGCAAAGTCGATGGCCGGATTCGGCTCGCGAAAATGCGGAGTCGGCGGAATTTGCTTGTGCTGTAACGCCAGGATCGTCTTGATCAGTCCTGCTACGCCGGCGGCAGACTCGAGGTGACCGACGTTCGCTTTCACGGCGCCGATCGCGCAATATCCGATTTTCTTCGTTTTCGCACGAAATACTTTCGTCAGGGCGGCGATTTCGACCGGATCGCCGAGGGGCGTTCCGGTTCCGTGAGCCTCGATGTAGGTGATGCTTTCCGGATGCACTCCCGCCGTTGCCTGCGCCAGTGCAATGACCTCGGCCTGTCCGTCGACGCTCGGCGCCGTAAATCCGATCTTGACCGCGCCGTCATTATTGACCGCCACTTCGCGCACGACCGCCAAAATGGGATCACGATCCTTGATTGCTTCATGCAGCCGCTTCAGAAGAACGACGCCCGCACCGCTGCCGAATGCCGTTCCGCCGGCCGAGGCGTCGAATGGACGGCAGTGTCCATCGGGGGAAAGAATATTGCCCTGCTCATAGACATAGCCGAGCGTATTGCGGGCCACGTGTTTGACGGTCACGCCGCCGGCGAGCGCGAGATCGCATTGATGATCCGCCAGTCCCTGGCAGGCCAGCCATAATGCGACCAACGACGTCGAACAGGCTGTTTGAACGCCGATGCTCGGACCGCGCAAATTGAGCTTGTAGGAGATGTGCGTCGCCAGATAATCCTTGTCATTGCCGATCAGACGCTGCAGAAAATGGCTGGGATGGCCCGTTGGATCCAGCGACGCGTGCAGGTTGTGACGCATGTAATAGCTGATGCTCGCGCCCGCGTACATGCCAATGCGCAGCCGGTCCGTCTTGGAGATATAGCCGGCGGACTCCAACGCCTCCCATACACATTCCATGAAAATGCGATGCTGCGGATCCGTGATCCGGGCCTCGCCGGGCGTGAATCGAAAGAATTCGGCGTCGAAGTCCTTGACGTCGTCGAGAAAATAGCCGCGCTCCACGTAATCGGGGCGCGCGCGAAGATCAGCGCTCAGACGCGCCGTCGCCCGGTCTTCGTCACTCGGTAAGCGGACGGCGTCGACGCCGGCGGCGAGATTGCGCCAGAACTCCTGCACGTTTCTCGCTCGCGGAAAGCGCCCGCTCATGCCGATGATGGCAATGCTTCGCCCCGCTTCGCCATCCTCGTCGAACGCTTGGATCGGCATGTGGAGTCCCCGCTCTCCTGACGGTGAGAATCGGGAGGGTATCACCCATCAATAGCGGAAGGCAACAAAGAAGTAAGTCGTGCAAGACATCATTCCAGAGCGGCCGCAACGACCGCCAATACCTGCGATTGCAGCGGACCGAATGCGAAAAAATGCCCACCATCGAAGAGACGTAAAGTGCACTCGGCGGTCGTATAGGCGGACCATGCGCGCAATTCGTCCGGCGAGGCTTCGTCATCGGCGGTGCCGCCGAGGACGGTGAGAGGGCAATGCAGCGGCGGATCGGCGGCGGAACGATACGTGTCGTCGACGTCGAGATCCGCACGCAGCGCCGGAAGATACATGTCCATCAGCTCGCGGCTCTGTAGAACGGCTTCCGGCGTTCCATTGACGCGCCGCAGCCAATCGATCAGTCCATCACGAGTCAGACCGGCGACGCGCTCGCGGCGGAGCAGCAGATGCGGAGCCGGACGCGCAGAGACGATCACATGACGCGGCTGCGGCAGTCCCCCGCGCGCGAGCGCGCGCGTCGTCTCCAGAGCCACAATGGCCCCGAGGCTGTGGCCGAAAAACGCGAAAGGTTTCTCGCGCATCATCGGCAATGCAGCGTCGATCAGTTCGGCGACGAATTCGTCCATCCGATGCAGCGGCGGCTCGGCGAAACGCGTCTCGCGCCCCGGCGGCTGCACCGCCGCCGCCTCGATGCGCTCCGGCAGAGCGGCCGCCCACGCGCGATAGACCGACGCGCCGCTGCCTGCATACGGAAGGCAGAACAGACGCACGTCCGCCTCGGGGCGCTTGCGGAACAGCACGATCGCGGACGGCGCGGGCGATAACGCCATTGATACGGAGCTCAGGATACTCCGGAAATCAGCGCTTCCGCCGATACCGCCCGCTGCTGTGCGATCTCGATCCGCCGCGGCGCCGCGAGTGCGCCGATGTACTCGCCGGCCGGCGCGAGATGATGCACGTCCCATCGCTTCGCCGCGGCGGTGTCGCCTGCAATATGGCGAAGCGCGGGAGCATCGCCGGCGAGAAGCGTCACTTCAAACGCGTCGAGCGGTGCGGCAATGCCTTCGCCGGTCGCCTTCAGATACGCCTCCTTGCGCGTCCAGCAGCGGAAGAATGCGTCGACCTGAAGGTGCGGAGGAAGCGCAGCGAGCTGCGCATACTCGTTGGCGGCAAAATAACGCCGGGCGATGTCGAGAACGTGCGCAATGTCGCGTCGCTTCTCGACGTCGATGCCGATCTCGCCGCCGCGCGTGAAGGCGTAAATGGCCAGATCGGCGGAGTGCGAGAGATTGAAATCGAGTGCGCTGCCGCGGATGAAGGGCTTGCCGCGCTCGCTGTAGTCGAATTTCAGCGAATGCGGATCGGCCTGAAGATAACGGCCGAGAAAGATCCGCAATGCTGCGCGCGCAATGGTGAATCGCATACGCAGCGCTTCCGTCACGAAACGCTGCGCGCGATCCCGCTCCTCGACGCTGAGGATGTCGTACAGACGCCCCAACGTCTCGCTCCCGGCATTGAGCGCAACGGACCAAACGTCGACCGCGGACAAGAGGCGTTATCGTAACTCCATATGAACATCACGGAACTGTTCGGCATCGAGCTCCCGATCATCCAGGCACCGATGGCCGGCGTGCAGGGAAGCGCGCTCGCCGCCGCGGTTTCGAAAGCCGGCGGACTCGGCTCGCTTCCGGCGGCGATGCTCACGGCCGATTCATTGCGCGCGGAGATTGAAGCGATTCGGCGGGAAACGGATCGTCCGTTCAACGTGAACTTTTTCTGTCACGCGGAGCCGCGGTTCGATGCGGCGCGCGATGAGGCGTGGCGGCGAACACTCGCTCCTTATTACGACGAGTTGGGCGTCGCGCGCGATGCCATTGCGAAAAGCCCGGCGCGCGCTCCGTTCAATGGCGATCATGCGGCCGCGATTGAAGCGCTCGAGCCGGCGGTCGTCAGCTTTCACTTCGGGTTGCCGGAGGAGAGGCTACTCGAGCGCGTGCGCAAGACGGGGGCGAAGATTCTCTCGTCGGCGACCACCGTCGATGAGGCGCGATGGCTCGAACAGCGCGGCGTCGACGCGATCATTGCGCAGGGAGCCGAAGCGGGCGGACATCGCGGAATGTTTCTCACCGACGACGTCACGACGCAGATCGGAACCTTCGCGCTGCTCCCGCAAATCGTCGACGCCGTGCGCGTTCCCGTCATTGCGGCGGGCGGCATTGCCGATGCTCGCGGCGTCGCTGCGGCAATGCGTCTCGGCGCCGCGGGAGTGCAAGCCGGCACCGCGTACTTGCTTTGTCCGGAGGCGACGACGAGTGCGATTCATCGCGCGGCGCTGCAGAGCAATGCGGCGCGGCACACGGCGCTCACGAACGTGATCACGGGACGTCCGGCGCGCGGAATCGTCAACCGAATCATTCGCGAGCTCGGGCCGATGCGCGCGGACGTGCCGCCGTTTCCACTCGCTGCTCCCGCGGTCACGCCGCTGCGCGCGGCGGCGGAAGCGCGCGGAAGCGGCGACTTCTCGCCATTGTGGGCCGGCGAGAACGCGCCGTACTGCCGCGCGGTGTCGGCGGCGGAAGTGACGCGCGCACTCGCGTCATTTTGACGCACAATCTCCGCTCCGCTCTGTGCGACACCGATGGCACGCAGCTTCGAATAGAGACGAGCATGCGAAGTTCAATCATTGCGTTCCTCTGTATTGCTACAGCGTTCATCGCGAATGGACAGACCAGGCGTCACGCCACGGCGCCGCCGGCGGAGACCGTCCCGCAGACTCCCGGGGCATCGCTCGTTGGTCTGACGGCAGCGCAGAGCAACGCCTTCAACTTCGGACGCGGCGCGTTCTTACGAAACACGACCGTCGCGCAGGGGCTTGGTCCGGTCTTCAATGAGGCGTCGTGCCGCGATTGCCACAATGCGCCGAACGTCGGCGGCGGAAGCAATCGCACAGTGACGCGATTCGCGACGCGCACAGGCGGCGTGTTCGATCCGATGACGTCACTCGGCGGCTCTCTCACTCAGGATCGCGCCATCGGCCAGCGCGATGGATCACCGCATAACTTCACGCGCGAGACGACGCCGGCATCGGCGACGATCGTCGTCCACCGTCGCACGACGCCGCTCTTCGGTCTCGGCCTCGTCGATGCCACCCCCGATTCTGCGTTCATTGCGCTCGCAGCAACGAACGGCGGCCGGGTGAACGTGGTCGACAACATTCGCGCCGGCGTGAAGACCGCCGGCAAGTTCGGATGGAAGGCGCAGGTGCCGACGCTCTTCCAATTCGCGGGCGATGCGTCGCTCAATGAGATGGGAATCACGAATCCCGATTTTCCGACCGAGAACTGTCCGCAGGGAAATTGCGCGGAGCTCGTGTTCAACCCGGCGCCCGGCCTCAATGACATCGGAACCGGCATCGCCGCATTGAACGACTACATGATGATGCTGGCGGCACCTGTGCGCGGACTGCAGACCGCGCAAACGATCGCCGGCGAGCAGCTCTTCAACAATGCCGGATGCGCGGCGTGTCACGTGGCTACGCTGGCCACCGGATCGAGCAGCATCGCCGCGCTCGATCACAAGACGTATCACCCGTACTCCGATTTTCTATTGCACGACGTCGGCTCGTTGGGCGACGGATTGGAGATGGGCGACGCCGCCGGCAATGAAATGCGGACCGCGCCATTGTGGGGAATGCGCTTCCTCAATCGCTATCTGCACGACGGCCGCGCGACGACGCTCGACCAGGCCATCACCGCGCATGGCGGGCAGGCCGCTGCAGCGAGCAATGCGTATGCGGCGCTTTCCGCAGACGACAAGGCGAAGCTGATCGCATTTCTTCAATCTCTGTAGTGTCTGCAAAACCGTACGAGGACTGTCGGGTTTCCCATACACTTAGCGGCCGCACTGGATCTCCTTCAGAGACTCAAGTGCCTAGAGGAGAATCACTTGCGACGAAGTGCCGACATGGCACCGGAGTCGCTCTCTCTGGCCGCTCATGTCACGACTCACACTGATCGCTCTTTTGGCCGCCGCGCTCGCCGGTCGCGCAGCGGCCGACGACGCCGCAACACCGCGCTTCTTCATCGAGCAAATCGATATTCGCAACGTCGTTCGCGTTCCTGCGGCGATCGTAAAGTCGGAGAGCCTGCTGCGTGAAGGCTCCGAGTACACCGAGGATGAGTTGCGCGCGGCGGCGGCACGGCTGACGCGGTTGCCGTTTCTCACAGCAGTCGACTTCGCGCTCGAGAAAGGATCGGAGCGCGGCCGTCATGTGCTCGTCATCAACGTGACGGAAGCGAAGCCGTTCTTTTTTTTGATCGACGCACCATTGACCGTTCATACCGAACGGCAAGAATCCGTTGATTTCGACATCGATCCCGACATCAATCCCGACAGTGTGGCTCTAGGCTTCCGCTGGTTTCTCGGCGGACACGGCGTCGTACATCTCGG